>Ga0137404_10002770_pt1 | contig 11684 bp, 11 predicted proteins | sample CZOMad2_1_16fung_FD_108285 | JGI IMG/M metagenome (GOLD analysis project Ga0137404, IMG submission 108285) | Vadose zone soil fungal communities from Angelo Coast Range Reserve, California, USA - CZOMad2_1_16fungal (Illumina Assembly) | ecosystem: Environmental > Terrestrial > Soil > Vadose...
TGGTTAACCGATCTGGCGTGTTTCATTTTCGCCTGTGGCTGTATTGGTTCCGCGGAGACCCTCACGGCGCCCTTGTTAGCCCGTTTCATTCCCTTGTCTTCAAGATTTCGCGGCTCGGCGGGTTGTCCGATGTAAAAAAGTTTAGATCAACGCGGCTAATGCTTTCGTGATTTTTGCAGGGAACGACCGCATCTTGGCGTTTTTTCTCTTCTGTGATTGGACCGCATTGTTCGGCAAATAACAGGATACGCGTGTCCCCCCTCTTTTTGGAGTATCAATCTCCAAGCGGGCGCCGATCAATCGAGAGCGGTAACCCATGATGTGGGCCCCCAGACCCCGCTTGGTTTTCGGCTCACTTGAAAATCCCGTGCCGTCATCGATCACGCGCAAAACCATCTCATTTTCCACCCCCTCCAGGCTGATCACAATTTTTCGCGCTTGAGAATGTTTATTGGCGTTAATGACTGCTTCACGAGCAATGCGGTAGAGCTCCCCTGCGGCGATGTCATTCTCGATATGGAACGACGGTTTGAATTCCAGCTGGCAGGGTATCCTCCAGATTTCCCGGTCAACCAAATCTCGCAATGCATCCACCAGACCGGCTGCATCGACATCAATACGATGCAACGCGCGGGAGAGGTTGCGCGTGTCTGTCGCAGCGTCATTTACCAGTTGCGCGATTTTTTCGATGTCGGCTACTTCAATGACTCGATGGTTCTTTAATCGCAACGCAACAGAACGCGCCATGAATGCGACCGCGGTCAAATGCTGGCAAAGTCCATCGTGCAGTTCCTGCCCGAGGCGCTGCTGTTCGCGATCGCTGATTTCAAGAATTTCACCTTCAAGTCCCTTGCGCCGCGCGATTTCGTCCTTCAACACCTTGTTCGCTGCACGTAACTCGCGTGTTCGCTGGTGCACGCGCTGTTCCAATAGATTTTTGGATGTTTGCAGCGCGGTTTCCGCCTCTTTGCGTTCGACGAACTGCCCAATCTGGCTGCCAATGCTGGCGAAAATTTTCAGCAGTTCCTCATCAGGTTCGCGAATCTCGTGGCTGAAAAATTCCATCACTCCGAGGAAGCGTTTCCTGAATGAGATCGGAAACGCGAACGCGGCATGAAGACCCTCTCTGAGTGCAACCGGCGCACGGGGAAAGTTAGTTTCCTTCGTGACATCAGAGAACCACGCCGGTTTCCGGTTGTTCCAGACAAGTCCCGGCAGACCGACTCCCGGCGCAAAGCTGCGTTCTAAAGACGTTCTCTTGAACCTAATAAAGTTGCCGGGATGACACTCCCACACAGTGAGACAACACAGGAGCCCGGCTTCGGGGCCCGGCGTCCAGAAAGCTCCTACTTCCCATCCAAGGGTTTCACAAACGTTCTGGAGAATTCTCTGCACTGCATAACTGAGGGCAGGGGATTCTGCCAGGATTTTTGTGACGGCAAGGTTGACTGTTTGCCGCTGTTCCGCGCGTTTGCGTTGGGTGATATCGTTGTTTGTTTCCAAAACATACGCGCGGTTTCCTTGCGCATCGCGGTCCAGCGACCAGCGCGAGAACATCGTCAGACGCCTGCCGTCGCGCAGCGTATGAACGATTTCGCCTTGCCACTGGTTATCACGAAGCAGCTTTTCGTAAATTCTAGGTAGCGGCTCAGGGAATTTCGACTTCAACAGATGCTGGATTACCGCGCCCACCGCTTCCTGTCGCGTGTAGCCGTAAAGCTTCGTTGCCCCTCGATTCCAGTACGTGATCCGTTCGTTTTTGTCGCGAACGATGATGGCATCGTTGCTCAAATCCAGCAGCCGCGCCTGCTCGGCCAGCTGTTGTTCGTGACGCTTGCGCTCAGACAAATCGATGATGGCGGTCTGATAGAGTAGAGCGCCATTTCTCGTCGTCGAAGTGATCGGCGTACTTAGAAGTTGCACCGGGATGGGCTCGCCTTTCCTCGGCTTCAACTGCAATTCCGTCTTAACTTGTTCGTGCGACGTGCGGCAACAGAGCAGGTGATGAAGGAATAAATCTAAGTCCGTGACATAAAACGCGAACGGGCGCCCGATTAACAAATCCCTTGGCACGCCCAGCAACTCGGTTGCTGCCAGGTTGGCTTCTTCAATACGCCCGGCGCGTTCGAAGCTGACATAAGCGATAGGTGCAAAGTCGTAAAGATCGACAAATCGCTGCGTAGCGGCTTCGAGTTCAGTCTTTGGATTCCGCACCGCGGGCGTACGCATGGATTGAATCGGCGCGCCGTTTTTACTAATCCGCCTCACCGCGCCATCGCTCGAAAATTTCTGCAGGGCGCTCGACGTCCGTTTCATCATTTTTCTGTGCGTGTGATTAGATTTCCTGAAACGCACGACCGCAGGGGCTTTGCGTTCGCAAACACGCTTCGGGCGTTGCTTATTATTTGCGCGATGAGCCATCTCTTCTGCTTGTTTTGTCTACGTCAACCCCTTCTCCATCGATATCCACCAGCGTGATGACAGCGCCGTCGATTTTGTTGTCAGTTGTGCGATATGGCCGCACCCGCAGCGAGTAAGGCCGGCCTTCCTTGTCGGTCACTTTGCGCTCGCGCGTAATCAGTGTTTCGATTACCTCGCGCAAGATATTCTCCAGGTCGGGAACATCAATGTTAGATCGCAGCTCGGTCAACGGCCGTCCGATGTCAGTCGGCAAAATATTAAAGGCGCCCCGGGCCGCCGGAGTGGCGCGCCGCACTGTTAAGGCATTGTCCACCATCACGATTGGCATTTGGGTGCTGGCGAGAAGATTGTTTAGCTCGTTGGTCAGTTGCATCATCTCGAGATTGCGGTTACTCAGCTCTTCGTTCAACGTGGTCAGTTCTTCGTTGGTCGATTGCAATTCTTCCTTTGCGGTCTCCAGTTCTTCGTTCGTGGATTGCAGCTCTTCGTTGCTCGATTCGACTTCTTCGTTGGACGCCTTCAGCTCTTCGTTGGTCGCTTCCTGCTCTTCGATGATGGTTTGTAACGATTCTTTGGAAGCAGCCAATTCCCGGTGCAGGTCCGTCACCTCACGTTGTGCAGGGGTTTTTCCAAGCACCGGCAACAACCTCTCGCGTTTCCTCCCCGTAGTGGTCTCGTCAAAAATCACCAGAAACCACGATTTATCGCCCCCGGGGATTTTAAATGGCACGACCTGAATATTAATCTCATAGTTTCTGCCTTGGAGCGTGACTTTCGCTCGTTCTATTCGCGCGGGTTTATTCGTTTTGATCGAGCGCCGAATCGTGGCCCGCAGGTCCGGCACCAAACTCGCCCGCGCTAATTGAACGAGATTAAAGCTCGCTGGTCCGGGCGCGTGTTCGAGAAACAGGTCGGTCCGGCCACGGAACTGCTGCACTTGCATGTTTTCGTCAATGACGACGGCTGCGGGTGCGTAGGTGCTGAGAATGATACGATCCGCCATTTTTAAGAGATCGGCGCCGAAATTTACTCCAGTGGCAGATGTCGGTCTTGCGCCAAACTGCGAGAGCTCAAGCCCGCGTTGGGGAAGAAGGTTGGCGGGGCGGGGCGCAGTCGCACCTTTAACATAAATTTTGTTCTTTTTGTCCACGACTTTGAAAAGCTCGTCATACAAGCCCACCGATTCAGCCGGCCCCAGAATCAAATAGCCGTCCGGGTTAAGCGCATAATGAAATTGCGGGATGCAGCGCTTGTGCAATTCCGGGCTGAGATAAATAAGCACATTGCGGCAGCTGATCAGATCGAGCCGCGAGAACGGTGGATCGGCCGCGATGTTTTGTCGCGCGAACGTGCAAATATCGCGCACATTGCGATGAATCTGATAAGTGCCGTCGCGCTTAACGAAAAAGCGCTTCAGCCGCGCCGGCGACACGTCCTTCTCAATCGCACTCGAGTAAATTCCCATACGCGCATGCTCGACCACTGATTCGCTTAAGTCTGTGCCGAAAATCTGCATCCGCCACTTGGAAGACTGGCTGCCGAGTGCTTCGAGCATACAAATGGCGAGTGAATAAACCTCTTCGCCTGTGGCGCAGCCGGGCACCCAGACGCGCAGTTCTCGTTGTCGAGCTTTACTTTTCTTTTTGAACAGCGTCGGCAGGAAACGTTTCTTTAATGCGCCGAATACGATTCCATCCCGAAAAAATCGGGTCACGTTGATGAGCAGATCGTCAAAAAGCGCTTCGATTTCCTTCTTGTTATCGCGCAAGAACTGCGCGTACCGCTTCAACGTGTCGATCCGATGCAGCGCCATCCGCCGATGGATTCGCCGAATCAGCGTGCTTTCCTTGTAAGCGCTGAAATCGACGCCCATTTGCTTTTTCAGCGAAAGAAAAATCCGGCCCAGATCATCCGCCTGGCGATACGCTTCTTTTTGGGCTTCCTCTGCGTCGATTAGAGGCCGCCGTATGTACGGATGGTCGGCAATGCGCCGAATTTCGCGAGCGATTCCGTCCGGTGGCAGAACAAGGTCGACAAAACCGGAGCGAATTGCGCTACGCGGCATCGCATCGAACTTTGCGCTCTCTTCAGTCTGAGCAAAGGTCAAGCCGCCGGCTGCTTTGATCGCGCGCAAACCGGCCGTGCCGTCACTGCCGGTCCCGGAAAGGACGACACCGATTCCACGCGATCCGCATTCTTCAGCGAGCGACTCAAAAAAGTGGTCGATCGCGACATTGAGTTTCTCCGTGCGGCTGACCAGTGTGAGTTTGCCATTTTTGGCGATCACACACTTGTTGGGTGGCTGCACATAAACCGCGTCCGGTTTTGGCGTAATCGTTTCTGTGACCTCGCTCACTGGCATCGATGTGGCTTTACCGAGCAGATTAGGAAGCCGGCTTCCGTGGTGCGGATCGAGATGTTGCACGATCACAAACGCCATGCCCGTTCTCGGCGGCAAATGGCGCAACAGTTCCATTGCCGCTTCAAATCCACCGGCTGAGCCGCCGATGCCGACAAGCGGGCAGCTCAAATTTTTCTTAGCGCTCTGCGAGTTTACTGCCTTCTTTGTCGATTTTGATTGCGCTGATTTTCTTTGGTGCGCGCGGCGCGCTGCAGCGCCGTGACGAGCGCGCGGATTCGCGCGTTTCGTGGCCTTTCGTCTCGCCATCCTTTTTATGGTAATTGCGGCCTTCTCCTCATACAAGCGTTGATTCCGACAGTCGCTCGACGACGCGGACTGGGCGACGCCGCACCCCAACTCCGAAAGTTTTCGCGAATGAAAAACACTTCATGCGAAATTCGTGCCCGCGTAGTTGCAGCCTAATCGTTTTTGAGCGCCGATTCAGTCCTATGAAGGGCTGCGTTCTCGATGGCCAAAAAAAACATTATCGTTGTCGGCACGTCTGCTGGCGGAGTCGACGCTCTTTGCGAGCTTAATAAGAAACTGCCTCAAAATCTCGAGGCTTCCGTTTTTGTCGTGATGCATATCGGCAGCGAAACCAGGTTGCCGGAAATCTTGAGTCACTGCGGAAATCTTCCCGCTGTTTTTGCCGAGAACGGTAAAGGCTACCAGCATGGGCGCATTTACTGCGCTCCGGCGCACTGTCACTTGTCGATCAGCGATCACATAATTGTTCTTACGCGCGGACCGCGCGAAAATGGGCATCGTCCCGCGATTGACGTGTTATTTCGCAGCGCAGCACGCGCACACCGGTCCAAAGTGGTTGGTGTCGTGCTAAGCGGCGGGCGCGATGACGGGTCGGCTGGGCTTTACGCCATTAAAGCGCGCGGCGGTGTCGCTATCGTTCAAGACCCGGCTGAAGCGCTCGCGCCGAATATGCCGCATAACGCGCTAAACATGGTGGACGTCGATTTTTGCTTGCCGGTTCGGCAGATTGCTGATGTTTTAGTTCAGCTGGCGAACGGCAGAGCCAGCAATGTTACCAAATCGTCAAATGGAGGTAGCAACCTTGAGGATGAAGCAACCGCCGATCGGCCGAGCACCGAGCCGCCTGGCAATCAAGTTCCGATCGCCTGCCCGGAATGCAATGGCCCGATGTATGAGCTCAAGGACCGTGAGCTCGCGCACTTCCAGTGTTTTGTCGGGCACCGCTTTTCGCCCGAAAGCCTGAGCGAACAGCACACCGAAGCGCTCGAACGTGCGCTGTGGACGACTACTCGCAAATTAAAAGAACGGGTCGTGCTTCATGAGCGGCTACTCGAGCGCAAACACAACAAAGGCGAAGACGGGCTGCTTAAGCGACTCCAAGAATCAGTCGCGTCCGCCAGGGAAGACGTGAAACTTCTGCGCGACATTCTGGAGCGGATTTGAACCGGAACCCATTGTCCCGAGACGCGGTAACTAAAATCACCAGGTGTTTGCGCACGAATTGCGCGCCCAAGATGAAGTTGGCGTGCGAAATTTATTTATATGACCAGTAACATTTATCGCAGCAATGGGTCCGATAATGGACGGCTTGAGGGGAAAGTAGCAATAATCACCGGTGCAGGAACCGGCATCGGAGAGGCGATCGCGCATAAGTTCGCAAAGGAAGGTGCGCGCGTCGTCGCAAGCGGATTGCCGGACGATCCAATTGAGGACGTGGCGGAAGCAATTCGCGCAAAAGGCGGCGAAGCGATCGCACACGGCGCGGATGTGTCTGATGCAACCGGTGCGCGCGAGGTTGTTGATGTCACATTGAAGAACTTCAAAAGAATCGATGTGCTGGTGAACAACGCCGGCGTCTTTCTCGATACCGCGATGACCGAGGATTATCCGATTGAAGATTTTGATCGAACAATCCGGATGAACATTCGTTCCGCATTTCTGATGACGCGGTTCGCACTCCCTCATTTGCAAAAGACACGCGGCAACATCGTTTCCGCCGGCTCCGAGTCGGGAATGATTGGACTGGCGCAGAACACACCATACGGCGGAACGAAGGGCTGGATGCACGCGTTCATGCGTGGTGTGGCGGTGGAACAGGCGCAAAATGGCGTTCGCGCAAACTGTGTTTGCCCGGGGCCCATTGATACCGCGTGGACACACAAGGAGACGGGCCCGATGGACAAAGAGATGGAGAAATCGCTTATTCAAGCTACGCCGTTAGCGCGACGCGGCACGCCGGAAGAAGTTGCGAACGTCTATGCATTCCTGGCGTCGGACGAAGCGAGTTACGTAACCGGCGCGCTTTACGTCGTTGATGGAGGCACGACCATCGCGAAAGGTCCGGTGGGCGATCTCGTTCCCGAACCGTTACGCAAAAAACCGAAAGGCGAACTCGAGCTCGCGCATTCGCACGACGGCCTGCGAAATAAAGAGACACATAGGATCAAGCCTCGGAAATAGCTTCAGCTTTAGAACGATGCTGCGGTCTGTCCGAGAACGCTCACCGGAGTCGGTTGTATCTGAGTTGGTCGGCGCTATCTCGAAGCCAGAATGGTGTCTGATTGGACGTGTTCCTCGGAACGCAGCGGTCACCAACCTCTTGCCGCCATACGTTCTTCGATTAGATCACGCTCAACCTCCCAGTACCTCAGCGCCGAAAGTAGGAGCCTGTCGATTCCTTCGGCCTCGGTGGACCTGTTATCATCCGACATCTCCCGCCGCCACTGCGCCGAAGGTTTGCTCGATCGTTGTCGTCTGCGTTTCGATTTTGGCATTCGCCAGCGCCTGCGCCGTCGTGCTGCTTCCATCAATATTCCCCCCTCATGAAATCCTTTCCTGCTGGTGTGTTCGCACCATGGCGCCGGAACGGTTGTGCCAAATCACTCGGCGGCTCGCGGTGCCTTTTTTGTCCGGATTAAACTCCCCAAACGTTCAAGGGGTTCGAAGAATCGTCACGACGGCCACGCGAAACTTGAAAGCGCGCCATGAGATTTTAGAGCGGATTTCGGACCGCGGCAGGTACGCCGCGCTGCCTCGAATACTTTCGGGGACCGGCGCGCGCCGTCCTGAGACGCCGTCTCAACTGCTGGACGCAGGCCAGCCAGGTATTGCGAATCGAACGCGCGCAGAGCTGCCGCGACAGTAGCGCCGATCCCGACGATCCCTTCTTCGACGCTTGGCCCAAGCACAGCTATCCAAAGTTCGCCGCGAAGAAATAGCTGAGGCCGTCGCACGGCTGACGGGCTTCCCGGACGAGCCCTGTAGTAGAGCTCCATTTGTTCTGTCGCTGCCGCGGCATGATCCGTGACGCGTCCTCTACCCGAAACCCGACCGCTGTTCTTCTTCATTACGTGTAGAACGCATGGCTCGAGGGAATTGGATGTGGTTTTTTAGCTGTCGCTGATCGGCGAATCTGTTTAGCGCCCAGGCTGGCAATTACCACCCTGCGCCTTTGGCGCTGAAACTAATCCGTTCGGCTCTGTGAACTGGCGGCATCACGGATTGCCCGATCCCCTATGGCTACAGCTCAGCCGATAGGATTTTCACCGATATGAGAATCCGTCGCGCGCCCGATTGTGCGATCACTCGGAGGGAACGTATACCTTTAAACATGACTCTATCTTCTCCAATCAAATTATCGGACCAAGAGAAACTGGATGTGCTGTGCCGGCTCGATCAGTTTCGGCACTGGGGTTCGCTGGAGGAGAAACGTTACTGTTTGGTTTGCGGCAATATTATTACTGGGCGGCAAATCCAGGTAGCGGGCGGGACACGCGGCAACGGCGCGCTGCGGCTCAGTTGCCCGACGGAGCGCTGTAACTCAATTCCGATGGACTGGGTGCTACCTACGGATGAAATCATCGCCAAGTTTGAGATGATGGCAGCCGAAGAACGCAAAGCCGCGGAATTGAGACCGGTCGCTCGCGCCAATGGAATGCCTGAGCCTCCGAAGACTGCGCCCAACGCCATCGCATCGCGATTCCGAAAGTTCGCGTTCCATTTCAAACACGCTTCTTGACGCTTTGTCTCGTGCATCTTCTGCGGGTCTGAGCCCTGGGCCGGGCCCGCAGACCGCGCTGCGCATTACGCTTCATCTCTATCTCTCTTGCAAACAGAGAAGCGACGCTGTGCGTGAAGCGATTCGGCTACAACGTTATAAGACGCCTTCTAGGGTTTTACCCGATCACACAATCATCCAGCGTCCCGATTGTGTGGTTCGATGCAATGAGCAGACTGCTCTTTGCACTATGATCACTCATCTCAAACTCGACGATCGGCTCTCGGTTCTACGGACTGAAGATCAATTTCGAAAGTGGAGATCGCTCGACGACGAGCGTCTTTGCATTATCTGCAAGAGAAAATTTAACGGACGTCAGGTGGAAATCCGCCGCCTGCGCAACCGCAAATATGAATTGCACTGTCCGACCGAAGGCTGCAATTCGAGGCCGCATTTGTGGATCTACCGAGCAACGCCGCTGGTCTCTCACGTAATTGAATCGGACTGGTGGCGTGCAGCCGGTAAAAAGCACGAAAGCCGTGCGTCTATACCAGCGCTGAGCGCAAACGGGCCCCGCCTATGATCGATTCCACTCTTGATCAGCCCGGCGTAGCAGCAGTGCCAGACGAGGTGCTGATGAAGGATATTTCGCATCGACGACACGATGCGCTCAGAGAGTTGTACGGGCGCCACAGCAAGAGATTACGAGCGGCGATCGATCGCGTCGTTCACGAGGAGGCCGAAGCTGATGACGTTTTGCAGGAAATTTTTCTTCAGGTTTGGGAAGAGGCGAGTCGTTATTCACCAAAGGCAGGCAAGCCACTTGGGTGGATGGTTACTATCGCTCGCCGTCGCGCGATCGACCGGTTGCGCCGGCGCCAGGCTTATTGTCGCGCCAGGGAGCGTTATGAAGAAAGAGTAATGCAGGGTTCACAAACTCCGCGACGCGATGCTAATGAAACATTTATTTTAAACGATCTCCGCCATTTTTTGAAGAAAAGCATTCGGGCGTTGCCTCAACTTCAACGTGAGGCCGTTGAGTTGGCGTTCTTCAAGGGACTAAGCCACAGGGAAATTGCGGCCGCGACGCAGGCTCCCCTCGGGACAGTGAAGACGCGACTCGAGCTAGGCTTGCAAAAACTGACTCACGCGCTGAAACCGCTGCGGCACAAAGTGTGACGCGGTACGGCGCGAGCGCCGGGGTGCGCTGATCCTGCTTGAGTATTCGACGCTATCATTAACACCCTGCTTCAGCGGGGTGTAAGCTGTGTAAATACATATTCGTAACCGCTTCAGCGTTTTGAAGGTCGGCAACAACTGCTTAAGGGGTTACATCCATTCATTGCCAATACACCTCGCTGAAGCGAGGTGTTACTAAAACGGTTTGCCAGCATGTTCATCCCCACGCAGCTAGCCGACTCCGGTGTCCGTCGCCTGGCAGGATCCTGGATGAACTGATTCTGCCTAAGGATTAGGCGAAGTATTGACGTTCACTTCAGTCTTCTCTTTTGTGGTCGTAGCAGGTGTCGATTGTTGGATCACTGTCGTGTTACTTTCTTTCTTCTCCGCTGGCGGATTAGTGACAGTTGTTTCCTTTTGCTCGCAAGCCGCTAACAGTGCCATGCCTGCGAGCAGACAAATGTATTTTTTCATACCCCTAATTCGTATTTCAGCGCGAAGTTTGGCCGCTTTTCCGGGCGTAATATTCTTTTAGTTCGCCGCTTGCGCCCGAGGCATCTGATTTTGGTTCCGTGTGCGAACTGGTTATCGATATGAACAAACTACAATTCAAAGGCGGTTGGAATGAAGTGAAAGGCAAACTGAAACAAAAGTACGGTCAATTAACCGACAACGACCTAACGTTCGCCGAGGGGAAAGATGAGGAACTTCTGGGCCGGCTCCAAACGAGACTGGGCAAATCCAAGGAAGAACTCCGAAAGGAAATTGAGAACTTGTGAAACGTTCAAGGGAAAGAACGAACATGCATTTAACGAACAGGATCAAACAAGCAGGTGCGACAGATACATCCTGCTTTGGCTTCTTGGGATACCATTCCGATTTTGCTTTTGATCTTCTTGCTGCGGGGTTGCACATAATCTCCAAACGAACTTAACCGGAATTAAATTATGCTGTGGACGATATTTGTAATTCTCCTGATTCTCTGGCTTCTTGGTTTTCTCGGCCACGTTGGCGGCGGATTGATCCATCTGCTGCTCGTAATTGCAGTCATCGTTTTGGTCATCAATCTGATTCAAGGCAGAAGGCCGCTCTGAGAGCTAGACGCATCGAGACATTCCGAGCGGGATTTTTCATTAGCTGCAGGAGGCGCACCGCCCAAGATCGTAGCCTTGCTGGCGACCGGAAGGTGGTCGATGCTCGATTACAGCATAGCAGGGCGACGATCGACTTTTCGGTCTCGAGGGAAGCTCGTTAAGCGGAAGCGTTCGCTCGCCGAAAACAACAAAAGGAAGAAAATAAAATGAAAAAACTATTACTCAGTATGGTCTTGGCAGTTGCGGCTCCCTTCGCATGGGCCCAGGTCTCAGAGACCACGACAACAACGACCACAACTGAAGGCAACGGCACGATCACGGAGTACACTCCGGGCAGCACGATCGTACTTAAGGAGACTAGCGGGCCACGTACTTACCGTTTCGGAAAGACGGTCACCTATGTGACGCGAAGTGGTAAAACTCTGGATGAAGATGTTGTGAGAACGAGAGTTAAAGTCGGTGTGCCAGTCAGGGTCCATTACGTCGGAACGGGCGACAACATGATGGTTGATCGCGTGATTCTCGATGAGGATTAAGAGGAAAAAGGGCTAAACTCATTTTCTCCTCGCGCCTTCTTGTCTTCTCCTATCGGAGGAACAACGAA
>Ga0137404_10002780_pt1 | contig 11665 bp, 10 predicted proteins | sample CZOMad2_1_16fung_FD_108285 | JGI IMG/M metagenome (GOLD analysis project Ga0137404, IMG submission 108285) | Vadose zone soil fungal communities from Angelo Coast Range Reserve, California, USA - CZOMad2_1_16fungal (Illumina Assembly) | ecosystem: Environmental > Terrestrial > Soil > Vadose...
ATTTGCTCAAACATCTATCCTGTGGCAATCTGATCACATTCGGAGCCAACGATGTTAGCTAAGATCGAAATACTTGAAGCAGAGGCGATGCAACTATCGCCGGGCGAACGAGCGAGACTGATTGAAAGACTCATCAGTAGCCTCGACATTGATCCGGCGGTTGAAGAGGCCTGGGCTGCGGAGATAGAGCGTCGCAACGAGGAAATTGAGAGCGGCGCGGTATCCTTGCTGCCCGGTCCCGAAACCTTAGCGAAGCTGAAGGCAGAATTTCAATGAAATATTGGCTGCATCCAGGGGCCGAGACGGACCTTCGCGATGCCGCCAAGTTCTATCGAGCACGGGCGGACAACAACCTTTCACAATCCTTGCTCGCAGAGTTCGAAAGGTCGGTAGACGTGCTTTTACAACACCCGGGTCTCGGAGCGCTTTGGCGCAACGAGAAGCGCCGACTCATGATGAAGCGCTTTCCGTACTCCCTAATCTACACAGTGGTTGGCGAACAGATCCGAATTCTTGCGGTTGCTCACAATAGTAGACACCCTGACTATTGGCGCAATCGAAGATAAGGTTTCAGTTGCGCCGGGTCGCTTGATGCTCGACACTCAAGCCAGTCATAACGATCACAAGAAATCCGGGTCGGCGGGCGTGTAAAGATCGATCGTGGAGCTGCCGAGCTTGTAGGTTTTCAACACGCCGAGGGGTGGCGCGTAGATGTGAATCGTGATCAGATCTTCACCACTGACATCCGGATTGCCGATTTGATGAATGTCGGGTAGCTCCGAGCCGGTCAGGCCGCCGGCCCGCAGTTCATGATGGGCTTTGTAGCCCAGACCGTCTTCAGCGTCATATTCGAAGGTCGTTTCCCACAGGATGCCCTCATGCACAAACACCGCGCCGTGCGATCCGTTGTGATCGTGAATCGGGGTACGCTGTCCAGGCTTCCAGCACAGCACCAGCATCTCGACAAATTCATTACGCATGACGCGATGGCGGCAATAGTTGCCGGCTTTGAAGCCCAGATAAGGTAATAATTCGTCCGGAGAAATCGTGGTACGGGCAATTAACTCACTGATTTCCGTAAGCGAAGGAACATATCGCCGCGCCAACAAGGCCTCGGTTAGATCTTTAAAAGAAAAAGCACGCGCAGGTTCTGAAGCTGTTTCGCTTGGGTGGAGTTGAGCGGCCAACGTGATCTCCTGGGGTATGGCACTGTCATTAGGTTTATAGTCCGCGCGCAATGCAGAGTCAAGACGCGGATTTACTTTCCGTACGCCGCAAGATCATTAGCGAGTCGCGAGCAGGATTCGGATATCGCGAACGTTGGTCCCGGTCGGTCCGGTCGTGATTGCATCACCGAGCGCGACAAAGAATGAATAAGCATCGCTGCGATCGATGAAAGCCGGCGCGTCAAGGCCAATTGCCCGGGCGCGCGCGTTGGTAGTGTTGTCGACAATCGCCCCGGCGGCAGGACTGTTGCCGTCGATGCCGTCCGTGCCGGCGCAAAGCCCAACAAAAGAGTTGGGTAGATCCGGCTCGTTTGCCAGGCGCAGGGCGGTTTCCAGGTTTCTTCCTCCCAAACCCTCGCCCTTTACCGGACAAGCAAACTCGCCGCCCGAAATCAGACAAACGGTGTCTGTCTCGCTCGACTCAATGGTCTTCACTCGATCGTGGAGCGTGTTAAGTCGCCCGACGAGTTGCCTGCATCCTTCTTTGATCGGTTGATCCGAAATGTCGGCGGCGACTTCAGTCGTGTAGCCTCGGCGTCTGGCGGCTGCGGCGGCAGCTTCCAGGGTACTCTGGTTATCGAGCAGAATAAAGTGCCGGCGCGACGATGTTGGCTTGCTCTCCGGAACTGCGCCATCATTTTCAATTGCTCCCAGGATAGTTTCAGGAAATTGGGAACGAAGATCATAACGATCGATCACTTCCAACGCGTTGGGCGCGTCCTTGGACGGCAAAAGAGTTGGGCCTGACGCGACGTTCCGCTCTTCGCCGCTGGGAACGTCTGAGATAATCAGGGTGATCTGGTCGCAATCCGGAGCGCGCGCGGCCAGACGTCCGCCTTTGACCGCCGAGAAAGCGCGGCGGACCGCATTGATCTCGCTAATGGACGTGGCGCAATTGACCAGCGCTTTATTTGCGGCGCGCAAATCTGCCAGCGTAATGTAATCGTTAGCCGGCCATTCCAGCATCGCCGAACCGCCTCCGGAAATGAGAAAGATGATTAGGGCGCGCTCTTCATTCGCGCGTTGTAAGAGGTCGAATGATTCATTAGCCGCGAGTAAGCTGGTTTGGTTTGGGAGCGGATGACCACCTTCGCAGCGGCGCCAGCGGGTCTCTGGGATGAACTCCTGCCGCGCTTCCAAGCCAATCAATGACGGATTAAGGACTGGGCCACTCATGAATCCCGCCGCGAACGAATCACCGAGGATTTGCTCAAGGGCATAGGCCATGGTGAAGGCGGCCTTGCCGATTGCGATGGAGTAGATGTTTCGGCTTCCGATATCGACAGCCGTGTCACAAACGTGCAACTGTGATCCCGCCAGGCGAACCGCGCGACGCAAGGCCGCGCCGGCATCAACCGCGTGGAGGGTTTCATCCAGGATTTCGCGCGCGGCGAGACGCAGTTGAGTGAGATTGGGCATAGGGTAATTAATGCTCAGAAACAACCCAATGGGCGTCTCTGGCAATGCCGGAGCGCCGCTCGGCGCGAAATATTTATAGATCACGCTCCACAATAGAATTAGCTCCGCTCATGAGCGACATAACTGTCGCTCATGACCGGAGCAAGATCAAATGGGTTCGGGCTCTATAGACATTTGGCTCCTGACGGAGCCCTGGAGATTATTCAACAGTCACCAAATCCCGCAAAGCCCGAAACCGCTTATCGCTAATTCCGCGGACGATGATCAGATGTTCAGGTCGGCGGAAAGGGCCGAACCTTTCGCGATGATCGATGATGCGCTGGGCGAGACCCTTTCCAATTCCAGGAAGCGTTTCCAATTCGTTTGCCGACGCAGTATTGATGTTGATTAGTTGATTGGTTCTCTGAAGCGACGGTTGCTGATCGTTCGCCTCTTTCTGAGGGGTCTGAGTCGCCGGCTCGTTAGGCTTGTTAGATGAAAGTACGACGCGCGATCGTTTCACGCAAGCAGGCGACGCGAGCAAAAGCATAAACAGCAGAAGCACAAACGTGGTTGGTTGCGAGCCCGGAAAAGACGAGGATGGTCGTGTCATTCGTTGAACTGCGGTTCTATCTATCAATTCGTTTGTAACGCTCCGTAGATACAAGGAGCTTAATGTTTATAGTTCCAATCACCGAACCAAATCAATAGCTCCGTAGAAGCGAAACAAGCCGTCAGGCGAACAACCAGCGCATTGTTTCGCTGCCACGGCGTTATTTTGGAGTGCGGCGGCAAGCGTAGCGCGACGCCGCTTTTGTTTTTGACCGATCCAAAGCGCCGTCGTCGCTTCGCTCTGCCGGCGCACTCCAAAGATCAGCGCGCGGCTGCGAAGTAAGTCTCTGTTTCATGCATGCAAGTGACTGATCGAAAAGGGATTCAGACAACGCCGCTCGCGAGTGCAATCTGCTGGAACTGTTACAAGACAAAAAGTTGTGACAGATGGCGAGGCGATCTCCACAAACTTTTCCACAGATTGTGTGGAAGTACTTCAGTGCCTCACACTCCGCGGCCACAAGCTAGCTTCTTTTTAAAGTCTCTACCAATTGCGATACGGAACTTTGGTAGCACGCACAGCAATGTTCTTAAGTCCTTGTGACTCCAATAACGAATGTACTGATGCCTTCGAGAGTTCCGGGTTAGGAGTTGGCCCCACGACTACTTCTGATAGGCAATCGAAATCCTGATCGGTACCAATCAAAAGCCTGAAGTACGGAACAATCATAGACCGACTCGGACGGTAATCCAGTTCCGAAAAACTGACCGGAGACATTAACCGCCACTCCGCTTCACCTGAAAATGACTTATCCTTTATCAATGCAGCCAACGTTCCCATTGGCTTAGCGAACTCCGGCAAAACGATATCTCTGGACGTTGCAAGAAACTCATCAATCAGTCTATTAATCACGGTTTCTTGAGGGCCGCGATCGTAAATGCATTTCTGAAGTGAAAACTGTGAATCATTGGCAACTTTGACGAGCTTCTCAGTTGAGAAGCCGATGGAAAAGCCTGAACCTTCTTTGGAGTACGCCCGCCACTGACTTAGCGAGTCGTCACACTGAGAGAAAGAGCAAACACAGATATTGTATTTCTCGATAGTGCGTATTTGGTACAAGAAGTCTTCCAATCGACCACGAATATATCCCTCTGTTTTGACCTCAAGCCTTTTCCTCAATTCCGTTCTGGCTAAGTCAAGAGCCATAGAAAACTCTTTGGAATCATTCATGTAATGAACTTTAGAAGCCCAAATGCAACGAGACTTAAGAATCCCAATCAGGCCTTCCTGAGACGTGTAGTGATAAAGCGTCTCTGGAGGGGCTTGATTCTTAATGTCTTCGACCTTCATCCGAATCAATAATGAAATCGTGGCCAGTGCGATCGGACGGTTTGAACTACTTGGCTTCCTATTCGTCCCGCTCACCGACCAATTCAAACGAGCGAGGGAGCACCGGATGCGGGTGACGGGCTTTGCCGATCAGTCCGTCTTCCGTGTGCACAATGGGCGATAGAAGAGTTGTGCCTCTAGACCCCAGGTTCCCAGATCTCGCGCAGGTCGAGGACAAAGCCAGGAAGTTCCGGATCCGCCGCGATCTCGGTGACGGTTTCCAGGATGACAGCGGCTTGGTGCGGACGATAAATATGAATCTGTCGCATTTCGGGATCGATCAACCATCCCAGTTGTGCACCGTTCTCAATGTATTCGTCCATCTTCGCCTGCGTCACAGCGAGCGTATCAGTCGGCGATAGAAGTTCGATTACAAAATCCGGGCAGAGCGGCAGGAACTTCAGCTTCTCCTCATGAGTCAAGGCCGCGAGCCTGGATTTTCGCACCCAGGATCCGTCAGGAGATCGGTCCGCGCCATTTGGCAACTTGAAGCCGGTGGATGAATCGAACGCTGCTCCGGTGCCATCGCGCTTCGTCCATGTTACGAGTTGCGCTGTAATATCGGCGTTGCGGTTCCCAGTCTCTCCTCCGGTGGGGGCCATAACGATGATGTCTCCTTCGGCGGTGCGTTCGAAACGTAAATCACGGTTGAGTTGGCAAAACGCGAAGAATTCGTCATCCGTTATTTCGATGGCCGGACTAAGACGGAGCGTGATATAGGTTTGGCTTAGCTGAGGCTCGACTAGAACTTGACTCATCACCGACCTCCTCCGTGCAGCATGCAGAGAATCTTACCCCTTCGCCGGTTTCGCCGTCTATCACACCTTGGTCTCTGTCTGGCGATAGAGTTCGCGTTGCGCGCTTCAATACTGGCAAGGGCGCTCGCGCGCCCAGCTATTGTGAAGCTCCCTGTTCGTCCCACTCCTGCACCAACTCAAACGAGCGGGCGAGGACAGGACGCGGGCGGGCGCCGTCGGCTTTGCCAATCAGGCCTTCGCGTTCCATTTGATCGAGCACGGCGGCGGCGCGGCCATAGCCAATGCGCAGGCGGCGTTGCAGCACGGAGGTAGAGGCCCGCTTCATGTCGACACAGATGCGCAGGGCTTCTTCGAACAGTTCGTCGCGCTCGCCGCCGGAATCGTCGAGGCCCATCGCTTCCTCATCGGATTGGGTGATGGTCTCGTCGTAATCCGGTTCCCATTGACCCTTGATATGGGTGACGATCTTATTTATTTCCGTCTCGTCGATGTAGGCGCCATGCACGCGCAGCAGCCGCGACGATCCCGGCGGCAGGAACAACATGTCGCCGCGGCCGAGCAGATGTTCCGCGCCGTTGGTGTCGAGAATCGTCCGCGAATCAACCTTTGAAGACACGCGATAAGAAATGCGGGAAGGGAAGTTTGCCTTAATCAATCCCGTGATCACGTCGACCGATGGCCGTTGAGTAGCGAGCACCAGGTGGATGCCGACGGCGCGCGCCATTTGCGCCAGACGCGTGATCGAATCCTCCACTTCGTTACCTGAAGTCATCATCAGATCGGCGAGCTCGTCGATGATGATCACGATATAGGGCATGCGAACCCAGGGCTCGCCCGTTTCGCCAAAATCCTTTACGGTGTTGCGGCGGTCGCGTTCGGCGTTGTAGCCGTCGATGTTGCGCACGCCCCATCCGGCCAGCTCCTTGTAGCGCCGTTCCATCTCTCCGACGGCCCAGCGCAACGCGCGCGACGCGGGCTTGGGGTCGACAATGATCGGCGTGGCGAGGTGTGGAATGTCTTCGTAGAGGCCGAGCTCCAGCCGCTTCGGATCGATCAGAATGACCTTTACTTCGTCCGGCCGAGCGCGATAAAGGATGGATACGAGCAGCGCGTTAACGCCGACCGATTTGCCTGCTCCCGTGGTGCCGGCGATCAGCAAGTGCGGCATTTTCGCGAGGTCAGATACATAGTTGAGTCCATCAATCGTCTTGCCCAGCGCGATCGTGAGTTTGGAAGTCGATTCCTTGAAAGCCCGCGACTCGATAACTTCGCGCAGGTAGATTGTCTCGCGCCGCGGATTTGGGACTTCGATGCCGACGTGCGGCTTGCCCGGCATGCGATCGATGCGAATAGACTCGGCTTTTAAAGCCAGGCACAAGTCGTCGACCAGGCCGGTGACGCGGGAATACTTCACGCCGGGATCAGGCTTGAATTCATAAGTAGTCACGACCGGGCCGGGACAGATGAATTTAATTTGGCCAGTGACGTTGAACTCGCGGCATTTTTCGGCGAGCTTGGTCGCCATGTTGAGCAACTCATCGTCGGCTGTCTCGCGGCGCATCGGCGCTTCGTTCAAAAGATCTACCGAAGGCAGTTGATAATCGGAAGCGGCGGTTTTGGTCGTGGAAAAGCGACGCTGGCCATCGAATGGCAGAGCGCCTGTGGCCGGCGCTTCGGTCTTGCGCTTGACGGCGGCCTCGCGCACCATCTCCTCAACCAGCGCGGATTCGGAAGCTTCCAGAGACTTGCCACGCGAAGGAAGGCTGAAGCGTTTCGCCGTAGCCGTGGCGGCCCCTGCCGCGGCCGACATCACCTTCTGTCCACCAGTCGCGGCGGTAAAGTTCGCGAAGGCGGCTTCGATTTCGGCGCCATCACCGCTGCCGATTGTCGGAGGTTGGCGTTCCTCGCCCACGATTTGGGTTCCCACCGCCGCGGGAATCTCGGCATCGGTGGCGCCTGAGGCTTTGGCCTGGCGGAGCATCTCGAGACGCTGCTGGCGGCGTTCGCGCCGCGCTTGTCGCCATGCCCGGAATTTTTCGGGGATCAACCGCAACGTTTCAAAGCGACTGCCGATTGCCAGAATTAGATTCTCGTAGAAAGCTGCGAATGAAAAATTAGTGGCGAGGAGGGTGCCGGTAGCGGCGATTGCCGCGAGCAGTATCGTGGCACCTATCGTGTTCAGACCGGCCACCAGTGCGCGTGCTATCAGCGCCCCCGCCAAACCACCTGCGTTAAAGCTGGCGTCGAAGAAGGGGCGAATGTTTGCCAGCGACAACAGCGCTGCCGACGAGAGCACCAGCACAACCAATCCACTCACACGCGAAACTGGAGCATTGATGCGTCGCGAGCGAAAGCGACGCCAGGCGGCCGCCAGCAGCAGGAATGGAAGCAGATAAGCGGCCAAACCGATAGCTTGAAACAAACCGGCGGAGACGTTGGCCCCGACGGCGCCGATCCAATTGTGCGCGCCCGTTTCTCCGGCCGCATTCCAGGACGGATCGTCAGGATGATAGGAAGCGAGGCAAAGACCGAGCAGCAGCGCCAGGGCGATCAAAGCGATCGCGACGATTTCGTTGAGGCGAGAGTTAGTGGCCTCTGGCTGAAGGTCGATTTCGTTTGAGATAGTAGCCATAAATCATGTCCGGTGTCGTTTAGGGTCGGGCTACTGCCCGACCAGGCGGGCGGTAGCCCGCTGCTAAACTCAATAATTACGCCGCGCGGCGAAACAGCAAATACGCCTTGATGAAATCATCCAGATCGCCGTTAAGCACTGAGTCGACGTCGCCGCGCTCCAGTTTGGTGCGAGCATCTTTGACCAACTGGTAAGGCGCCAGCACGTAATTGCGAATCTGCGATCCAAAACTAATCTCCTGCTTGTTGGCTTCCAGTAGGGCAGTTTCCGCTTTACGCTTTTCCAGTTCCATTTCGTACAAACGAGAACGCAAAACCTGCATCGCCACTGCGCGGTTCTGATGTTGCGAGCGCTGGTTCTGACACTGCACGACGATGCCGCTGGGGAGGTGCGTGATGCGCACCGCCGAATCCGTCGTGTTGATATGCTGTCCGCCGGCGCCGGTCGCTCGATACGTGTCGACGCGCAAGTCTTTTTCGTTGACCTCGACCTCGATGTCTTCGTCGACCTCAGGATAGACGAAGAGTGAAGCGAACGACGTATGACGCCGCGCAGCTTGATCGAACGGCGAGATCCGCACCAGCCGGTGCACGCCGGCTTCGGCCGCCAGCAGGCCATATGCGTATTCGCCTTCGACTCTGAATGTCACGCCTTTGATACCTGCTTCTTCGCCTGGCTGATAGTCGATGATCTCAGTTTTGAATTCGCGCCGCTCGGCCCACTTCAGGTACATCTTTAAAAGCATCTCGGCCCAGTCCTGCGATTCCGTTCCGCCGGCGCCTGGGTGAATCGTGCAGATTGCATTGCGCGCGTCGTTTTCACCGGCCAGCAGCGTTTCAGTTTCGGCTTGCATGATTTCGTGTTCGAGGCGATCCAGCAACGGCCGCAGTTCGTCGAGAGAAGTTTCATCCTCCTCAGCAAATTCAAAGAGCACCGCGGCATCAGAAATCTCGGTCTCGAATTTTTCCTGCCGCTGGATGGTTCGCTGCAAACGGCTGCGTTGCTGCAAAAGCTTCTGGGCCGCTTCCTGGTTCGACCAGAAGTCCGGCGCCGAGGCCTGAACTTCGATCTTGTCTAATTCTGACTGTTTTGCCGGAACATCAAAGAAACCTCCCGAGTTGTTCGACTCTTTTTCGCAAATCCTCGGAGGAAGTTTTCAAGTCCTGTATTGATAACGTCGCAATCATTCTTAACCTCGCTTCAATAATAAATGTCGTGTCAGAAGCCCGACCTTTAGGAGAGCCGCTTTCTGCAGATGCCCTCCCTTAGGGTCGGGCTTTCGGATACTTAGTTGATTCTCTTCCGCCGGCCCATAAATGTTGCCGAGACGAGTCCCAGAGTAATCAAGGCGCAGGCATAGGCGAACAGATCGCCGTGTTGCGTGTAGAACGTCCGGTTCTGCTTCCCATTCCCAACGCGCCAGATACGCACAGCCGGCTCGAAGGCAGGCGTGGAATCCAAAATCCTGCCACTGGAATCGATGTCGGCGCTAAGGCCATTGTTAGTTACTCGCACTAAGTCTCGATCGCTTTCGACGGCCCGAAAAATCGCATTAGACAAATGCTGTCGCATGACGGGCGTCGGTCCCAGGTAACCATCGTTCGAAATATTAACCAGAGCATTCGCTCCTTCGTTGGTGAAGCTGCGGGCGATCGCAGGGTACGCAGCCTCAATACAAATAAAAACCCCGACGCGAAAAGCGCCGAGGGGCATCAGCGTATAGGAACTGCCAGGCGTGAAATCGCCGACGATTCCGCGTACCGAACTCGCGCCCGGTAGCCAGTGGGGCAGCGGCACGTACTCGCCAAAAGGCATCAAGCGGATTTTAGCATACTGCGCCACAATTCGACCCTCTTCATTTATCATGACGGCAGAATTATGTTCGCCACCTGCAGCGGCCGGTTCGAGAGAGTTGAGCAGGATGGACGTGTGGTTGCTGCGCGCAAAATTCGTCACGACTTCCTGCAAGTGCGAATCGCGCGAGTAACTGAAGTTCATCGGCGACTCAGGCCAGATGACCAGGGATGGCGAAGAGACACCTGCAGGCCGGTTACTCAAACCCTGAATGCTGAGTTCGAGATGACGATTCAGGAGTTGCTCCATCGCGACTGAATCATCTGCGCCCTCCATTGGAACGTTCGGTTGGACAACTACAACCACGGGTTCCTGGTCACCAGGATGCATCAAGCGGTTTCGATTTTCCTCAAGAACTGCGGTACTCATTATGACTAGTATGAAGATGAGAGCAGCGAATGAAAGAGTTAGGCGTTTTGGCTTGCGGCGCAACAGGGCCAACGCCAGAGATGTATTCGCGGTAATGGAGAGGAAACTTACAGCGTAAACACCACCCCATCGTGCTGACTGAATTAGAAGCGGCGCGAACGCCTGCGAATAGCCCAGCGCATTCCACAATTGCCCCGTCACTCCGTAGCGCGCCCATTCGCAGGCCACCCATATGAACGGCGCTACAAAGGCCGCACCGACACCGAAACGCGCGACGAGTTGAGACAGGAACAGGCTGAAGAGGGCGGGGAAGAGAGCGACCAACGCGATAGGCAGCACCAGAAGTGGGTAAGCCAGCCAGGCCGAAATGTGCGCATAGTGGATCATCGGATAGGTGAGCCACCAGCAGGTTCCACAAAAAAAGACTGCGCCCCATAACCAGCCCAGCAAGAAAGCGCGTCCAGCCGGCAAAGGTCGAACGACAACCATGAGGAATGGAACCAGCCCAATCCAGGCGAGCGGCCACAATTCAAAATTTGGAAAGGCCAGGATCAGCAGCAGCGCCGAAGCAATTACCAACGAACTTTCGGCGAGCGTAGGAATGCTGGCGCGAGCAGCCGCCACAATTGGTAACTTGCGTCTGGGCGCCTCGACGGCGACCGCTTCGTGCATGGACCGAGTTTACCAGATGAAGCGCCTCGATTCTCAGCTCTGATGTGTCAGAGTCCCGCGCGTGAGCAAGGGCGATGCTCGCGTCGATCAATGTCGTGATCCAAACAGCGGCATATCGAAATGTTGAGTGTAGCGCGTAGGGCCCTCCCTCACAGTCGGGCTTCTGACACGAGGCTGAGTTTCTGGAAGTCGGTTCTATTGCCAAAAAATATTTCCAGATTTTTTCTGGAAGGTTAGAAAAGGAAGACGTCAGCACCTCAAATTCGCGGTCAAACGACAAAAATCGTCACTGTCAAAGTGACAAAATCCGTCGTTCTGACTGCTCGATGACTGGCGGGCTGGATCCTGATCGGTCGCGGCATTTCCAGCCTGACCGGACAGGCAAGCTGAACGAAGCGCCCTGGGAAAGTGATTGCAGAATGAAGATTAGAATTAACAAGCCTCAAATAACAGAGGCTCTAAATGCGGGAGAACCCGGTCATTGCTGACCGGGTTCCAATTCGGGGGGATTAAACTGAAGGGTTGCTCGGCGGGCGGCTGGAGCAGCGGCATGCGGCTCTCAGAGAAGTGATGGCGGCGGGGGCACGTTTGTTTGCGTGCTAGCCGATTCCATACTCAGCACTTCCCATGCCAAGAGGTCAGTACCACCTGCGTGAGCGGGTGGATCACCACTCGATTTGTGGAGTTGACTGCCTAATCCACCCACTGACGCAGATGGTACTGACCCCCAGACGCGGGAGAACCCGGTCATTGCTGACCGGGTTCCAATTCGGAGGGATTAAACTGAAGGATCGCTCGGCGGGCGGCTGGCGCA
>Ga0137404_10002781_pt1 | contig 11664 bp, 13 predicted proteins | sample CZOMad2_1_16fung_FD_108285 | JGI IMG/M metagenome (GOLD analysis project Ga0137404, IMG submission 108285) | Vadose zone soil fungal communities from Angelo Coast Range Reserve, California, USA - CZOMad2_1_16fungal (Illumina Assembly) | ecosystem: Environmental > Terrestrial > Soil > Vadose...
AGGACCTCAACGGGATCAAATGCTCGATCGTGGAGAAGAACGCTTCCAGGGAGCGGACGGATTTCCTCCGGCGCATCCTGGAATATAATCATTACACCGTCATCATCGTCCCCAGCCCGCCGCCTCCGCCTCCCAAGGCCGCCCCGGCCCCGCCACCCGCTCCAGCCGCTGCTGCGCCAACGCCCGCTGTTGCCCCCGCACCCACCACCAGCACTTCCGATCCGGCACCAGCCGCCGCCCCATCTCCGTCACCAGCCGCAGCAGCTCCCGCCGCCCTGCCAACTCCGGCCGCACCCACGCCCACCGTCCCGCAAACTCCGCCGCCACCCCCTCCAGAAACCTTCACCATCGGCGTAACGGATACCACCTTCAATCCCACCAACGCCATTTTCGGCAGGCTGCTGAAATTTCCCGGCGGCCACATCGTCACCCTGGCCTATTGGCAGCAAAAAGAAACCTCACCAGATGATGAGGTTCCCTATTTCGATGCGAAGTATTGAAGCCAGGATGTCCAATGCCAAAGAGGGCCTGGATACTTATCGACAGTTAAAGGTCATCGAATAAGACGAGCTGTAACAGCTTTTCACTACCTGTTGTCGGCAAAATGCACCGGTTCATTTGTGAAGGGCCCTGATATGATACTCCTGGATCAGGGCTGGGTTCTCGGGGGTCAGGGTGAACCGGACCTCCACATCGGCATGCTCACCCTCCAGCACGAAGGATCCCCGCAGGTTGTTATCGGCCTGCAATTCCCCGGTATGTATGATCGTCCCGGCCTGGGCAAAGGCGGCGACAGCCTCTTTTTTTAAAACATCGGGGAAATAATCCAGAAAGAAATTTACGGCGAAGATCTTACTGCTCCGCACATTTTCCCAGCCGGGGAGCAGAGCGATCAGCTCATTCTTCCGTTGTTCGAGGATCGGGGATACGGGGATTTTACGGGGTTTCAGTTTGGCCAGTGCGACAAGCGTATCCAACACCTGCATGTTGATGATGCCTGCACTGGCATAGGTGAGATTGCTGAAACTGATGACGCCGATCCCATAATCGGTGAGCATCGTCCAGTTACTGCCAAAGCCCGGCAATCCCCCGCTATGTCCTACGAAGGTTCGCCCTTTACAGTCTTTGGACCAGCGCAGGCCGTATGCATAGGAGGACACCAGCGGACAAGCCGGCCCTCCTGAAAAGCTGAAGGCGGTATTGAGACTGCTGAACATCTGGGGTTGCTGCATTTCGCGCAGCGAGCTTCTCTTGAGCGGGCCTTCTTCCTTTCCGTCCCGCGAGGGCCATGCGGACAGTTGAAAGGCCGTGTACTTCGCGAAGTCTTCCATGGTGGTGATCATTCCTCCCATCGCGCCATAAGCGCCTGCATGTAATAAAGGCTGCTCCACCCAATCCCCGTTCAGCCAGCGGTAACCATGCGCCAGCTGCTCCGCCGGCACCTTCGTGTATTCCCAGTAGGTATGGTTCATTCCGAGGGGTTGCAGGATATTGTTGATGATATATTCTTCATAAGGCTGCCCCGAAACTTTCTGAACGATAAGACCTAACAGGGCAAACCCCATATTGCTGTATTCATAAGCAATACCCGGACTGTTGGAAAATGATATCCCTTTTCCCACCATCGCGATCAGGTCTTCATCGGTGACGGCTAACTGCCGGTCTCCCCAGGGATTGTCCTCCGGGAAGCCCGCCGAATGGCTCAGCAAATTCCGGATGGTGATCTCGGGGGCATCCGACACCAATTTCTTCTGGTCTTTCAGTGCAGGGATATATATCCGGGCCGGATCGTCCAGCCGGAGTTTCCCCTCATCCCGCAACTTGAGAATGGCCACCGACACGAAACTTTTTGTCATGGAGGCAATGCGAAAGTCCGAAAGTGCCGTGGCCGGCGTTTTCTTTCCCAGCTCGCTGTATCCGACGCTGCCGCTGAAGACCAGCTTCCCATCGGCCACGATCCCATAGACAAAGCCGGGATAATGGTTCTTATAGGCATATTTCTTGAACAACTTGTCGATCACTGGCCATGCGGCCTCCATATCCTTTGCCGCTGGCTGCGCGAATGACATCCTTGGGGAAAGAAGGAGTAAAAGGTAACAGATTAAGAAAGAATGTTTTATTAAGTCAATGGTATTCATTGTTTTGTAAATGTATTGCATTTATTTGTTCACTTCTGTGATTTTGATGGGAATGGTAACTCTATCTACCAATTTATTGGCGGATGTCGTTTTTTAAAAAAATCCAGTTTTTTACGTTTGTGAAAATAATTGTTTTATGTCTACTATATTAAAAATCTTCCTTCAAACAAGAGTCAGGCGATTTAATAATGATTATTATTTAAGAGTTCTTCAGTGTTGCACACCGCGTCTTGCAAAACGCAATGAGATATTATTAAGACCGGGCCAGATCAGCAGGAGTATTTATTTTGTTAATAAAGGCTGTATTCGCACTTATTCAACCAACAATGAGGGAATCGGATCTACCTTGGATTTTGCCTTTGAGGGGACTTTTAATATGCTTCTGCCACCATTTTTTTGTCAAGAAATATCTAATCATTATTTGCAAGCAGTGGAGGAGTCGGAATTATTCGCTATCCGCTTCGAAGATTTTCGTTGCCTTGGACGAATAATACCAGATTTCCATTGGTCGAGATGGGCATATCCGGTTGAAAATGCATGGGTCCTTCAGGGGCAAATAAATGTGATGAATGCTCTTGAAAGATATTTATGGCTTCTTGAAAACAGGCCGGAAATTGTTCGGCGGATTAACGGCAAATTGATAGCTTCCTATTTAGGGATGACCACAAGAACACTTAGCCGTGTCAGGGCGCAGATTTAAAGTAGCTAAGCATTATCAAAACGGCTGAATTATTTTCAAAAATTCATCAATGTTAATAGTCGTTAAACTTGGGAAAGATATATTCTTTAAAACGTTGAAATGCTTGTCTTCAGTGACAATATACATGGCTTTTCCTGCAATAGCGCAATCACAGTATTTATTGTCATCCGGATCAGCATCTATAAGTTGCCATTTATAATACGGGTTAATCGAATGAACATTAGGCAATTCCTTTAATAAGGAGATTAAAGCATTTGCAGTGACGATTCCGTATTTTTCCTGGATTATTTCTTCGTATTCTAAAATGATCTCTCCCGAAACAACAAGATCGAATTTTCCTTCAATAAGTGAGCGGTAAATATGATGATGTGGGGATTTTGAGGTAAGGCAGATAACAAGAATATTGCAGTCCAATACGACTGTCATTATTGCGCAGATTTACGGAAATGTTCTGTTTTCCATTTTTCAAAAACTGAAACGGAGTAACCCTTATTATCAAAGGCTTTATCTGCCTCCCTTACTACTTTATCTGAGAGATAACTAACCAAAAGGGATTTGATCTCATTTAATTCTTCCATTGATTGATCTCTCCGGAATAATTTTAATATTTCCAATTGGACATCATTTAAGGCAATAGACATATACACGACATTTTTGTAAAGCTAGCAAATATTTTAATGTTTTTGGAGTAGAATGACTCCAGATCAAAAGAGTTTAATACTTCTATTTTTATATAAACATATGACTATCATTTAATTGAGAAGCCAAGCTAATTTACAGCCCCCTCAAAAACCTTTCGGATGCTGTTTATTGAACGGCGTCGCATCCTGGAAGGCCTTTGCAAAAGCCAGCAATCTCCCCTCATCATAGAGATGCCCCGCGATAAAGCTGATGCTTCCAGGCAATCCATTCTTCATTTTCCCCACAGGCAGGGTCACCGAGGGATGCCCGGTCAGATTGGTGATGGCCAGCTGATCGCCGGTCTCCGGCGGCGCGATGATGATATCGTAGTTGCTGAGGATCGGATCCACTTTCTGCATGATGCTGTTGCGCAGCCGGCAGGCATTGACATATTCTACGGCAGGGACGAACCTCGCCGTCCGGAATGTATTCGGCCAGCGGTCCTTATTCTGCTGCACCATCGCATCGTCCTGATTGGTTCGGGTCAGCTTGTCAAAGGCGGCGGCGGATTCCACCCCGATGATCAGGGACAGGATATCGTTTCCTTTGAGATCATCCGGAAAGCTCATCGGCCCGACCTTCGCCCCGAGTTTGCGCAAGATAGCCAGCGTTTGTTTCTCCGGGCTGTCTTCGGGCAGGCTGTCGATATAATTGCTGGCATAAGCGATCTTTAATTTCGACAGATCGATCCGGCCGGTATAATTGAAGGGCATCAGCTTTGCGGAAGCATCGATGCCATCCGTTCCGTGTATATAGGCAAATACATATGCGGCATCTTCCGCGCTGCGGCAGATCGGTCCCGCCTTATCCGAGCTCCAGCAGAGCGCCATACATCCCGTACGGGCAACGCTGCCGAAGGTAGGCCTCAGCCCGGTGGCGCCGCATCGCATGGAAGGATCGACGATGGAACCATAGGTTTCCGTACCTATGGCAAAAGGCACCAGGCCCGCGGCCGTGGCGGAGGCGGAGCCGGCAGAGGAACCGCCAGAACCGACATTCGGGTCCCAGGGGTTACGCGTCAGCCCGCCAAACCATACATCGTCCATCGCCAATTCCCCCAGGGAAAGCTTGGCGACCAGCACGGCGCCCGCTTTTTCCAGTTGCTTCGCGACATAGCTGGTCTGACCGAACACCTGATCCTTATATGGCGGCGAACCCCAGGTCGTATGGCTTCCCTTGACGGCAAAAAGGTCCTTGATGCCATAGGGTATTCCCTGTAGCGGACTCGTATAAACGCCTTTGGTAAACGCCGCATCCGCCCTGCGCGCCTGCGCCAATGCGCTGTCTTCCGTGAGCTCGATCACGCAATGCAGCACCGGTCCGTATTTCTTCAGTCTTTCTATAAAGAATTTCACCAGCTCGACCGAGCTTATCTTCTTGCTCCGCAGCAGGGAAGCCAGTTGGGGGATCGAATAAAAGGCCAGCTCATTCCGGTCGGCAGGCAGGCTTACGCCGGTGGGGATATCCCAGGATAGGGGATTTTGTACTTTGCTGAAATGTATGCCGGGCAGGACAGGATCGAAGGAGAGCGACATCGCCAGATCATTGGGCAGGTCCAGCTGGTGCATATACTGAAAGAGATGCAGGTGGTCGCTGAGCCCGCTCATGATCGAATCCCTTTTGACAGGGGTGAATTGCAGGTCGAAGATCTTTTCCGTAGCCGTTAATTGCTCCTGGCTGATGGGGTCTTGCGCATGGACGGCGCCCGCGATAAGTACCGGCAGGAATACCCGGAACAGGCTTTTATGTCTCATATTGGTAGTTTTAGTACACAGTTGGTTGTTAATAAGCTGAATGTAACCAAAAAATCCTATTCCGCCCCGGCTTTCCAATTTATTAGTGGGGGTGCGCCTGCTATTCCGGGGCTTTGTCGCAGATGAGTGTGCATTGTAGATTTGCCCGAAAAAAATTGAAAGAATTACTATCTTTGTGATAACAATTATTCTATGAGTGAAAAAGATTTCAAAAATTTGATGGAACTGGCTCAGAAAACTCTTGAGGAAAAAGTTTCCAAAGAAGAAGCTTTTCGCTCATTGGTTCAGTGCGGTCTTCTGGATGAAGCCGGTAACTTGACTCTCCCTGAAGTGCGTCCTTATCTTACTGCTCGTCCCGTCAATTAAGTGACGGATATATGTATGATGTAAAACCCAATCTAATCATTGGATTTCATGGTTGTGAGCGTTATGTTCGTGATGCGCTCCTCCTGAATCCAAACGATTATAAGATCAGTTAAAGGCCTTTCGACTGGTTAGGGCATGGCCTTTATTTTTGGGAAAACAACTATGACCGTGCGCTGCAATGGGCCACTGAGAAAAAAGAACGCACCATAAAAGAGCCGGCCGTTATCGGGGCCGTCCTATATTTGGGACACTGTTGTGACTTTCTTGATAAAAGATATATTCAACTTCTGGCTTATTATTTTAGTACCATGAAAACGAGGTATGACGAGTTGGAAGAAGCGCTTCCGCAAAACAAAGATTTAAAAACAGACATTCACAAGAATAAAGCGCTCAGATACTTGGACTGCAGAGTCATTGAATTCATGCACGCTCGAATACTGGATCAGGTGAAAACTGATATGGCTAAAAAGAGTTATAGTCAATATAAGATATTTGATTCCACCCGGGGAGTATTTATAGAAGGAGGGCCGGCTTTTGAAGGAGCAGGCTTATTCGAAAAAAGCCATATTCAAATCTGCATACGCAACCCTAATTGTATACAAGGTTTTTTTATGCCGAGGGAGGAAATTGATTTTATGGACTGGCTGGGGAAAAAGGCAGCATAGGGGCGGTTAAGATGATAGCGATGCCAGCACTTTGCTGGCTGCAAAAATCTTTAGCAGTTTAGCGCCTATGTTAGTAAGCATTCTCTCTAATATTTCATTACCTTCCCATCCAAATTTAAAATCAATGCAAAAGCTAACGATCCTCGTAGCCCTCGTCCTATCAGCCGGTGTAGCCATGGCCCAAACACCCAATATCCTCACGGCGGACGAAAAGAAAGCAGGTTGGAAATTGTTGTTTGACGGCCAGACAACCAAGGGCTGGCATACCTATCTGAAAGATACCGTAGGGTCGAAATGGCAGGTTAAGGACGGGGCGATAATTTTTGATCCATCCCAGCCCCAGAGTGGCGGCGGAGACATCGTGACCAACGAGGAATATGAGAATTATGAACTTAACCTGGAATGGAAAATATCAAAAGGAGGCAATAGTGGGATCATTTTCGACATCCAGGAAGATCCGAAATTCTCCGCGACCTATCTCACCGGCCCTGAAATGCAGGTATTGGACAATAAGGACGCCTCCGATAATAAAAAGCAAAACCACCTGGCAGGCTGCCTCTACGATATGTCGGGCGATACGACGGTTTCCAAGCCCAATCCAGTAGGGGAATGGAATAAAGTTAAGATCATCCAGAATAAAGGACATCTTGCCTTTTGGCTCAATGGAATAAAAACATACGAAGGACAGATCGGCAGCGAAGAATGGAATGCGATGGTGGCCAACAGCAAATTCAAGAATAAGGAATTTGGCAGCTTCGCTAAAGTAGCCAAGGGGAAAATTGCCTTGCAACAGCATCCAGGCTCCAGCGAATGGAGGAATATCAAGATCCGGATGTTATAAAACTCTGTGGCATCGGGCCGCTTCCCGCCGCCCCACCCGCGCGAAAGCGCCCGTTTATTTACGGGCAGGCTCACCCGCAAAGCAGATCTCCAGGGCCTTCATGATCACATTCCTGATGGGCTCACCCTGTCCGTTCGAGCAAAAAGCGACCGCCACGCCATCTTCAGGGAAATAAGCGACTACGGATTGAAAATGATCGATGCCCCCCACCTGTCCATAAGCCTTTTTGGAATGGAATGCGAATTCGGTCATGCCCATCCCATAGTCATGCGTAATGGTCTTCATTTTATCCAGTCCGCTTTGCTCCACCAGTTTCCTGGAGAAAAGGGCTTCCATGAACCGGGTAAGATCCGTTGGAGTGGAGAGAATGCCACCGGAAGCTCCTGGAATGCTCAGATCTGTTGCCGGCTGTTGCGCCCAGCCCCTGGTAAGATTGTAAGAAAAACTTTCATTGTTCTTTATATTGGGCTCGTGACCAAAGTAGGTGTCCTTAAGCCCGATCTTCGAGACGATACTATCCTTCAAAATCTCCTCGAATGGCTTATTCAGCATTTTCTCAATGACATAACCCAATATCAGGTAATTGGCATTGCTGTATAGGGTACTGGTGCCGGGTTGCGACCGGGAATAGGACTTCGATATGATCTCCATCATTTCCTCCCTCGTCCTTGGCTTTGTCTGCATCTTTATCTTGGTAAAATTGCGGATACCGCTCCGGTGATTGAGCAGGTTGCCGATCGTGATCTCTTCCGCATTCGGGAAATCGGGATAATATTTCGCCAGCGGCGTCTCCAGGCTGATGGCGCCTGACGCTATCAGTTGAAAAATAATCGTGGACGTAAATGTTTTGGAGATCGAGCCGATACGGTATTTTGTATTTTCGGTCGAATATACTTTCTCACTGTCATTATAACAACTGTACCCGATGGCCCTGCTATACAGCATATTTCCATTCTTGGAAATAGCGATGCTTCCCATTATCCGTTTACCATCCCGGAGCTGGTCGAACAAACTATCCAGCCCCCGCAGGTTCTGGGCCACGGGAATGCCCGGCGCGATATACAGCATTACCAGGATGAATAAGGATCTGTTCATCGATGTTCAGGGCTTGTGTGAGAGAGATGAAATCCTCATTAAAGTACGATTTTTGACCGGCAAATGAATTTTATGAGTCGGAAAATCCTGGAAAAGGCCAACGACAGGCAACGATTTTTTTATATGACAATGAATAGTTAACTTAAATACCGGTATTGTTTCCATCAGCACACGACTTTACGTCCAAGCAGCAGGATCCTTTAATTCCCTTCATTTCCCTGCCCCCTGAAACCCGTCCGTCCCCGAGCGTAGATGCACAACAGTAATTTCTTTATCAACCTTTAATACCTTTTTATGGATAACAAACGATCAGGCAACGCAGTATCCCGTTATGGGAAAGTTGTTCTGGGTTTAGCCCTGGCAGCGGGGCTTATGTATAGCTGCAATAATGGAGTAACTCCAAAGACACCTACACCGCCCCAACCCGATACCTCCAAGAACAAACCGCCGGTAGTAGTTCGTCCCGTTTACGTTGACAGTGCAACCAAGAAGTAAGTTCAGGTCATTGAAGTTTTCTATTTTTCGCTCAATTGGGTACCGATGAGGCAAAAGAACCTGATCCTGCTACTTTTTATCTTTAACCTTGGGATCTCCCCTGCAGGCGGCCAATGCCTGCAGGGGGATTCTTTGTGGGCCAGGCTTTTTTTTTTAAAGAATAACCTGGTCATCCGGACCCAGGACAAGCTGTCCGAAATGCTGCGCTATAATGCCCAGGATTGCCCGAAGGGATACGATTCCGCTCATGCTTATTTACTGCAAAGCATCGGGACGAATTACTACAAGCTGGGGGAATACCTGAAGGCCATCGATTATACCCGTCAATCCATCGATATCATCAAGGCCCGGCTTGGGAAGCCCTCTATAAATCCTAAATCCCTGGTGAAATGCTATTATAACCTGGAATTCTATTATAATCTGCTGGGGCAGGAACATTCCCAGATGAATGCCATCGACAGCTGTATTTTCTATGATGGCAGATTCAATACCGATTATTTTTATACCTGCATTTTGATGTTTGAAAAAATAAAGCATCTCTACAGCAGGGGAGATTACCAGCGTTGTATCCTGTATGCGACTATCGCCGGATCGCTTTTCCAGAAATATTATCATCAGATCGATAGCATGGACTATATCAATGCCTGCCTGACCTATAAGGTTGACGCATTGATCTTCTCCGATCAGATCCCGGTTGCGGAAAAACTCCTCGAAAATAAGGTCGAAGAATGTAAAAAAGCAGGAGACAGCTCTTTTTACGGAGTGCTTTATGCGTTGCTGGGTTTCGTCAACACAAGAAAAATGGCATATAGCCAGGCGGTTTCCAGTTTCCAGCAGGCTTATTATTGGAATGAAAAACTGAAATTCCGCAAAGGTTGTGCACAATCGCTCGCCCAGATGGGAAGATTGTATTCGGATAAATTGATCCAGGCCGAAAGATCCTATAGCACCTTTGGCAAGGCCCTGGGATATGCAGACGGAATTGATTCCCTGTTCATACTGGATAAAATAGCCAATCTTTATGTCCGGCAGAATAAATTCGATTCAGCCTTTATCTTTTTTCAGCGGGCATTCGACCATGTAAAAAAAGGGATCGATGAAAGGAATATCTTCGAAGGGCCGATCCTCGAAAAGATAATCGGGAATAATGCCGACGATGTCGTTGCGCTGATACTGGATAAGGGAGATGCTTGTCTGGCAAGATTTAAAGCCAGCAAAGAGAAGAAGTCAGGAGAGCAGGCGATCCGGATCTATAAAGCCGCCGATAAATTGCTGGACCGGATCCGGTCGGAACATTCCGAGCTAAAATCAAAATTATCCTGGAGGAATAACATGATCCGGCTCTATGAATACGCGATCGAGACCTGTTATCTGACGGATAATTATCACGCAGCATTATATTTTTTTGAAAAAAGTCGTGCGGTAGTTCTGAACGATCAGCTGAATGAGCGACATTGGGTAAAGGAAGAGGACATTCTTCAGCAGGCCCAATCGAAAAAAAAGACGCTTAGCCTGGAAAAAGAATTGGATACCGTGCTTATCTCCTCGGCTGTCTATATAGATTTACAAAAAGAGCTTTTAAGACAAAAACAGAACCTGGATGAATGGTTGACGCGGGTAAAAAGCGCTAACCCTCTCTATTATCAGAGTTTCCTGGACACCTCGGTCATCACCGTTCAGGATATCCAGCGAACGATCCTGAAAGATCGCCAGGCGCTAGTAGAGCTCTTTAATGGCGACAGTGCCGTATATTGTCTGATCATCAGCGCCGGGAATACTCGTCTCACCAGGATTGATAAAGCGGATTTCGACAGGACGGTCAACGCCTATATTTTTTATATCTCCCATGCCGACCTGCTCAACGGAGATATCGAAGGTTATGTACAGGTTTCCTGGCATTTATATCAGTTGCTTTTTAAAAATAACCCGGTGCCGCCAGGACGAATTATCGTTTCGCCCGATGGCCGATATTTTCCTTTCGAGGCACTATTGAGTACCAATAGCACAAAACCTCTTATTTATTTCCTGGATGATCATGCGGTGAGCTACACCTATTCCGCACGTTACCTACTGAACGATTTTTCTTCCGGCAGTACGGCCTCTTCGGGTAATTTCCTTGGCCTGGCCCCCGTTCAATACGCATCGCATCTTCACCTCCCCATGCTGGCCGGCAGTGACCGGTCCCTGCGAAATATAGTGCCCTACGTCTCAGCTGCCGAAAATCTGTTATGGAAAGAGGCCTCTAAGAATAATTTCCTTCAGCTATTTCCCGGCTATAAGGTCATTCAGCTCTATACCCACGCAGCCGACAGCAGCGCGAAGGGTGAGCCTGCCATCTATTTTGCCGATTCCGCCCTATACCTGTCTGAACTGATCCCTGAGCATAAGCCTGTCGCGCAACTGATCGTTTTGGCTGCTTGCGAAACAGGCAATGGAAAGAATTATCAGGGCGAAGGGGTCTTCAGTTTCGGCCGTGGTTTTGCTGCTTTGGGAATTCCTTCTTCCGTCGCCAATTTATGGGCAGTAGACGATATAGCGACTTACAAATTGACTGAACTTTTTTACAAATATCTTGCTGACGGATCGCCTGTCGATATGGCCTTGCAGAAAGCAAAGCTCGAATTTATCAGAACCAGCTCCGGCGAAAAGAAATTGCCTTATTTCTGGGCAGCCCCCGTCCTGATCGGGCAGTCGGAGCCCATTTCGTATGAACGACCATACCCATGGAAGCTTCTCCTGGTCATTTCAGGACTGGCCATCCTGTCCTTCCTGTTCCTCCAACGGCTCACCCGCCGCCGCAATCGGCTCAGTTGCAGTTCAGACAGCGGCATATCGGAATAGCTTGCTGCTGTAAATCTTTAATCATCATCTAAACTTTTTTTTATGAATAAGAAATTTACGGCAAACCTTCTTGTCAGGTCGGGGATCA
>Ga0137404_10002782_pt1 | contig 11661 bp, 3 predicted proteins | sample CZOMad2_1_16fung_FD_108285 | JGI IMG/M metagenome (GOLD analysis project Ga0137404, IMG submission 108285) | Vadose zone soil fungal communities from Angelo Coast Range Reserve, California, USA - CZOMad2_1_16fungal (Illumina Assembly) | ecosystem: Environmental > Terrestrial > Soil > Vadose zone...
CGATTAGAGTATGAAGGTAAGGATCAGGATTTGTATCCACATTCAAATCCCGGAAATACGTCGGCACTCCCAGCATAATCGAACAACCGCCGTATTGCGGGTCGTGCTTGAGAAAATCGATGACTTTCTCCATGCCGATATTGTGAATGTTGTAGGATCGGTCCGGGAAACCCAATCCCCAGATGGTAACCAATGGTTTGCCCCGGTGAAAAAGATACGTCTGGTTTGTTCCTTGCGAAGTTATTTTCAAATCATCCACCAGCTCTTTCCAATCCTGGATAATGGCCGAACAGTCTTCGCCCGTGTCCCGAAGCCCGGAGAGATCATACATAACCGCTATCGCCCGGCCATACTTTTGCGACGCTTTGAGCGCGTGCTCAAGGACCACGCGGCTTTTGGCCCGCCCTTGTCTGGTCCGAAGCGGACTGAAGAACCGTTGAACGAACACGCCGTCAATTCCGTATTGTTGCATCCACCGAAAGTGAACGTCCGTGGTGCTCTCGTCCCACGAACTGAAGACGTGCGCTGGAGTTCCATCCCGGTTAGTCAGCGGCGTTGAATATGTTTTTTCATAGTCCGAAACGTCGGGCCAGAAATCCGGATGAAGATTGGAAGTTGTCAGGGACCGGCCATCGCTATAGTGACTCCAACCTTCGCCCGAACCGTCACTCTCCGCGCGAAACCAGCCCTGATAGCCGCACATCACGAGACCTTCGTAGCTTGGAAATCGAGACGTCGCACTGTGCTTGCTCTGCGCAATGACAGAAGTTCCGCACGCAAGAAAGCAGATCGCGAAAAGAATGCTGGCGACTTTCCTGAGATTTCTTGTCGGCAAATGAAATAATTCATTTTGCCCATGAACTGACGAGCATTCCCCAGACAACTGTTGGCGACCACAAAATTTATACGACATGATATTTCCAATGGTCATGAACCAAAAGGGCTTGCAGAGTTTCAACCGGATTAAGTGACCCATGACCACGAAAAAACAATGGCATAAATTATTTCCGTCAAATATCCCCTAAACCGGGGATTACTGGTTAGGCGAAACGCCCAACGAATCGCATATAAGGGCTTTATTTTTCAGCCGGCGCGGGTGGCCAGTCGTCTGTGCGGAAAGGAGACGCAGGCAACCCCTCCTTGTTGTAAAGGTCGCCTGGAGGATTATGTCCCCAATCATATCGCACTGCCATCGGATGTTCGATATTGCTGCTGGAAACAACCACCGCGTCCGCATCATGAATGGCTTTTGCCCACACAAAATTCCGATCCGCGCCGGCGATGCCAAATCCAGTCAATTCCGCGGGAAGGAGCGCCATTTTGCCATCGGCTGTCGGAGGCGGTGTTCCGATGGCCAAGCCGCCGCCGACGTTCTTGAATTTAATTTTAATTTTATTTCCCTCCACACTCATTGACTCATAAATCGGTCCCGAATAAACCAAATTCTGGCCGTATGCCACTCTGCGCGCAGCCAGGGCGAGCCGCCGGCCGACATACAATTTGTCCGGCGGGTGAAGATTGTCCGCTTCGCCGATGTCAATGGTCACCGCCATGCCGGTGTTCGGCAGGGACAACGTTTTAAGTTGAGCATCTCGAACCCAGGGCCATCTTCCTTCCGAAGGAACCTTCGCCGGCGCGTTAATATTTGGAAGCTGAACATACAGAAACGGAAAATCCCCTTGCTGCCATTTTTCCCTCCAATCTTTGATGAGCCTCGAAAACAGGGTGAGATATTCGGTCGCCAATCTCAGGTTGTCTCCATTGCTTTCACCCTGGTACCAGATGACACCTTTGATGGCGTAAGGAATCAATGGGGCCACCATGCCATTGAAAAGGTTTGCGGGCGCGCTGTATCCCCCATCGGGCGGAACCGGCGCTTTTGGGGCCGCCCTGGGAGTCTGCCCCGCCACTTTTGCCTGGTCCGCTTCAACTTTCCATTTTTTCAACTCGCTTTGATATGCCTCAGTTTCCTGCGGTAATCGCGTCTGCGCATTCGTGAAGTCGCCAGTTATTCTTCGGTGATCGTCAACGTAGTGAGCCAGGGCTTCATCTTTTTCCAAACCGGAAATACTCGTCCAAGCCTGCGCGGGCGTGCCGCCTTTGTAGGTCGCGATCATCCCGATGGGCTGTCCAACGACCCCACGAATTTCTTTCGCAAAATAGTAGCCGACGGCGGAAAAGCCGTGCCATGCCCAGTCCGAGTTCATGATTTCCGGACTACACACCAACCATTTGCCATTCAACGGACTGGGCGGCATGGCTCGTCCGATATTGGTTTGCGGCTGCAATGCCGTGGACCAAGGCACAAAGAAAAATCGGATTTGCGAATCGGTCGCCGTGGCGATCGCTTCCTTGCCACGGCTGTCGTTCTGGATTCCAAATTCCATGTTCGATTGTCCGGAAGCGATCCATACATCGCCGACCAAAACATCGGTAAAGACAAGCGTGTTGTTTTGTCCCGCAACTGTGAGCGTCCCAGGTTCGCTACTGGCTTCCAGAGCTTCCAGGTCCGTTCTCCACTGCCCATCCGCGCCGGTCACTGCTGTCCGTTTTTGGTTTTTGAAAGTGACTGTGATGGCCTCTCCGGGCGCCGCCCATCCCCACACCGGCACCTTCAATTTCTGTTGCAGGACCATATGATCACCAAAGATGGCCGGCATGCGGACCTCCGCCCGCAAAGCGAACGAGCTGATAAAGACCAGAATGGCGGCAAGCACCATTCTAAAGAACCACGTTAAATTGTTCATACTGGTTGAGACATTTCCTTTATTGAGCTGAACCCAGGTAATTGACGACATTGTTAAAAAGCCGCCGCGCAATCGGGTCATCCTTGCCGGCTTTGAAATTTATCTCGCTGGCAACGACACTGCCTTTGCCCATCTGTATCTCGACGAGCGGGCTGCCGCTATACCTCGTTATTTCTGACGTGCGCCGCAAATACGCATGGATATCGCATTGGTCCGCCAAAGGTGTCACCCCTTCCGCGTCGGCAACAATTTGATAGACACCGGAGCAAGCGATTGGCAAACCCCGGCCGCCTGGTTCGAACCATGCCAAATCCAGCGGTTCAATTCCCGAAAACACAGGCGATTCGGAAACGTGCATGGTTATAATTTCACCCTCCTTTGCGACATATCCTTTCACCCTGTCGGGAAAAATTTGGGCCAATGCAGATCGGGCATTCAGCAGGAGCACACGCCCGCCTCGCATAACAAAAGCCTTTAACCTCTCCTTCCCCGACGCCTCCGAAAGAAAACCGTCGGCATCACTGATTATCACCACACGGTTCGTGTTGGCAGTTTCCCAGGAAAATGCGGACGCAACGGACAGGTGCGACGACAGTTTGTTGGAATCCTCCGGTGACCCAATTAAGATTGGCTTGGCTTTTCCACTAGCATCTCCTCCCGCCCAATCCGTAGTCGCCAGCACGACATCATAACTGTTTTCCGAAAGCACGGTGTTGCCAGATTTCAGCATGAGGACCAACTGAGCGTCCACCCGCGGAGCAGGCAATGAAGCTGGCGTTTCAAAGTTTATATCCAGCCAACGATTTGTGTAGAATTCGACCGGTGGCACCTCCGCCATGCCCTCGCTTAAAATCCTGTCCCGCGCACGAAACTCCCAATGAAGCTCCGTTTTTGGCGTTGCACTACTGCTTTCCGAATCGTTGATGATACATACTTTTCGACGAACGGTCATCCCGGAATAAAAATGCCGGCCGTATAGCTCCGCGCTGACCAGGACCGGCTGTAACGCAACTTTAAGGCCGTAGTACGCTGGCCACGGCTTAATCTCATCCGCGTCCCACACGTTTCTTAGCCACGTGAAATAAGAGAAGGAAAGGATTCCGGCGGAGGAATCGTGACTCGTCCGGCGGAATGTCTCCATCAATTCCTTGGTCATGAAGGCCTGCCGGGTAAGGAAAATGGCGGGATCGGCATTTTCGTAGGCATCATCTCCCACGAGCGCCTGGGGAGTTTGATGCTTGAACAAATAAAATCGCGCGGCATGTCCGTCATCGCTCCGGGGATAACCCGTGGCCATTTCCTGACTGATCAGAGGACGGCCCGGAGTATAAAGTTTCTGGCTGAACTCCCCGTTGTAAAAATGAAAGAACGATTCGTTATACCATCCGAAATAACGATGCACATCGTCCACGTCACCATCGTCAAATTTGTTCGGTTGCACAACCGTGTGATATCCCCTCGCCGCCTCTTTTCGAACATACGCGGAGTCGGCGACGATAGGCCGGGTCGAATCTGCGGAGCGCATCGCCTTAATCATATCGTCAAGAATGATCCATTTTTTCTTTAGCCGCTCCGGATTGTCCGCATCCAGGACGGGAAATTTCATTTCATTATTCACGGTCCACAAAATCAGGCTTGGATGATTTCGATGCTCGCGAATGAGCGACAAAAATTCGCCTTTCCAAACATTCAACAATTCTTCGCTGGGAGGATCACCGTTCAACATGAGCCACGGCCACGAGCCTTCGTACGAAACTGCCATTCCTTCCTCGTCAGCGGCATCCAGCCAGGTGGTTGTGAACGGCACTATGTGGGAGCGCGTGACCCGCACGTTCCCTTCCCGCGCAATTTGAATGAAGCGCCGGGCCAATTTCGCGTCATTGGGACGCAGTGTGTTTGGAAACGGATTTGCTCCCCGCAACCAGTAGGGCTGGCCGTTCAGTAAAAACTTTCCGCCATCCACCGAGAACGTGCGAAAGCCAAAACGCACCTGGTAATGATCGGCAACGGTTCCACCGTTTTTCAACCGGATCTCGAGGTTATACAGGTTTGGATCCTGCGGACTCCAGAGTTTGGGATTCAAACGCGGAGTGCTAAATCGCAAATGTTTTGTTTCCGTGGCCGGCAATTCAATGGATTGCGGTCCGTCTCCGGCAAATAGAAGTTTCCCGTCCTGTGCCGAAACCAGCGAATACTCGACACTCAATTTCCCCATGTGTTCGGTAGAATTCGAAATATCCAGGTCAATATCCGCGCCATGCAAGCCCGGCTGGATAAATGAATCCCTCACGAACACTGTCGGTGTGACAACCATTTTTACTGGTTGCCAGATTCCTCCAACATCATCCTGAAACATTCCGTGCGGCAATGAATGCAGCATTTTAGATGTGACCTCCACTGTCACGGCAACACCCTCAACCTTGTTTGCTGCAACCGACCCGGTATCCGCTTCGCTGAGGACGTGCACCGCGATCACATTGCGTCCGGATTTTACAGTTTTGGTTATATCACACACCACCTGCCCAAACATTCCGGTGTGCGCGCCCGTTTTGATTCCATTGACCCAAATCTCGGAAATTTTTGCGATGGCATCGAACGCCAGCTCAAAATGGTGGTCTTTGAGGTCAGCGGGCAAATTAATGTAATGTCGGTACCATCCGGCCTTGGTTTTTCGCCAGTCGAACGTGTACGACTCCACCCGCTGCATTTCCTGAACATAGAGACTGTCGGCAATGCCTTTGGTCTGAGCGACTCCTTTGAGATCGGGAAAGCCGCTTTCACCATGCAGCCAGGACAACCCCGGCGTCCAAAACCGCGGCACCTCCATTACGTGCCAATTGCTGTCATCAAAGTTTTCCGCCAGCGGTTTTTGAGCGCCAGGAAGTTGATAGTCCGGCATAAACAGCCAGTTGCCGTCGAGTGAAACCTCCGTCCGCAATGGCTCAAAGTTTTCCACGACAGTCGGATGATAAGCCGCACGTTGTGATTTACGGATGGCTTCTTTGTCCGGTTCAGTCGCCTTCCATATTTTATCACCTATGGAGCGGAATACCGCTTCGGCCTCAGGTGTCATCTCCTTCATTTGCAAATCGGAATATTCCGCGGGCAACCATCCTCCGCCGAGGGCCACGCTGCCATTGGTCCAGGTCGCATCCGAATCAACCACGTTGAGCCGGGGAAGCGTTTCATCGTTCAAATAAATTTGAAACCGTTTGTCCGCCATAAGAATACGGAGGCGATACCACACGCCGGCAGCCGGCTTGAAATTGAGAGGCGCAAATCCCAGAAATTTCGAACCTCCATCCGGCGCATAACGTGCCAGGTAAATATCGTTGTTATCTCCACCGCGAAGCGCGAATACGTACCGACTATCGCGGTCCCGGCAGCGAAAGCCGCCCCATAATTGCACCGATTCCACACCGGACGGCGCGCGCATGCGAACGCTCATCTCCGCCTTATTCCACGCCTGCTTCTCCACGATATATCCGCCTTGCAGAGTCACCGATTCCGCGTTCGTTTCAATTTTCAGCCGGCCGGTTGCCTTCCATTCGCCGCCCAAAATGGCAGGTTCGGCTTCGACTCTAATCGGCGGCACGGTAAACCAACCAAGTGAAACCAACGCGAACAGACAGGAATGAAATTTCAACATGGTTTTAGAACAACACGAGATGATGCTGTGCGAGGGTTTTATTGCGCCACCGGTTTTTCCGCCGCGAAGTCGAGCTTCTGCAGGAAATTTTCATCTGAGCAACTGAATTTGCCCGCAAATTTCCATTCGCCTCCAATCTGGACGACTTTGATCACGATCTGGTTCCAGCCCAGTTTCAGCAACAACGGATTCTCCGAAAAGGCCTCCGGCTCCAGTGGCCCCTCGCGCCGATGCGATGCGATGAGTTCGCCATTAAGAAATAATTCGCAACCATCATCGCTGCCGTAGGTGAAGGAAAGTTTCGGCAGGTTCGGCTCGGAGAGCAAATCGTTCAATGGCTTCGGCGATTTAATCCAAAAAGCAAGATAAGCTACGGAATTTTCCAAGTTTCCCTCCACGATGCCACTCTTGAAATCAAAAACGCCACTGCCGTCCGTTTCACGAATTTTCCAGCGCCGATTTTCAAGTGACGCATTTTCCTGAATCGGCTCCTTCGGCATTTTTCCCGAATACGGGTTCGCGGTCTCAAAACCGCCGCACACTAATGCGCGCCGAAGGTGTCCGTTCGAATCTAGAAATCCATTCTCATAGCGCGAGTCCGCAACCTGGAGGCCAGCATTACGGAAAAGCTGTTGGACGATCGTCGATTTTTTTTGCGAGCCGATGGCCGGATCCAGATTGCATAAAATCACCCGGCCTTTTTTCATCGGGCGCACGACAACTGCGGCCAGGGAGCCGGGATTTTCAACCTCGGAACGGAAGAGCGAAGCCGTCTTGGTTTGCTCAGACTTGTAATTCCACTTTCGCCAATCCCCGGGGCAGGCGTCGATCAAAACCTCACCATCCTTTACGAATTCGCCATCCAACGCATAGGCCATCTGTTGCCAATCATCACTCTCGGCAAAATACAATGCGGCATTATCGAGACCATTCACCAGCGCATCTTTGTGTTTTATAACGAAAGATGATGCCACGCGCGGGTGAACCGATACGTCCTGCCCAAGCACCATTGTCAGCATCGCCGCGCCGACGGGGCGGACGTCCCATATCCAAACTGTTCCGCCTTCGCCAAGCACACGTGCGGTCGCGGTTTTCAACATTTCGACCGTGGCAGGCTTTGATTCGGCCGAACCATCAATCAACAAATCATTTGCTTTCGCATCCGCAGAATATTCGGCGGTCTTGACTCCAGATTTGCTTAATTTTTGAGCGAGTGCGTTTCCGTTTTCAGGGACATACACCAGCATCGCCGTGCCTTTCGTTAGGGAAGACGTGGCACTGGTCTGGGTCGTGAGATTCGGGAGTGTGGCCCATGGAGAGTTTGTAATTCCCCGATTCGCATCCCGAATCGCTTCGAACATGGGCCACGGACGGTACAGCGGAAGAGCTGGATCGTAGCCGGGATTCAACGTCGAGACATAAGGTCCCAACCGTTCTAGTTGCATCCCGGGCACTCCTTCGCGAAATTCGCCGAAGAAAATACCTTCATCCAGGGACGGCGCGTGGGCCAGGTCGGATTTCCCGAACGGCAACGGTTGAACGCCGTACCAAACGATGTTGAAAACACTTTGATAGTCTGCGCCGAACTTCTGCTGGTCACGCAACAAGCCATAACATTCGTAGGCCAGACCTTCCATGCGTCCCAGCGGCGACTCATAAGCGCGATCGCCATTGAATTTGGAAACCTGCTTGGGCGTTCCATAATAAGCCATGCTGGTTTCACCGACGCCCCATGGTTTGCCGGAGGTGGCGGCTTTTCGCATTTCCTCCTGGCCGCCGTAATGAATACTGATCGTCGGCAGGCGGCCGCTCGCATCGAATTCCCCATCGCCGGAAATCCAATCGCGCGTCGGATCGTTCGTGTGGCAAATATCCCGCCACACCGCGATTTCATCGAGGCAATGGTCCACCATGTTTTGCGGCGAGTGCCAGACGTTCCGCAGCACCGGCAAAATTTCATTGCATACACTCCAACCGAAGACTGAAGGATGATTGCGATCCCGCCGCACCAGTTCCGCCACGTGCGTCCGGCAATTTGTCCAAAACAAATCGCCGTCGGCTTTTGGCCCGCCGTCGCTCACCCAAATGGCGCTTTCGTCCAGGATCATGATTCCCATTTCATCCGCCAAATCGTGATAGAACGTGGGATAAACGGAGGCGTGCAAACGAACCGCATTCGCCCCGGCATCCTTAAGCAGGCGATACCAGCCGTACGCGTAGCGCCGGGTCATCTGCGGAACACCCATGAAATGCCACGAATCCCCCCGCAACACGATGGGCTTTCCGTTCAGCAGCATCTCATTTCCCTTAAACGTGAATTGCCGCCAGCCAAAACGTTGATATTTCACGTCGGTTTCCTTGCCATTGACCGAGAGGCTCAGTAGGAGCCCGCAAAGATTCGGCGCGTCCGGAGTCCACGGTTTCAAGTTGCCGTTCACCGCAACCTTCAACGAAATCTTCCGGACTTCACCGGGACCGAGGGTGACGGGCGCGCTGGAAAGTTTCAGGAGATCCTTGTCGGAAAGTTTCCATTTCACCTCGGGCATTTCCTCCACTGATTTTCCCGTCAAGTTAATCCATTCGCGAACGCTGCCCGCCGCGGCCACCGTCGTTGCAACCGCTCCGCGGTTCTCGACTGTGGCCTCAACCAGCAGTTCATTTTGGTCCACCAACGATTGCACGAACACATCCGTGATGGCCACCCGAGGCTCTGCGATCAGGAAAACGTCCTGCCAGATGCCCGCGATATGCGTTCCCCAAAACGAGCCGGAGAGATATTCGCGCCGCCCATAACGCCCTCGTTTATCAAACAACTTTGGACTGATTATTTTTACCAGAATTTGGTTTTCTCCGCCGGCGGAGACCAGGTCTGTCACGTCGAATTCCTGTGCGAAGAAAATATCGAACCCTTCGCCCGCCTTTTTTCCGTCAACATAAACCACCATGTCGCCCGCAACGGCGCCAAAATGCAGCACGAAACGTTTTCCATCCCATTTTTTTGGGACGGTAAAGGTCTTCCTCATCCAGGCCGCCTGAAGAGATTCCCATTCTCGCGGGTAAGATGGATAGGCGCGAAAATCCCCGCCTGGCATGTCGCGATCCATCGAAAATGAATTCACGTTCCAGGGAGAGGGAATTTTAATCGGGACTTTATCCCAGTCGCTGAGTTGTGGAATAGCGTCACCGGGAGCACCTGTGTCCTTGTCGCCTTGAAAATTCCAGCTCCCATTCAAACAAATCTCCTCGCGCGAAGGCTTCTCGTAGGAGCTCACTAATCCCTCCTCCGGCGCAAACGCTCGAGGGTAGTTCACCTTCTCAGCAAAGACAGTTGAACAGACCGCCGGGATGAACAACAGCGCCGCCCAAATTGCCAATTTTTTCATTTTTTAAACATTCGGCGCGCCCGGAAGTGCAGAGACACCCATCGCTTTTGCAATTGTTAGATTAGAAATTCTCAAGGTATTCATAGAAACAGGAAACTTTGATTCAATCCGTTTTGCACATCGTCTATCATTTTTGTCGGGATGATGGCACCGGCAAGAGGTCAAAAGAAAAGTCATAGGTTCCTTTCGCCAGGAGCCGATATTGGTCATGCACGGGAAGCCCCCAACTTATGTCGCCGCCGATACCCATCTGCCAGCCATCGACATTGACGGTGATAGAGTTCCTGGGCGCCAATTGATAGTCATGAGTTGCCGCTTCCAGGTCATCCGCCGAATAAGGCCATGCACTTGCGCCCAATAGACGTCCGCTCGAGCGCACTTCCAGGCCCGAGCCGTGTGCAGCAGTGAACTTAATCCAGCGCACATCCGTCCGATTGGCATTCTCTTGTGGCCGAACGTAATGAGTAATCCAATCATTGACGGAGGTCTCATACAAACCGACGGCCGCCCCGGTTTTTCGGTCCCAATACGTTTCTTGCGGCCCTCTGCCAAACCAACGGATCTGACTCCACGCTGCCGGAATTGCGAATTGAACGCCGATGCGCGGCAGTTCGGGCGTGGATTTTGCCACTTCGAGATGCAGGGCGACCCCGACACTGCCATCGCCGCGAAGCAAATAACTCAGGGAAAGATTTGTGGAGAGGCCTGGCAGCTTGAGGTCGGCAGCGATCCGCACGCCCTCGGGAGTTTCAATCGCGTCGAGATTTTGCAATTCGGCTTTGGCGGCGGCATCTTTCCAGGCCCCCATGGTTACGGGAACCTTCCACCCGATGTCGTTGTCCGTTGGCACTCGCCAGAAATTCGGACGCAACGGAGCGAACAAGATTTCCTGTCCGGCGAACGTAAGAGACGACAACCAGCCATGATTGCCGTCCACACGGATGCGCGTGCCGTTAACGGACGCTACCCAATCCATGCCCTCTTGGGAGAAGTTCACTTTCCCTGGGATTGCAATCATCCGCGACGCGGCTGGCACCGGAATAGAAAGCTGATCCCAGGCCACGACAAACCCGGCCTTTGCCCAAAGAGTATCCGCCTTTAATCGAAACCTCACGGTGAGGAAATATTCCGAGCCCGGTTTCCAATCCGGCTTGCCCCAGGGAATCGTGACCATTTGTTCCTCCCCCGGTTTCGCATTCAGGTCTTTCAGCTTGCCTTCGCGAATCGATATTCCGTTCTCCTCCAGAGCCCACTCGGCTTCAAAACCACTGAGGTCTATGAAAAAGTATTTGTTGCGAATGCGGATGCTGCCGGAGGCCGGATTGTCGGAGGTGGTTTTTACGTATTGGAAAACTTTCCTTGCCTCCCAGTAGTGCGGGCGCGGAACCCGGTCGGCGGAAACGAGCCCTTTCACGCATCGGTATCCATCGTTGGGTTGTTCGCCAAAGTCGCCGCCATAGGCCAGGAATTTCTTTCCCTCCGAATTGGTTTTATAAATCGTTTGGTCCGCCCATTCCCAAATAAATCCGCCCAGCAACATCGGATATTTTTCGAAGACATCCCAGTAATCCTGCAGGTTGCCCAGACTATTCGCTTCGGCGTGAGCATATTCGTTGGCCACAAATGGTTTTCCGGTCGGATTCGGGCCGTGTTGTTCCACCAAACCGATTTCGCCACCTTCTCCCTTGCGAACCGCCTTCCCCTCGACGTCCTGAAGCAGCCATTGAATCGTGGGATACGTCTGGCTGTCCATGTCGGCGGCAAGATTCATGTCCGCGTAATGAATGGGCCGAAGTTGCGGGTCTGCCGCGCGGGCGGCTTCGCGCATGGCAAGGAAATCGTTGCCGTAACCGGCTTCGTTACCCAACGACCAAATCACCAC
>Ga0137404_10002785_pt1 | contig 11657 bp, 10 predicted proteins | sample CZOMad2_1_16fung_FD_108285 | JGI IMG/M metagenome (GOLD analysis project Ga0137404, IMG submission 108285) | Vadose zone soil fungal communities from Angelo Coast Range Reserve, California, USA - CZOMad2_1_16fungal (Illumina Assembly) | ecosystem: Environmental > Terrestrial > Soil > Vadose...
CCCTCGCGCTGCAGAAGGAGCAGTTCCAGCGGACGCAGAAGCTGCAGGACCGCGCCGAGGCGATCCAGGATCGGAGCGCCCAGCTGGTGGGCCGCGTGCACCGGTTCGTGCCGTTCGCGATGGCGGTGGTGGTCGTCCTGATCGGGTACGTGTCGTGGCTGCTGTTCCGGTTCTATCGCTGAGAGCCCCAGAGGGAGCGACGGCATGAAGTTCGCCATCCAGAACCTTCTATCGTGGCGGGACTGGCAGAGCCATCCCGAGGTCTATGCCAACTCGCTGGAGGAGTGCCGCCTCGCCGACGAGCTGGGCTTCCATGCGGTGTGGCTGGCCGAGCATCACTTCTCGCCCTACGGCATCTGCCCGAACCTCGCCGTCTTCGGCGCCGCGGTCGCGCGCGAGACCCGGCGCGTGCGCATCGGCACCGCGGTGGTGATCGAGCCCTTCGGGCACCCGCTGCGCATCGCCGAGGAGTTCGCCATGCTGGACATCCTCTCCGGCGGCCGGCTCGACTTCGGCATGGGGCGCGGCTATCAGCCGAAGGAGTTCATGGGACTGGGCGTGTCCATGGAGCGCACGCGGGAGCGCTTCGACGAGGGGCTCGAGGTGATCCGCCGCGCGTGGACCCTGGAGAACTGGACCTTCGAGGGCGAGTTCTACACGTTCCGGAACCTCACCGTCCTGCCCCGGCCGGTGCAGATGCCGCACCCGCCGCTCTGGACGGCGGCGGTGTCGCCCGACACCTATGCCCTCGCCGGGCGCCGGGGCCTGCGCATCCTCACCTCGCCGTCGTTCACGCCCTTCGACATCCTGCGGCGCAACTACGACGCGTATCGGGCCGAGTATCGGACCGCCCACGGCGGCGAGGGGGAGATCTGCCTCAACAAGATCATCCACGTGGCGGAGACGCGGCAGCAGGCGCGCGACAACCTGCGCGAGCCCATCCGCTGGTTCTTCCAGACCCAGGCCGGCCTCATCGCCGATCCCGCCGGCGTGCCGCCCGACCAGTACAAGTTCTACCGGCGGGTGCGGGAGAACCTGCTCTCGCTGTCCGAGGAGCAGGCGCTCGACCACGCGGCCATCGTGGGGGAGCCCGAGGAGGTCGCGGACAAGATCCGCGAGCACGCGGAGGCCCTGGGCGTCTCCTACTTCATGGGAGCCTTCTCGCGGGGCGGCCTTGCCCAGGAGGCGGTGCGGCGGTCGCTGCGCCTCTTCGGCGAGAAGGTCATGCCCCGCCTCGGCTGAGGGATCGTTGCTCCCCAGGATGCGTCGTTTCGCCTAGCCCCTCAAAGGAGAAGGCCCATGCGCGGCATCATTTTCCTCGGCGACCGTGAGCTCGAGATTCGTGACTTCCCCGACCCCAAGCCGGGGCCCGGCGAGGTCATCCTCCAGATGAAGGCCTCCGGCATGTGCGGCAGCGACCTGCACGCCTATCGCGCCTCGCGCAAGGGTGGGGGCATGGCGGCCGCGCTGGGGCTGGGCGGCGACGGCGGGCCCGTCATCGCGGGGCATGAGCCCTGCGGGGTCGTGGCCGAGCGCGGCGCCGGCGTGACGGAGGCGGAGGCGCCCATCGGCCAGCGCGTGATGCAGCATCACTACAAGGGCTGCGGCCTCTGCAAGCATTGCCGCACCGGCTGGTCTCAGCTCTGCGGCAAGGGCATCACGGTGTATGGTGTCACCGGCCACGGCGGCCACGCGCCCTTCATGAAGGCGCCCGCCTTCACCCTGGTGCCGCTGCCCGACGAGCTGTCCTTCGAGGAGGGCGCGGCGGTGTCCTGCGGCACCGGCACCGCCTACGGCGCGCTTCGCCGCATCGACATCTCCGGCGTCGACACCCTCGTCGTCTTCGGCCAGGGTCCGGTGGGCCTCAGCGCCACCATGCTGGGCGCGGCCATGGGCGCGCGCGTGATCGCGGTGGACATCTCGCCCGAGCGCTTGAAGCTCGCGCGCGAGTTCGGCGCCGACGCGGTGATCAACTCCAAGGAGACTGACCCCATCGCCGCCCTCAAGCAGCTCACCCATGGCGAGGGCGTGGACGCGGCCATGGACTGCACGGGTCACGCCGACGCCCGCGCCGCCGCGGTGCGCAGCACGCGGACCTGGGGCCGGGTGTGCTTCGTGGGCGAGGGCGGGCAGGTGACGCTGGATGTGAGCCCGGACATGCTGCGCCGCCAGCTCACCATCGTGGCCTCGTGGACGTTCAATACCGTGGGCCAGGCCGAGTGCGCGCGCTTCATCGCCGATCGCAAGGTCCCGCTCCCGCGGCTCCTCACCCACCGCTACGGGCTGGACCAGGCGAAGGACGCCTACCGGCTCTTCGATACGCAGACCACGGGGAAGGGCGTGTTCGTCTTCTGAGCGACGATCGGACGACGATCCGAAGCGCGCTGGTCCGCTCCGCGGTGCCCCAGAACCTGCTGGGGGCGGTGCTCACCTTCGTGTATTTCCGCTACGTGGACCCGTCCACGGAAGGGATCGGATCGCGTCCCGGATGGTTCGAGATCGCGTATTCGGTGGTGGCCTTCGCGGCGCTCGCCGGCGTCGGCTACTGGCTCGGCCGGCGCTGGACGCGACGACTCCAGCAATCCGGGGGCGGGGCGGCGGACCTGGAGACCCGCCGGCGCGCGCTGCTGGTGCCCTTCCTGCTCGGCGGCATCACGTTCCTCGGCTGGGCGCTCGCGGGCGTGATCTGGGGCGTTCTCCTCCTCTGGTTGCTGGGCGGCCTGAGCTGGCCCCTTGCCCTGCGCACCATATTCGGCACCACCGTGGTGGCGGGGACAGTGGCCTCGCTCTATGCCTTCCTCTCCGCCGAGCGCCGGTGGCGCCACATCCTCCCGGAGTTCTTCCCGGAGGGGGGCCTGGTGGGAGTGCGTGGCGTGCCTCGCCTCCGCGTGCGCTCGCGGTTGCTCATCGTCTTCCTCCTGATCAGCGTGGTGCCAGTCTCGGTGCTGGGGGTCGTGTCCTATACACGCGCGCGGGCGCTCGTGGGCGCGGGGCCGGAGGCGGCGGGCTCGCTCGTTTCCGACGTGCTCGTCCTCATCGGCTTCGTGATGGTGGTGGGCATGGCCGCCGCGGTCGGGCTGGCGATCTCCGTGTCGCGGAGCGTGGCCGAGCCGCTGGGCGCATTGGCCGGCGCCATGGCCCAGGTCGAGGAGGGGCGGCTGGAGACCCGCTGTCCGGTGGTCTCCAACGACGAAATCGGCGAAGTCACGGAAGGCTTCAACCGGATGGTGCACGGGCTCCAGGAGCGCGAGCGCGTCACCGAGATCTTCGGCAAGTATGTCTCGCACGAGGTGCGGGATGAGATCCTCGCCGGCCGCGTGGCCCTCGAGGGCCAGCAGCTGGAGGTGACCATTCTCTTCTGCGACCTCCGCGACTTCACGCCCTGGGTCGAGGCCACCGACCCACGTGAAGTCGTGCGCGACCTCAACGGCTACTTCGGCGAGATGGAGGCGGCCATCCGCGGCCAGCATGGGCTGGTGCTCCAGTACATCGGCGACGAGATCGAGGCCGTATTCGGGGCGCCGGTGGCCCACGCCGATCACGCGGAGCAGGCGGTGCGGGCGGCGATGGACATGCGGGCGAGGCTGGCCGCGTGGAACCGCGACCGCGAGCACGCGGGCAAGGCGCCCCTCCGTCACGGCATCGGGGTCCACACCGGGGTGGTGCTGGCCGGCAGCATCGGCAGCCGCGAGCGCCTGTCCTATGCGCTGGTGGGCGACGCCGTCAACCTGGCCTCGCGCATCCAGGGCCTCACCAAGGAGCTGGGCGGCGACATCCTCGTGAGCGGTACCACGCACGCCCGGCTGGGTGGACGCATCCCACTGGTCCGCGCGGCCGCCGCCCACGTGAAGGGGCGCACCGCCGAGGTGGAGGTGTATCGGCTGGCGTGAGCGCGGGGGCGCCTAGTGGAAGATTCCCAGCGCCCGCAGGACGGCGATGAGCAGCACGGCGCCCACCACCGAGACGATGAGCCGCCCGATCATCCCGTAGGCGGCGAGCCCGACGGCGCCGGCGAGGAAGTGGCCGAGGGCGGAGCCGACGATGCCGACCAGGATATTGGCGATAATTCCCATCTGCGCGTCGGTCTTCATGATGAGGCTGGCGAGCCAGCCGATGATGCCGCCGATGATGATCGAGATGAGCAGGCCCATGTTGGTCCTCCTGGTGTGTTTCGCCGCCTGGTGTGTTTCGCCGCGCGGACAGTCCGTCAGGACACTGACGTCCCCGGGACGTTGGGAGAGGGCCCCTCCGGGTACCCCACGCCGATGTGTTTGACCTGCAAGGAGAATTTCTCCCTACGGAGCGCGGCCCCGCCCTGGCATCCCGGTTGCTCCTCATACCTGTAGCGGGGCCGTGTCCCGGATTCCCGGGCGCCTGAAGGCCCCCACTTGAGGAGGCTCAAATGGACCGTGTGACCATTCGCCGCGCGCTGCGCGCGGCTCTCGATCTCAAATATCTCACCGTGGCGACGGCGGTGGCCATCGCGCTCGGCTGCGGCGGGCCCGCGGCCGCGGTGCCGGCCGACGAGGCCATCGGCACACCCGATCAGTACAGTACCGCGAAAGCGCGCACGCTGGCGAGCACGCACCACACCCAGCTCGTCAGTCTCTACGACAGCATCAGCACCTGCCTGCCGTGGGTGAACGTGAATACGCGCGGCATCGGCTTCCGCAAGCCCAAGTGGGCCCAGGAAGACGACCGCTATCTCACCACCTGGGTCCTCATCGACCAGAAGGACGACGCGCGCTTCGGGGCGCTTCCGGTGGAGCGGCGCGCCTCCGCGATGTTCTCGCGCTACGGCGTGGATCTGCTCCGCCGCATGACCGCGCTCAAGGGCGTGGCCGGTGACGGTGGCCTCCAGGGCTATGGCGTGGTGCTGTCGTGGACCAAGCCCGGCTCCGACCAGAAGGTGAACGAGAGCCTGGTGTTCTGGGTGGACAAGGCCACCGCGCAGGGTTTCGTCGCGCGGCGCGTGCCGGCGGCGGACCTGGTGAGCCGCGCCAAGCTCAACTACTTTGACGGCACCGACGAGCACGGACGCATCGCGCTCGAGGTGTGGGAGGACAACTTCACCACGACCTTCAAGGTGAAGGACACCGCCGCGGCCAGCGCCCAGACTTGCTGACCCCCGCTCCGTAGCACCGGCCGGCGCCGCCGCGGGGAAGGCTCCCGCGGCGGCGCCGGAAACACGTTCCCCGATCGGGACCTCCCTACCAGAGCTCCCGGGACGCCAGGCGAGCACCCTCGGCCAGGCTGCCCAGCTTGGCCCAGACGATGTCCGGATCCACGGCCGCCTGGCCGACCCAGGTGCCGAAGCCGCAGTCGGTGCCCGCCATGACGTTCTCCCGGCCCACCAGGCGCGCGTAGCGGGTGATCCGCTCCGCCACCAGGAGCGGGTGCTCGATGAAATTCGTGGTGGAGTCGATGACGCCCGGGATGATGGTCTTGCCGTCCGGCACCCGCACCGTCTCGAACACGCGCCACTCGTGGGCGTGGCGCGGGTTGGCGCCCTCGAAGGAAACGGCGGTGGCGCGGGCGGCCAGCACCAGGTCGATGATGTCCGCCAGCGCCACGTCGAAGTGGTGCGGCCCCTCGTAGTTGCCCCAGCACACGTGCATGCGGATCTGCTCGGGCGGGACATTGGCGAGGGCATGATCGAGCGCCTCGATGTGGAGCCGGGCCATCGTGCGGAACTCCTCGATGCCGAGGTCGGCGAACTGGATGTGCCGGCCCATGCCGAGGTCGGGGCAGTCGATCTGCAGCACCAAGCCCGCGCGCGCCACCGTCTCGTACTCGTGCTTCATCGCCTCCGCGATGGCGAAGAGATAGGCCTCGTGGCTGGGATAGTGCTCGTTCTTGAAGAAGAGCGAGATCACTCCCGGGGAGGCGGCGGTGAGGAACGCCTCGCGCGCCCGCGTCCGCGCCGGCGCGGCCTGAAGATTGGCGACGTCGGTGCGGGCCGCCTCGGGATCGCGCAGCGACACCGGCTCGGTGCAGGCGGGGGTCTTCCGGCGGGCTCGACCCGGGTCCCCGAAGACCCGGCGGGCCATGCCGGGGAAGTCCACCAGGTCGCGGTACTGGAGGGGCTCGGACTTGCCCTTGAAGCCGTGGAGCCGGTCCTTCACGTACGTCGCGTAGCTGGGCTTGCTGTACTCGCCGTCGTCCACCACGTCGATGCCCGCCTCCACCTGCCGGCCCACCACCTCCGCCACCGCCGCCTCGATGCGCGCGGCGAGGGCGGCTCCGTCCACCGGCACCCCCTCTTCCTTCGCGAACATGCTCTTGGTGAGGTCCTCGGGCCGGGGCAGGCTGCCGGTATGCGTGGTGAGGATGCGGTCGGTGCTGCGCTGCACCGTCCCCCTCCTAGCGCTGGTTGGCGAGCACGAGAGTGCCCGCGGCCGAGAGCATCCCGCCCATCCCGTTGACGAGGGAGAGCTTGCAGTTCGGCACCTGGCGCGCGCCGCCCTCGCCGCGGAGCTGGCGGGTGGACTCGATGATGGGGAAGATCCCGTACATCCCGGTATGCGTGTACGAGAGCCCGCCGCCGTTGGTATTGATGGGCAGCGACCCGCCCGGCGTGGAGCGGCCTTCCTCGAAGAAGTGCACGCCCTCACCGCGCTTGGCGAAGCCCAGCGCCTCCAGCATGATGGGCGGCCCCGAGGTGAAGGCGTCGTAGAGCATGATGTGGTCGAAGTCCTTCGGGCCCACCCCCGCCATGCCGAACGCCTTCTCGCCCGACATCCGCGTGGCCTCGCTGTAGGTGAGGTCGCGCATCTGGGTGACCATCACGTGCTCGGTGGCCTCGCCGGCGCCGCGCACGTAGACGGGCGCTTTGGCGCAGTCCTTGGCGCGGTCCGCGCGCGTCAGCACCACCGCCCCGCCCCCGTCGGTGACGAGGCAGATGTTGAGGAGGTTGAACGGATAGCAGACCGGCCGCGAGCTGAGCACGTCGGCCACCGTGATGGGCTCGCGATTGCGCGCCTTGGGATTGAGCGCCGCCCACTTGCGCGTGGACACCGCCACCTGCGCCCACTGCTCGAGCGTGGTGCCGTGCTCGTGCATGTGACGGGTGGTGATCATGCCGAAGTAGGTGGGCGCGCCGGCGAAGCCATAGGGGATCTCGAACTGGCCGGAGAGGCTGGTGTCCCGACTGCGGGTGACGCCCACCCCGGAGCGCCCCGACTCGCCGTGGGAGACCACCGCCACGTCGCAGAGACCGTGATGCAGCGCGGCCACCGCGTGGCCCACCATCATGATGAAGGAGCAGCCGCCCACGGTGGTGCCGTCCACGTAGCGGGGCGTGATGCCGAGGGCCTCGCCGAGCAGAGACGGGGAGTGCTGACCGGCGGTGAAGATGCCGTCCACGTCCCGGACCTTGAGCCCGGCGTCCCGCACCGCATTGGTGATGGCTTCGAGGTGCAGCGCGAGCTGGCTCTTGTGGGGGAGGACGCCGATCTCGTCGCTCTCGTCCACGCCGACGATGCAGGCCGAGTTGGAAAGCTCCTTCATCGTCCCGCTCATCGCCCCGCTCCCGCGCCGGCGGATCCCGCCGGCTTGAACAGGGGCACGGTGAACTCGTCGTTGAGCTTCTCGTAGACGACCTCCACCGGCATGTCACAGCGAATGAGCTTGGGATCGGGGGCGATGCCCACGAGATTGGACATGAGCCGCGGGCCCTCCTCGAGCTCGACCATGGCCAGCACGTAGGGCGGCTTCACCTTGAACGCCTTGTTGAGCGGCTGATAGGAGATCTCGAAGGAGAACAGCCGGCCTCGACCACTCGACTGGACCCAGCCGATCCGGCGCGAGTGGCACTGCGGGCAGACGACGCGCGGGTAGAAGAAGCAGTGCCCGCAGTCCTGGCATTTCGGCAGCATGAGCTTCTGCTCGCGGAGGCCGTCCCAGTAGGGCTTGGCCTCCGGCGTGATGGGCTGGGGCAGAGGACGCTCGAGCTCGGCGGGACTCATGGGTGGAGGCGGGCTCCTTTCGCCTGGAGACAGCGTGACGACTCGCCGAGAGTAGTCGCATGCGCCCGACTCGTCAAGGCGGGAACTTGTGCTAACGTCGGGCGGTCGCCGATGCGCACCGTCTCGTTCCCCCGTCTCGCCCTGCTGGCCCTCGTGCTCGTCGCGAGCGCGGCGCCCGCCACCGGGCAGGAGGCGGCGTGGCACCTCGTGAAGGGGGGAACCTTCACGGAAGATCTCTATCTGGCCGGCGAGCGCATCGAATTCCGCGGCGAGGCGGACGGCGACGTCGCCGCCGCCGCCGCCCGGAGCCTCTCCATCCAAGGCCTTGTCCGCGGCGACGTGGCGGCGGTTGCGGGCTCGGTGTTCGTGGCGGGCCGGGTGCTGGACGATATCCGCGTGGCCGGGCAGCTCGTGGTCATCGCCGGGGAAGTGGGCGACGGGCTCCTCGCCGCCGGCGAGGTGGTACGGATCACCGAGCCCACCCGGGTCGGCGGCTCCGCCTGGATCCTCGGGCGTCGGGTGGACGTGTCGGGGCAGGTGCGGCGCGAGCTGCGGGTGGCCGCGGTGCGGGCACGCATCGGCGGCACCGTGGCGGGCGATGTGTATCTCGCCGCGCGGGATATCGAGATCCTGCCCACCGCCCGCATCACGGGAAGCCTCACCTACTGGAGCGGCCAGGAGGCGCGCATCGCCCCGGAGGCGCGCATCGCCGACCGGGTGATCCAGCGCCAGCCGGAATTCCTCGACCGCGCCGGCCGCGTGCTCACCGTGGCGGGCCTGGTGACACGGGCACTGGTGGTGGTGAATCTCTTCGTCAGCGGCGTGGTGCTCTTCCTCCTCTTCCCACGCTTCACGGTGGCGGCCGCGCGCACGGCGGGCCTACGGCCGTGGGCGAGCCTTGGCACCGGTCTCGCTGTCCTCGTGCTCGCGCCGCTCGCTCGCGGCCCTGTTGCTCGCCCTCACCGTGGTCGCCATCCCGCTCGCGCTGGGCCTGGCCGCCCTCTACGTCCTCGCCCTCTTGCTGGGCTTCATCGTCGCCGCCTTCGCCCTGGGTGATCTCGGCGCCCGCGCCTTCCGCCGCGCCCGTCACGGCCGCGGGGCGCGCATCGCCTGGCTGGCGCTCGCGGTGCTGGCGCTCGCCCTTGTCCGCTTCGTGCCGGTGGTAGGGCCGCTCGTCCTGCTCGTTGCGCTCGCGCTCGGTGTCGGCGCCTGGACATTGCGGCTCTACCGCGGTTATCTCGGAATTCCCGAAGAGGAAGGAGTCCTCCCATGACCGTCACCGCCCTCGAGATCGCTACTCGCGCTCCCATCCTCGACGGCCGCCCCTTCGGCGACGCGGGGCCCTACGAGAAGATCGCCGGCCGGCTGCGCTTCGCGGTCGATCCCGCGCATCCGCAGCACTGCGCGATCACCGACCTCGAGCTGGCGCCGCGGAACGCCGCGGGGCAGGTGGAGTTCAGCGCGGATTTTTATCTCCTCCAGCCCGCCGATCCCGCGCACGGCCGCCGCTGCTTGTTGGTTGACGTGCCCAATCGCGGCCGCAAGGTGGCCCTCGGCATGTTCAACAGCACGCCCCGCGCCGCCGATCCCACCACCGCGGAGGATTTCGGCAACGGCTTCCTCATGCGCTGGGGCTACACGGTGGCCTGGGTGGGCTGGCAGCCGGACGTGCCGCGCCAGGACGGCCTCATGGCGCTGGATTCGCCGCGGGCGCGTAGCGCCGAGGCCCCCGTCACCGGCCGGCTCCGCTGCCAGTGGCGGCCGACCGCGCGGGTGGACGCCCTCCCGCTCGCGGACCGGTATCACATCCCGTATCCCGCCGCTTCGCTCGAGGACGCGGAAGCGGAGCTGACGGTGCGCGAGCACGGGGGCGCCCCGCGCCTGCCGGTACCGCGCGACGCATGGCGCTTCGCTCGCCGGGGGGCCGACGGGCGCGTGTCGCCGGACGCCTCGTATCTGCATCTCCCCGGCGGCTTCGAGCCGGGCCGGATCTACGAACTCATCTACCGCTCCCAGGATCCGACGCTGGTGGGTCTCGGCCTCCTCGCCGTGCGCGACGTGGGCGCGTGGCTGCGCTTCGGCGCCGCGGCGGGGGGAAATCCCGGCGCGGGCCGGCTCGACCGCGCCTATGCCTTCGGCGTCTCGCAGACGGGGCGCTTCCTCCGCCACCTGCTCTATCTGGGGCTCAACGAGGACGAGAGCGGGCGCCAGGTCTACGACGCCGTATTCCCGCACGTGGCGGGGGGCCGGCGGGGCGAGTTCAACATGCGCTTCGGCCAGCCGTCGCTCAATGCGACCCAGAGCGTGGGCAGCCTCTTCCCGTTCACCGACGCCGAGCAGCTGGATCCCCTGTCCGGGCAGCGCGACGGGCTGCTGTCCCGTCTGGCGGCGAGCGGCAAGATGCCGAAGATCTTCACCGTGAATACTTCGGCCGAGTATTGGCGCGGGGATGCGTCGCTCGTGCATACCGACGTCGAGGGCCGCGCCGACGTGGAGCCGCCCGACCACGTGCGGATCTACCACTTCGCGGGCACCCAGCACACCCCGGGCGCGCTGCCCCCGCCGGCGGCGGATCCCAATACCGGAGACCGCGGCCGCGCTCCCTTCAATACCGTGGACTATGCGCCGTTGCTCCGCGCCGCCCTCGTCAATCTCGACCGCTGGGTCCGCGACGGGACCGCGCCGCCGCCCAGCGCGGTGCCGCGACTCGCCGACGGCACCGCGGTGGGCGCGGAGTCGACGTCGGCCACCTTCGCGCGCATCCCGGGCGTGCGCTTCCCCGATCGCGTGAGCCGGCCCGCGCGGCTCGACTGGGGCTCCGATTGGGCGCGCGGCATCGTGTCCAACCTGCCGCCCAAGGCGGGCCCGGCCTATGTGAGCTACGTCTCGGCGGTGGACGCCGACGGCAACGAGGTAGCGGGCATCCGGCCGCCGGAGCTGCTGGCGCCGCTGGCCACCTTCACCGGCTGGAATCTCCGCCATCCGTCCCAGGGCGCGCCCGGAGACCTCATGAGCATGATGGGCTCGACGTTTCCCCTCGCCGCCACCGCCGCCGCGCGGCAGGGGACGGGCGATCCACGCGCGTCCATGGCGGAGCGTTACGGGGACCGGGCGGGCTACCTCGAGCGGGTGCGCGCGGTGGCGCAGGCGGCGGTGGAGCGCCGTCACCTGCTCGCCGAGGACCTTCCCGCCATCGTGGCGCGTGCGGGGGCGCAATGGGACCTCTTCCAGGCCGGACTCGGGGGGGCGGAGTGATGGGGCGGAAGGCGCCCACCGTCGGCATCGTCGGGCTCGGCTTCGGCCGGGCCCATAGCCCGGCCTTCCAGGCCAATGGCTGCGAGGTAGTGGCGGTATGCCAGCGCGACGAGGCGACCGCAGCGAAGATCGCCGGCCGCTACGGCGTGCCCCAGGCCTTCGCGCGCTGGGAGGAGATGCTCGACCGGGCGCGGCCCGAGGTCGTGGTCATCGCGGCGCCGCCCGCGCTGCACAAGTCCATCGCCCTGGCCGCATTCGAGCGGGGCGCCCACGTGCTCTGCGAGAAGCCGCTGGCCATGGACGCCGCGGAGGCGGCCACCATGATCGAGGCCGCGGGCCGCGCCAAGCGCGTGGGGATGACCGCGTTCAACTGGCGATTCTCCGCCTCCATGCTGCGCTTTCACGACATGGTGCAGGCCGGTCACGTGGGCCGGC
>Ga0137404_10002791_pt1 | contig 11646 bp, 10 predicted proteins | sample CZOMad2_1_16fung_FD_108285 | JGI IMG/M metagenome (GOLD analysis project Ga0137404, IMG submission 108285) | Vadose zone soil fungal communities from Angelo Coast Range Reserve, California, USA - CZOMad2_1_16fungal (Illumina Assembly) | ecosystem: Environmental > Terrestrial > Soil > Vadose...
CAATGCCTTTATTTACCTGCCCCCATATAGCTTCAATGCGTTCGTCAGGGGTACGGTGCCGTTGCAAAAAGAAGATTTCGTGATCGCCGGATCGATCCCTGCTCCACCGAGATATGCGGCTGTTCTGCTGGGAGAACGATTGCGGAAAGAGGGCCTTGTCGCCAGGGCAGGGGATGCAAAAATGGCGCTGGAATTTTTATTGGAAAAAAAGGCCATTGGCCATCCCGATGCGATCGTCGACCAGTATTTTTCTCCCCGCCTGGACAGTATCAATTACTGGTTTCTCCGCAAGAGCATCAATCTCTATGGAGAGGCCCTCATCAAGACCCTGGCCTTTGAAAAGACGGGCATAGGGTCGACGGAAAAAGGAGTAGAGATCGTCCGGGATTTCTGGGGCCAGCGGGGCATCGATCCCGGGGCTATTCATATTATGGATGGAAGTGGATTGTCCCCGCAGAACCGGGTGACGACGGATGCGCTGGTGAAAGTCCTGCAATATGCCAGGGCGCGGCCCTGGTATGGTTCTTTTTACAAGGCGCTGCCCGAGATCAATGGCATGAAGATGAAGAGCGGGGCCATCGGAGGCGCCAGGAGCTATGCGGGCTACCAGCTTTCCCGGGATGGGCACGAATATGTATTCAGCATGATCGTGAATAATTATGACGGCGCGTCTTCTGCGGTGGTTAAGAAGATGTTCGAAGTGCTGGATACTTTAAAATAAAGAAGGCGGCTTCTACAAATTCAACGGACTTACACTGTTTTTAGAAACAATTCTCCTGATTTCCTTTTGAATGATTTTTGGGAAAGGCAATTTTTGGTACAGCAAATCCCTCTCTTTTTTAAAGATAACCTGCGCCTCTGTAGAATTATCGATCAGATAGGCGCTATCAGCCAGATCAAAAGCTTTTGGCATCAGTTTAAAGGTACGTGGTATGCGATCTAAGATCGTTTTGTCATCTACATTATGGCCGCCATCCAATACCCGCAATCTTACACGCGCAAGATTAGTAATGGCATTATCTACAAATATAAAATAGAAATAGGTCTTATATCCTGCCTTTTTAGCCTGCTTTAATAAATCGACTTTTGATGCATGGGACATTACTGTTTCAAATGCAAAATCCTGCTTTGTTTCTAGTAGTTTTTGTGCCAGATAAGAAGCTATAAACGACGCATGATAAGAATTTATCGCGGCAGAGGCGTCAATATGAAGGACACCTGATCTGAGGGTGAATTGATCAATGAAACTTCTATTTTTTATTTTAGTTTGAAATAAGCCCGACTGCGAAATATGCTGTTTGAAATCTTCATCAGTTACTTTGACACGATAGGCATTGAATGAAAATTTCCTGGTCTTTTTCATTTGTTCTTCATACCTGTCTGCATTGACGTAAAATTCAGTATGAATATATTTTTTCCGCTTGAATTTTTTGAAAACATGAGTTTTGCCAGAGGCGTTGGGGCCGGCAAACAGACGAAATTTAGGCTTTACCATTTCGCAATTGTAGTAACAATTGTGCAGTGACTAATTTCTGACTTCCATCGGGATATATCAGATAGGCTTTGCCATTTGAGGAAATGGCAAAGGGGCGATTTTGCAAAAAAGCTTTTCTCCTCGCGGAGGCTCCAACCCCCAGAAGTGCATTTTCAACCGAAATCTCCGGCCTTTTTTTTGTTTTGATGTCCATTTTACAAATTTACAAAAACTTCAAAGTTTTTTGAAATTAATAACTGCCTTCAGTCTTAAGAGCAATAATTACATTATATTTTATAATTATATGTAGATGGGGACGATAGCGAAGCGGTCATTCAGCGAAAAAGGGCGCGAGCTTTTTGTACAGTTCACCGGGGATATTCGTTTTTCCCATGGTGGCTGCGACCAGGAAGTAAAGCACCACCTTTCCCACGGTGAGCAGTTTGCCCGTTTCGTTGAATACCTCCACATGGAATTCGATACGGTGATCGGAGGGAAGTTCCCGCAGGGTCGTCCGGATGGTAAGCAGGTCATCATAATGGGCGGGACGCAGGTATTTGGCGGTCATTTCCACAACGGGCATGATGACGCCGGTGGCTTCAAGTTCTTTGTAGGTCATGCCCAGCTGGCGGATCGATGCCACCCGGCCCACTTCAAAATACTGGGCGTAATTGCCGTAGTACACCACATTCATCTGGTCCGTCTCTGCGTATCGTACCCGGATCTGCGTTTCGCTCGTATACATGTTCCTGAGAAATTATGAATCGCCTTTAAGTCTGGAAGCGATATGTTGATTAATAAAATTGGTGATCGGAGCCGCGGCGTAAATAAGCATTGTGGCCAGGGTAACCCGGAGGAGCTCAAAAATAAGGGGACGGGAGGAGGGCTTTGTCGCCTTGAACGGGTCGGCGCCTATTTTTTCCCTGAAAAGATCGAAAAGGTCCCGGAAGAGATAGGGAATGCTCTGGAGCAGGGTGTATAATCCCATTCCTACCAACAGCACGAAAATGAGGTTCTGACGATCCAGCTGAAGCTGGGCGGCATCTTCCCAGGAACCTTCCGGCTCGTCTTTCAGGATAAGAGCAGCGTAGCGTCTCCCGTTCCTGATGAGGATCACACAGCAGGCAGCATAAAGGATCATATTTATGACCGTATAAAAAGCGCCCTGAGAAGCTCCTCCACGCATATAATAAAGGTCTGTTGAGTAGGAGAGCAGGGATAGGAGGGCCAGCAACTGTTCCAGAGCCGAATAACCCGCCAGCAAGGCAATGATCAGGATCGTGGTGTGGACAAGATCGATTTTTTTCATGTCGGGGTTATTTATGAAGGCAGTTAATGGCCTGTCTTAAGATATTGGGCTCATTTCCCCATCGCGCTGTCGACGCTGATCTTTCCTGGCCCCACCAATAAAATGGAGAAGAAAGCAGTCAGATAGAGCAGCGAAGGCTCATGGACCGAGAGAGATTGACCCTTATGGAAAAGAACCGTGGCAGTGGCCATACTGATGACCAGCACCAGCGCGGCAAAGCGGGTGAATAGCCCCAGCACCAGCAGGATCGAGCAAAAAACTTCGGCGAAGATGACCAGCACCAGGGACCAGCGATGACCGATATGGAAGGGGTCGAAGAAAATGGTCTCCTGGCTGCCGAAATGCGTCAGTTTGGCCAGGCCGTGATCGATGAGGAGGATCAGTCCGAAAGACAGGCGTAGCAGCAATACGGCCAGGTTAAAGGCAGATTCTGAATAATTGGTCGACAGGAACTTCTTCATGCAATTAGATTTTAAGCCGAAGATAAAGGATTTGCGATTTTTTAACGATTGAAATCAAATGAAATGTTAATCCTGGCAGTTATCCACAGGTGTTTGGAACGATGTTTGGTAAACGGTGAAATAATTAGAACCTTAGCTCGTTAAAAACGCCAAGGGATAGAAAATCAAATCATTTTTCAGTGAAGAATACCGTATTATTCATTTTCGTCATTCTTATGGGCGATTCCTTATCGGCCCAGCAGACCCAATACCTCGACGATCCCCAGGCTAACTTCAAACAGGCCAAAGATTTTTTTCAGAACGAATACTATAGCCTGGCCTACCCGATCTTCCGGGATCTGCAATATAGCATGCGGGAGACGGATAAGAGCAATAATGCCGTGGAGTACCAGGATGTGAAATATTATTACCTGGTATGCGGTCTGAAGCAGAACGATAAGGTAGCCGCTACCGCCGCCCTGGAATTCATCGACCTGGAGAACAATGCTGCCCGTGTGGAGATGATGAGCTTTCACCTGGCCGAATATTATTTCCGGCAGAAGGACTATGCGGGAGCTGTTCGTCTCTACGAGCATGCCAGCATCGACAACCTGAGTAACCGGGAAATAGCCGATCTGAAATTTCACCAGGGCTATGGATATTTTACCCAGAAGCAGTTCGACAAGGCCCTTCCCCTGTTCAATGCCATCCGTCAGCTGCCTAAGGACCCGAATTATGCAGACGCTAATTATTACTATGGTTTTATTTCCTTCTACGAAAAGAAATATTCCGATGCGCTGGCTGCTTTTAAAATAGTGGAAGACAATCCCAGCTATGAAAAGGTCGTGCCTTATTATATCGCTAATATCTACCTTGTGCAGGGCCAGAAGGACAAGGCCGTCGAGTATGCGGAGACGAAGCTGAAAAAGGGCAACCAGTACTATGACCAGGAAATGAGGCAGCTGGTAGGTCACGGTTATTATGAGAAGCAGGAATTCGTCAAGGCCCTGCCTTACCTGGAGCAATATGTAAGCCAATCGAAGAAGGTCACTCGGGAAGACCTCTATGAGTTGTCCTACTCTTATTATCAGACCAAGAGCTGGGACAAGGCGATCGCCGGCTTCAAGCAACTGGGTGGAAAAGAAGATTCGCTGGCGCAGAACTCCATGTACATGCTGGGAGACGCCTACCTGAAGACAGGACAGAAATCAAATGCCCGCAATGCCTTCTTGTTCTGTTCCTCCAACAGCAGCAATCCCCTTCAGAAAGAGATATCCAAGTTCAACTATGCCAAGCTGTCCTATGAGCTGGGCTACCAGGATGTGGCGTTGACGGAGCTACAGGACTTCCTGCAGCGTTATCCCCAGAGCACGTATTATAAAGAGGCAAGGGAACTGGAGGTGAGCGTGCTGGCGAATACGAATAATTATAAGGACGCCCTGGTGCTGATGGACAGCCTGGATCATCCCTCCGAGAATTCGCGCCGTCTCTATCCCCGTATCCTTTACGGAAGGGCGACGGAAATGGTTAACGACGGGCTGCTGCTCGGTGCAAACGATCTGCTGGATAAGGCCCTGCGGGATCCGAATAACGGCAGCATCCTTCCCTATATTAATTTCTGGAAAGGGGAGATCGCCTACCGGCTGAACAAGATCGACGATGCGATCCGTTATTATTTCGAATACATCAAGACCGGCAGCATCAATGGGGAAGTGAATCCTGTCAACGCGAAATACAACCTGGGATACTGTTATCTCAAAAAGGAGAATTACCGCCAGGCCCAGGGATTTTTCGAGCAGGTCGTCCGGGCCCCGCAGCTCAATTCTTCTCCCATGGAACAGGATGCGTATATACGGGACGCGGACTGCTATTATATGAACCGTGATTTCAAGACGGCATTGAATATGTATAATAAGGTGCTGAGCCTTTCCTGGCCCGGTGCGGACTATGCGACCTTCCAGAAGGCCATGATCGCGGGGGTCAATAATGGAAAAGAGAAGATCACCCTGCTGAATTCCATCAACCGGCAATATCCCTCCTCCGCCCTGGCGCCCGATGCCAATATGGAGATCGCGGGCACTTATCTTGCCGGCGAACAATACCGGGAAGCCCTGCCCTACCTGAAGAATGTGCTTCATTCCCCTGGTGCGGAAGCCCTGAAGCCGAGGGCCTATCTCCGGTCGGGCATCGCCTGGTACAACCTGAATAATAATAAGGAGGCCCTGAACCAATATGATTCCCTGCTGAAGCAATTCCCGAATTCCCCCGAGGCGCAGGATGCGCTCGAAAATGCCAAATCGATCTATGTGGAAGAGGGAAGGACCGGTGAATACGTGAATTTTGCCAAATCCATGGGTGTGGAAGTGAGCGCCAGCCAGGAAGACCAGCTGGCCTATGAAGAAGCGGAAGTGCAGTTCAACAATGGAAGCTTTCCGGCGGCCAGCCAGAAATTCGAGGATTACCTGGCTAAGTTCCCCAATGGTAAGTATTCACTGGAAGCCAATTACTATAAGAGCGAGATCTATTATTCGCAGAAAGACTGGGCCAGGTCGGCCGGTGGTTATGAGGCTGTCGCCGATAAGGCCCCGAACAAATTCGCGGAAAAATCCCTGCTGCAGGCGGCTCACCTGAATTTCTTCGACCTGAAGAATTATGTGAAGGCGGAAAAATATTTCAGCAAGCTGAAAGACTTTGCCAGCTCCCAGGAAAATAAAATGGAGGCCATGCGCGGGTTGCTGCGCAGTCAGTACCAACTGGAGAAATGGTCGGATGCAGTGACGAATGCCAAGGACCTGCTGATCCAGAAGGGGCTGAGCACGGATGATAAAGTACTGGCCAATATGGCGATCGCCAAATCCTACCAGGTAGGCGGGGACTGTTCGACGGCCTTGCAATATTTCAGGACCGCGGCCTCTCTCAGCAAGTCCGCATACGGCGCTGAGGCACGCTATGAGATCGCCGACTGCCTGTTCCAGGAGAACCAGCTCAAGGACGCGGAAAAAGCTTCCTTTGAAGTGATCAACAAAGCCGGCTCCTATGAGGTCTGGGTCACCAAGGCCTACCTGCTGCTGGGCGATATCTATTTTAAAGAGAAAGACTATTTCAACGCCAGGGCGACCTTCCAGAGCATTAGCGAGAATGCCAAGCTGGAGGATCTGCGGCGCCAGGCTCAGCAGAAACTGGACCAGGTGAATGCGGAAGAAAAGAAGAACAGTAAAGTAGGAGAGGGCGGCAATTAAAAATTCAATGATTCATGGGTATAAAATTATTTAGGTTGGCGGCGGGCTGTTGGTGCATGCTGGCATGCAGCCTGCAGGTGAACGCACAGGATACCACGAAGCGCAGGACCATAGAGATCACGTCCTCCTTCAAGCCCGTGCTGCGTGAGGCGGTGAAGATCAATTTCAATGCTGCGCCCCCCGTAGCAGACACTTCCAAGCCTCGTCTGAACTATACCATTCCCGCCCAATACCTGTTCCTCACCTACCAGCCGGCGGAGATGAGGCCGGTGGCTTTACAGGCGGATTCCCTGGCGCCCTGGCAGACGGATAATTATATTAAAGTGGGTGTGGGCAATGTACATATCCCCTATATACGGACCGGGTTCAGCTTCGGGGACGGCAAGAGCAGCTTCTTCAATATTTTTGCGAATCAGCTCAGCTCGAAGGGCAGTCTGCCTTTTCAGAAGAACAGCCTGACGGATGTGAAGCTGATGGGAACGGTGAAGACGGCCAAGAACCTGGAATGGAACGGGAGCCTTGGCTTCAAGAACGACGCATATTACCTGTATGGATTCAGGCCCGACTCGCTGAAGTATAGCAATGATCAGCTCAGGCAGAATTTCCAGACCTTCGAAGGGAAGCTCGGCCTGCGCAATATCGAGCCTACGGAGTTCGGCCTCATCTATCATCCTAATGTCAGGGTCTCGGTATTTACGGACAATCATGATCCAAAGGCCTCGGAAGCTAATACGGTGCTGAACCTTCCCCTGGAGAAGACATTCGGGAAAAACTATGGCTTCAATCTCGGCTTCACGGCGGACCTGACCAATTATAAGCTGTCCGGCTCCAAAACGGTCCAGAATAATATCTTCTTCGTCACGCCCGCCTTCCTGGTAAAGACGCCGAACCTGTTCCTGCAGGCCTCGGTCGTGCCATCCTGGGATAATAAGGCCTTTACCTTGTTGCCGAATTTCATCGCGGACATATCTACCTCAGACCAGCGATTTGGCGTCCAGCTGGGTTGGATCGGCTATTATAATAAAGGTTCTTACCAGCGTTTTGAATCCATCAACCAATGGCTGGGGCAGCCCAGCCTGCTGCTGAACACCCGGATGCAGGAACGATACGCCGGTTTCAGGGGATCGCTGGATAATCATTTCAGCTATTCGGCCAAAATAGGTTTCCTGGAATATAAGAATATGCCCCTGTTCGTGAATGATTCCGTGGGTGGTGGAAAGGACTTCCTGATCCGGTATGCCAGCTCGATGGAAGCTTTGCAGGTGCATGGGGAGCTGAGCTATATCCTGGGCGAGCAATTCAGCGCTACGGCCAGGCTTAACTGGAATCAGTATTCTAAGATAAAGTCCGAGTTCAAGGCATGGGGACTGCTGCCCCTTGAATTCAATACCTCCTTGAAATGGCAGGCATTCAAGGATTTCTGGGCCAAGCTGGATCTTTTTGCATTTGATGGCGCGCAATACCGGGCGGGCAACGGGCAATCCTTTAAAGGGGATGGGGCATTCGACTTCAATGCGGGCGTAGAGTTCCGGATCACCCGGCAAGTGAACCTCTGGCTGCAGCTGAATAATATATTCAATGAAAAGTATGAGCGCTGGCACCAATACCAGACTTATGGCTTCAATCTTCTCGGCGGGATCGTATTCTCTTTCAGCGGGAAATAGGTCTTTTTAGGCCATCCGCATGCACGATTCGGACAAAAAATGATAGATTCGCAACCAAAAATAGGATTTATCCATGTTTCAGGTATTAAACGCATATTTATTCCAGCATCGGAGTATCAGCATCCCTGGCCTGGGAACCATTTACATGGAGACCTTTCCTGCCAGCGCGGACGTAGCCGACAGGACGATCCATGCGCCCCTGTACAAGTTCCGCTTTGACAAATACTTCGATGCGCCCGACCGGGAATTCTTTTCTTATCTCGCCGTTCAGAAGAATATCCTTGATTTCGAGGCCATCAAATGGTATAATGAGTTCTCTTCCGAGCTGCGCAGCAGGATCCGTACGGAAGAGCAGGTTTCCTGGGATGGGGTGGGGATATTGAAAAAAGATGCGGCGGGGAATATGCTGTTCGAATCGGTGGCCGACAACGGTCTTTTCATGACGCCTGCGCCGGCCATGCGCGTCAACCGACATAACGCCTCACATACTTTGTTGGTGGGCGATCAGGAAAAGACGAATTTCGAGATGAACGAATGGCTGAGCGAAGAGGCTGAGAGCCGCAGGGACCGAACCTGGTGGATCATCGCCATCGTACTGGGAGCGATTGCCCTGGGAATCCTTGCCTGGCAGTTCTATTCGAGCGGATGGTCCATCGGCAATCAGCAACATTTATAATCCGTAACTCTTCCCCTGAACAGCGCTAATGCAACAAGAGACCCTGATACATTACGATACTTGTCCCTCATGCGGCTCCGCGGAACTGGCGCCGCAATTCAGCGCCACCGATCATACGGTCAGCCATCAGGAATTCCTGATCGTGGAATGCGAAAATTGTCATTTACGATTTACCCAGGACGTGCCGGATGCCGCCTCGATCGGGCACTACTACCGCTCGGAAGATTATATTTCCCATACGGATACCCGCGAGGGGCTGGTCAACAGCCTGTACCACCTGGTGCGCAAGCAGACCCTTTCACGCAAGCACCGCCTGCTCCAGGACGCCACCCGGCTGGAGAAAGGCCGCATGCTGGATATTGGCGCGGGTACGGGCGCCTTTGCATCGTTCATGCAACAGAAGGGATGGGAGGTGAATGGCCTGGAGCCCGATGGATCGGCCCGTGAGATTGCTGCTTCCCGTTATGGCCTTCAGTTGCTGCCGACGGAAGAGCTCGATAACCTCGAGGCCGAAAGTTTAGATGCGATCACCCTGTGGCATGTGCTGGAACATGTACATACTTTACATCCTTATCTCGAGCAATTGAAAAAACTGCTGAAACGCGAGGGGCGCATTTTCATCGCCGTTCCGAATTATACTTCGTACGATGCATCGGTCTATAAACGCTGGTGGGCCGCTTATGATGTGCCACGTCATCTCTATCATTTCTCACCCGATGCCCTGGGGTATCTCCTGGGCATGCATGGTCTGAAACTGCTGGTGACCCAGCCGATGTGGTATGATAGTTTCTATATCAGTTTGCTGAGTGAAAAATATCGCAATAATGGAAAGGGCAACCTGCTCAGGGCAGGGTTTACAGGGGCTTTCTCCAATCTCAAGGCCTTTGTGGACAAGTCGAGATGCAGTTCGCTGGTGTACGTAGTGGGAAAGTAGGGCCGGGATCGGGCTAATGCGGGAATTTGATCTCGTAAAGATTGGGCCAAAGTTTTCCGGTGACATAGATCTTATCGGCGACCGGATCGTAGGCAATGCCATTGAGAGAATCGCTGCCGGGATATTTGTTTCTTGCTTCATCTGCCAGCGAGCTGAGATCCAGCCGGCCAACGACCTTACCACTGGCCGTATCGATCTTGAGGATATAATTCGTCTGCCATTGATTGGCGTAAATAAAACCGTTGATCAGCTCCAGCTCGTTGATATTACTTACGGGGCCGTTGTTATCCGTAACGCCCAGGATCTTTACCAGGCGGAAGTTCGTGGGGTCGATATAGCTGATATTGCTGCTCCCGTCGCTCATGATCAGGTGAGCGCTGTCTGTGGTCATTCCCCAGCCTTCTTTAACCGGTATTGGGAACTCACCCAGCTTTAAGAAAGTTTTGGCGTCATAGATAAACCCAAGCTTGGTCGTCCAGGTCAGCTGATATACTTTATTATGCAGGAAACTGATGCCCTCCCCAAAATATTTGTTCCGGTCGATCTCGGCCTTTACGCTGATCTTTCCCGTATGAGGATCGAGCAGGCCGAATAAGGAACGGCGGCTGGGAGGCATCGAAGGCTCGGTGCCCGTGCTTTCGTACAATTGTCCGTCATGGACCAGGAGCCCTTCCGTGAAGGAGGAGGTATCGTGCTGCAGCACCTGGGCAACGCTATAGTTGATGACGGGGGGACTTTTGTCCACGGTCTTATCTGCCCCTGTGCCCTCCCGGGAAGAATTATTACAGGAAGCAAGACAGGCCAGGACGACAAAAAAACGGATCGTTTTGTACATAAATGATTACTGAGGTGGCAAAATTAAGGTTCAGCCACCTTAATCAGTCGCTGAAACTCATAAATTTTCCTTTAAAAATTTTGAAATCTGGGCAAAAATGCGTTGTTTTACAGTAGCTTATACTCTGAATACCATCCCCTGAACCACCGTGTCTGCTAAGCAATTTCTTCAACCGGGTGATATTCACTGCCTTTTTGTTTGTTCTGTTCTTGACGATACATATCCTCCCTGATAAGCCTTGCCAATTTCCTTTGAGCTTAATGAAAATCTTATTGTTGTGTACATTCTGCTGTACGGAGATATCTCTGTCTGGCGGGAAGAAATCTGTTATAGTTTCTTTTCCGTATTTATTACTAATCTTATCCATCCGGTACCTATTGAAAGCCCGCCTTAAATAAGGTACCATGCGTCAACTTTTACCCTTGCCTCTGTTGTTCTTGATCCATTCTGCCGTAATGGGTCAGATGGACTGTCGTTCAACGGATTATAAACATGAATTAATCAGCAGGAACCCTGCGCTCATTACCGAACTTCAGAAGATCGAAGCGTTTACACGCAGCAAGCTCCAGCGGGGAGCCGGAATTACTGTGACCGGAACAGGCCATAATGGCAAGGGGGCCACTGTGATCACCATTCCCGTGATCGTTCATATCGTCTATTATTCCCCGGCTGAAAATATCAGCGATGCGCAGGTGCAGTCACAGATCGACGTACTGAACAGGGATTACCGCAAGCTGAACGCGGATACATCCCGGATCCCCCAATATTATAGCCCGATGGCGACCGATTGCGGCATACAGTTCGCGCTGGCCAAGGTGGATACCAGCGGATATGCTACTACCGGCATCGTTCGCAAACATACCGATGTGCAGACCTTCGGCGTCGATGACCGCATCAAGTCTTCGGCACGCGGCGGCGACGATGCCTGGGACAAGGACAGGTACCTGAATATCTGGGTAGGGAATCTGAGCCAAGGCATCCTTGGTTATTCCAGCATGCCCGGAGCGCCAAAAGAGGTCGATGGCGTAACCATTCAATATACTGCTTTCGGTACCCTGGGAACTGCGCTGACCCC
>Ga0137404_10002792_pt1 | contig 11644 bp, 18 predicted proteins | sample CZOMad2_1_16fung_FD_108285 | JGI IMG/M metagenome (GOLD analysis project Ga0137404, IMG submission 108285) | Vadose zone soil fungal communities from Angelo Coast Range Reserve, California, USA - CZOMad2_1_16fungal (Illumina Assembly) | ecosystem: Environmental > Terrestrial > Soil > Vadose...
GACCGCAACTATAACGAAGCGCGCGGAGTTCTGGCGGCATCACCACGCGCCGATTTTCTGGACGTCGATTTCACCTTCTACTTTCCCCGCGCCTGGTACGAAGCGCTGATTGCCCGCGCCGAGGGCGACAAAACAAAAACCATCGCGGGGTTCAAAGCGGCGCGTGTGATTTTCGAAACTCGATTAAAAAACAAGCCGAACGATCCGCGGACCCTGGCGGTGCTGGCGCAAGTTGATGCCAATCTTGGCAACAAGGAGCTTGCGTTGCAGGAAGCGCAAAAAGCGGCTGCCCTTATGCCAGTGTCAAAGGACGCTTACGACGGCCCGCTGATTCTGCAGGGACTCGCACAAGTTTACACCTGGACCGGTGACCATGACCGCGCATTCGATGAACTGCAGACTTTGCTCGGGATGCCGGGCTACATTTCGTATGGCTACTTGAAAACAGATCCGGCGTGGCAGCCGTTACGGAAAGACCCACGCTTTCAACGGCTCCTTGCGTCGATGGTTTCCAAGAAATAGCAGCGCAGGAAAACATCGGGATAACCGCGGATTACGCGGATGTTCAAAATCAAACGGTTGCGGCTTTTGTCGTCTATTACGCTGGATATGCCGGCAATTTATTGCTACAACCAGCCTTTCTTCCGCGACGATCATAGGTAAAGGAAATGGCACCCGAGAAACATCCTCCAGGGCAAAGCGAGCGCGAAAAGAGTGACGAGACGCTACGTGACTCAGATTTGGCTTCTGAGCATCAAGCGGACTTTGACCGGGACGCTGAACGAGTAGAAGCGGATCAGGCCAAAGTGCAAAGTCGAAGCGATTCAGACGCCTCTCGCGATCTGGGGAGAGCGGATATGGGAAGAAGCGGCGCCGAACGCCCAGGCCGAAGGAGATGAAAGACTGCGCGTAGAAAGACAAACTTCGGACCAGGCAATCAAAGGCGAACGACTCCGAGCTGATGCTGCTACAGAAAAGGGACGGACCCATCATCAGGCATCCGCCAAGTCTTCCGCGGAATTATTATCCCAGGAACAAGAGAGGCACCAAAAAACGAAGGCGGCTCTTACGACGAGAGAAGAATTCCTCGCCATCGTAAGCCATGACTTGAGGAACCCCCTCAATAACATATCAATGGCAACGCAGAATCTATTAGAGGACCCGGGAGCCGTAAAAGAGATCGCCTCGTCGATAAATAGAAGCGCTGGCGAAATGCTCCGGTTAATTGAGGATTTGTTGGACATCGAAAGAATAGCCGTCGGCAAATTAACACTGCACTTCGAAGAGCATGACGTCAGCGAAATAATAAAACAAGCCGTAGAGCAACTACAAGGAGCCGCCGCTTCCAAAGGAGTAACCTTGAAGGCAAAGGATCAAGGCGCGTGTGGCCACGTTTTGTGCGACCGAAGCCGCGTCATGCAGGTGTTGTCAAATTTGATGGGAAACGCGATCAAATTCACGCCGGCTAAAGGCCGAATTTGTGTAAGCTGCCAAAGAACCGGTCCTGAAGGCGAAGTGCAGATTTCAGTCAGCGATACCGGAGAGGGAATCGCTCCAGAGAAGATTAAAACGATCTTCGAGCGTTTCTCACAGATACATAATCAAGATCGTCGCGGTATAGGGCTTGGACTCTACATAGCAAAAATGATGGTCGAAGAACATCCGGGGAGAATATGGGTCGAGTCGAAGCTCGGAGAGGGCAGCACGTTTCACTTCACTCTTCCCCGCCGTTCTAGTGCGATCCGTGAAGCCAGGCCGCAGTAATCGCCATACTCTTGACCGGCACGCGACGTGGCCGGCTGTTTCAGTGATGTTCCATTAAAATTCTCGAGAAACGCCAAACGTCGTGGAAGGTATTGTAGAGGGGAGTCGGTGCGACTCGGATGACGTTCGGTTCGCGGAAATCGCATTTTACCCCAGCTGCTTCGAGTTTGCGGAACAATTCCTTCGAATGCTCGTGCGCCAGGATCGACAACTGACAGCCACGCGCACCGGCCTCACGCGGCGTGATGATCGTGAAACGGTTCGATCCGGCGTGCTCCAATAGAAATTGAAGATAGCCATTTAGCTTGATCGATTTCGCGCGGAGCGCTTCCATCCCCCCGGCTTCTTCGAAAATCGACAATGAAGCGCGCAGTGGCGCCATCGAGAAAATGGGCGGATTGCTGATCTGCCAGCCGTCGGCGGACGGGACTGGAATGAACTCTGGCTCGAGATGCAAACGGAACCGCGTGTTAGGATCGTTGCCAAACCAACCGGCCAGACGCGGCAGCTTGGTGTTAGTCGCGTGCCGCTCGTGCACGAACGCGCCTGCGATCGCGCCGGGACCGGCGTTGAGATATTTGTATGAGCACCAGACGGCGAAGTCGACATTCCAGTCATGCAACGCCAGCGGCACGTTGCCGATCGCGTGCGCGAGATCGAAACCGACGACGATCCCATGCTTCTGCGCCGCCGTCGTGATTTTCTCGATATCGAACAATTGGCCGGTGAAGAAATTCACTGCGCCGATCATCACAACGGCGAGTTGATCGCTATGCCTTTCGATTAGATCGGCGATCTCTTCTTGTCGAATTGCGAACTCGCCCTTACGCGGACGCGCGAGAATGAGCGTGTCTTTTGGATCAAGTCCGTGATGAGTAATCTGCGTTTTGATCGCGTAGGTGTCGGAAGGGAAAGCCGGCTCTTCCATTAGAATCTTGAAGCGCGATTTCGTTGGCCGATAAAAAGTCGCCATCATCAGGTGAAGGTTCACCGTGAGGCTGTTCATGCAGATGACTTCGCGCGCCTGCGCGCCGACGAGCCGCGCCGTCGGCTCGCGCAAGGTCTCGTGATATGAGTACCACGGCGTATCTGCTATGTGATGAGCATCCACGGCCCGCTTCGCCCAGTCATCCAGCTCCTGCTCGACAACTCTTCTTGCCGCTTTTGGCATTAGGCCAAGCGAATTTCCGGCGAAATAGATGAAAGGCTTGCCGTCCGCGCCGAGCGGAAGATGAAATTTTTCGCGGAAATGACGCAGCGGATCTTCTGCGTCGAGGTGACGCGCAAAATCTTCGTCGGCGGAGAAGGTCATGAGAAAGATAAGAAGTAAGAAGAAAGAGTTAAGAAGTAGGTGGTTGCATTAACTCGATTGTTATTCCGTCGGGGTCGCGAACGTAGACAACACGTTTTCCAGCGTTCGGTCCCGTTTTCAGTCTTTGGGGTTTGCCCGCCGCCTTCCACCCGGAGGCTGCAATCGCGCTCAGCACAGCGCTAAGATTATCTACCGTAAGCGCAACATGGACCGATCCGACATCGCACGGTCTAAAATCGACATGTTTTCGGTCGGGCGGCGTGAGATACTCGAGCAATTCAATCTTGTGCCCGTAACCTTTGAGAACAGCGAGCGAGATTTCAGCGCCGGGCACTCCGGTGATTTCGCTGGCCAACTCGCCGGTCTGATGCGTGCGATGAGAAAGCTCGAAGCCGAGAACATCCTGCCAGAACGCCACAGACCGCTCGAGATTCGCGACCGTGAAACCCGTGTGGTCCGCTGCAATAATGTGAAACGGCGCAGTGGTCACGTGATTCGCTTTATCCCACCGACGCAATCACCTTGAGCTCGATTGCGATCGGCGTCGGTAGCGCGGTGACCTCAACTGTTGTCCGCGTCGGATTTGGTTTGCCGGGTCCGGCAAAATGTTCCGCGTAGAGACGGTTGTAGGTAGAAAAATCCTTCTTCATGTTTGTGAGGAAAACGGTGACGTCGATGATATCTTGCCACGTCGCGTCGGCGTCCTCCAAAACGAGACGGACGTTTTCGAAAACCGCGCGACATTGCGCTTCGATGTCGTACCTGACGATCTTGCCAGCTGCATCGAGCGTCACGCCGGGAATTTTCTTGCTGCCGCGCACGCGCGGACCAATGCCGGAGAGAAACAGGAGATTACCAACGCGTTTCGCGTGCGGGAATGCGCCCACCGGCTCAGGCGCGCGAGAACTTTCAAACGACTTGCTCATTATCGCGGTGCATACTTCTCAAACTTTGGCAGATCCGGATCCATTTGGTCCCACGGCTGTGCGTCGGATGTCCAGATGTGCATCTGCGGCTTGAACAAACTCGGATCATCCAGACTAGAAACCAGAATGCCCTGTCCCCGTTCAGTGGCGCCGTCGAAAAGGCGCGAGCCACATTCCGGACAAAAACCGCGTTTGTTGGGCCCAATCATCTCGCTCGAAGTGAAATGGTAACGCGGCGTGCCTTTTGTGATTTTGAATGCTTTTGCCGGCACATAAACAACCGGAGCAAACCCAGAGCCAATGGTGCGCTGACAATCGCGACAATGACAATTAAACATCACAATCGGTTCGGCTGTGACTTCGTACCGAACCGCGCCGCAAGCACATCCGCCGGCAAAAGGTGCGGACATTTTCTTAGTCGTGGTTGTGGCCGGCCATCATGGCGACCGGAGCAGCGCCAAAACGTTTTGCCGATCGTGCGCGCGCTTTAACCGCCTCTGTTTCCCGATTACGCGGCGGCGCATTGGTGACCAATGAATTGAGCAGTTCCCGCGCGGCCAGCGTCACCCGGTCGACCGCCCGATTGAAAGCGTCCTCATTTGCTTTCGATGGTTTAGCGAAACCGCTCAATTTTCGGACGAACTGAAGGGAAGATGCCCGGATTTCTTCCTCAGTCGCCGGCGGTGCGAAGTTATGAAGTGTTTTGATATTTCGACACATAATAAAGGAACTATCCGTTAAGAATTAAGAAGGATGAAACAAAATTGAATGGCAGAGGGTCAGGCATCAACCATGACCTTGAAGCCACCATAAACCATGCGCTTCGAGTCGAACGGCATCTTTTTCGTCTTCATCATCCTGGCCATCCGCGGATCTTTCATCACCTTGTCATTTACACTGGCGCGGTGCGCGCGAGACTTGTAGACGATCCAGGAGAACACAATCACTTCGCCGCGCTTCGGTTTCACCAAGGTCGGGAACGACTTCACCTCCACCGTTTTCAAGTCGTCGCCGACGCATTCGCGAAACTCGAGCGCGCCGTGTTTTCGCCAAACTTTGGAGCATGCAGCCGCCATGCGGCGATAGGTCGTCAAATTTTTCTTCGGAACAGGCAGCACATATCCATCGACGTATTTCATAGGAATGGTCCTACCGCTTGGCGTTCGCAGCCATTTGCGCGGAAACGCGTGCTTCTTGCTCTCTGAGTTCGGGAGTAGACGCGTCACCGAAGTCCGCCGCTTCGTGCACTGGGAGAGCGCCTGCCTCTGTGTTCTTGTCGGCCTTGACCAGAATCATGAATTTCATTGGTATGTTTTCCTTTCGTTTTTCAACAGACTCTCACCACTCCATTCTTAACCGTCGCCTGTTTTACTCCGTTATCCGCCCGCGATCGCGCCCATAATAAAGAAGGGCTCCGCGCCGGTCGCGATCGCTTCAGGCAATTGAGCATCCGGCGGTTCATGAGATAGGTCCTCCCCGCAAACGAAGAAACGCACCAGCGGGCGGCGTTCGTGCGTGACGTGATCACGCATTGTCCCGCGCAGCATTGGATATTTCGTTTCGAGTGCGTCGAGGATTGTTCGCTGCGTAACCTCGCCGTTGAACTCGAGTCGCACTTCACTACCAACACGCGCCAGCGTGCGCAAATGATGCGGGAGGACGACGCGGATCATGGCAGCCATGTCTCACAAATGCCTCAACACATACCAGCGGTCAAAGCCGCATGGCTCAATTCCCACTGCATTCGCCAAGCGGCAATGCCAGCTGCTATGATCCACGGTCCCAGGGCGAAAAGCTGCGCATCGGGCTGCCACATCGTGAACGCGCACACGTTCGCAGAAGCATGGAAGAGCATGGCCGCAACTACACTGCCCCGCGCATGCATCATTATCAGTGTCATTACCATAGACCAGGCCGTCAACTCGAGAGCGAACGGTAGGAACCCGGTCCCATATTGAGGCGTTCCGGTGATGATGAAGAGCGGCAGATGCCAGCATGCCCACGCTATACCTAGGATCAGCGTTCCTACGATCGGTCCGAAGCGTCCCAGCAATCGCGGAAGGGCAAAGCCACGCCATCCCGGTTCCTCACCTAGAACCACGACTAGCTGGCCAAGCAGGAGCGCTGTCACAGTTCGCGGTGGGCCGTGAAAAAACGAATCGTGAGGAAAATGGAAGCCGACGGACACCGCATCACGCACTAGGTAGATAATTGGCGGAACGCAGATCGCGAAAATTGCCCATCGAAATGGTACTCGGCGCGTAATCCGGCGATAAAATGCTCCCAGCTCAGCGCGTCCGCCTTCCAACGCCGTGCTCACAAGCGCCGCTCCGTGTGGTGCCAGCACAGCAGCCAAATAAAGCCAGCGTCCAGGCCACGCGAAAGGAGAGAGGTGCTGCGCGAAAAGTGCAATCCAAGCCGTCCAGCTGATCGCGTACGCAATGAGAAAGAAGATTGCGATTCGCGAGTTCCTTAGGGGCTCACGGTTCAACGCGGACAATCTTGCTGCCTCAGCGATGCGCCCGTCTACTTGAATCTCCCCGTGCAATGCAAGCAATTCATTCGCGAGCGACGCTTACGAGACAGCTTACTATGTCCTGAAGTCAACGCAGGATCATGGCAGCGTTTGGGCTTCGACTGAAAGGACAGCGGGAAGATCACGCACGATCGGTTTCCAGGTGTCGCCAGCATCCGATGATCCGTAAACCTGACCGCCAGTGGTGCCAAAGTACACCCCGCACGAATCGAGCGAGTCAACCGTCATCGCGTCGCGCAGTACGTTTACGTAGCAATCGCGTTGCGGCAAACCTTTGGTGAGTTCTTCCCATTCGTTTCCACCAGTGCGGCTGCGATAGACGCGCAACTTTCCATCGGGCGGAAAATGCTCCGAGTCGCTCTTGATCGGCACGACATAAATGGTGTCCGGCTCATGCGCGTGAATATCAATCGGGAACCCGAAATCGCTTGGTAAATTGCCGCTCACTTCGCGCCAGGAATCCCCGGCGTCATCGCTCCGCATCACGTCCCAATGCTTTTGCATGAAGAGCGTGTTTGGCCGCGATGGATGCATCGCGATGCGATGAACACAGTGGCCGACCTCCGCAATGGGATCAGGCATGTATTGCGAATGCAAACCGCGATTAATTGGCTTCCACGTCTTACCCCCGTCGTCGGTCCGGAACGCGCCTGCGGCCGAAATAGCGATGAAAATTCGTTGTCGATCTTTCGGATCGAGAAGAATGGTGTGCAGACACATGCCGCCTGCGCCGGGCTGCCATTTCGGGCCGGTATCGTGCTTGCGCAGACCTGACAACTCCTGCCACGATTTCCCGCCGTCTTTTGATTCGAACAGTGCGGCATCTTCCACGCCGGCGTAAACGTGATCTCGATCGTCGAGCGACGGTTCAAGATGCCAGACCCGCTTGAACTCCCATGGATGCTGGGTGCCGTCGTACCACTGGTGGGTCCCCGGGACGCCGTCGTAAACGAATTTGTTACTTTCACCCATCGGCATACCCTGCGGACTTGTTGTCGGTCCGCCGCCCGGCGTGTCCCAGGTTTTGCCGCCGTCATCGGAGCGCTGAATGATTTGTCCAAACCAGGCGCTGGTCTGCGACGCGTACAGCCGGTCCTGATCAACCGGCGAACCTTTCATGTGATAAATTTCCCAGCCCGCAAAATGCGGCCCGTCAACTTTCCAGTCTTTCCGCTTCTCGCCCGCTGTCAGGACGAAGGCGCCTTTCCGTGTGCCAACTAATAATCGTACTTTGCTCATTGCTTACTCCTTCTCATCATAGTGGACCCAAGATCAAATCTGGTTGTGCAGCAATGATAATCTTTCATTTACTGGCATTCTCCCGAATGGGATGCAACGTGATTGGTTGTTAGGCGCCGGCGGGCTGAAGCAGGTTTTGTTGGAGTGCTCCAGGCCTCAGTTCGCGACTTAATATCGACTTCATACGCCTTTCAGGATGTGCTCCGCCATATCTTGAGTTCCTTGAGGACCATAAACTTCGAGCGGTTGCTTTCTTCCCATGACCGAAGGCGTAGGGATCACGTCAGGGAAACCGAGCATGTGATCGGAATATAGATGCATGATAAAACCGATTTTGAGATTTGTCGGTTCCAAACCCGCACCTTTGTTGCGAGCTGCGGCCGCACGTCGGATGAGTCCGGTTCCGAAATCGACCAGATACGGAGTACCATTCACCACGATGGCTGTGGAAGGTCCGGAGCGCTCCCGGATCAGGTAGCGGAGTCCCAGTACCGAGGAGAACAATTTGCGTTTTGGAGGCTGCTTTGTTTTGCGCTTGGGAGACGCAATGTCATGTGAAGAGAAACAGAAGCGTCAATGCGAGAGCGCCACATCTTCGCCCAGTTGCGATCATCCGAAATTCCTCTTTGTCCGCGAGACCGAAAATTCCGCATAGCCGAACACTTTCCAACCTCATTTTTGTTTTCTCATTGCGCGAGGGGCAGGTTTTTGATCATTTCGATTACGAGCAGATGTTCTTTGGTTCGGTGAAGAAGTTATTGCTGCCTTGATCATCTCGCGGCAAAAACTTTTTGGACCAGCGCTTCAAACCGGGGGATCCCTGCGCATGGGATCGAGGAACGGATCGATTTTGAGGAACGCGATGTTGTATCCGTCCCCATCCTCGTAGGTTTGTTCGAGAAAATGGATCGCTTCGTCCTTTCGGCCAAGTCCGACATAGATAATAGAAAAATTGTATGGCGAAACGTAGCGTTCCTCCGAATTTTGGCGCAGCCGCTCAAGCACCGCCAGCGCCTCGTCTCTGCGACCGATCTTTGCATAGAGGCGACCGAGTAGGCTTGCGGCAATCTTCATCCAGTGCGATCGCTTTCTCGTATTCGGCCACTGCTTCATTCGTCAGACCTTTCATCTCCAGTTGCACAACCCGAGCGGGGACACAGCACGAGGTGCTCGAGCGTGGTCTTCGCGACGTCGCTGTTGGTGAAATTCTGAGTCATAAGCCTTCCTGGTGGAACAGAGCCATTGCTCCGAAAGTATTGCTCCGATTGCAAATAGCTATAGCCAAAAGCCTCGAGTTCGTAACGATAAAATCTCTCCACGCTCTCAATAGCCGGGGGCGTGTAAAGCTGCGAAAGCAGGCCTTCCTCTCTCCTGGCGCTCCATTTGAATTTGGGCAACAATGAAGGTTCCCACGGCAACTTCAGCCGACTGCAGATTCGCTCCAAATCGGATTCCAGCGTTTCATAACGAATCACGTCGTCCATGCAAAACACGGAATCGATCAGGTATTTATCCCGGTCAATCGGCGGTCCGCGAAAAACCAGCCAGTGCAAAAAGCGAAGTTGTTCCTCGGTGAACGATGGATGCTGCTGTCGAAACGACAAACCGTCCGGGTCCGAGGGGATTGAATAATTCTTTCCCAGGTGTTGGAAAGCCGAGAGGACTTTGTCGAACGGATTTCGAATGACGCAAAATTTGAAGTAGTTGTTCCAGACATCAGCCCCAATCTGCGCTTTAATCCGCGCCGCCGGCATATGATTGAACCATCGCCCCGGCGCGACGGGACCGGGACCGCGATAACCGATGATCCCGGTTGGCGATTCGTACGGCTCGCGCTCCTCCGACCTCTTCCATTCGCCCTCAGGCATGCAATAGCGCTCGAAATACGATTCCACCGACGTGCTGGCCGTCTTGAGGGTTTTCGTATAGATGAATCTGTAACGATGGCTGACCAACATAGCGCCTTGATTTGTCGGCAGATTAGAGAACCGAAACCAAATTGCAATCCTGCATCGAAAAATACAGGAATCGACGGAGACTAGTCGATCAACACCTTTCGTCCGCGTGCGTGCGTTTCAGGAACGCTTCCACGGAACCAGGCGCTGGTCTGCGACGCGTAGAGGCGGTTCGGATCAACCGGCGACCCCTTGACGTGATAAATCTCCCAGCCCGCAAAGTGCGGGCCATCGACTTTCCAATCTTCGCGCTTGCCGTCTGATGTCAGGACGAACGCACCTTTCCGTGCGCCAACCAGTAATCGTACTTTGTTCATTGCTTTTCATGTTGATGAATTCGAGCCGTTCTGCAAGTAGGCGCGTCACCGGTAGCAGTCTGCTCGATGAGGCGATACCCGAAAAAAGCTTTCTCTCGATACGAATTAATGGGCTGCATTTCCGGGCGCGCGTTCTGGGTCATCTAACGAGACACAAGATCAGCGACCGCGCCCGACACCGCGCGTGGCTGCAAGCTGGATGAACTAGTTACACGAAAACTACGCATCACAGTGGGCGCGGTCCGCTGCATCGCATGGTTAGGCGCTTTGGTGGGGAATGAATAGTAAGCCAAATCCAATGAGGACATAAAGACTGAGGCAAACAATGCCAGATACAGTGTCGCTAAAGCAATGAAATATGTCTGCTGAAAAATACCTTGCCATGTCGGGAGACGCCCAAACGCAGAAGAACGAAAGCATCGCGAGCGCAGAAAGTGCTGAAGCACTCAGCAAGACAATGCCTACATTGCGTCGCGTGTGACTGAAGCCTCTGAAAAATGCTCCGAGCAGAAGGAATACGACTGCCGGAATACTGAAAACAGCGATGATGACTGCCTTGATGTGCCAAGGAGGTTGGTTGACGAAGGCGAGGATGTTCACCACGTAAAAAAAGAACGCAGACAATGCTAGCGTGGATCTAAAAAACTCGAGAGAGACTACTCCAGCTCGGCTAGTCTGGCCCGGACCAAATCCTTCACTAATTCTCTATCGATTTCCCAATCGACAGGGATCTGAAAGCAGTTCTTCCAGACGACAAACTTCCCCAACCTCACCTTAAAGTCTTCAATTACACGAGAACTCCAGGGTGAAAACGTTAGATGATTCTTGTAGGCACAAATGCCAGCCACATACTTCCCATTCCGGTGGATGGTAGGCACGTTCCAGGAAATTTTGGACTCTAGTTCCGGAAATTGGGTAAGAATCAAATCAATTACGGACCTGAGGGCCCTTTCTTTCGTAGGGTCCTGTGAGGCTAAATATTCCTCAACTGAATTGACTTTTGGGGAGTTCATTTCTTTCCGACTGCCTTGATATGCCACGGAGGTTGGCTGACGAAGACAAGGATGTTCACCATGTAAAAAAAGAACGCAGACAATACTAGCGTGGAGATGCCGAAGATATTCTTAGTGATCATTCAATCCCTTTCCATTGAGAATTTGCGGCATACATTTTTCAACCCTGGACTCCCGAGTTTTGGATTGTTTGGCTCCAGAAAAATAAAGGATGTATCCTCGTTGCCGCCCCGGCATCAATGCCTCAAAAGCAGCTTTCAAGGCAGCGATTTCATCTAACTTATTTTGAAGTTCTTCAGGAATAGGTTCTGGAATCTTTTTTAAAGTCACTTTCAAACCGGCCTTTTCCGATTCAATGGCTTCGTGAATATAGGCTTTCAAGATGGGCTCCATCTCAACTATTTCCCGCACATTGGTGAACGGAATCCGGCGTGCCGCCTGCCAGCCAAATTTTTTAAGAATACCATTGGGATCATTTAACAAGGCACCTTTGCAAAACAAAAGCGCACAGAATTCTTTAAATCCCTGTATGATAACTATGTTACTTTGCTGGAACGTGTAACAAGGTTTACCCCACTTCAA
>Ga0137404_10002796_pt1 | contig 11632 bp, 7 predicted proteins | sample CZOMad2_1_16fung_FD_108285 | JGI IMG/M metagenome (GOLD analysis project Ga0137404, IMG submission 108285) | Vadose zone soil fungal communities from Angelo Coast Range Reserve, California, USA - CZOMad2_1_16fungal (Illumina Assembly) | ecosystem: Environmental > Terrestrial > Soil > Vadose zone...
GAGCCCGCGCACCTTGTCGAGCGACTGGAGATAGAGCTCGAGGCCGCAGAACGGGGTGATCGCCGCCGGCGACTGATGCGGGGTGATGCGAGAGAGCACGTGGTCCGCGGTGAAGAGGAGATCATCGACCTCGAGGCAGATCTGGCCGGGTCGGGGAGGCCGGAACCCACGTCGAAGAGCGTCACCAGGTCGCCGTCCAGGATCAGGTAGATGTTGTTCACGTGCCCGGGGAAGGTCTCCACGGGCATCTGGTACACGCGCGCGCCGCCGCGCGTCTCGAACCGCGTCACCGTCATGCGATCACGACTGTCATGCTCCTAACGTAGCACGCGGGCGGCGGCGGGCCGGGCGTCGTCGTCCCGGAGCTGGGTGATGAAGCGCGAGACGGCGGCGGTGAGGTGGCGGCCTCTCCGGTGGATGATGGCCACCGGACGCACGAGGCCGGGGAGCGCCAGCTCCACCGCGGCGAGGGTCTTCATCTCGCTCTCCTTCTGGACCGTGGGCGCGGGCAGGATGCTGATCCCGGCGGCGATGCCGATGGCCTGCTTGATGGTCTCGACATTGTCGAACTCCATCGCCACGTCCACCTTCACCCCGTGCTGCTTCAGCGCTCGGTCGATGGCGCGCCGGATCGGCAGGTCGTGGTCGAAGGCCACGAACCGCGCGCCGTCGAGGTCGGCGGGGCTCACGCGCCGCCGCCGCGCTAGCGGGTGGCTCGGGTGCGTCACCACCATCATGGGCTCCTCGCGGAGGGGCAGCACCTCGAGGGCGCGGCTCGCCGCGGGATACGACAGGATGCCGAGATCGGCCTCGTCGTTCAGCACCGCCTCCACCACCTTGTGGGGGTGCAGGCACTCGAGCCGCACGCGGGCGTTCGGGTAGGCCGCCATGAAGGGCTGCATGTGGCGGCTCATGTCGTGGAGGCCCACCGAGTAGATGGCGGCGACGCGGACGGTCCCCTCCACCCGCTGCCGCGAGGCGGCGAGGTCGGCGCGGGCCTTCTCGAATCCGGCCAGCAGCCCGCGGCAGGCGTCGTAGAACCCCCGGCCCTCGGCGGTGGGCTCCAGCGGCCGGCGCGAGCGATCGAGGAGGGTCGCGTCCAGCTCCGCCTCGAGCTGCTGGACGGCCTGGCTCGCGGCCGACTGGGACACCCCGCTGGCGGCCGCGGCCCGCGAGAAGCTGCGGAGGCGCACCACGTCGCAGTAGAGGCGCAGGGTGTCGAGGTTCACGCTCCGAGGCTATCCCATTAGCATTACTAATACAATGAATTTTGGATTGTGGGCTTGGCTAATGCTCCGGAGTGGAGTAACTTACTCCCTCAATCGTGAGACGCGCGCCGACGCGAAGGAGACGCTAGCTCGATGACGACGGGACCCGACCCCACCCCCGCGGGCCTGCCGCCCGCCCAGGGCCTCTACGATCCCGCCCACGAGCGCGATGCCTGCGGCGTCGGCTTCGTGGTCGACATCAAGGGCCGGCGCTCGCACGCGATCGTGAGCCAGGCCCTGGAGGTGCTCAAGAACCTCCTCCACCGGGGCGCCTGCGGCTGCGAGGTCAATACCGGGGACGGTGCCGGCATCCTCATCCAGATGCCCCATGCCTTCCTGGCGCGCGAGTGCGGGCGCCTCGGCATCCGCCTTCCCGGCCCCGGTCACTACGGCGCGGGGCTGGTCTTCCTCCCGCGGGATCCCGCCCAGGCCGCGGAATGCGAGCACATCCTCGAGGGCATGGTCCGGGACGAGGGGCAAACCGTGCTGGGATGGCGCGACGTCCCCACGGACTCCTCCGCGGTGGGGCCGAGCGCGCGGGCGGTGGAGCCCCGGTTCCGCCAAATCTTCGTGGGCCGGGCGGAGGGAGTGCCCGACCGCGCCGCGTTCGAGCGCAAGCTCTTCGTCATCCGCAAGCGCGCGGAGCATGCGGTGGCACGCACCGGGCTGGCGGAGCGGAAGTTCTTCTATGTCCCGAGCCTCTCGGCCAACACCCTCATCTACAAGGGCATGCTCTCGGCGGACCAGATCGAGGGGATGTTCCCGGACGTGACGGACCCCCTGGTGGATTCCGCGCTGGCGCTCGTGCACCAGCGCTTCTCCACCAATACGTTCCCGTCGTGGCCCCTTGCCCACCCCTACCGGATGATCGCCCACAACGGTGAGATCAATACGCTGCGCGGGAACATCAACTGGATGCACGCGCGCGAGGCGATCTGCCGCTCCTCCGTGCTGGGGGAGGACCTCAAGAAGATCATGCCCGTGGTCGTGGAGGGCGGCAGTGACTCCGCCGTCTTCGACAACGTGCTCGAGTTCCTCGTGATGGCAGGGCGGCCGCTGCCGCTGGCCGTGCTCATGATGATCCCCGAGGCCTGGGCCGGCCACGAGGGCATGAGCGACGAGCGCAAGGCCTTCTACGAGTACCACGGGTGCCTCATGGAGCCCTGGGACGGCCCCGCCTCCATCGCCTTCACCGACGGCACCGTGATCGGCGCGGTGCTCGACCGCAACGGGCTGCGCCCCTCGCGCTACTACGTCACCAAGGACGAAATGGTCATCATGGCCTCCGAGGTAGGCGTCCTCGACATTCCCGCCGAGCGCGTGCTCCTCAAGGAGCGGCTGCATCCCGGGCGCATCTTCCTGGTCGACACCGCGCAGGGCCGGATCATCGACGATGCCGAGCTCAAGAAGGCCTACGCCTCCCAGCATCCGTACGGCGAGTGGCTCAAGACTCACATCCGCCCCATCGAGACCCTGCCCGTGCCGCCCTATGTTCTCGAGCCCAATCACGAGACGGTGCTCCAGCGCCAGCAGGCCTTCGGCTATACCCACGAGGACCTCCGCCTGCTTCTGGGCCCCATGGCCACCGCCGGCGAGGAGCCGGTGGGCTCTATGGGGACCGACACCTCACTGGCCGTGCTCTCCAACCGGCCGCGGCTCCTCTACGACTACTTCAAGCAGCTCTTCGCCCAGGTGACGAATCCGCCGCTGGACGGAATCCGCGAGGAGCTGGTGACGCAGATCGCGACCACGATCGGGCCCGAGGGCAACCTGCTCGAGCCCACCCCCGAGGCCGCGCGGCAGCTCAAGCTGAAGACGCCCATCCTCAACAATGAGGAGGTCGCGCGCATCCGTCACGCCGATCTCCCTGGCTATCGGTCGACCACCATCCAGATGGTCTACCCCGTGGTCGAGGGCGGCGCCGGCCTCGCGCGCGCGCTGGAGGCGGTGTGCGCGCAGGCGAGCCAGGCGGTGCGGGACGGCTATACCTATCTGATCCTGTCCGACCGCGGGATGAACGAGAAGCTGGCGCCCATTCCCTCGCTGCTCGCCACCGCGGGCGTGCACCATCACCTCATCCGCGAGGGCAGCCGTGTGAAGGTCGGCCTCGTCATCGAATCCGGCGACGCGCGAGAGGTGCATCACGCGGCGCTGCTGCTCGGCTATGGCGCGGGCGCCATCAACCCGTACCTGGCCTTCGAGACGCTGGATGACATGATCGGCCAGGGTCTGCTTCCGGGGCTGGACCAGGTCACCGCGGTGACGCACTACATCAAGGCGCTCAACAAGGGCGTGCTCAAGGTGATCTCCAAGATGGGGATCTCCACCATCCAGTCCTACCGGGGGGCACAGATCTTCGAAGCCATCGGGCTGGACAACGCCTTCGTGGACCGCTACTTCACCTGGACCGCCTCGCGGATCGGCGGCGTGGGCATCGACGTCATCGCCGAGGAGACGGCGGCGCGTCATGCCAAGGCCTTCCCCGACCGGCCGGTGGGGAACGCCGAGCTCGAGTGGGGCGGCGAGTATCAGTGGCGGCGGGAGGGAGAGTTTCACCTCTTCAATCCGGACACGGTGTTCAAGCTCCAGCACGCCACTCGCAGCGGTCAGTACCGGGTCTTCAAGGACTACACACGCGCGGTGGACGAGCAGACGCGCAACCTCGCCACGCTGAGAGGGCTCTTCACCCTCAAGCCGGCGGACCGGGCCATTCCCATCGAGGAGGTGGAGCCGGTGGAGGCCATCCTCACCCGCTTCGCCACCGGCGCGATGTCCTACGGGTCCATCAGCCTCGAGGCGCACGAGACGCTCGCCATCGCCATGAACCGCATGGGCGGCAAGTCCAATACCGGCGAGGGCGGGGAGGATTCCGCCCGCTATACGCTTGACGCCAACGGCGACTCGCGCAGGAGCGCGATCAAGCAGGTGGCCTCCGGACGCTTCGGCGTCACCAGCGAGTACCTGGTCAATGCCGACGACCTCCAGATCAAGATGGCCCAGGGGGCCAAGCCCGGCGAGGGCGGTCAGCTCCCCGGCCACAAGGTGTATCCGTGGATCGCCAAGGTGCGCTACTCGACTCCCGGGGTGGGGCTGATCTCGCCGCCTCCGCACCACGACATCTACTCCATCGAGGACCTGGCGCAGCTCATCCACGACCTCAAGAACGCCAACCCGAAAGCGCGCATCAGCGTGAAGCTGGTGGCGGAAGTGGGCGTGGGCACGGTGGCGGCGGGCGTGGCCAAGGCGCACTCCGACGTGGTCCTCATCTCCGGCCACGACGGCGGCACCGGCGCCTCTCCCCTCACCTCCATCAAGCACGGGGGCGTGCCCTGGGAGCTCGGGCTCGCCGAGACCCAGCAGGTGCTCGTCCTCAACAAGCTTCGCGACCGCATCGTCGTCCAGGCGGACGGCCAGTTGAAGACCGGCCGGGACGTGGTGATCGCGGCCCTGCTGGGCGCGGAGGAGTACGGCTTCTCCACCGCCCCGCTGGTGGTGATGGGCTGCATCATGATGCGGGTGTGCCACCTCAACACCTGCCCGGTGGGCATCGCCACCCAGGATCCGCACCTCCGCGCCAAGTTCGCGGGCCAGCCCGAGTTCGTCGAGAACTTCTTCCGCTACGTGGCAGAGGAGGTGCGCGAGCTGATGGCCGGCCTCGGCTTCCGTACCATGGCCGAGATGATCGGGCGCTCCGACCGGCTCGACGTCCGCGGCGCGGTGGAGCATTGGAAGGCGCGCGGGCTCGATCTCGCGCCCCTCCTCCACCGGCCGGCGGTGGGACCCGAGGTCGCCATCCGCAAGGTCGTGGAGCAGGACCATGGGCTGGAGAAGTCGCTCGACATGACCACCCTGGTGCCGCTCTGCCGGCCCGCGCTCGAGCGTCGCGAGCCGGTGGACGTCCACCTGCCCATCCGGAACGTGAACCGAACGGTGGGCACCATTCTCGGCTACGAGGTCACCTCGCGCCACGGCGCCGACGGCCTGCCCGACGACACGATCAGACTCCATTTCTCGGGGTCGGCGGGCCAGAGCTTCGGCGCCTTCGTGCCCCGCGGCATCACGCTCACGCTCGAGGGCGACGCCAACGACTACCTGGGCAAGGGGCTGTCCGGCGGCAAGATCATCGTGTTCCCGCCGCGGGAGGCGACCTTCGTGCCGGAGGAGAACATCCTCGTGGGCAATGTGGTCCTCTACGGCGCCACCAGCGGCGAGGCCTACTTCCGCGGGGTCGCCGGCGAGCGCTTCGCGGTGCGGAACAGCGGCGCCGCCACCGTGGTGGAGGGCGTAGGCGACCACGGGTGCGAGTACATGACGGGCGGCCGGGTGGTGGTGATCGGCGGCACCGGGCGGAACTTCGCCGCCGGCATGTCGGGCGGCATCGCCTACGTGCTCGACGAGGCGGGCAACTTCAAGCGTCGCTGCAACCTCGGCATGGTGGATCTCGAGCCCCTGGTGGACGTGGAGGACGTGGAGAAGGTCAAGGATCTCCTCGCCCGCCACATCCGCTACACCCAGAGCGCGGTGGCCGCCCGGCTCCTGGTGAACTGGGAGCGGACACGCGAGAGCTTCGTCAAGGTCATGCCGCGCGACTACAAGCGGGTGCTGGCCGCCATCAAGAAGGCCCAGGAGACGGGCATGTCGGTGGACGAGGCCGTGATGGCGAGCGCTCACAACTAGGGCCGGCGTGGGCAAGGTCTCCGGCTTCCTCGAGTTCAAGCGCGACAAGCAACCCTATCGCCCCGTGGAGGAGCGGCTGCGGGACTGGCAGCAGGTCATGCTGCCCTGGCCCACCGACAAGCTCCGCAAGCAGGGCGCGCGGTGCATGGACTGCGGCATCCCCTTCTGCCATCAGGGCTGCCCGCTTGGCAACCTCATCCCCGACTGGAACGACCTCGTCTATCGGGACAAGTGGCGCGAGGCCATCGACCGGCTCCACGCCACGAATAACTTCCCGGAGTTCACCGGCACGCTGTGTCCCGCCCCGTGCGAAGGCTCCTGCGTGCTGGGGATCAACGACGATGCCGTCACCATCAAAGCCATCGAGCTCGCCATCATCGACCATGCCTTCGAGGCGGGCTGGGTCCGCCCCCAGCCCCCCAGGGTACGCACCGGGAAGACCGTGGCGGTGATCGGCTCCGGCCCCGCCGGGCTCGCGGGCGCCCAGCAGCTCACCCGCGCCGGGCACGCCGTCACCGTCTACGAGCGCGCGGACCGCATCGGTGGGCTTCTCCGCTACGGCATCCCGGAGTTCAAGATGGAGAAGCGCGTGCTCGAGCGGCGCCTGCGCCAGATGGAGGCGGAAGGCACCGCCTTCGTGACCGGCGCCCACGTGGGGGCCGGCGTGGACCCGGGCGAGGTGCGGGCGAAGTTCGACGCGGTGCTCCTGGCCGGCGGCGCCTGCGCTCCGCGGGACCTGGCCATTCCCGGGCGCGACCTTCGCGGCGTCCACTACGCGATGGACTACCTCACGCTGCAGAACCGCCGCAACGAGGGCGACCGCGTTCCCGACGCGACCTCCGTCAGCGCGGAGGGCAAGCGGGTGGTCATCATCGGCGGCGGCGACACCGGCGCGGACTGCTTGGGCACCGCGCACCGGCAGCGTCCCGCCTCGGTGCATCAGTTCGAGATCCTGCCCCGCCCCCCGGACGAGCGGGCAGAGGGCAACCCCTGGCCCCTATGGCCGAACATCTACCGGGTCTCCTCCGCCCATGCCGAGGGTGGGGAGCGCGTGTACGCGGTATCCACCAAGCGCTTCATCGGCAGCGCTGACGGCCGAGTGACCGGACTCGAGGCCATCGAGGTGGAGATGACCACCGAGGGCGGCCGACCCGGCTTCCGCGAGAAGCCCGGCACCGAGTTCACCCTGCCCTGCGACCTCGCCCTCCTGGCCATGGGCTTCGTGGGCCCGGAGCGCCCGGGGCTCCTGGAGACCCTGGGGGTGCGGCTCACCGACCGTGGCAATGTCTGGCGGGACGCGGACTGGATGACCAGCGTGCCCGGCGTCTTCACCGCGGGCGACATGCAGCGCGGCCAGTCGCTGATCGTATGGGCCATCGCCGAGGGCCGGAGCGCCGCGCGGGGCATCGACCGATACCTGATGAAGCGCTCCGACCTGCCCGCCCCGCTCCAGTAGCCCGCCTCCCCGCCCGGGAGTAGAATCGCGCGCATGAAGACCCTTCTCCTCGCTACCGCGCTCGCCCTCGGTCTCCTGCTGAGCCCCTCGCCCGCCGCCGCGCAGCTCGACCGGCTCCTGCAGGGGCTGGGCATCGGAGGGCTCTCCGACGCCAAGATCGGCTCCGGCCTCAAGGAAGCGCTCCGGGTCGGGACCGAGACCGCCGTCAGCCTCACCGGCAAGACCGACGGTTACTTCGCCAACCAGGCGATCAAGATCCTCATGCCCTCCCAGCTCGAGACCGCCGACAAGGGCCTCCGGATGGTCGGCTATGGCCCCCAGCTCGACGAGTTCGTGCTCTCCATGAACCGCGCCGCGGAGGCGGCGGCGCCGGGGGCGAAGAAGATATTCGGGGACGCCATCGGCGCGATGAGCATCGAGGACGCGCGGAAGATCTGGAGCGGGGGCGACAATGCCGCCACCCAGTACTTCAAGAGCAAGACCAGCGACCAGCTCACCGCCGCCTTCAAGCCCGTGGTGGACAAAGCGCTCAATCAGGTCGGGGTCACGCGCCAGTACAAGGAGCTGCTGGGGCGCGCGCAGTCCATTCCCTTTATGAAGACCGAGTCACTGGACATCGACCGCTACGTGCTCGGCAAGAGCCTCGACGGGCTCTTCTTGGTGCTGGGCGAGCAGGAGAAGCAAATTCGCACCAACCCCGCCGCCCGCACCACGGACCTCCTCAAAGAAGTCTTCAGCGCCTCGAAATAGGGCGGCTCAAAAAGGTCCAGATGCGAGGCGGCGCCCGACGGCCGCACGCGAGGCGTACTCTCTGTACGTTGAGCGGCCGAGGGCGCCAACGAAGCAGATGGGCCTTTTTCAGCCGCCGCGGGTGTGCATTTCCAGGTGCGGGTCGCGCTTGAGCTCGCCGATCTGGATGAGAGGCCGGCGGCCATCCGCCATGGCGAGCCGCTCTTCGGCGCCTCGGTCCTTGCGCGCCGTCCAGCCCGGCAGGATCAGGTCCCGGAGGGCCTCCCGTGACGCGCCCGCGCGGAGCGCCCTTCGCAGATCGGTGCCCTGGGTGGCGTACAGACAGAGGTACCAGAGTCCGTCGGCGGTGAGCCGGCTCCGGTCGCAGTCCTGGCAGAAGGGCGCCGTGGTGGAGGCGATGATCCCGAACACGTAGCCATCCGGCAGCCGGTAGCGGTCGGCGGGCGCGGAGCCGCCCTCGTTCAGGGGCTCGACGGCGCCGTAACGCCGGGCCAGAGTCTCCAGCATCTCGGCGCGTGACACCACCCGCTCGCGCGTCCAGCGGGTGGCGCCCCCCACGTCCATGTACTCGATGAACCGAATCTCGGCGGGCACCCCGCGCGCGTACTCGATCAGCTCCCCCAGCTCGTCCTCGTTGGTGCCGCGCATGACCACGGTGTCGAGCTTGGGCGCGGGGAATCCCGCGCGGCCCACCGAGGCGATGCCCTCCAGCACCTGCGGCAGCGTCTCCCGGCGAGTCAGGGCCTTGAAGCGGTCCGCCCGCAGCGTGTCCAGGCTCACCGTGACGCGATGGAGCCCGGCCGCGCGCAGCGCGGCGGCACGCTCGGCGAGCAGGATGCCGTTGGTGGTGATGGCGAGATCGCGGAGTCGTGGATTGGCGGCGAGCAGGGCCACCAGGCGCTCGAGGCCATTGCGGAGCAGCGGCTCGCCTCCAGTCAGCCGTACCTTGTCCACCCCCAGATCGGTGAAGACGTCCACCAGGCCCGCCGCCTCCTCGAAGGTGAGAATGTCCTCGCGGGGGAGCCACACGTACTCCTCCTCGGGCATGCAGTACGAGCAGCGGAGATTGCAGCGGTCGGTGACCGACAGCCGGAGATTCCGTAGCGGCCGGCCGAGAGTGTCGAGCACGGGGGTCACCGACGCGGCGCCGCTCACGGCAGCTCCACGAAGACGCCGCCGTTCTCGACGCTCACCGGAAAGGACGGCACCCGCACGGCCGGATTGTTGGCATGCCCACCGGTGGTCACGTCCCAGCGCCAGGCATGCCAGGGACAGGTCACCAGCCGGCCCTCGAGCTCGCCCTCGCCCAGCGGACCGCCCCGATGCGGGCAGACATTGTCGAGGCAGTGGTAGGCGCCGTCCACGTTGAACAGCGCCAGCGCGCGCCCGGCCGCCTCGACCACGCGGCCCTCGCCTGCCGGCACCTCGCCCACCGCCGCCACGCGCACTCGCGCCATGGCTAGCCCGCCGCCGTCTCCGCCGCCTGCTCGGCCGCGGCGCGCGCCCATTCCTTGCTGAGCCCCGCCTTCTTTACCCCCACGTCGAAGTGGTCCCAGGGCAGCACCTCGTCGAGCGGCCGGGCCCGGCGCGTGTAGAAGGCGGGATCGCCCTCCCACTCGCGGAGCGCGCGGCGCCAGTCGCCGCCATGCGCGGCGGCCAGCTCCACGAAGTCGGCCACCCGGCGGTCCCCGCGGGCGAGCAAGGCCTGGAGCCCGGCCTCGCGCGGATTCTCGTGCAGCACACGGATGGTCGAGAGCCGGCGCGCCGCCCGCTTGATCGTGTCGAGCTTGCCCTCCAGTCCCCGCTGCTCGTCGAAGGGCGCCCACTGGAACGGCGTCCAGGGCTTGGGCACGAAGGAGGAGATCGACAACGTCAGCTTGCCGAAGGGGTGGCCGTCGGGCCCCGGGACCTGCAGCCGCTCCAGGAGACGGGCGGCCAGGTCGGGGATGGCCTCGATGTCCGCCGGCGTCTCGGTGGGCAGCCCGATCATGAAGTAGCACTTGAGATTGGGAATGCCGTAGCGCCGCACGAGATCGCAGGCGGCCAGGAGCTGCTCGTCGGTGATGGGCTTGCGCACCGCACGACGCAGGCGCTCCGTGCCCGCCTCGGGCGCCATGGTCAGCGTGCGGTGGCCGCCCCGCGCGAGCGAGGCCACGAGATCCTCGGTGAGGCTGTCCGCCCGAAGTGAGGAGATGGACACTTCCACGCCCTCCTCTTCGAGCATCTTCATCAGCTCGCCGATCCACGGATAGTCCGACACGCAGGCGCCCACCAGCCCCACGCGCTTGGACTCCTTGGCGATCTGCACCACGGACTCACGGAGCGCCGCCAGGCTGCGGTGCCGCACCGGCCGGTACACCTGACCCTCCAGGCAGAAGCGGCAGCCGCGCCCGCACCCCTTGCCGACCTCGAGCAGCTGCATGTGGCCATACTCCGCCTTGGGGCTCTTGACGGTGGAGACGGTTTCCCAGCGGTCCACCTCGCGCAGGCGCCGCTTGGTCACCACCGGGGGCAGGCCGATCTCTAGTGGGGCGACGCCCGCGATGGTCCCGTCCGGCGCGTAGCTGACCTCGTAGGCGGCGGGAACGTAAAGGCCGGCGATGGAGCGCGCGGCGACGAGAAAGCGCTCGCGCCCCCCTTCGGCCCCGCCGGCGAAGGCGGCGCGGTGCGCCGCGATCAGCTCGCCGACCAGCTCCTCGCCCTCGCCCACGGCAATGAGGTCCATGAAGGGCGCCACCGGCTCGGGATTCGAGAAGGCGCACACGCCGCCCATCAAGACCACGGGGTGGCCGGGGCCGCGGTCAACCGCCCGCGGCGGAATGCCCGCCAGGCCGAGCATCCGCACCAGATTGATGTAGTCGCCCTCGTACGTCACCGAGAATCCGATCAGGTCGAAGTCGGCGAGGGGCCGGAGCGACTCCAGCGAGAAGGGCGCAGTCTCCGTGCGGAGCTGCTCATCGAGGTCCTCCGGATCCGGAAAGAAGACCCGCTCGCAGACGACCTCCGGGATCGCGTTGAGGTGGCTGTAGATGGCCTGGAAGCCCAGGTTCGACATGCCCACCGCGTACGTATTGGGATACACGAGGGCCACCGAGGTCCGGCCCCCCCAATCCTTGCGGATGGCCCCTTCCTCGCCAGCAAGGAGCGTCTGAGCTTTTCGCTTCAAGGTCCAGGACATACGCTTAGAGTATCACCTAGCCCTTCACGACACCGATGGGCCGCAGCCGCGCGACCTTCTTCGAGATCCCGAAGCCCTCCACCACGCCCACCACGTCCTGCACGTCCTTGTAGGCCTCGGGCATCTCCTCCTCGAGGGCATGCCGTCCTGTGGCGCGGGCCGAGACGCCCCGCGCGCGCGGCTCCGCGCCGATGTCGCGGCCACGCTCAGCGTTCACCGCCGCGGTGCGGCTCATGACGCGGCCGGCGCCGTGGCAGGTGCTGCCGAAGGTCTCTGTCATCGCCAGCGCGGTGCCCACGAGGA
>Ga0137404_10002800_pt1 | contig 11630 bp, 13 predicted proteins | sample CZOMad2_1_16fung_FD_108285 | JGI IMG/M metagenome (GOLD analysis project Ga0137404, IMG submission 108285) | Vadose zone soil fungal communities from Angelo Coast Range Reserve, California, USA - CZOMad2_1_16fungal (Illumina Assembly) | ecosystem: Environmental > Terrestrial > Soil > Vadose...
CTGAATTTTTCTGGAGCAGGGGCCGGATTCTCCGGCCCTTGGCTTCTTGCTCCGATAGTCGACCGAATCGTTGGAAACTAAATCGTGTCGCGAAGTCGTGCGCCAGTCTCAGGAGCTACCTATGCCGTCGTTCCGCAAATTCTCGATTTTGATTTCTGGAATTATGTGCGCGATTTTCTTCACGGGATCCGCCGGTTGTAACTCCAGCGATCGCGATCAGCGAGCGCGCGATGAAAAAATTCGCGACGACGTTGCCAAGGCCACGGAGCGCGCCAAACCCGCCATCGAGGACGCCGGCAGACAAATCGGCGAAGCCGCTCACGAGGCTGCCCACGAAGCTCGCGCTGCCGCCGAGGGCGTTCGCGATGGCTTGAACAATGGCCAGCACCCGCTTGTCGATCTCAACTCCGCTTCCGAAACCCAGCTGCTGGATCTCCCCGGCATCGATCGCCCCGCCGCCCGCAGAATCATCGACGGCCGCCCGTACCGCGATAAACATGATCTGCTCGATAAAGGCGTTCTCTCCGGCGCGGCCTACCAAAAAATTCGCGATCAAGTCACCGCAAAGTAGCAGCGTAGAAAAACTCCTTCGCCCCGGCGGCAAAGCTTTCGAGTCTCGGCGAGAGTCCGAGACTCTGCGTCCCTGCGTTGAGTTCTCGCATATAAATAAATAGTTCGCAGTATGGACCTCCGCGCCTGTTCCCAATCATGATGCCCTTCGGTAGGATTCTCGCAACATTTCCCCCAGCCGAACGCGCGCGAAACATTTCAAAGGGATAGTGATCGAAGAATGCCACTGAGACCATTCAACGGCTGGGACTATTTCCTCTGCGCGATCGCCTATCTTCTCATCGGCATCGCTGCCGTACCGACGATTGCCCACCTGGTCCTCGGCCGCTAGCTTAACCGGCCGGTCCTCCTGAGTTCGGGTCCAACGGAACGGATACCCATAGTCTGTACGCCACCGTACTTAATGCGAGCAATGAAAAATAACTCTTGCAGTCTCCCTTCCCGCTTCTAACATACCGGTCTAGTGGCAATTGTTATCCTTCCCGCTCCCATGGAAGGTGAAGTCATGAACACGCACTACCCTTGGCTGACTTTCTACGAAGCCGCGGTCCTCGAAACCGATCCTCTCGTTTTACCCGGTCGCATCGAAGCCGCCCAAAACGCAATTGGCCAGCGCGTAATCCAAATCGCTATCGACGACGAAGAACGCCGCGCGGTGGTGAAAACGCTGAACGCACTAGCCGTCCTGAAGCGCGAGAGAGCCCCGTACAAAGTCGCGGCCCATCACAACTAATCAAGATCCTCCGCAACCCGTGAGCTGTTCGCGTCTGCAACCCTCTTGCGTATTTACCGGGCATTCGTACATAGCCGAGTGGATCGACGTGCCGCTGTCTCACGTCCTCGAAGTAGCCGGGGCACTTCCGGAAGCCAGATACGTTGTCTACCGTTCGATCGAACCGGACTGGTGGGAAAGCATCGACATGGCCGATGCACTGCACCCGCAAACGTTTCTGGTCTATGGAATGAATGGCGATGAACTTCCGGTGGGGAACGGCGGCCCGCTGCGGCTGCGGGTGCCTCGCCAACTCGGCTACAAAAGCGTGAAATTCATCACCTCGCTGACCGTCACCGACAGCTTGAAAAGTTTTGGCAAGGGCCTGGGCTCCGCGTCGCCCGAAGCAGGCTATGCCTGGTGCGCCGGCATCTGACTGGCGTGTCGGTTTGCAGTTCGCGCTTTAGGCAGGCACCACGGATGGCAAGACGTTTAGCGAACTGGCAAATGGATATCACAAACCTCGAGCAAATCGCGAGCGCTGTTGTCGGCACGGCCCCGCACTTCGGCGAACAGACGTCCTGATCAACAACGCGGGTGGCGGCCTTTCGAATCCAACCCTCGACATGGCTGAAGAAGAATTCGACGCTACGCTTTCGATCAACCTGATAGCAACATTTCTTCTCCCGCTCGGTAGCCGCACTACCCTCCGCGACACATGCAGCTCAACCTGGAGCACAAATTCTAGTCCCCGGCGGATACATCTCCCTAGCCGCGTTGCGGCTTCGATGCGAAATAGCCGCGCGCCACGCGGCGCATCTGCCAAATGGATATGGAAGTCAACAGCCATGCCAAACCTGCGGCTGCCAATACCAGCCATGCGCGTCCGTCTGGCAAGAAATTCCACACCACGGCGGCAAATGCAATTAGCCCCATACTGCCCATAGCCGCCCCGCGAGCTTCCAGCGCCACGGCGTCCCTCGCGCGCGTGACGGCGTCCATCCCAGCTCGCTGCCTCTTTTCCCTTATGTGTTTCTCCACGAGCGTCGCACTCGCCGGAAAAATCGCGGGGAATGCCAGGAACAATCCGCCCACAACCGGTCCGTAGGATTTTGCGATCATTCCGGTCGCTACCGTCGCAAGCCCTCCAAAAACGATGCGCATGCAAACCTCATACCATCGCGTCCGCTTCAGCGCCGAAGGCTGGAGCTTGACTACCATTATTTAAGGAATAGCGCCCAGGCGCCTAAAGCAGTCGCAAGCCATAAACACAAAAGCCCCGCGGTGACCAAAGCTGCGGACCGTTTGTACCGGAATATGACCCACGCAACCGAGAAAGCGTAAACGAACAACGCAACCGCTCCTCCTATCATGGAGCGCGCCTCCACCGCGGCGTACGCAACGCCATTACTCGCGATGGTGAGCCCCAGCGTCGCCAGTGCTACCGAAGGAGCGGCTCCGAACAGCCCCGCAAAGCTTTTCGGCTTTAACACATCTCCCAAGGCGGAAAATATCGACACCACCAAGCCGCCGACCACGAAACGAAAAAGCATCTCGCTCAACGTTCCCGCCAGTCCCAGGCTCGAATCAACCCGCTTTTTTCTTCAGGGCGCGCATCCCGTCTTTCATCCTCCGCCGGGCTTCTCCTGGCCCTTTCACATCCAGGATCCGGTACTCCTTGCCCGTCAGTTCGTGGTAGTTGACAAAGAATTCTTCAAGTTCCTTGACGAACTTTTTCCCGAGATCGTCAATGTGTTTGATGTGCGCGTAACTGTGATTCGCCTGCTCGATGGCCACGATACGGTCGTTCCGTTCCGTCTTGTCTTTCTTTCCTTGCTCGCCCTCGATGATCCCGATGGTCCTGCACTTGAGCAGGCACCCCGGAAATGCAGGTTCATCCATGAGCACCAAAACATCTACGGGGTCGCCATCCTCCGCCACTGTCGAGGGAATAAATCCGAAATCGTAAGGAAAAGCCATACCCGCGGGCAAAACCTTCTTCAGCTCGAATACCTTCTGGTCCGGATCGAACGCATACTTGTTCCGGCTCCCTTTCGGAGTTTCGATAATCACCTGAATGATCTCGTCGTCCTCAGCGTCCCGCGGTGCCAGACGCAGAGGGTCCGCAAGACTCCCCTTTTGATTTTTCTTATTCCCCATGTCCGTTGACCTTTCCTTACGACTTGGTACAAAGCAATCTTCAAAGGTTTGATCAATTCAAAAAGACGCAAGTTGGATGCTCGAACGGCTCGGATTGACTTTGCCGGCCACGTCTGTCCCGCTTTCTTTTCTTTCTTTTTTTCCGTACATCGCCACCTGTCATCCCGAGCGAAGCGAGGGACCTGCTTTGTCTCTCCCAATCGAATTTCAGGCTTGTACGAACTTCCTCCGGGCCCGAAGCACTCCGGCTCCTTGTCAGCGCACCCTCCAGCCCGGGTATTCATACTGCCGCCGCGTCCACGCGTCCCGCTCAGCCCTCCGCATCGCCGTCCACCTCTCAATTCTGGCCATTCCCTGCAAAGTGCTTAACCGGTCGATGCTCAAGTGCTATTCTTCGTCGTGTATATCGAGTCGGATTCCCGTCCGCTCGCCTCGTTTGTCCTGAATCTCGAAGCCCTGGTCCAAACGCAGCCGCATTGGAAGAGGATGCAATTTGATCCGTCCGCAGCGATCCTGCGCTCGGCTTCCGGAAAACCACACCGGATCGCGTCCAAGAGGGCCGATCATTCGCTATTCCCTTTAGAATCCGCACTTACGAAAAATACGTTCGTAACCCTCTTAGAATCCGCACTTACAAAATCATTCGACTTAAAGTCCTTTAGAATCCGCAGTTACAAGAAAAGACAGGGGGAGGGGGTAAACCGATTCTCTCTTCTCCACTTCGACCGCAGTGGCAAACCTGCTCGTCCTTTCCTGTCGAGTTCGCCACGCTGGCGCGAGACCGTCGGCATGTGGTCTCATACCCACCAACAAATCCAAAGGAGCCAAGACCCGCAGTGACCGACTTCCCCAAATTTGATCTCACCGGCAAAGTCGCGCTGGTCACCGGTGCCGCACGGGGACTAGGGCGCGCCATCTCTCTGGCGCTAGCCAACGCCGGCGCCGACATCGCTCTCGGCTTGCGCGATATCAACTCCGGCGCCGATCTCCTCCACGAAATCGAAGCCCTCGGCCGGCGCGCGCTTCCCGTCCAAATGGATGTCACTAACCTTGAACAAATCTCCAGCGCCTTTGTCGGCACCGCCGCACATTTCGGCGAGCTCAACATCCTCGTCAACAACGCCGGTGGCGGCTTCTCCAATCTCGCGATCGACGTGCCCGAGGAAGAATTCGACGCCACCGTTTCGATCAACCTGAAAGCCACATTCTTCGCCAGCCAAGCCGCCGCGAAAATAATGATTCGCGAAGGCGGCGGCACGATCATTAACATGAGCTCGCAAGCCGGGTTTGCCGCGCTTCCCACCGAGTCGGTCTATTGCGCCAGCAAAGCAGCGGTCTCGCACCTCACCAAATGCCTCGCCGTCGAATGGGGCAAGCACAACATCACCGTAAATGCCGTCGCGCCCACCTTTATCTCCACGCCAGGCACCGACGAAGCCCTCTCCGATCCCGCCTTCCGCGCCGATGTGATCGAGCGGATCGCCGGCCTGCATCGCATAGGCGAGCCTATGGATGTCGCTGGCGCCGTCGTTTTCCTGGCATCGCCCGCTGCCTCGTTAATCACGGGTCACACAGTCCTCATCGACGGAGGTTGGACGGCACGATAGCGGCGATGCCTTAACGCCGCGAAAACTACACACTTCAGCCATGGACAAAATCACAGCACTCGACACGAACTGGGTCGGCCACCCGAAATCGATAGCCGCCGCGCTACTCGAATCGGAAAATCACCGCGCCATCATCGACCCTGGTCCCGAATCCACGCTGGCCACGCTCCGCGAACAACTCCGCGCGCACGGCGTTTCCGTCGCCGATCTCGACGCGATCTTGCTCACCCACATTCACCTCGACCATGCTGGCGCCAGCGGCACGCTCGTGCGCGAAAATCCGCGGCTGGCCGTCTACGTCCACAGCAAGGGCGCGCATCACATGGTTGACCCGGCCAAACTCCTAGCTAGCGCGGGCCGCCTGTGGGGCGACGATCTCAAGACCTTGTTCGGCGAAACGCTGCCGGTCCCGCAAGAAAAACTCCGCATCTTGGAAGGCGGCGAAACGCTGACGCTGGGGACGCGCAAGCTCGACGTCGTCTACACGCCCGGCCACGCCTCGCACCACGTCAGCTATTTCGACGCCGCCAATGGCGTAGCCTTTGTGGGAGACACCGCCGGAATCCGCATCGACAACGGCCCGTACATCCTTCCGGCAACTCCGCCGCCGGACATCGATCTCACCTTGTGGGACCAATCCTTCGCTGCCATCCTGGAGCGCGAACCGTCGCGCCTTTTTCTGACGCACTATGGTTTCTCCGACAAGCCCCAAGCACACATCGCCGAATTCCGCGAGCGCCTCTACCATTGGTGCGAAGTAGCCGAGGACGCCTTGGCTGCCGCCGCGCAAGATTCCGTCGCAAGAGATTTCACCAAACGCGACAAGCAAACCGATGATGCCGCCACCCGCGAAGCCATCGCCGCGCAGGATGCGGAAGCAATGAAAGTTTTCATCAAAGAATCGCGCGCTGAAATGGACGAGCACCTGGGACCCGTGCAAGCCGAGCACCACGCTTTCACCGCCGCCTTGAACCTCAGTTTCCTGGGCTTGGCACGATACATCCGCAAGCGCGGCGCGCCCCCAGATACGAACTGATGTGCGCAATGAAACAGCCGGAAACGTCTTGATGGAACGGAAAAGATTGACGGGAAATGGCTAAGGAAGAACAAGCACATGACCTGCGCAGCGAAATTATTTCACAGCGTCGAGTGCCGGCTTGAGCCAGGAAAACAGGAACTGGTTGATTTCGGGAAACTGCACCGCCAGCAAACTAAACACCGGGATCGCGCCGGCCGACGCCAGCTTCAACCAGAATTCCCATCCCAGCTCCCCATTTCCTTTGGAGGTGAGCCGGCCGAGTATGGCTTCGCGGTGCATCTCGGCATAGACGTAGGCCACTACCACGCCGAGCATCACCAGCAACACGATGGCGAGTGTCTGAAGGGCTGGATGCGGCTCGAATGGATATACGTTCATGGAAATCACAATAAAAACGTACATCCCGATGGCGCTCATCACCATCGTGCGCATCCGGAGCAAAACGGTGACGAGAAAGTTGACGTAGGTCAGCGCCGCATATTCTTCGGCGAGCACGCGTAGCGGAGACAGGGGCGTCTTGGCGATTCTTTCGTCCGCGGAAACCACCGGCGCGCTTTCTTCATTCCACAAGGGCTTGAGCACGTCGCAAATCAGGCGCGCGCTCATTTTTGCCATTTCAGCCTGTACAGTCTCGATGCTTTCCAACAGCTTCAGGAGATCGTTGCTGCGCTTCTTGTACTTTCGATATCGCTTCTTTACTGCCACGGGAAACGGTGTGATTTTCAAAAAGTACGCGACTCTGGCGAGGAACCCTGCGAAATCGATGGAGCGCTTCGGCTTTTTGTCCCGAGTCGTTTTTCCGTCGTTCTCATCAGCGACGACACGCAGGTAGATCTGGAAAGCTTCCTCTCGCGTCGCAGCGATTTTCTCGATCTGATTGGTAGCAGTCCATCGAGCGGCGTCGGTCAGCGGCGAGCGCCAATCTTGTATCTGACCCTTGAGCCGAATCAGATTCTCGATTCCGCGGGACATTAATTTATAGGTTTCGCGGAGCGTGCTTCCTCCAGGATTCCACAGCGAACGCCAGGACAGGCGCTCCATGCGGCTGAACGCTTCGCGCAACGGAAGACGATCCAAACCGGCGAGGATCTGCCGGCACTTCGACCACGTCCAAATCAATTTGAACAAGCAAGTAAGAAAGGCCGCGAGCATCACCGCGAGCAACAAGGCATAGCCCCAGTCGTAGGCCTCACCCTCGATGGTCTGCACGGGATGCCCCAAGTCCAGAACGGTGCTAAACGCAAAGACGAGCGGAACAAGAATGGCCATCCACACGCGCCAGGTGAAAAAAAGAGGGTGGGCGGCGATGCGAAGTTCGTCGGCCTCGATTTCACTCAAGCGATACGAAAAGGAACCTAGATCGTCTTTCTGGGGCAATCGGGGCCTGCGGAGATCGACGAGCATGACGCCGCGCAAGCTTTGCCACATCCACCAGTAGCCCGCGCCCAGCAGCAGCAGCACCGGCAAAACCGGCGACAATCCGGAAGAAAGATGCAAGACGCGAGTCGACCAATAGACGCTGATTCTTTCGTCTTCGAGCAGAGAAACGCGCGCCGGCAACCACGCGGGCATCGGATACCAGGCAAAGATCTGCCAACAAAAGATTACGAACAATGCGATGGCAAACGTGATTGCGATGCCTCTTTTCTCACGGAGCCTGCCCAGATCCCAGAGTGTTGCGATGACGAAGAGGGGGAACGGAATCCACAAAATCTGCGTCCAGCCGGAAAAATTAGGCCAGTCCCAGAAGGGATGGGGACTTCGGACAAACATGATCGCGATAAAGGCGGTGGCCAAAGCCAACGCTCCGAGAGCGACGATGAAGGCATCTTGCCACTCCGGGGTGCGAGCGAATTGTGTGCTGGCTTCGGAATCGGCCAGGATGGAACCACTGAAACTAAGGAAGGTATGAACCACCAGCATCAAAAAGCACAACCCGTACGCAATGCTCCACGCGGGCGGAATGTGGTGTGAAGGTGACGGCTGGGGCTTGTCAGCTAAAGTCTTGGGAGATGGCGCTGCATCATCGATCGGAGGAGGCTTGGGGGGATTTTCCGTAGGGAGCGTGCTGGCTGCCCAAGGGCACAAATCCCCTAAATTGGTGACGGGCAATTGATTGTCGGCAGCGTTCAGAGACTTTACGTCGGCAAGTCCCGCAAGGGGCCAAAAGCCGTCGCGCCCGAGAATGGTCAACCAAAGCAGGGGTCTCGCGTCGCGCTCTGGAGCGTAGGAAGGATTTTCCTGCAATGCGATTCCATAGGAGTCATAGGGAGCGAACGGAACGTGATTGCGACCGGGATCGTTTTCAAGGGAAACCGAAAGCAGACCGAGCGTGGCGTTAAAGATACCGACGCTGGTGCCGCTGACGAAAAGATGATCGAGGTGGGCTTCGTGACTACCGCTCCAAGGAATCAGTCGATCGCTGAGACCGGGTACCAGGGCATACGCACTGATGCCGAGAACGCCGCGAAGGAGGGCGTCTTCCTCTCTGCTGAAGAGGAGATCCGGATCGGTGATCACGACGCGGCCCTGGGGATAGCCAGTTCGCAAATAACGCGCCAGGAACAACTGGTCGGCGGGATCAGACGCGTACACGATCGTGAATTTGACGTGGTGTTTTTGCAACTCGGTGAGAATGCCCAGCATTACCGCTTCTTGTGACAACGGATTCTGCGCGGTGGCGTAGGGAGAGACGGAATCGTCGTCGCCTCGCACCTCTTGCAGATCGAGGTGAAGGGTGGAAGCCCCAGATTTAGCGTCGGACTTTTGCTGGGCAGCAGTTTCCTTTTGATATGCGGACCGGAAATAGGAAATCTCCCGCGGGAAATGCAATCGAATGAGATCTCTGTGACGGTCGGGATCGTTCTTATCCACGTAGTCCCCGCAAGCCGGCAGCAGGTCGGGATGAAATTCGTCCGAATGTGGAGTCGAAATCTTTTCGGAAGAGCGAGCGGAGGATTTTTTTGAAGAACGGCTGGAGGGGGTATTGGGAACGGATGGAGAGAGTGCGCCGAAAACAGTCTCGTCCTCGGAAAGGGTGGCGATCTCGTCCGGCGAATAATCGTTGGAGCAGGCGAATTGGATGAACTGGTCGCGGGTGTACTCGTCATTTTCTTGAAAGGAGGAGAAGTAACGTGACTTCGGACCGGAAAAGCGGGTAATACTTGCGGAATCGGTAACCGATCCGCTGTAGACATAGATCGGCCGGCCAGAAACACCCTGCAGTGCCGCGTGAAGAGATTCGAGGGAACCGGAGAATGTGGGTCCCAGGATCCTGAGCGGTTGTTGTTTACCGTCCGCGGTCTCGCCCGCAATGTCTTTCATGATCTTCATCGCCCGGCTGAATTGCTGTCGTCGTAACCCTCCGGTGGGACTTTCGGCGACAACCAGCACAAATAGTGGCTCTGTATGGTGTTCGGAAGACTCTGGACGGGTGCCATTTGCGGTTTCGCGGTCGGCCTGATGTTGCGGCCCTTCGTGGAAAATCAGCAACCCCGGATAGGATTCACGCTCGCGTTGTTCCTGGATTATTGCCTGCCGCTTTCCGATGTCATCCGGCACGGAAAACGGATGAACATCCCACGGAAGGATCGCGCGGTCAAAGCCGTATCCCATTCTCTGGGCAGCTTGCTGCAAGGCTTCGATTCCGCGGTCGAAGGTCAAAGCAAGATGGGTGTGAACTGGATCGGGCAGGATGGCGATGATAAAGCGGACGTTTGGGCGATCCGTCGTCGGAACATTCCAGTGAGCGGCGAGTTGATTCTTATCGACTTCACCTTCCGTAATTCCGCCGTACGACTCTTCGATGGTGTGGCGGAGATCGTCGGGATAAGTGGTGGTGACGGGCTTCTCGGGCGGCGCTTGCGGTTTGTTGACCTTGGCTTGCGTGCGCGGCGGAGAGGCACTTCCCGGGCCAGCCACGCGGAGAATTCCGCTGATGGCAAAGAGCAACGCTAGGGCGAATCCGCCTCTCTTCACGGTGGCCTGGTCCGATGCGGGTGATAAGACCCGGAATATCCGTCAGTGGTGGCGAGGGTACGCTATCAGATTTAGTAATGCAAGGTACTTAGCGGGCAATATCGATAGGTGAGTTTGAATCAGAGCTCTAGAGAGTCTGGCTCGGGGGAGTCCGACTCAACGGAGTTTGGTTCAGTAATTTCGGAGCTAGGAGCTTCGGCTTCAGCGTCCTTGGCAGCGGAAACGTCGGGGGCCGATGGTTCCGTATCCAGAGCGGGAGCGCCTGGGACTGCGATGGTCGCGGGCTCGGACGCGGGCGATTCGGGTGTGGCTATAGAATCGAGGCGGGCGGAGAGGACGTCGACCAAGAGGTCGACGATTTTTTTGGCGTGAGCGCCATCGGGGTCTTTGTCGGGATTGTATTGGGCTATGTCGAGACCCAAGAGGTTTTTGCTGCGGGCGAATTCTTGTAAGGAGCCGCGGACATCGTCCATGCTCAGTCCGCCGCTTGCGGGTACGTTGACTGGGGGGAGTTCGTCTTGGGTGATTACGTCGAGGTCGAGATGCAGAACGAATTCGCGGGTGTCGGCGTGGAGATGGGTTAGGGCTTCCGTGGCAGCTGGGGCGGCGCCTTTGGCAGCGATGTCTTGTGCGGAGATGTGGCGCAGCGGAGATTTGCTGAGGAATTCTTGTTCCGGGGGATCGAGCCTGGCGATTCCGAACAGGGTTACGTCGGGTTCGCGAACTAATGGGGTTTCACCCCAGAAGCGCACGAGTTCGGGGGCGCCTCGGCCGATGATGTGCGCGACCACCATGCCGTCGATGCGGCCGGACGGAGTGGAGGCGGGCGTGTTCAGATCGGCATCGCGATCGAACCACAGGAGGTTGATGTGCTTGTAATATCGGCGGGCACCCGTGAGCAAGCCGATCGATTGCGCGCAATCGCCGCCTAACACCAGAACGAGGGCGCCACTTTTTATGGCGACTTCGGTGTGCACCTTTAGATCGTTGAGTCCGGCGACGATAGCGGGGAGGTTGCGGGCGCGGCGATGTTCTTCATCGTCGGCGAACAGGCGGGGAGCGCAATCTCCGTAGTCGGTGACTTCGAAACCAGCGTTCTGGAGGCGCTCGACGAGTCCCGCGGCGCGCAAGGCGGCGGGAGCTTTTTCGCTGCCGGGCTGAAAGGCGGCGGCGCTTGACGGGGCACCGATCAAGGCAATCTTCTTCGGCTGACGGACGATTTTGACCGCCAAAGTTTGGCTCCTTGTGATTTGTTTCCCAGCGTGTGGCTGGGCTACGGCTTACTGCTCCGGCTCGCTCGTTTTTTTCAGCCCGAGCGTGTTTGCAGATGGTCCCTGGTCCCGCCGAAGTCTCCGGTGTAGCAAAAAAGCATGCTCTCAGGGGCTAAAGCCCGTTTGAACCATGCCTCAATGTCGGAGCTAAAGCTCCGACCCCCGGTGGCCGAATTGCTCGCCGGGCTAAAGCCTGGCGTCTACATTTTGCGTCCCCCCGTGATGCAAGCTTGGGCTTGCCGATTGGGACGTCGTTTTTTCTACCTGCGCGGGGCGGCCGCGATAGTGGCCAG
>Ga0137404_10002802_pt1 | contig 11627 bp, 10 predicted proteins | sample CZOMad2_1_16fung_FD_108285 | JGI IMG/M metagenome (GOLD analysis project Ga0137404, IMG submission 108285) | Vadose zone soil fungal communities from Angelo Coast Range Reserve, California, USA - CZOMad2_1_16fungal (Illumina Assembly) | ecosystem: Environmental > Terrestrial > Soil > Vadose...
GCAGTCGTGGTCGCTTCCTTACCGTCTTTGCCCGTATTGCTTTCCGTGACGGTGCGGCTCTTGCCGTCAGCCGAGACGACGACTTTGCCACTGCCGACATCCTTGCCGTTTTTCTTCACTTTGTAGGTAAGCGTGTTCGCGTCGACTTTCGTATAGGCACGCGTGTCCTGCATATCACTGCCTTTGGCGGCATAATCTTTTCCGTCGAATTTGCCCGTCCAGACGTGGTGCACTGCTTTGCCGGCGTCCGTGCCGTCCACGGTGATCGTCACCTCGTCGCCACTTTGCGCATAAACAACGGTGTTGTTCTTCGGCATGCCAGCCCCGATTTTCGATTTCGCTTCATTGAGTTTCCAAGTTCCCATAAAGGTGTCGTCCGCGGCGATGCAAAGGCTGGCCGCGACGGCCGAGATGAGAAGTGCGAGCACGGTTATTTTTGTTTTCATGGCTCATTGAGGGTGTGGCCTAACGAGTCCGTCAAGTCTTAACGGCGCGTAAATGGGTGGCCGCTCAGGCAGAGTGAAATTCGCGCTTGCACTTGATGCATCTAATCGCGTGGACTTCGCGAATGCCGAATGCGCCGCTGATCGATCCCACTCTTCCCTTCATCGATCTGCACCGCCATCTCGATGGGAGCATCCGGCTGGAGACGATAATCGATCTGGCCCGGGAGCATAACATCGAGCTGCCGGGAAAGACGGTCGATCAAATCAGGCCGCATGTGCAGGTGACAGAACCGCAGCCGGGCTTGATGTCGTTCATCGCGAAAATGCTTTGGGGAACCCGGATGCTGGTAAATGGCGACGCGTGCCGGCGCATCGCGCGGGACAACGTCGAGGACGCGCAACGGGAGGGGATCGATTACCTGGAGCTGCGGTTCAGTCCGTATTTCATGGCCGAGCCGCATCAGCTCGAGATGGCGGAAGTGATTGAAGGCGTCGTGGCCGGGATCGCTGAGGGCGTCGCGGCCACCGGCGTGCGCGTGAACCTTATCGGAATTCTGAGCCGGACGTACGGCGCAGAGGTTTGCATGAAGGAACTCGAGGCGCTGCTTGCGCATCGCGAGCATTTCGTCGCGCTCGATCTGGCGGGCGACGAAGCGAATTTCCCGGCGCCGCTCTTTGTCGAACATTTCAAGAAAGGACGCGACGCCGGCTGGCGCATCACCGTTCACGCAGGCGAAGCCGGCGGGCCGCAAAGCGTCTGGGACGCGATCCAGCTTCTGGGCGCGGAACGGATCGGACACGGCGTGCGGGCGCTGGAAGATCCGAAGCTGGCCGATTACCTCGCCGAAAAACGGGTGCCGATCGAAGCGAACCTGACAAGTAACGTGCACACCAGCACCGTGGCCGATCTGGACAGCCATCCGTTGCGCGACATGCTCGCGCGCGGGCTCGTCTGTTCCATCAACACCGACGATCCCGGCATCAGCGCGATCGATCTCCGGCACGAATACGAATTCGCCGCGCCGGCCGCCGGATTAATCCGCGAGCAAATTCACCAGGCACAGATCAACGCGCTGGAGACGGCGTTTCTGTCGGAGGAGGAGCAGCGCCGGTTGAGGGAGGAAGCAGCGAACCGCGGAGGCGCGTAGCAGCGGTTTCAATTTTTCCAGCAAGGCTCGGTCGATCCTGCGCGGCTGCGAGACAGTACTCTCGCAACTGTTGGGCTATGTGAACAAGAGCCTTGGTTTTTCGCCCGCTAGTCGGTGAATGCGCGACGCCAAATAGAAGCGTGGCGTTCTGTTTGATCGAGAACTCGTAGGAGGTGCCATCGACAATGACATTCTCCGTCGGTGGGTACGGGGCTGTGCGCTCAATCATTGCCAGCCAGGCGGCACGAACTGCTGTCGCGGTTGAGGCAGGCAATTCAGCGTTGCTGCGTCGGACCGAAATGTGGGAAGCAGCCGCTAAGGTTTTTAGCGGCCAGATTTGATGCGCCGCCTTCGTATAAGTCACGGAGAAAGTATCCGAGCGCGAAGGATGAATCGAAAGCGCCCATTCTCCGTAGATCGTTGATGGAATCACCAACAACTGACCGTAATCACCTTTCGTTATGAGAAGTTTCTTATTAACCGTCGCTTTGTATTGTTCAATCGGATGGTTGTTTTCGTAAACAAAAGGCGGTTCGAGGTGGTCCGGGTTATTCGCAGCTATGCAATTCACGCCCACGAGGCTGAGGAGAAGGCTGGCCAAAAGAAAACGGGGAAACATGATTCTCTTTGGCAAAGCTACTAGTCAGCAACAAGCGGAACATCCATTCTTTCGTCCCTGCGGGACTCGACATTTGTGGTGACCTGTGATCCCAGTGCTGAAGCACTGGGCTATTGTCAAAAACGCCATCTCCGACAATAGCCCAGCGCTTTAGCGCTGGGAATTCCGCCCGCCACGATGATCGAGTCCCGCAGGGACGAAAGAAGCTGTGGGTTGGTTGGATGCGAGACAAATGCAGGTGAACGGCGACGGAGCGCCAACGGCGGTTTGTAAACCGCCGCTCCTTGGTGGGGACGAGCGGAAACGCTAGACAAGAACGCGCGAGCGCGAAAGGGTTGCGCGCTTCGGCGGCAATGACGAACGAGAACGAAAGAGAACCGTGGATCGGGGGCGTGCGGACGCGGATTTTTTTGGTGTCGTTTACGCTGCTGTTCTTGGAGCTGCTGTGTATCCGATGGATTCCGGCGTACGTCCGGTATCTCAGCTACTTCACGAACTTCATTCTGCTGGCGTCGTTCCTTGGAATGGGGCTGGGAATTTTGGCGGCACGGCGAGCGAAGTTTCGGTTCCCGTCCTTTTCGTTTCTCGTTCTCGCGCTGACCGTGGTGGTGGCGCTGAATCGGTTCGAGCTCAATATCGCGAGCACCGACGTGCTCTATTTCGGCTCGGGAACGACGGGCGTGAAGCGGGCGGAGAGTTTCATCCTGCTACCGTTGATTTTTGTCTTCGTCGCGGCTCCATTCATTCCCCTCGCCCGTTCGCTCGGATTGCTCTTCACGCAGACGGAGCCACTTACGGCTTACACGTTCGATATTTTGGGAAGTCTGGTGGGAACGGCGGCGTTTTTTCTCATCGGACTCTTCTCGTTGCCACCAGTCGCGTGGTTCGCCGCGCTTGGGCTGCTTATCCTTTCGTTAGGCGAACGACGCACCTCTCTGGCAATGGCATTGCCGCTCGTGGTGGTAGCGGCGATCGCGCTTATCCTTCAGCGTAACACTTATTGGTCGCCCTATTACAAAATCACGCTCACGCCGGCGCAGCCAACTGGGTACGAGCTGGACGTCAACAGCATCGGGCATCAGAGCATGATCCCGTGGCAATCGAAGGAGCCGTTTTATCGGCGCGTCTATGAATTGTTTCCCGATGCCAAGTTCCAACACGCATTGATTCTCGGCGCGGGAACCGGCTCCGATACCGCGACCGCGCTGGCTCACGACGTGCAAGACATCGCGGCGGTCGAGATCGACCCGGTGATTCAAAAACTCGGCGCGGAACTGCATCCGGACCGGCCGTACTCCGATCCGCGAGTGAAGCTGGTGAACAACGACGGCCGCGTCTTTCTCCGAAACACGAAAGAGAAATACGATCTCATCATCTTCGCGTTGCCGGATTCGCTCACGCTCACTTCAAGCATCGCGAACCTGCGGCTCGAAAGTTTTTTGTTTACGCAGGACTCGCTGAATGCGGCAAAGGCCACGCTCACCGCTGATGGCGTTCTGGTTCTCTACAATTATTACCGCGAACCATGGTTGATCGAAAAGCTGGCCGGAATGGTGAGCCGCAGTTTCGGCCGCGATTCGTTTGTCTCCACGTATGGCGGACAAGGTCGCGGAGCGGTCATCATCAATGGTCCGCGGCTCGCGAATTCAGCGGCCGCGAACACACCTCCTTATCGCGAAGAAGCAACCACAGGCGCAACGCGTTTGCGCGTGACCGGAGAAGGAATGATGGGTACGAGCGTTATTCCGCCGGCGACGGACGACTGGCCTTTTGTCTATTTGCCGCGTCCATCTTTTCCGGGGCTCTATCTGCGCGGGCTCGCTCTGGTGGCGGCGATTTCGCTGGGCGGCATTTGGCTGATCGCACCGCGAAGCGTGCTGCGGCGTTTCGACTGGCACATGTTCTTTCTCGGCGCCGCCTTCGCGCTGCTGGAAGTGAAAGCGTTGATCGTCTTCGCGCTTCTCTTCGGCAGCACCTGGATCGTCAACTCGCTCGTCTTCTTCGCCATTCTCGCGAGCGTCCTGATCGCGGTGCGGGTCAACGTGCGGTTCCGCGTCCAGCGAATCTGGATCTTCTATCTGCTCCTATTCGGAATGCTCGCACTGAATCTGGTCGTTAGGCCAGAGACCCTCTTATTGTCGAATGTGTTCGCGCGTTATCTCGTGGCAAGCGTGCTGGCATTCGCCCCAGTCTTTCTGGCGAACGTGATCTTTTCGAATTCGTTTCGCGACACGGAAATCGCCGACATCGCGTTCGCCTCGAACCTTCTCGGGATCATGACCGGCGGCATGCTGGAATATTTGAGCATGCTGTTTGGATACCACGCGCTGCTCTGGCTCGTAATCGCGTTCTATGGGCTCGCGATGGTGCTGCGCGCGAATCGCAGCGAAGGTGCGTTGTAACGTGCGCTGTCGTCAGCGCAATGGTTCGCACCGTGAGCCCCGGCAGTCCGCTGGTGACAGCGGACACTACAACGTCATACTCGATCGATAACAACGATCTCGCCGGCATATGGCCATTCATCAGCGTGGGGCACCAGACCCGCACGTACCGGATTCTCACGAACGTAATTCCATTTCCCGGAGTATGACTCGTCGTTTCGCAACACGTGATCGTGAAATCCCGGCTGCCAAAAACTTCGCAATCTTTGGCCCACTCGGCCAACTGGTTGAACGGCTCTTATCCTCAACGCCGCGTCCAACCATCGTTTCAACCCCTTGATCCACTCGCCGAGTGTCAACTGTGCGCCGATTCCGAAAGAGACAAACAAATGCACGTGGTCCGGCATAATAACGAAGCGCCCGACGCCGATGTCGTGCTGGGCCGCGCGCTTGCAATACGCCACAAACGCGCGTTGAACGGCCTCGGACGCGAGGATACGGCGCCGGAGGTGCGTGTTGAAGGTAACGAAATACACCGTTGGATTATATTTCTGAAAGATGCGGTCCAGGCGCGGGGGTTTTGCCTTGCGCTTCACGAGCACGACAACCGTTGTAGCGCGGTCGGTCAGTTGGAACAAGAATGTTTGCGCGCAAAAAGTCAGGGTCCGCTGAGACAGCGGACGCTACAACACCGCCGAAAAATTTTTGCGCGCTGACGCAAAAAGGCCTAACTACAAACATATGTCCGCCTACGAGCCAGAGCCCGATCGGGTCTGGGATGAATACGAGTGGGAGCGTTTTCTCCAGCAGCAGGACCATAAGACTGAGAAATATATGGAACTGCTGGAGAAGTATCTCGATCATCCGCAACGCGACCAGATCATCGCCCGCGAGATGGGCTGGACGCAATTGCTCAGCGAAGAGGAAGGCGATTCCTGGAACGATGAAGTGGAGGAAATGCTCGCCGAGGAATCGAGTCGCGATCCAAGCGGGGTGGAATCCGAGCCGGCCAATTTCACCGACGGGTTCGAAGACCACACCCTGTATCGGGCCGCGTTCGCGCTAACGGTCTGGATCGATCAACTCTTTGACGACCACGCGGCGCTCCAGAACGAGCCGGCGGCGGTGAAACTCGCGACGCATTCGGCGTTGGCCAGCGCCAAACTCGCGGCGGCCCTCAGCGATGACGACGTGGACGAAATCGGAATGACGATCGCATATCTGAAGCGGGCGCTAAAGGCCATCACGGTCTCGATGGAAGCCGGCGCGCAGCTCCTGTCCGAGAAGCTCATCACGGCGCAGCAACATTCCGTTCTTCAACAGCGCCTCTTCGAAGTCCGCGACGGGATTATCTCCCTCATGGGGCAGTATCGCGGCGAATGGCTCCGGCGCTACGGCTCCCTTTAGGGCTGGGTTGAATGAATTAGCGGCTTTTCCGTCCAATTATGCATACGGAAGCGACTCCGGCTCAGGCCGATGTCCCGGAACTCGATCTGGTGAAACGCTGCCAGAAGGGTGACTCCGCGGCATTCGATGAGCTGGTCACCCGCTACCGAACAAGGATTTTCGGAATGATTTATAACATGGTGCATAACGAGCAGGACGCCTGGGACCTCGCCCAGGACTCGTTCCTCAAAGCGTGGAAATCGATCGGGCGATTCCGCGGCCAGTCGTCGTTTTACACCTGGATCTACCGGATCGTAACCAACGTCACCATTGATTGGTTGCGGAAAAAACAGGTCAAAGGCAGCGGGGCCGAATTCGATGATGCGGTGCAGTTGAAGGAAATCGATCCGGCCGCCCGGACCGCGCCGAAGGCCGATGCCCTCCCGCATCAGCGGATGGAGCGCCAGGAAATTCGGGCGCGGATCGACGCCGCCATCGAGCAGCTTTCACCGGAACATCGCGCGGTGATTCTGATGAAGGAGACCGAGGACATGCAATACCACGAGATCGCGGAAGCGCTCGGGTGTTCCATCGGCACGGTCATGTCGCGACTTTTTTACGCCCGCAAAAAACTGCAAAACCTCCTGAGGGACCTCTATGAAAACGTTTGAAGAAAAATGGACGGCGTGGATCGACGGCGAGCTGACTGGCCACGATCTCGCGGAATTCGAAGCGTCGCTGCCGGACCTGGCCGCGGCCGAAGCCGAGAAGCGCGAAGCGCAGACGCTCGGTGCGTTTTTGAAGGAGCATCTCCCTTGTCGGGCGATGGGGAATGAGGAATTTTTCAGTCACCAATTACGAGAAAAGATCGCCAGCGATACGGCTGTTCCCACAAGTCAGAGTGCCGATGGCGGTCGAGTGTGGTGGCCGATCGGACGTCTCGTCTGGGTCGGCGCCACCGCGCTCGCCCTTTTCAGCGCCGTGACGTTTTTCGTGGTGCGGGAAAAGCCGGCGACCGACCAGTCGCAGTATCTCTCGCAAATCCTGAACGCGCGGGTCGATCCGGTAGTGAGCCCGAACGCGACGATCACGATGTTTGAATCGAAGGAAGACAAGGTGACCGTTCTCTGGACCGAAGGCTTGCGATCGTTGCCGTCCGAGTACGCCTCAAAGTAATTTTCGGTTATGCAACGGCGCTCCGTTCTGCTGCTGGGCCTTTGGCTGGCGCTGATTTTCGGCGGCGTCCAAGCGCGCGGCTCCGAGACAGTCTGGAGCGGCCTGGTGATCGCAAACAACGCGCCAAAACCGGAGCCGGTTTCGTCCGAGCTAACCTACTTGGAGGAAACGCTCAAAGATTGGTTCGGTTACAACCAGTACAAAGTCATCGGCCAATCGCAAAAAGTTCTGGTGACCGGCTCGGAGGATTGGCTGGCCCAGAGCAAGTATTTTTCGCTCCACATCGATTCCAAGGAAGGCAATGACAAGACAGGTTACCGCGTGAAGCTGAAGTTGTTTCAGGAGAGCAATCTTCTCCTGGAGTGGGAAGCGAAATTGAGCAAAGGGCGCCCGATCATCGTCAAGGGCCCGCAAGTAGGCGACGGGCAATTGCTGCTCTTGCTGGTGGTCCAGTAGGTAGGGGCGGTTCACCGCAACCGCCCGGGCGATTGGAGTCAATCGCCCTTACCTTTCGACGTGCAAAGACCTTGTCGCATTGTTTAGTGCGCGATGCGCGTTTTGCTTTTCCTGTTCGCTTTTTCGCTTATGGCCACCACCACTTTGACCGCCGAGAAGCCGTTCGATTTCACGAGCGCTCCCGGCAAGCTGCCGAAGAACGTCGTTCCGGAAGAGTACGCCATTCGGATCACGCCGGACCTTGAAAAGAAAACATTTTCCGGATCGGAAACGATCAAGGTGACTGCGCGAGAGCCAGTAAAGCAAGTCATGCTCAACGCGCTCGAAATAAAAATCGGTAAGGCAACGATCGACGGAAAAGCAGTTCCGGCTTCTGCAGTCAGGATCGATGAAAAACAGGAGACCGTAACGATTGCGAGCGAACTGCCGGCGGGAAATCATGAGCTGAATCTCGAATTCACCGGCAAGATCAACCAGCGAGGTCAGGGTCTTTATTACGCGCCGTATCAGGAACAGGGAACGGGCGCGAAAAAGATCATGCTCGGGACTCAGTTCGAAGCGACCGATGCCCGCCGCATGTTTCCCTGCTGGGACGAGCCCAGTTTCCGGGCGCGATTTCAGTTAACGGCGGTCGTGCCCGAGAACTTCACCGCCGTTTCGAACATGCCGATCGAAAAGGAATCAAATATTGCCGGCGGAAAAGAAATTCGTTTCGCGGCGACGCCACCGATGGCGAGTTATCTGAACGTGTTTTGCGCCGGTGAGCTGGACGCGATTCACGACAAGAAAGGCGACGTCATCCATGGCGTCCTTGCGACCAAAGGCAAAGCCGAGATGGGCCGCTACGCGCTCCAGAGTTCGCAACAGATTCTCGATTATTACAACGACTACTTCGGCGAGCCCTATCCGTTGCCGAAGCTCGATCACATCGCGGTGCCGGGCGGATTCGGCGGCGCGATGGAAAACTGGGGCGGCATCACCTACTTCGAATCGGCCTTGTTGTTCGATCCGGAGAATTCATCGATAAACACGAGACAAGGCATCTACGAAGTGGTCGCGCATGAGACCGCCCACATGTGGTTCGGCGACCTCGTGACGATGGGGTGGTGGGACAATCTCTGGCTCAACGAAGGCTTTGCCTCGTGGATGGGCACCAAGGTCACGTCGAAATTCAATCCCGATTGGGAAGTCTGGCTGAGCAAAACCACGCCACGCGATCCGATGCGGCGGAGCGGGATCGGGAAGGAAGCAGCGATGGAAGGCGACGCCCGCTCAATCACGCATCCGATCCAACAGCCGATCAAAACCGAAGCGGAAGCGAACAGCGCTTTCGACGACATCACCTACCGAAAAGGAATGTCGTTCATTCGCATGATCGAGAGTTTTCTTGGCGAAGATGTTTTCCGTGACGGGATCCGGAAATACATCGCGGCGCACAAGCTTTCGAACACCACGACCGCGGATCTTTGGAATGCGCTCGCGGAAGCGTCCGGCAAACCGGTGGCGGAAATCGCCGCCGCCTGGACGGAGCAGCCCGGCTTTCCCGTCGTGAAAGTCGCGCGCGACGCGTCGGGCAAAATCACGCTGACGCAGGAACGCTTCACCGTTCATTTCGACAAAGCATCGGCGCTCGAATGGAAGATTCCCCTCACCTACGAAGTGCCGGGCGAACCGGCGGCGGCGAGCGTGTTGATGACCTCGAAGACGATGGAATTGCCGGGCGTTTCCGGCGAGCACGGGATCAAATTGAATGTCGAGGGCGCCGGCAACTATCGCGTTCAGTATGACGACGCGTCGTGGAAATTGCTCCTCACGGACTTACCGAAACTGAGCGTGCCGGATCGCGTCAATTTGATGACAGACGCGTGGGCCATGGTGCAGGCAAATCGCGCGCCGATGTCGCTCTATCTCGGCCTGATCGAAAAATTGCCGACAAAAACCGAGCTGGCCGAGCGCGAGCAGATCATGCACGTGTTCGATTTCAACAATCGTTTGCTCGCAGGCGAGCCGAAGCGGATCGAGTTCCAAATATATGCGCGGTCCATTCTGCGACCGAGCTTCGACGAAGTCGGTTGGGAACCGAAAAGCGGTGAGCCAGTCAAGATCGCGCTCCTGCGCGCCAGCCTCATCAGAGCGCTGGGAGACTTGGATGATAAAGAAATCGTGGAGGGCTGCCGCGACCGCTTCAAAAAATACGTGGCCGATCCGAAATCGCTCGCGCCGGATTTGCGGACGTCGGTCCTGTCTGTCGTCGGACGCTACGCAAACGAAACGACCTGGAACCAGCTTCATGAGCTGGGAATGAAAACGACGAGCATCGAAGAGAAGAACAATTTCTATCCTGCGCTCGCCAGCGCGCTCGATCCGAAGCTGGCCGCGCGCACCCTGGAGATCTCGCTCGGCGACGAATTGCCAACCAGCCGCGCGACTTATCTCGTGGCACGGGTTGGCCGGGAAAGCGAGCATCCCGAGATCGCGTGGGCGTTCGCCAAAGCGCACATGAAACAATTGCTCGCGAAGACGGATGCTCTCGGCGCGAACAGCTACGCGCCGGGATTGTTTACCTTCTTCTCCGATTCCGCGCGGATCGCGGAGCTGGAACGCTATGCGAAATCGGATCTGCCGCCGAGCGCCACCAAAGACGTGGCGAAAGCGGTCGATGAAATCGGTTTCCGGGCGGAATTCAAACCGCGACTAACAACCCAGATCGCGAGCTGGATCACGGACGCCGCGAAGGGTCATTGATCGGCTGCTCCGGAATTGTCGGAACCAAACGCGCCGCGCGAGTCGCTTCTTCTTCCAAGACGAGCGCTTTCGCGTATTGCCAGCCCGCAATAGCGCGGCTGATCAGGAACAGTGACATGATTGCAGTCCAAAAAATCGGCGTCCCGAGCAGGAGCATCAGGCCAGCGAGGCCGATGCTCCCCACGAGACCGATCACGCTGGCGATTTGCAGGCTGCGGATTTCGCCGAGCGGAAACCAAAGAAGCGCGCGCAGGATCTGGCCGCCATCGAGTGGATAGACTGGCAGGATATTGAAAATCAAAAGAGCGAGGTTGATCCACCAGACGTGATAAAGGAAGAGGCCAAAATCGCCCGGCTCGTCGACGCCGATCCGGGAAATCGTAAGCGCGATCGAAAGGATCGGCAGCAGGATCACGTTCACTAATGGACCGGCTGCGATACTCCAGAGCATCGCGCCCGGGCGCCGCGGTGGATTGACGAACGCGATGCCGCCCAGCGGCCAGAGAACGATGCGATCGGCGACCCCACCGGTTTGGCGGCAGGCGAGGGCGTGCCCGAACTCATGAAGCAGAACAATCGCGAAGAGCGCGAGGTATTCGAACGCCGCCCAAACCATTGAACTATAAACTCCGGAGCGCCGTGAGAATTCGTAGGCCGCGATCAGGAACCAGGAAAAATGCAGGTAAACCGTGATGCCGCTGAACTTGAAGAGCCGAATCGTGCCGCCCATGCGGCCCGAAACTACAGCGGAAAATTACAATCGGCGTGCACGATTTTTTGGCGGGACGGGCGCTGTCCCGTCCCAAGCTTGGACGACACAGAGGTCGTCCCTCCAGTTAGAGCGTTGTTGCCGACGGCGCGCCCTTCGAAATCAGAAGACGCATCGGCAGCATGTGGGATTCGAAGAAGCCGTGGCGCTTGAAGAAATTTTGGGACCGCAGCTCGGGGCGATCGGTCAGCAGCGTGATCCGGAGAAATTTTTTCTGCTTCGCGAAATTGATCGCGTACTCGAGCAGCTGTGAGCCATAGCCATGGCCGCGGAACGAATCGTGAACGACGAGGTCCTCGAGCAAAATCACAAACCCGCCTTCGGCCGTGCTGATCGTGAAGAGAAGATTGATCATGCCGACGATTGTCCGGTCGCGACGGAGGACGAAAACGCGGCCGCGATTCGGTTCCTCGAAGATGAGACGAAGGCCCTGGAGCTGTTTTTGTTTGTCCGGCCGGAAGTCCTTTTCTTCGCTGAAAAGCTCGCCCAGAAGATTCGACA
>Ga0137404_10002805_pt1 | contig 11627 bp, 12 predicted proteins | sample CZOMad2_1_16fung_FD_108285 | JGI IMG/M metagenome (GOLD analysis project Ga0137404, IMG submission 108285) | Vadose zone soil fungal communities from Angelo Coast Range Reserve, California, USA - CZOMad2_1_16fungal (Illumina Assembly) | ecosystem: Environmental > Terrestrial > Soil > Vadose...
CGACCAGGTTCATCTGCTCTTAAGAGACAAGACGTCTATTTTCTATCTTTTCGTCTCATTTACCACACTGGAATACACGCTTTTTACCCTTTTCATTTATTTATCCCTCCGGGAAAAAGTCTTTAAATATATCCTCATCATCTGTTCGGTGATCTTTTACATCATCGCCATATTCACTTTTAAGAGCAAACAAATCGATAGCTTCGACTCCCTTTCGGCCTCTTTTGAAGGTAGCCTGATCATTGTCTACAGCATTTTCTTTCTTTATGAGCAAATTAATGACCCGGCTATTTTCTATATTTATCATTCAAAGCAATTCTGGATCATTATTGCCTTTCTCCTGTATTTTTCATCCACATTATTCCTTTTTATATACGCGGCTACCTTTACAAGCCAGGAACATAGAAATTATTGGAACATCAATAATATTTTCGATAATTTAAAAACCATCCTTTTCACCATTGCCTTTATCATGAAAAACGATAAAAACCAGGGAATTTCCCTAGGAACCTCTTATAATGAATTATAAAAACTCTTAAAAAAAACAAAGACCCTAAACCTAAACCCGTTCGGAGACGATCTTATTAAATGATACTATTACAAGTCACAAATCCCGGTAGCAATGTATCACTTGTGCTGTACTTTGGCACTATCGGCATGCTTGCTCTTACTATCGGGCTGATTGTATTTATCATCTTTCATCAACGTAAAGTAATCCGTTACCAGCTACGTCTGCAAAGATTGGAACATGATCAGCAAAAAATGTTACTCAATGCGTCCATCCGCCTCCAGGAGGAAGAGCGTCAGCGCATTGCCGCGGATCTGCACGACGATGCAGGCCCCCTCCTGGCCACGGCCAGGCTTTACCTGAACGAGAACCTGGTCAATCTCGACAAGACCACCCAGCTCCAGAGCATCTACAATGCCAAACAGATCATCGACGATACCATCCAGCTGATCCGGAACATATCCCATAGCCTCATGCCTCCCACCCTCAAGAATTTCGGGCTGGAGTCGGCTGTAAACGACCTTTTCCAGAAGATCAGCGGCTCGGGAAGCATGAATGCCAGCTCACGTTTCCATGACTACCGGGAACGCCTTCAGGCGGAGAACGAGCTGATCATCTTCCGCGTCATCCAGGAGCTGGTGAACAATATCCTGAAGCATAGCAATGCAAGCTTCATTCACCTGACCCAGAATACCAGCGGCGACCGGTTCTTCATACGCCTGCACCATGACGGCCGGGGCATCACCCAGACGGATTTTGAAAAGCTGAACAAGAGCAATGTGGGGCTGGGACTGAAGAATATCCAGAGCCGCCTCAAGGTATTGCACGGCAAGATCTTCTTCGAAAAGGACATGTCGCAGACCTATTATAAGGTCACCATCGAGCTCCTGAAGGACGGGGAGGAGGAGAAGCTTAGGGGAGGAGAATGAATTTATATGTATCTTTAATATCACAATAACCTATGGGGGTAATTAAAGTTGCAATAGCCGATGACCACAAAATATTCAGGAAAGGAGTTATCCTTTCCCTGCGCCCCTATAACGCCATTAAATTCGTTCAGGAAGCCGAGAACGGGCAGGAATTACTGGACGGCCTGGCAGCCTCGGAGCCCGATGTAGTGCTGATGGACCTGCGGATGCCCCTGAAAGATGGCATCGAGACCACCAAGATCATCGCCAAAACATATCCCTCTATCCATATCATAGCGCTGACGATGTATGAGGACGAGCGTTTTGTCAGCCATATGATGGAAATAGGGGCAAATGGGTACCTGCTGAAGAGTGCCGATCCTTCCGAGATCAAGCGGGCGATCGTAGAGGTAGCGACAAAGGGTTATTACCTGAACAATTTCGTCAACCGTATATTGCTGAAGAAATCCCATTCCCGCACCAAGATCATACCCAGCCTGAATACGGAGATCACCCTGAATGACCGGGAGCGGGAAGTGGTGAAATACATCTGCATGGAGTTCACAGCCCAGGAGATCGCCCAAAAGATCGATTGTAGCCCACGAACGGTGGAAGCCATCAAGGATCGCCTTATGGAGCGTTTTGGCGCCAAGAATACCGCAGGACTGGTGTTCTTCGCCGTAAAGAACAACCTGATCGACTGAGCGGGCGCAGATGGGTCGCAATGGCCCGGATCGCCCCTTGTCCGCTTTCCTGTCCGCCCTTAATTCCCTGATCGATATCCCCCTTAAAATGCCTTCGTCAACATCCAGTCGAATGGACCTGCTCCCGCATGTCGTCATTCGATCCCTGTGAAAAACCGGTAAGCCCAGACAATAATGCTGTATGCTCAAGACCGGTAATACTTTTATTGATTATTTTTTGGTGGCCACCACCTTTCTTCCGCTGTTGCCGGTCGTCCTTATCTTCCTGAGAAGGCCCCGCCTTGGTGAGCAGCTGAATTTCCTCATGATCGTATGCCTGCTGAATTTCATCGGGGCGATGATAAAGGGGATCCCCCTGCTGAGCCCGGAAAAGCAGCCCATTGTGAATAATCTTTTCTCCCTGCTGGAACTGATCGCCCTTACCCAGCTGTTCAGGCCCGCCCTGAGCGGCAGGGCGAAGGACCTTTTCAATATCTTCTTCATCTCCTTCCTCTCCGTCCTCCTTACTTATTTTTCGGTAAAAGGCTGGGGAATTTCCAGCATCGGGTTCGATACCCTTCAAAGCTGCGTCATCATTGGAGTGATCCTGCTCAGCCTGCCCTGGCTGATCCGGAGCGGCGCCCTGCATGTATTCGAATCTCCGCTGTTCTGGATCGCGATGGGCACTTTATTCTACTTTCTCATCTCGATCCTGATGGAATGGGTGGATGGCAGCCGGTCAGGCCCGCTCGCACCACCCGACACGGAGAAAGTCGGTTTCCTGGCCATTGCGGCCTTTATCCGCTATACCCTCTATTCCCTGGCTGCCCTGCTCCGTTATCCGGCCCCTTCCAAGGACTGGGACTAAGCCCTTCACCCCTTTTCCACCGACAGCGAATAAATGGTCTTGCTATAAAATCGTTCACCCGCTCTTAACACCGCGCTGGGAAAAGACAGAACAGGAATACTTCTTTTCCTTCAATGCTTCCCCATCTGCTCTTAACGGGCAGTACAGGAGCAACCATATTATTCTGCATCTTATTAGCCGCCTTGTTAAATTATTTAATCCTTTCACAAGATAAAGATGGGGCGCCCGTATGCACTTGATCCGCTGGCATTTCAGTTAAAGGGCATGTCGGTGAAAGATCCGAATTTCAGCATTAATCCGATCAAAAAAAAATGCAGGATGCTTTGCCAGCAAGGCTTTTCCTTATGCAAGCGTTTGCGCGATCGTAAGAGCGTCCATCCGATGGCGCCGTTCACCTGATCGTCATGACGTGGTGAAGATCATGATAACCCGTTGCCTCTTCCCACATATCCTTGTGAACCGGCATATCGGGGAGGATTTGATTCCGCCCTAAATTGACTGATTTTTCCCAGAAATAGAGGGTTCCCGCGATTTTATTATCGCTCCTCCTTTATGCAAACGTTTGAGTAAGATGTAAACCTTTCCCTTAAAACTTCTACCTTTTGTAAAATTTTCAGGGATGTTCGCCAAATTGCCTACTATCAAAGAAATTGCCACGAAGCTGAATATATCCATATCCACGGTTTCGCGCGCGTTGAACGATCATCCCAGCATTGGCCTGCGCACGAAGACCAGGGTCCGGGAACTGGCCAAGCAATTGAATTACGAGCCGAACCAGACTGCCCTGTTCTTCCAGCAACGAAAGACCTATACGATCGGCGTCATATTACCGGAGCTTTCCGAACTGTTCTTCTCCTCATCGATCAGTGGAATTGAAGATATCGCGGAAAGGAATAATTATACGGTACTGCTGGGCCAGAGCCATGACGATGAAGGACGGGAAAAAAAAATAGTGGAGACCATGAAAAATCACCGGGTGGACGGTCTGCTCGTCTCCATCTCCAAGAACACGAACAACTGCGAGCATTTCGAAGCGCTGAAGAAATACAATATCCCGGTGGTTTTTTTCGACCGGATACCCGATATGGCCAATATTCATTATGTAGCGTGTAATATGGCATCGGGGACGATCCAGGCCATCAATTATTTATTCAAAAAGGGGCATCGCGTAGTGGGAATGATCAATGGACCGGAAAAGTTATTTGCCAGCCAGGAGCGCAAACGTGGTTACCAGCAGGCCATGACCAAGAACAGGCTGAAATTCGATCCTTCCCTCATCGTCAATACCGATCTTACCCCTGCGGGCACTTTCCGGGCAACGGAAGAGTTGCTGAGATCGAAGAGAAGACCGACTGCTGTCGTTGCCTTTAATGATTATGTGGCGATGGATGCCGTGCAATGCGCCATAAAGCATAAAATAAAGATCAACAAGGATCTTTGTTTTGTAAGCTATGCCAACCTGACCATCAGCAATTATACAGCGTATCCCCCCATGGCCTCTGTGGAGCAATTCCCCTATCTGCAGGGGCAAAAGGCAACGGAAATACTATTGGAGCTGTTGTCGAAATCCGATGAGGAACAGGCTAATATGACCTATTATAAGATCATTCTCGATTCGCAATTGGTAATACACGAAAAAAAATAAGACAGATGTTGTCAGACGTATTAGCGGCATATGACCTGCCGGAAGAGCATTGCAGTATCCAGCCCTTTGGCAATGGCCTGATCAATAATACCTGGAAGATCGGCTATCTGGGCAGGTCATATATCCTGCAACGGATTAACCAGCATGTCTTCAGGGATCCCTTTGCCATTGCCGAAAATATCGAGACAGTCGGCAACTACCTGCAGGAACTACACCCCTCTTACCTGTTCGTACACCCGATAGCTACGGCCGCCGGGCAAACCATCATACAGGATGAACAGCATGGTTATTTCCGTCTTTTCCCCTTCGTAGAGCATTCGCATACGATCGATGTGGTCAAAACGACCACACAGGCTTTCGAAGCTGCCGCACAGTTCGGGCGGTTTACCCGGTTATTATCCGGATTCGATCCGGAGAAACTGCATATCACCCTGCCCGATTTCCATAACCTTTCCCTGCGGTACCATCGGTTCACGGAGGCCGTTCAGAAGGCAGGCGCCCCCAGAAAGGACCAGGCCAGGGAAGTTATCGAATTCCTTATCGCGCAAGAGGAGATCGTACAGACATGGCTTGACATACAACAAAATCCCGCATTCAAGAAAAGGGTCACGCATCACGACACCAAGATCAGTAATGTGCTGTTCGACGCCAGTGACAAGGGGCTTTGCGTGATCGACCTGGATACCGTGATGCCGGGCTTCTTCATCAGCGATGTTGGGGACATGATGCGTACCTACCTGAGCCCCGTAAGCGAAGAAGAGACGGATTTTTCAAAGATCGGGGTGAGGGATGATTATTTTATGGCCATCGTGAACGGATACCTGGGGGAGACCCGGGAAGAGCTGAGCGCCGAAGAAAAAAAGTACTTCATATATGCCGGTAAGTTCATGATCTTCATGCAGGCCATCCGGTTCCTGACGGATTATCTCCAGGACGATGTTTATTATGGGCAGCAATATGAGGGGCATAATTTAAAAAGGGCGGGTAACCAGGCCACCCTGTTGCAGAAGCTGACCGAAAAAGAAGAACAGCTCCTTAAATCGATCGCCGGGATGGAATCTAATTTGTATTTTCATGATCCATCCGCGGGCTGGGAAAATTTACAAAGATGGGCTCGGCCCTGCTCGTGATGGGCATTGCCGGCGGGGCGCTCATTCCTTTATTATATGGAACATTGAAAGATAAGCTGCAATTGCCCAATGGGCTGTCCTTCATTCTCTGCACCTTGCCCTGCTATATTTATATTTATTATTATTCCGTGCGGGGATACCAAAAAGGCAGCGCGCCATCGGGCCGCCAACCCGCTGCCATCAAACTGCAGTAGCCTCCATGAAAGTCAAATGCTATCGTCTGCCGACCAGGGCTCAGTCCGTGGTCATTTCGGGCACCTCGCCCATGATGATCAGCCGGCCGGCCGTCTTAGCCAGGATCTCTCCGATGGACACCCCGGGAGCCCGCTCCAGCAACCGGAAGCCTTCCGGCGTAATATCCAGGACCGCCAGTTCCGTCACCACTTTCTTCACGCATTTCACGCCTGTCAGGGGCAGGGTGCAGGCAGGCAGCAATTTAGATTCGCCCTTGGGGTTGGTATGCTGCATGGCTACAATGATATTCCTGGCGCTGGCCACCAGGTCCATCGCCCCGCCCATTCCCTTGACCATTTTACCGGGGATCTTCCAGTTGGCGATATCTCCCGTATCGGACACTTCCATGGCCCCCAGGACCGTCAGGTCGACCTTCCCGGCCCTGATCATGCCGAAGCTTTCCGCGCTGTCGAAGAAAGCGCCTCCCGGCAGCACGGTCACCGTCTCCTTGCCTGCATTGATCAGGTCGGCGTCTATTTCACTCTCCAGGGGGTAAGGCTCCATGCCCAGCATGCCGTTCTCCGACTGGATCATGATGGAGATATCCGCCGGAATGTAATTTGCCACCAGGGTAGGGATGCCGATGCCGAGGTTGACATACATTCCGTCCTTCAGTTCCCGGGCGATCCGCCTGGCGATGCCAAATTTATCCAATGCCATATGATGGGTTTGATGATGAAATTTATGAGCTACCCCAGCCTCACTGTCCTTCGCTCTATCCGCTTGCTGTAGTCGCTGCCCTGGAAGATCCGGTGAACATAGATGCCGGCCACATGCACCTCGTCCGGGTCCAGCTCGCCGGGCTTCACAAGATGTTCCACTTCGGCGATCGTGATGTCTCCGGCCTTGGCCATCGGGACGGAAAAATTGCGGGTCGTCTTGCGGAAAACAAGATTGCCGTATTCGTCTCCCTTCCAGGCCTTGACGATGGCATAGTTGGCATGCAGGGCTTTTTCCATCAGGTGCGGCTTGCCATTGAACTCCCTCACTTCCTTGCCGGCGGCGATCTCCGTGCCGTAGCCGGCCGGCGTATAGAAGGCGGGGATGCCCATTGCGGCCATCTGGATCCTGGTGGCAAGGGTGCCCTGGGGATTCAGCTCCACTTCCAGCTCGCCGCTCAGCAACTGCCTTTCGAACTCTTCATTCTCGCCTACATAGGAGCTGATCATTTTTTTGATCTGGCGGGTCTCCAGCAGGAGCCCGAGGCCAAAGCCATCCACTCCGGCATTATTGGAGATGCAGGTCAGCTCTTTTACTCCCTTCCGGGCCAGGGCGGCAATGCAGTTCTCGGGGATCCCGCAGAGCCCGAACCCACCCAGCATGATAATGGCCCCGTTCTGGATGTCGAAAATCGCATCATCGGGGCCGGCGACTATTTTTTGCATCTGGCGAGATTTAGGAAGTATAAAAATACAATTAAATCGGGCACACCCGGCCGGCATCTGCGATCATCGGCACGGGTCAGCATCCGGGCATCCTGGCCATCACCCGAGCCCGCGTCATTCCTATGATCCTATGGCTGGGGAAATAAATGGGCGCTGCTGTCCTTCCCGTGTCTTGCAGCCCCGGCGCGTTGCTTTGCCTTGAGAAAGAAATTGGAGGGAAGTCTGGAATTCGCCCCTGCCGGCTGGATCGGTATGGCAACTTGTCCGGGGGCATGTGGAGCCTGTCCGGGTGCGGGAGGCGCCACCGCAGGTGTCTTCTTTGCCGTATCGCCGCCGGGATGACCATAGGAATCCGCACGCAGCCGGTTGCCACGCGACAGAACGCTGTCGACCAGGGTCTTGGTGATATCGGGCCGGTCCACATAATACTGATAGCTTCTCCGGAATTCCTCCAGGGAAATATGGTGCAGCTGGAAGACCTGTTGATAGAGCTGCAGGGTCTTTATCTTCAGGCTGGCACGAAATGCATCCTTCATCTGGCTGATCCGCAGAGAATCTTCCGTCCTCTGCCTGGCGGAATCTTTTGCCGTGAGGTGCGCTGCAACGGGGCGGGCGGTGGCAGCGTCTTTCCCGGACGGGTTTTTCGTGCCGGGGCTGGCAAGATCTTTTGCGGCCGGTCCGCCCGGATCTTTCGCGGCAGGAACCCTCATCGCGGCGAGCCTGGCGGAATCTTTCCGGAAATTGCGCAGGGAATCCTTCCAGTCGATCATGGAATCTTTCGCGATGTAGGTAGCGGAGAACTGGTCGGCCTGCACCATGTCCCAGAGGATCTTTCCCATTTCCTCCCGTGGGATCACATCCGACGGGATCCTGTCTTTATCGGAACAGGCCGTCCAAAGGGTAACGAGGCAAAGAAAGATCAGGCGGCAGGGGATCCTCATTGCAGATCCTGTTTATATTTATTGATATTGCTGATATCCATTTTTGTGAGCAGATCGAGGGCACGTCCCTTCTCGTCGGGCGGGGACTTCTGGAAGATCTTGGACAACTCTCCCGATTTGCCCTCGAAGAAGAACGCCATGATCATGAGATTGGGATTATCCGTATTGACGGTATTCAGCATATTGAGGGCATTCAGCACGCCGGTGCGGGCATCTGCCTCCTTATCGTACATCTGGTCGAGGCCGGAGCGGTAATAACTGTAAAAAGCGTCATGGACCAGGGTGTACTTGCTGTTGGTCAGGTTCTCGATCAGCCAGTAGCGGTTGCGCCTCCCGTCGAAGGCCTTCCAGCCATTGATATCCCGTCCATCGGGCGCATTGTTGACGATATTCAGCGCCTTCTGAAAATAAGGATCGCCTCCCCGCAGGGAATAAGAATCGAAGTTCAGTCCCAGGATCATGTACACATAGAAGGCCAGCTCGGCCGTCAGGTTCGCCGCATAGGGCTCGGAGCCCTGCACCCTGTTCTCGTTGAATTCCAGGGGCTGGTATTCCACATACCGGAAGCCGAAACCATCGTCCTTGAAATTGATGAGGGGACTCTGGTAAGATGAATTGAAGATCGGCCGACCCGCCTGCACGGTCAGGGAGGCCTGGAAAGTATTGTTATCGCCAGAGGAGCTGATGTCCACCAGGAAATTGCAGACGATCTTTTCGTTGTTCTGGAAGGTTTCACTCGTCCATTTCCTGTTGGACAGGAAATCCTGCAAGGCTCCCTGCAGGGTCTTGAAGATCTTGCGGTCGACCGAAGAGCCGACACGGCCGGCATTCACTGTGATATTGGCCTGTAGTTCCTGGGCCCGCAGGGAGGGGGACGCCGCGAACAGCAAGAGCGGCAGCAGGAAAAGATGATTTTTACGCATACAACCTTTTTACAACTTGATCAACGATATCCCTGGCCACTTGTTGCTTGGGCTTTTGTTCGTAGCTGAACTCGCCTCCGCCCTCCTCGAAGATGGTGATCTTATTCGTATCGTATCCGAAGCCGGCCCCGGTATCGTTCAGGGTATTCAGCACGATGAGGTCCGCATTCTTGGTCTTCAGCTTATCCAGGGCATATTCCCTTCCGGCCTTGGTCTCCAGGGCAAAGCCCACCAATACCTGTCCTTTTTTCTTTTGCTGTCCCAGGGTACGGAGGATATCTTTCGTCTTTGTCAGCTCCAGCACGAGGGCATCGTTATCTTTCGTTTTCTTGATCTTTTCCTTCGACTTCGTGGCCGGGGAATAATCCGCCACGGCCGCTGCCATCACGGCGATATCGGCGTCCGGCCATTTACCGAGGCAGGCATTATACATTTCTTCGGCCGACTCCACCCGCTGCACCGTCACGCCGGGGCTATCCGCCTGCAGGGAAGAAGGTCCCAGTACCAGGTTTACCGATGCCCCTCTGCGTGCCAATTCAAGGGCGATCGCGATGCCCATTTTCCCGGAGGAATGATTGCCGATGAAGCGCACCGGATCGATCGCCTCATAAGTAGGCCCCGCCGTTACCAGGGCTTTTTTGCCCGCCAGGTCCTGCCGGTAATCGCCGCCCGCGCGGCCATCCGCATGACCGCTCGCCTCCGATCCATTTCCAGTTTCCGTCACGCCGGAAGCGCCGCCAGCCATTCCGGCCGGAGCACCTCCTGAAAAAAAATGCTCCTGGATATATTGCCCGATCGTCTCCGGCTCCGCCATTCTTCCGGGGCCATAGAGCCCGCTGGCCAGTTCGCCTTTTTCCACCGGGATGATCCGGTTGCCATAGGCCTGGATCCGTTCCAGGTTAGCCCTGGTCGATGGATGGAGCCACATGTCCTCATCCATGGCCGGAGCCACCACCACGGGGCAGGTTGCCGATAAATAAGTCGCCATTAAAAGATTATCGCAGAGACCGCCGGCCATCTTGGCCAGGGTATTACAGCTCAGGGGGGCGATCAGCATCAGATCGGCCCAGCGGCCCAGGGCCACATGATCGGCCCAGGTGTCCTTTTCGGACAGTTCGGTGAGGACGGGATTTTTAGAGAGCGTGGACAGGGACAACGGAGTTACAAAATCTTTAGCCGCGGGCGTCAGGATCACTTTTACCGTTGCCCCTCCCTTAATGAATTGCCGCACCAGCAGCAGGGATTTATAGGCGGCTATACTTCCTGTAACACCCAGTAAGATTTTCTTTCCCTGCAACATAAGGAAGGCTTATTTGAACAGATCGTCATCGTTCTTGCGGTAGTAAATCTTGTCTTCCATGAATTCCTGTGTGGCCAGCAAAGGAGAATTGGGCATTTTTTCATATGCCTTGGATATTTCGATCTGCTCCTTGTTCTCATGGATCTCTTCCAGGCTGTCGGTATGACTGGCGAATTCCTCCAGCTTATTATGCAATTCCTCCTTCAGGGAGATATTGATCTGGTTGGCCCTTTTGGCGATGATGGCGATCGACTCGTACAGATTACCCGTCTTTGCCTTGATGTCGGTAAGATTCTTCGTCTCCACTACATTGGTAGTGTTCGCATTAACTTGCCTTCTTAACCTGCTCATTTTTTTCAGCTTTAATGGTGTTTTGAGATAAATTCAGATACTCCTGCACATTCTTCGTCAGCTTGCTATCTGGAAAACGGTCGATGAACTCATTACATTGTGTGACGACGATGCCAAATCGTTCCGGCTTCTTCTCTTCCACGCTCTGCAGCGCGTACTGGTAATCGGCCCTGATCAGCAGCAGCTTGTACTGATCGCTCTTTTCCGAATCCGGGTAGCTGTTCATCAGGCTGTTCAGCACAGTGGCGGCCGCCTTATAGAACTGCTGGCCCATATTGAAGTATAGCTGGGCATTCTCGAATTCCTTCTGTTCCAGCTTGGCCCTGCATTTATCGATGATCTCGGTCGCCTCTTTTACCCTCGGGGATCCGGGGTGCTGGTTGATAAAGGCCTGCATGAAACCGATCGTCTTGGTCGTATTCGTCTGATCCAGTTGCACTTTGGGGCTCTGCTTGTAGAACGTAAAGGCCCGCATATAATCCATTTCCTCGGCTTTGGCGCTGTTGGGAAATACCTCTACGAAACCCTTGAACAGGTTCTCGGCATTCGCATAATCCTTGAGATAATAAGCGCAATAGGCGAACTTGTAATAAATATCCTCGAAATGCTCGCTCCCTTTAAAAACCCGGAAAAGCTCCTCGAAGAGCTGCTGGGCATGATTGTAATCCTTGTCCGCGTAATACTTGTCCGCTACCCGTAATTTATAATCGTAGTCATTGCTCTTCTGAACCTTCGTGAATTTCGAGCATGA
>Ga0137404_10002809_pt1 | contig 11620 bp, 13 predicted proteins | sample CZOMad2_1_16fung_FD_108285 | JGI IMG/M metagenome (GOLD analysis project Ga0137404, IMG submission 108285) | Vadose zone soil fungal communities from Angelo Coast Range Reserve, California, USA - CZOMad2_1_16fungal (Illumina Assembly) | ecosystem: Environmental > Terrestrial > Soil > Vadose...
CGGGCCAGGCCCTCGGTGGGGCGGGTGCTGCCCCGCGGCGAGTACGGCACGCTCAATGCCGCGACGGCGGGGAAGCGGTCCGGCCGGAGGAGCCCGGCATGCCACGCTACCGGCGCGCCCCAGTCATGCCCCACGATGGCCGCGCGCTCGACCCCGAGGGCGTCGAGGAGGCCGACCATGTCGCCCACATGATGGAGCTGGGTGTACTGCTCCACCGCGTCGGGCCGGTCGGTGCCGCCAAACCCGCGCATGTCGGGGGCCACCGCGCGATAGCCGGCGGCGGCGAGGGCGGGAAGCTGATGCCGCCAGGAGTACCAGGACTCCGGGAAGCCGTGGCAGAGGACGACGGTGGGCCCCGAGCCCTGCTCGGCGATCCGCATCCGGATGCCGTTGGTCTCGACCAGGCGATGGGAAAGCAGATGATGTGAGGGCGTGCTCATTCCTCCTCCAGCCCTCCAGCCCTCCAGCCGGCCAGCGAGTCGGGGTGGAAGCTACCACCTAAGTGACTGTTATGCAAACGTAATCTGACTAAAGTTGCCGTCCTCCCTCAGTCCATCTATACTCTGTACCGACCAGTTGGTACAAATCGCCGGGCAAGGCCGCGCAGGCAAGAAGGCCGCGCGCAAGTAAGAGGGACGGACCGAGACGATGCCGGTAGAGCTCAGGAGCGCCAAGGCAACGGCCACCCGCGACCAGATCCTGGACGCGGCGGCAAGGCTCATCCACCTGCGCGGCTATCACGGCACCTCGCTGGACGACGTGCTGCGGGAGAGCGGGGTCGGCAAGGGCAACTTCTACTACTACTTCCGCAGCAAGGAAGACCTCGGCTTCGCGATCATCGATCGCGTGGTGGAGCGCTTCCTGGAGCGCACGCTGGAGCCGGCCTTCGACGATCTCACCGCCGATCCGCTCGACCAGGTGCGCGCCTTCCTCGACCGGTTGCTCGAGGTCCAGCGCCAGCGCAACTGCGTGGGCGGCTGCCCCATGGGCAATCTGGCCTCGGAGCTGTCGGACGTTCACGAGGGCTTCCGGCAGCGGCTGGCGGACATCTTCGAGCGATGGCGGGTCATGCTGGCGAGGACGCTGGAGCGGGGCCGTGAGTCGGGCCGGCTCCGCGCGGACCTGGACGCGGCCAGCGCGGCGGGCTTCGTGGTAGCGGCGCTCGAGGGCGCCATCCTGATGGCGAAGGTGACCAAGGACATCTCGGTCATGGAGAAGTGTGTGGCCGAGCTCAAGCGACACCTCACGCTGTATGCGCGAGATTGACCTGATCGTGACCGCGAGCGCGCCGACCAGCTCGGAGCGCAGGAGACAGAACATGAGTACCCCGTCGCAGGACACGGCGGCTTCGCCGCAGGGTGGCCCGCGGGTCGGCTCGGGACGCGTCGACCCCGAGGCGGCCCTCGTCGAGAAGCTCCGCCGGGAGGAGCCGGACGCGCCCGAGCAGCTGGTCGCCACCTTCGGCGACCGCGTGTACCGGCTGGCCATCCGCATCACCGGCAACGAGCAGGACGCCGAGGAAGTGACGCAGGACGCGCTCTGGACGGCGGCGCGAAAGATTCACACCTTCAAGGGCGAGTCCGCCTTCGGGTCGTGGCTCTACCGCATCACCGCCAACACCGCCTATCAGAAGCTGCGGGGGCGCCAGAGCAAGAAAAACGAGGTCTCGTGGGAGGCGCTGTTCCCCTCCTTCGACGAGCTGGGCAATCACCTCGATCCGGGCAGCGACTGGTCCACCAAGGCCGAGGAGCCCGCGCTGCAGAAAGAGCTGCAGGAGGTGCTGTCCGCGGCCATCGGCGACCTCCCGGAGGACTACCGCACCGCGTTCCTCATGCATGACGTGGAGGGCCTCTCGAACCCCGAGATCGCCGAGAGCCTGGGCATCAGCCTGCCCGCGGTCAAGTCGCGCGTGCACCGCTCGCGGCTCTTCCTGCGGCAGCGGCTCTCGGGCTACCTCAAGGCGGCCTGACCACCGGCGCGCCGGGCCCATCCTTGACTTGGAGCGGGGGCGTATGGTCTCATGACGGTTCGCGGCGAATCCTTCAGAGCGAGGTCCTGACGTCATGGAAGCGGTGATCGCGACGGGCGGCAAGCAGTACCGGGTGGCTCCGGGCCAGGTCATCAAGGTGGAGCGCCTGGCCAAGGCCAAGGGCACCGCGGTGGAGTTCACCCAGGTGCTTCTCGTCAACCAGGATGGCGAGGTCACGGTCGGGCCCAAGGCGCTCAAGTCGGCGAAGGTCACCGGCGAGGTCGTGGTGGAGAAGCAGGAGCGCAAGGTCCTCGTGGTGAAGTTCAAGCGGCGGAAAAACTATCGTCGGCATCGCGGGCATCGCCAGATCATGACCGCGGTCCGCATCACCAAGATCGAGGTGTAGGCGCAATGGCGCACAAGAAGGGCGTCGGCAGCTCGCGGAACGGACGCGACTCCAATCCCCAGATGCTGGGCGTGAAGCGTTTCGGGGGCCAGTTCGTCACCGCGGGGAGCATCATCGTCCGGCAGCGCGGCACCCGGTTCCATCCGGGCGCCAACGTGGGGCTCGGCGTGGATCACACGCTCTTCGCCAAGAGCGACGGGTACGTCCGCTTCGAGCGCAAGGGCGACCTCAAGTACGTCAGCATCGCCCAGCAGCCCGCCTGATTTCCCCCGGGATGACCGGGGCCCGCCATGTTCGTCGATGAAGTCGGCGTATTCGTCAAGGGGGGCGACGGCGGCGCGGGCTGCATAAGCTTCCGCCGCGAGAAGTTCGTCCCCCGCGGCGGCCCCGACGGCGGCGACGGCGGCGACGGCGGCGACGTGGTGCTCCAGGCGGATCCCGGCATCACCACCCTACTGGACTTCCACTACCGGCGTCACTACAACGCCGAGCGCGGGCATCACGGCAAGGGGGCCAACCGCCACGGCAAGAGCGGCGGCGACACCGTGCTCCGCGTGCCGTTGGGCACCACGGTCTATGACCGCGAGTCGGGCGAGCTCCTGGGCGATCTCACCACCCCCGGCCAGACCCTCGTCGTGGTGCACGGCGCGCGCGGCGGGCGCGGCAACGCGCGCTTCGTGTCCTCCACCAACCGAGCCCCGCGGCGCGCGGATCTCGGGCGGCCGGGCCAGGAGCGCTGGATCCGCATGGAGCTCAAGCTCCTCGCCGACGTGGGCGTGATCGGCTTTCCCAACGCGGGCAAGTCCACGCTGGTCTCGCGCCTCTCCGCAGCCAAGCCCAAGATCGCGGACTATCCCTTCACCACGCTGGAGCCTTCGCTGGGCATCGTGCGGGTGGACGAGGGCGAGTCGTTCGTGATCGCCGACCTGCCCGGGCTTATCGAGGGCGCCGCGGAGGGCAAGGGCCTGGGGCTCCGCTTCCTGCGCCACACCGAGCGCACCCGCCTGCTCGTGCACCTGGTCGACCTCGATCCGAGCCAGGAGCGGGATCCGGTGGCAGACTGGAAGGTCATCCAGCGCGAGCTGGCCGCGTATTCCGAGGAGCTCGCCGCCCGGCCGCAGTTCGTCCTGGGCAGCAAGGCCGAGCTGCCCGGCACCGAGGCGCGGCGCAAGAAGCTGGAGCGCTTCTGCGCCACGCGGCAGCTGCCCTTCCGGGCCATCTCCTCGGTGACGGGGATGGGCCTCAGCGAGCTAGTGGCCGAGATCGGCGCGCGGCTTCGAGCGGAGCGATGGGCGGCCGCCGAGCGCTGAGCCGGGTGAAGCGGCTCGTGGTCAAGGTGGGGAGCGGCCTCATCACCGCGCCCGGCCAGGGGCCCGACTCCCGGCGCATCGCCGCGCTGGCCGCCGACCTGGCGGCGGTGATCGCCGACCGGCGTGAGGTGGCGCTGGTGAGCTCGGGCGCCATCGTGACGGGCATGGCGCGGCTGGGGCTCGAGACGCGGCCGCGCTCCATCCCGGAGAAACAGGCGGCGGCGGCGGTGGGGCAGTCCGCCCTCATGTGGCACTACGAGCAGGCGTTCAAGAAGCATGGGCTCATGGTGGGCCAGGTGCTCCTCACCGGCCAGGACATCAGTGACCGCGGCCGCTACCTCAATGCCCGCAACACGCTGCTCGCGCTGCTCGACTTCGACGTGGTGCCGGTGGTCAACGAGAACGACACCGTGGCGGTGGACGAGATCAAGGTCGGCGACAACGACAATCTCGCCGCGCTGGTCGCCCACCTCATCGACGCGGATCTCCTCGTCCTCCTCACCGACGTGGACGGGCTATACACCGGCGATCCGCGCCGCGATCCCTCCGCCCGGCGCGTGGACACCGTGGCCGCGATCACCGGGGACATCCAGCGGCTCGTCTACGACGAGGCGGGCGGGGTGTCGGTGGGTGGCATGAGCACCAAGCTCGAGGCGGCCCAGAAGGCGGGCGCCTCCGGCATCCCCATGATCATCGCCAGCGGCCGCGAGCCCTCGGTGGTGGCGCGGCTGCTCAAGGGCGAGGACCTCGGCACCTATTTCCAGCCGCGCGACGACCGGCTCGCCGCCCGCAAGCGCTGGATCGCCTTTGCGGTGCGGCCCCAGGGCCGGCTCACGGTTGACGCGGGCGCCAAGAAGGCCTTAACTGAGAGGGGCAAGAGCCTGCTGCCGTCCGGTCTCGTCGAGGTGGCGGGCGATTTCCAGGCGGGCGAGGTGGTCGCGCTCATGGAGGCGGCGGGCGGAGAGTTCGCGCGCGGGCTCGTCAACTACGACGCGGCCGAGCTGCGGAAGATCCGCGGCGCCAAGACCGCGGACATCGAGCGCGCGCTGGGCTACAAGGGGATCGGCGAGGTCATCCACCGGGACAACCTGGTGGTGCTCTAGCCGGGACAGGAGCGGCATGACGACGGACGTGGCGACCGAGGTGGCGGCGAAGGCCCGCGCGGCCAGGGAAGCGTCCCGCGCGCTGGGGCTGGCGACGACACGGGTAAAGAACGATGCGCTCATCCTGATGGCGCGCGCGCTGGAGGAGAAGGCGGGCACCATCGTGGAGGCCAATCGCTCGGACCTCGACCGCGCCCGCGTCAAGGGGTACCCGCGGGCCTTCGTGGATCGGCTCACCCTCACCGACTCGCGCATCGAGGACATGGCGGCGGGCGTGCGCCAGGTGGCGGCCCTGCCCGACCCGGTGGGCGAGACCGTCGAGGTGTGGCGCCGGCCCAACGGGGTGGAGATCTCGCGCGTGCGCGTGCCGCTGGGCGTGATCGGGTTCATCTACGAGTCGCGTCCCAACGTCACCGCCGACGCCGCCGCGCTCTGCCTGAAGTCCGGGAACGCGGTCCTGCTCCGGGGCGGCAGCGAGGCGCTCGAGTCCAATACCGTCATCGCCCAGCTCCTCGCGAAGGCAGTGGAGAAGACCGGGCTGCCCGCCGAGGCCATCCAGTACGTGGACACCCCGGACCGCGCGGCGGTGATGGCCATGCTCACCCTCGACCGCTACCTCGACCTGATCATCCCGCGGGGCGGCGAGGAGTTCGTCCGGCTCGTCAATGAGCGGGCCACCGTGCCCGTGCTCAAGCACGACAAGGGCCTGTGCCACGTCTACGTGGACGAGGGCGCGGACCTCGACATGGCGGTGGCCATCGCGGTGAACGCCAAGGCGCAGCGGGTCAGCGTGTGCAACGCCATGGAGACCCTGCTCGTGCACGCCGCGGTGGCCCCCCGCTTCCTGCCCCTGGTGGCGGCGCGCCTCGCCGAGGCCGGGGTGGAGCTGCGCGGGGACGAGCGCACGCGGGCCCTGGTGCCCGCCGCCCGGCCCGCCGAGCCGGCGGACTGGGATACCGAGTACCTCGACTACATCCTCGCGGTGCGCGTGGTGGACGATTTCAACGACGCGGTGGCCCACATCCGCCGCCACGGCTCGGGGCTCGCCGAGGCCATCGTGACCGCCGACCTGCGGCGCGCGCGCCGCTTCACGCACGAGGTGGACGCCGCCGCCGTGCTCGTCAACGCCTCCACGCGCCTCGTGGACGGCAGCCAGTTCGGCATGGGCGCGGAGATGGGCATCTCCACCTCCAAGCTGCACGCGCGGGGTCCGGTGGGGGCGCGCGAGCTCACCACCACGAAGTTCGTCGTGATCGGCGACGGGCAGATCCGGGAGTAGCCCGCTGCCCGCGCGCATCGGCGTGTTCGGTGGTTCCTTCAATCCCATCCACTTCGGACACCTGCTCGTCGCCGACGATATTGCGGAAACGCTCGGCCTCGATCGCGTGCTCTTCGTACCCGCGGCGGTGCCGCCGCACAAGCCGGCCTCCGAGCTCGCCCCCGCCGTCCACCGCTTCGCCATGACGCGGCTGGCCGTGGCGGAGCACCCACGCTTCGAGGTCTCCGACGTCGAGCTGCGCCGGAGCGGGCCGTCCTACACGGTGGACACGCTGGAGGCGCTGGGGCCGCTCGGCGAGCTGCACCTCATCATCGGCTCGGAGACCTTCCTGGACCTCCTCTCGTGGCACGAGCCGCGGCGGCTCGCCGGCCTCGCGCGCCTGGTGGTGGTGCCGCGAAGCGGCAACGCGTTCGACCCCAAGGCGCCGGCGGCCCAGAAGGTCCTCACCGAGCTCGCGCTCGGATCGTTCTCGCGGCCGGGGGAGAACGGGCGCGCGGTGCTGAAGGAGGCGGCCTCGCTGCCCATCTCGGGGTCGGACCTGCGCCGGCGCGCGCGGACCGGGCGGAGCCTGGCCTATCGCATGCCGGCCGCCGTGGTCGCCTATATCCGCGAGCACGGGCTGTACCGGGACGCGGGCTGATGGTGCGCTCGGCGGAAGCCGTCGTGCGCCGGGCCGCCGCGGCGGCGCTGGACAAGAAGGCGGGAGACCTCGTGGTGCTCGACCTGCAGGGCCTCTCGTCGCTCGCCGATTTCTTCCTCGTTTGCAATGGGCGGTCCACCGCGCAGATGGACACCATCGTGGAGGCGGTACAGGGCGCGCTCCGCGCGGAGGGGATCCGTGTGCGGCACCGCGAGGGCACCGCGGAGAGCGGCTGGCTCCTCCTCGACTACGGTGACGTGGTCATCCACGTATTCAACGAGGAGACGCGCGCGTTCTACGGGCTCGCGCGGCTGTGGGGCGACGCGCCGCTGCTCTCCGTCGAGGGTTGACGGGGTCCGAGGGATTGAAATTGCTGGGGGGGCATGGTAGCCTCCGCCACTACCGCGTGCCGTTGCGCGGCGTGCGAGCCGGTATGAAGGAGGTCGTGATGAGGAAGGAGCGTCTGGCCCACTTCCGGAAGAAGCTGGAGGAGAAGCACCGCCAGCTGGTGGACGAGGTGGGCAAGAACGTCCAGTACGGGAAGGGGCCCGAAGACGACTCGATCAAGGACTTGGGCGACCAGGCCTCGAGCGCGTACAACCGGGAGTTTCTGTTCGGCCTGGGTAACGGAGAGCGTCGGCAGTTGAAGGACGTCGCCTCCGCGCTTCAGAAGCTCGACGACGGCAGCTTCGGCGCTTGCGAACGCTGCGGCGAGACCATCGGCGAGAAGCGGCTCGAAGCGCTGCCGTTCGCGCGCTACTGCATCGACTGCCAGCGCGCCGTCGAAGAAGAAGAGCGGACGGCCGCCGGCTAACGCCTCCGCCGCTCCACGGTTCCCCGTGCCGATCCGGCCCGCCCTCGTCATCCTCCTCCTCGCCGGCGGCGCCGTCGCCTACCTCGCGTCCCTGGGTCCCGCCCGCGTCCCCATCCCGCTGGGGCCGGGTCTTTCGTGGGAGGCGCCCCTCTGGGTCCTCGCCGCGGGCGCCTTCGCGACCGGTGCCGTGCTCGCCATCGCGCTCGGCCTGGTTCGCAACCTCTCCCGCGCCGTCCGCGACGCGCGGGCGTTCGAGGGCGAGGAGACGTCCGCGGCGGGCGCCGAGCTCTACCGCCACGGAGAGGACGCGGTAGTAGCCGGCCGGCCGGCGGCCGCGGCGGCGGCCTTCGAGGCGCTGCTGCGCGGCGAGCCGGGTCATGCCGCCGCCCACGCGCGGCTCGGCGAGCTGGCCCGCGCCCGCGGCGACGACGCCGGCGCGCTCCGCCACTTCCTCCAGGCCATGCGGGTGGACGAGCGGCCCGAGATCATGCTGGCCGCCGCCGACGCCTACGGGCGGGTGGGCCGCCTCGACGACGCGGTGGCGCTGTACGCCGAGGTGATCGCGCGGGCCCCCGGCCATCTCACCGCCCTCCGCGCCCTGCGCGACCTCACCGCGGCCGCCGGCCGGTGGGCCGACGCGGTCGCCGCGCAGGAGCGGCTGGTGGGAGCGGCGGAGCCCCGGGAGCGCGCGAGCGAGGTGGCGGAGCTGGCCGGGGTCCACTACGAGCGGGGCCGTGCGCGTGCCGCCGCGGGGGACCCCGACGGCGCCATCTCCGCGTTTCGTGATGCCCTCCGCGTGCAGCCGGAGTTCCTGCCCGCCGCCATCGCGCTCGGGGACGCGCATCTCGCCACCGGCGACGCCGCCCAGGCGGTGAAGGTGTGGGAGCGCGCGGCCGAGGCCCAGCCGGCCCTGCCGCTCCTGTCCCGCATCGAGCGGCAGCGGAGGGAGGAAGGCCGACCCACGCGCATGATCGCGCTGTATCAGGCGGCGTTGTCGCGCGCTCCCGACAACCTCGCGGTGGCGCTCGCGCTGGGCCGCGTGTACTTCGACCTGCACATGCTCGACGAGGCCGCCGAGCAGCTGGAGAAGATCGAGGTGCGCATGCCCGATCTCCCGGTGATCCACGCCTATCTGGGGGCGGTGTTCGAGCGGCGGGGGCAGGTCGGCGAGGCGCTCGAGGAGTACCGCCGCGCGCTCCGCGCCCTGTCGAGCTTCGAGTGGCCCCACCGGTGCGCGGCGTGCGGCGCCGAGCACGCGGGCTGGGCCGATCGGTGTCCGTCATGCCGTCGCTGGAACAGCCTCCGACCCTAGCGCCGCCACGCCCGTCGCCTCCGGGGTGGCGGCAGTGGCTCACCGCCGCGCTCGATCTCGTCCTCCCGCCCTTCTGTCCCGTCTGCGCCGAGCGACTCGGGCCCGCCCGCCGCGACCCCCTCTGCGGCGGATGCTGGGAGGGTCTCGAGCGGATCACGGCACCCGGTTGCGCCCTCTGCGGGCTGCCGTTCGGCGGGTTCGCCGGCGAGGCAAGTTCGGCGGTTGCGACGGACCGCGGCCGCGGTATCTGCGGAGCCTGCCGCCGCCACCGGCCCGCCTTCGCCTACGCGCGGGCGGCCGCCCACTACGGCGATCACGCGCGGGAGACGCTGCACGCCTTCAAGTTCGGCGGCCGGCGCGCACTGGCGGCGCCGCTGGGCGATCTCCTCGCCGAGCTCGGCCCCGCGCTGCCGCTCCCGGCGGTGGACGTGATCGTGCCCGTGCCGCTGCACCCGCGGCGGGAGCGGGAGCGGGGCTTCAACCAGTCCTGGCTCCTCGCCCGCCGGGTGGCGGCCGCCTGGCGTATCACGGCCCGTGCCGACGTGCTCACCCGGCGGGTCGCCACCCCGCCCCAGACCGCGCTCGGCGCCGAGGCCCGCCGGCTCAATGTTGGCGGTGCCTTCCGCGTGAGGCGCCCGGAGCTCGTGGCCGGCCGTCACGTCCTGCTGGTCGACGACATCATGACCACCGGGGCCACCGCCGGGGCCTGCGCCCGGGCCCTGCGGGAGGCCGGCGCGGCCATCGTCGGCGTGGTCACGGTGGCCCGCGCGGGGTAGCGGGCCTCTGCTTGCTTCGCCGCCGCCGCGGCCGGTATAATGGCGGCCCCGGTGGAGCGCCGGAAGTATCGGTCATTACTCGTGTAATTCATTTCGACTGAATCGAGAGTGAGGAGCGCACATGACAGTGCGAGTGGGAGTCAACGGGTTCGGGCGGATCGGTCGTGTCTTCTTCCGGGCCGCGCTGGCGTCCAAGGACATCGAGGTCGTCGCGGTCAATGACCTCGCCGACGCCAAGACGCTGGCCCACCTGCTCAAGCACGATTCCGTGCATGGCAATCTGAGTGCCGAAGTCTCGATCAAGGGGGAGACCATCCTGGTGGACGGCCGCGAGACCCGGGTGTGCTCGGTGAAAGATCCCGCCGCCTTGCCCTGGGGCCAGCTCGGGGTCGACATCGTGGTGGAGTCCACCGGTATCTTCCGCGACAAGGCCACCACCTCGAAGCACCTCCAGGCCGGGGCCAAGAAGGTCGTCATCACCGCGCCCGCCAAGGATCCCGACATCACCGTGGTGCTCGGCGTGAACGAGGGGAAGTACGACAGCGCCAAGCACGAGCTCGTCTCCAACGCCTCCTGCACCACGAACTGCCTGGCCACCGTGGCCAAGGTGCTCCTGGACAACTTCGGCATCAAGCGCGGCTTCGCCTCCACCGTGCACTCGTACACGAACGACCAGCCCATCCACGACTTCCCCCACAAGGACCTCCGGCGCGCCCGGGCGGGCGCAGTGAGCATGATTCCGACCACCACCGGGGCCGCCACTGCGGTGGGGCTGGTGCTGCCGGAGCTCAAGGGCAAGCTGGACGGCATCGCCATCCGCGTCCCCACCGCCAACGTCTCGGTGGTGGATCTCACCGCGGAGCTGGGGAAGACCGTGACGGCGGCGCAGGTCAACGACGCCTTCCGCGAGGCGGCCACCGGTCGGCTCAAGGGCATCCTGGACGCCACCGACGAGGAGCTGGTGTCGGTGGACTTCAACGGCAATCCGCACTCTTCCATCGTGGATCTGCCCTCCACGGCGGTGGTGGACGGTAATCTCGTGAAGGTGCTGGCCTGGTACGACAACGAGTGGGGATACTCGTGCCGCGTGCGCGACCTCATTCGCTACATGGCCGGCTCGCTCTAGGCCGGATTGGCCAAGCTCAGCCTCGAGCAGGTGGATCTCGCGGGAAGACACGTCTTTCTGCGAGTGGACTTCAATGTCCCGCTGAAAGACGGGCAGGTGGGCGATGACACCCGGATCACCGCCGCGCTGCCCACCGTTCGGCACTGCCTCGACGCGGGCGCGGCGGTGGTGGTCGCCTCCCACCTCGGCCGTCCCCAGGGCAAGCCCGATCCGGCATTCTCGCTGGCGCCGGTGGCCACCCACCTCGCCGCGCTGCTCGGGCGCCCGGTGCCGCTGGCCCCCGACTGCGTGGGGCCCGAGGTGGAGGCGCTGGCCAAGGCGCTCGCGCCCGGCGAGGTCCTGATGCTCGAGAACCTCCGCTTCCATCCCGAAGAGGAAGCCAATGACGACGTCTTCGCGCGCGGGCTCGCCGCGCTGGCCGACGTCTACGTGAACGACGCCTTCGCCGCCGCGCACCGGGCGCATGCCTCCATCGAGGCCATCACGCGCTACCTCAAGCCCGCCGTCGCCGGCCTCCTCATGAGCCGCGAGCTGGACGCGCTCGCGCGCATCTTCGAACGGCCGCGTCGTCCGGTGCTGGCGGTGCTGGGCGGGGCGAAAGTCTCCGACAAGCTGACCCTGGTGGATCATCTGCTCGACCGCGTGGACGGCGTCCTCATCGGAGGCGGCATGGCCTTCACCTTCCTGGTGGCCCTCGGCCATGGCGTGGGACGCTCCCTCCTCGAGCCCGACCGCGTGGAGGCGGCGCGCGCCATCCTGGACCGGGCGCGGGCCCGCGGGGTCGCGATCCGCCTTCCCGTGGACGTGGTGGTGGCGGCCGGCCTCGACAGCACGGATGGCATCCGCACCGTGCCGGTACGCGAGATCCCCGCCGACCTCATGGGC
>Ga0137404_10002811_pt1 | contig 11620 bp, 9 predicted proteins | sample CZOMad2_1_16fung_FD_108285 | JGI IMG/M metagenome (GOLD analysis project Ga0137404, IMG submission 108285) | Vadose zone soil fungal communities from Angelo Coast Range Reserve, California, USA - CZOMad2_1_16fungal (Illumina Assembly) | ecosystem: Environmental > Terrestrial > Soil > Vadose zone...
AATGGGAGTGAAGCTAACAGTGGAGGCAGCGCTGCCCTGACAAATGTGGCCGGCGCTCAGGCCGTCGTGACTTTCACAGGCACAGGTATCAGCTGGATTGGCGTTGGTGATCGATGGAACGGCCTGGCCAACATTACCCTGGACGGCCAGCCATATACGATCGACGGATGGGCCGATTCCACGCACTATCAGCAAGTGTTTTTCACAGTCAACGGGCTGTCGAGCGGCTCACACAAACTCTCGATTGAAGTCCCTCATCAAAGAGGACCCAACGGTGAAGGAGCATGGGTCTGGATCGATGGGTTTGATATCCAGAACGGTGGCGGCGTTTCCGGCGGGATTCCGGCGGCCACAGTCGGCCGGATTGAAAACGACAACCCCGCCCTGACCTACACGGGCATCTGGTACAGGAATGACCACCCCATGCACAGCGGAGGAAGTGCGTTGCTTGCGGTTGGGGCGGAATCCTCGGTGACTCTTACCTTCAACGGCACCGGGGTCGCATGGATCAGTTATCGCGACGAGTGGTCGGGTCTCGCCAGAGTCATCCTGGACGGCGAACTGAAGGCGACGATTGATACCTATCTGTCACCGGCGCGGGCGCAAACGGCTCCCTATATAGTGCAGGGCCTGCCGCCGGGCACTCATACACTCAGGATCGAAGTCACGGGGACGAGGAATCAGAGTGCCGGTGGCGCCTGGGTTTGGGTGGATGCGTTTGATGTAATGCAGTAGAGACAAATTAGCCGCGGATTACGCGAATTACGCAGATGGGCGCATTAAAGAGTCTTTGATGCGCCCATCTGCGTAATTCGCGTAATCCGCGGCTAATTTGTTTCTCATCCTCCATGAGGTAGACTGGCCGGGTGAAAAAGGCGAGTCTGCTGCTAATCGTTACAGCTCTGAACCTCGGCGCACAAACCCGGACGACAGTCGAGCGATACGTCGGTGAGCACCAGCAGGAGATCCTTGGCGAGCTGGTGTCGCTGCTTTCGATTCCGAACGTCGCGTCCGACAAGCCGAACATCCGCAGGAATGCTCAACTTCTGAGCGAGATGCTTCGCCGGCGCGGATTCGCATCCGAGATTCTCGAGACCGACGTGAATCCGCTGGTGTATGGAGAACTCCGGGTTCCGGGCGCCTCGCGAACGATCCTCTGGTATGCGCATTACGACGGACAGCCCTTCGATGCCAGGCTGTGGAAGCAGGAAAGCGCTTTCAAGCCGATTCTGCGCGACGGCCGCATGGAGGAAGGAGCGAGGGAGATTCCGAATTTTGCGTCACTCAAGACGTACCCCTCCGGAGCGCGCGTTTACGCCCGTTCCGCCTCCGACGACAAAGCGCCGATTGTCGCTCTGCTTGCCGCGATCGATGCACTGCGCGCGTCCGGATTGCAGCCGAAGTCGAACGTGCGGCTTATTCTCGACGGTGAGGAAGAAGCCAGTTCGCGCGGTCTGATCTCGTCGTTGACCCGGTACAAGGACAAGTATCGAGCGGACGTCATGCTCGTTCTCGACGGACCGCTCCATTCCAGCGGCAGGCCGACGATCGTCTTCGGCGGACGCGGTATCGCCACTCTCGAGCTGACCGTATTCGGCCCGAAGTTCGCGCTGCATAGTGGTCACTACGGGAATTGGGTTCCGAATCCTGCGATGGACCTGATCCACCTGCTCGGTTCCATGAAAGATGACAACGGCCGCGTGCTCGTTGAAGGTTTCTACGATGACGTGCCGCCGCTCAGCCCCGAAGAGAAACGTACTCTGGCCTCGGTTCCCGACAATCCGCAGGAGTTGATGCAGTTCTTCGGGATTTCGCGCACGGACAAAGTCGGCGGCAGCTTGCAGGAAGCGCTTCAGTATCCGTCGCTCAATGTCCGTGGTCTTCGAAGCGCCTACGTCGGCTCAGAAGTGCGGACCGTGATTCCGGAATCCGCCACCGCATCGATCGACATTCGGCTCGTGAAGGAAACCGATCCGGACCGGATGGTCCGTCGAGTCCTCGATCATATTCGCAAACAAGGCTTCCAGATTGTCGACAAAGAACCTGACGACGCGACGCGAGCCAGGTATCCACGTATCGTGATGGTGAACAGCGGTTCAGGCGGTGCGAGCTTCTCCGCAACAAAAGCTTACCGGACGGAGATGAATCATCCGGTTGCCCTCGAAATCACGAATACAATGCAGCGCACATGGAATCAGGCGCCCGTGCGCATCCGCACCATGGGCGGCACAGTCCCGATGGCCCCATTCGCCGAAACGTTCGGATTTCCCATCATCTCGATCCCGGTGGTGAACTTCGACAACAACCAGCACAGCGAAAACGAAAACCTCCGGTTGGAAAATCTTTGGAAGGCGATCGTAACGTTCGCCGCAGTCCTGGCCAATCCTTAACGGGGAGACACGCATGCTCAAGATTGTCACTGCCGCAGCCGCGCTCAGCGCAATCATCTACACCGGCCTTGCTCAACAGCCGCCCGCGCCGGCGGGGCCGATGCCGCCCATCTTGCAAAACTATCAGCCGGTGACGGCGGAGCGCCTCAAGAATCCCGAACCCGGCAACTGGCTGATGATCCGCCGCACTTATGACGGCTGGGGCTACAGCCCGCTGGATCAGATCACGACGCAGAACGTGGCGCGCCTGCGGCCGGTTTGGGGATTCTCGACGGGTGAAGCGCGCGTTCACGAGTCGGCGCCGATCGTCAACAACGGTGTCATGTTTGTATCGACGCCCAACAATCAGGTGATTGCAATCGACGCCAGGACCGGCAACGTTCTCTGGCGGTACCGGAGACCGCGGCCTGATGGCGCATCTGTTCCTCACGATACCAATCGCGGCGTCGCCCTCTACGCCGACAAGGTCTACTACGCCGCCGGAGAAGCCGTACTCGTGGCGCTCGACGCCAAAACCGGACTGGAAGTTTGGACGACGACCGTGGCGGACAACAAGAGCGGTTACTACACGTCGCTGGCTCCTCTGGTCGGCGGCGGCAAAGTGATGCTTGGCGCTTCAGGCGGAGAGCGCGGAATTCGCGGCTTCGTCGCCGCCTTCGATCTCGATACCGGAAAAGAACTGTGGCGCACCTACACCGTGCCGGCCCCTGGAGAGCCTGGCAGCGAGACCTGGCCGAAGGGTGACCAGTGGAAAACCGGGGGCGCGCCCGTCTGGGTGACTGGAAATTACGATCCCGAAACCAACATTGCTTTCTGGGGCACCGGCAACGGCGGACCGTGGGTCGGCGATCAGCGTCCCGGCGACAATCTCTACACAGCATCCACTGTCGCGATCGACGTGGCCACAGGCAAGATCAAGGGCCATTTCCAATATCATCCCAACGACTCCTGGGACTGGGACGAAGTGTCACCGCCGATCCTGGTCGACTATCGGCGCGGCGGGCGCACGATCAAAGGTTTGATCAACGTCGCACGCGACGGGTATCTGTGGTTCCTCGAGCGCTCCAGCGGACCGATTCGCTTCGTCGAAGGCAAACCGTACGTGAATCAGAACGTGTTCCTCCGCCTCGATCCCGAAACCGGGCGGCCCGATGTCGATCCCGCCCACAAACCCGCGACCGGAAAGGTCGCCGAGTTCTGCCCGAACGCGCATGGCGGAAAGAATTGGCCGCCAATCGCCTTCAGTCCCCAGACCCGCATGATCTACATTCCGGCCAATAACAATCTGTGTGGAGGATTCATGGGCGTGGAGGTGGAGTACGTGCCGGGCCGAGGTTACACGGGTACCTCGGGAAACACTTCCGCCGCCAAACCCGGCGCCGATCATTTTGGTGAAGTGCAGGCGTGGAGCGTGGACACCGGCCAAAAAGTGTGGACGCACAACTACGCGAAGAGCCCCAACTGGGGCGCAATGCTGGCGACCGCCGGCGGACTCGTATTCAGCGGCGGAACCAACGATCGCAAGATCCATGCGTTCGACGCAGCCAACGGCAAACTGCTGTGGGAATGGCCCACGACTTCCGGGATTCTGGCGCCACCGACGTCGTTTCTGCTCGACGGGAAACAGTACATCGCGGTCCACTCGGGCTGGGGCGGTGACTCGCGAGGAATGCAGGCAACTCTCAACCGGCTCTTTCCGGGCGAGTTTCCGGAAGTCCCGGAGGGCGGCGCGGTCTGGGTGTTCGCGCTCGAATAAGCAGGGGGAATTAACCACAAAGACACAAAGGGCACAAAGACACAAAGAAGGCCGCCATCAAGAATCATTTGAGGCGGCCTTCTTTGTGTCTTTGTGCCCTTTGTGTCTTTGTGGTTAATTCCCCCTTGACATGATTTCGCGCCGTAATCGAACATCTCCGGCATGAAAAAATATTTCACTTCGATCGTTCTGATTGCAGCACTCGTGGCAAGCGTATCCGCGTTTGCCCAGGAACCGGTTACCGGCTCGTCCGACCCGGAGTCCCTTTTCACCAGCAAGGATCCGAAGCTCAATGCCAACAAGCAGGTCGTTCTTCACATCATGCGTGATCTGCTCGAGGCAAACCATTGGAGCGACGCGCCCAAATATCTTTCCCAGCGGTACATTCAGCACAACCCCAACGTCGCTTCCGGCCTCGAACCGGTGATGAAGTTTTTCGGCAGCCGGCCGCAGGGCCCGATTCCGGACAAGAACAGCTGGAGGACCAAAGTTGTGTCGGTGACCGCAGAAGGCGACCTGGTGGTCGTGGCGATTGCGCGGGAATACGATGATCCAAGACAGCCCGGCAAGAAGTACACGTCCACATGGTTCGACATGTGGCGGATCAAAGACGGCAAGGCCGACGAGCACTGGGATGCCGCTACGATCGCGGCCCCCGCGCCCCGGGGACAGCGCTAGGGGTTTAAAGGGATGAGAACTGGCTGTGGCCTTGCCGCGGAGCGGCGTAAGAATGTCGCCACGGGCGCAAGCCCGTGGATGAAATGGCGTCGAGATCCCAGCCCCGCAAGGGGCGCAAGATTTCATCGAGTCCATCTAAGTCTTTCGCCCATCCAGGGCTAGGATCCAGCGCAACCGTTACCCCGGGCTGGCGCCCGGGGCTTCACTCTGTCGCCGCTCCGCGGCTAAGAACGACTAGTTGTCGGCTAACTTCAACCGGACGGTGAGCTGGTCGCCTCTTCCGAAGTGCACCGGCTCACCTTTACCTTCATACCTTCTCATGAATGCGGCGTTCCGATAGGCCGCACCTTCCAGCTCCGGCCATGCAAACAGATGATAGGAACCCGGCGTGATCCCTTGAATCGTGAACGCGCCGTTCGAATCGGTCACGGCCTTTCGATAGCGATTGACCTCTTCACGAGCCAGCCCATCCGGTACAAGCGCCACGACAGCGTCTGGAATGTTTTTTCCGCGCGAATCCGTCACTACGCCCTCAACCGTTCCTCCATCGCGGCGCACGAAAACAGCGAGTTCTGTTTCGCCACTGACTCGAAGCGGCTGAGTCAGAATGTCGTGCGCAGCTTCGGTTGCGGATGCGACGTATGCATCCGGCGGCAGGTCCCGGAACCACACTGGATATGTCCCTTCCGGAACCCCGTCGATCACGAAAGTTCCGTTCGATTGGCTAAGGCTGCGATATGCGGCATTCGCCGGCATCACAGGTCCACTCAAAAGCGTCGTGTCGATATTCGCCAGAGGCAAAGGCTCCTTGTCCTCCTCTTCCAGAACAACCCGTCCGGTCAAACGCTTGTTCGGTCGCACTTCGAGGTCCCGCTCAAGATCCACTCCCCGAACTTCGACTGTGGTATGGGCTGAAACCGGTCCTGCCGATGTCGCCCATCCAACGGTAAATTCGTACATGCCCGGCGGCAAATTGGGAATCAGAACTTCGTCCTCGCGAGAAACAGGCGTCAGGTAGGTGATCCCGGGTGCCAGGGCTTGGACCGGACCGTAGAAGGCGACGAGAATCCCGCCTGCGCTGCCCACCGCGCCGGACGACAACGCCCATTTGACTTCCCTGCGGGCCGGCTTTGGCTCACCGGTGGAGTCGACAATTCGCAAGCGCACCGCCGCAAGTTTGTCTGACAACATCCGGATGTCATCCAGCGTGTAATCCTGCCCAGCCTGGACATCAAATGGCACCGCTTTCAGCGGGTCTTCGATCGCCGGATAATATGTGGTCACCGGCGCCATGCCTGTGCCATCCGGTGTCACGGCAGCCGGTAATGGTGCCACGGAAATGAGGTACTCGCCGCGCCGGAGTCCGCGAATCTCAAATTCACCGGTTTGTTTCGTGAGCGCAGTATCGGGAGTCCGGATGACTCGAGCCCCATTGTCGTCGTAGGCATACCGGTATGCCATGACCCTCACACGGGCCGCGGGCTCACCGTGCGTGTCGAAGACGCGGCCTGCGATGGAGCTCGCAGGAGACACGCCTTGAACGGAGCTTTGAGCGTTTCCCCCGACCGGCGCCGCAAGACAAACGGCGAGAAGAACCAACTGAGCCAGCCTTAGCGTGGTGCCGGTGTGGGTAACTGCCTCCTGCCGTAACCGGGACGATACTGTTGATGACAGGTCACGCATGCGGTGTAGAGCTGATCGTTTAACGCGAGAATTCCGTCGAGATCCTTGGCTTTCCCAAGCTTGTATGCCGCCGCTCCAACATCCACCAGCATTTTCGAATACTTGATCCAATCGCCCTGGTCCCTGGCGCGGCCGGGCATCATGAGCAGGTTTCCAGACTCCGCAAGCGTGAGGGCGGTGCGCTGAAACCGCATCCAGTCGAGATCGCTCTCGGGAGGCGTCCTGCCGATATAAAAGATGTCGTCTGAGGTTGGATAGATGATCTCGACCATGAGCTGGCTCATGGTGGCGACATTCTGGAATGTCGATGTTGGCGCCGCTGCCTGTGCCGCGATTGTTCCTCCGCCGGCCGAAAACATCATCGGAGCAGGAGAACGCAGAGCCGGAATCCCCCGCTGTGCCGTCAAGGGCAGCGCTACCAGCATCGCGAACAGAAATGGAAAACGGAAGCTTCTCATATGGACCCCTCAGTGCGTCATCGCATAGATCATGAAATTAAGTCCCATGCGATACGCATATCCCGAAAACCTTTCCGGATAGCATGCTGCATCCATGTATTCCCACGCGTCGCCGAGGTCGGTGTTGTATGTCACGACCACCATCAGGCGGCCGGTGTCGTCGGAAATTCCATAGACCCTGGGAATTTTGTCGTCTGACCGTTCCCATGTTGGTCCGCCGTCGCAGCCGTTTCCCACATTGGGGACTTGTATGACCTCGTTGACATCGAAAAACGTGTGAAAGACCTCATGGGATAGCGGCAACACCTCGATCGGCCGGTCAGGGAAAACCTTTCTGATTTGTGCCTCGAAGTTCGCCTTTTCGGCGAGGCCCCAAAAGTCGTCGACATGAAGAAAGCCGCCGCGCATGAAATACTCTCGCAGCCGCGCCGCCTCTTTATCACTGAAGGACAGGCCCCCGGGTTCGACGATGTAGATGAAGGGAAACTTGAAAAGATCGTCGTCCATGATCTCGATGACGTTCGGATTCGGATCGACATGCATGCCCGTCAACCGGTGGATACCGCCCATGAACTTGCAGTCGCCGCCGGGATAGTCCGTGGCCCAACCCCAGCCCTGGATAGGGAAAAAGTTCTTTCCACCGAATTCAGGACATTTGAAGGGCGCCGGCTTGGGCATCGTGAAGCTCCGGCGGCGACCGAAAAATCCTCCTCGCACGCCGCCCTCGGAATACAAGAGCCTGGTGAAGTAGAACTCCGGAGGATCGGCTGGCGTATCCGCCAGGACGGCGGTCATAAAAACGAAAGAGGCCGTGATGAAGAGCCCCAGCAACAATAGAGCCGCAGCTTTTTTCATATAGTCGTTTCGGTGAGACTAACGTTCTCTACGAGCCATGTCAATCAAGGCAGACTAGCCGCGGAGCGGCGACAGAGTGTAGCCCCGGGCTGGGGGGCCTGTTGCCCAAAAGGAAAACATCGGCGGTCTGCACGTAGCCGTGGGCTTTATGCCCGCGTTCAAACACAATTAAAGAATTCTTCTGGCGGTACTTGAACGCGGGCATAAAGCCCACGGCTACGTGCTCAACCCAACTTGATTTCATTTGAGCAACAGGCCCTGGCGCCCGGGGCTACACTCTGTCGCCGCTCCGCGGCTGAATCTAACCTTTCAGCGGGCCCGCCGGCTCGGCCCCCAGGCCCGTATTCGCGCGGACGAGCAATTCATCGAACTTGACCTCGGCCGCGGGTTCGCGAGTCAGGAGTGTTCCAAGAACGGCCCCGAGAAACCCGAGTGGGATGCTGAGAATTCCGGGGTTTTCGAGAGGAAAGAGCGCACGATCGGCACCCATGATACTGGGACTGATCAAAATCAGAGCCAGCGACGCGGCGAGTCCCGTGCCGAGGCCGGCGACAGCGCCGGTCGTGTTGAACCTTCGCCAGAAGAGCGAGAAGACAATCACGGGCAGGTTCGCCGATGCTGCTACGGCAAACGCCAGCGCCACGAGAAACGCCACGTTGGCCGTCGGACCCAGGACGATCGCAACGGCTATTGCGACCGCGCCGACAACAAATGCCGCCATGCGGGCCACCCGCACTTCTTGCCCCGGTTTTCGTTCCCTGCCGTGGTGCATCACGTTCGTGTAGAAATCGTGCGCGAATGATGTCGAAGCACTGATCGTAAGGCCGGCCACAACGGCAAGGATCGTGGCGAAAGCTATGGCCGAAATGAAGCCGAAAAACACCTCGCCTCCCAGGGATTTCGCAAGGAGTGGCGCGCTCATATTCGTTCCACCGTTCACGGCAATCGTGTCGCGCCCGACGATGGTCGCAGCGCCAAACCCAAGAAACGTCGTCATGAGGTAGAACACGCCGATCAACGCCATTGCCCAGACCACGCTGATCCGGGCGGTGCGCGCATCGGGCACGGTATAGAACCGCACGAGAATATGCGGAAGGCCGGCGGTTCCGAAGATCAGCGCCATACCGAGGGAAATCAGATCGAGCGCCCCGTAGGGCGGCTTGAATCGCAAACCCGGCTGCATGAAGTCCCGGACAACCTTCTGGCCGTTTTCCGTGTACGTGACCTGCCCGACTGCATCGAAGAAATTTGACAAGCTGAACCCGAAGTGCGCGAGCACGAGGAAGCTGAGGACCATCGTCCCGCCCATCAGCAGAATCGCCTTCGTGATTTGTACCCACGTGGTTGCCAGCATTCCACCGAAGACAACATATACGACCATCAGAATTCCGACACCGGTAACGGCAGTGTTGTAGCCGATGCCCTTCAGTAAGACTGAAACCAGCGCACCGGCCCCGACCATCTGCGCAATCATGTAGAAGGTGCTGACGATGAGGGTGCTCAACGAAGCCATCGCGCGCACCGGCCTCGGATTCAACCGGTATGCCAGCACATCCGCCATGGTGTACTTGCCGGCGTTTCGCAGGGGCTCAGCGACGATCAGGAGAACGGTCAGGTAGGCGACGAGCCATCCGACCGAGTACATGAAGCCGTCATAACCCTGGAATGCGATGATGCCCGCAATCCCGAGGAACGACGCGGCACTCATATAGTCTCCCGCAACGGCAAAACCGTTTTGCCAGGCCGTAATCTGCCGGTTGGCGGCGAAATAGGCTGCCGTTCCTCTCGAGCGCTGTGCCGCCCAGTAAGTAATGACCAGGGTGGCTCCAACAAATATGAGAAACATCACAAGCGCAGTCATGGTTTGGCCTGCCGATCCGTGATTTTCTTAGCCAGCACATCCAGGCGAGCGGCCGCGCGCAGATACAATCCCGCAATGCCCCAGGCAACAAAAAACTGCGACAGCGCGAACAGATACGCCAGGTTCACGTTGCCGATGACTCTTCGCTGCATCAGCCGTGGCGCGTATCCGACAAGAACAGGAAGCGCGAAGTAATAGATGATGAAGAACAGTGTCGCGGGAATGACGACCCTGAGCTTTTCCCGAACGAGCCGTTTGAAGTCGGATGACGCAGCGATCTCTTTCCACTGTTCCACGCCGGCATCCTATCTTAGTTTTTGCAAATTTCCCGAGAGTAAATTACCTTCTGACAGGATCCTGGAAAGGAGATTCCCGATGACACGTCGATTTCTTATTACAATGTGTTGCCTGGCGCTCGTTTGTCTGGCAGCAGGTTTCGCCGCTGCTCAGGCCCCGGCGTCCAGCCCGAAGACGCCTCCTGCCAGTCAGCCGGATCTGCAGGGAACATGGAGTTTCGCCACCATCACGCCGTTGGAACGACCCGCTGAGCTTGCCGGGAAAGAATTCTTTACCGAAAAGGAAGCGGCTGAATACGAGAACGAAATACGAAAGCGGAACAACATGGATCGCCGCGACGGAACGGCGGAAGCCGACGTCGGCCGCGCCTACAATGACTTCTGGTGGGATCGCGGAACGCGCGTCGTCAAGACCAGGCGAACTTCGCTGGTCATCGATCCGCCGGATGGAAAGATTCCTCCGCTGACAGCGGCAGGCCGCGAGAGGCAAGCCGAACGACAGGCGGCGAATCGCGGACATGAATTCGACGGTCCGGAAAACCGGCCTCTGGCGGAGCGCTGCATCATCTGGGCATCCACTGGACCGCCCATGCTTCCCACTGCCTACAACAACAATATTCGAATCGTGCAGGGTCCCGGCAACGTGGCGATTCTCATCGAAATGATTCATGACGCCCGCATCATTCCCCTCGATGGGCGTGCGCATCTTCCACAGGATGTCCGCCAGTGGAAAGGAGACTCGCGCGGCCATTGGGAAGGCAATACCCTGGTCGTCGAGACCACGAATTTCACAAACAAGACCGCCTTCAGAGGAGCCAGCGAGAACATGCGGCTCACGGAACGCTTCAAGCGCCTGGATTCGGACACGCTTCTTTACCAGTTCACGGTTGACGATCCGGCGACATTTACAAAGCCGTGGACCGTGGAGATCCCCGTGACGCAGAGCGACGGTCCAATTCTCGAGTACGCCTGCCACGAGGGCAACTACGCCATGTCCGGTGGTCTCGCCGGAGCGCGGGTGCAGGAGCAAAAAGCGGCGAAGTGACGCTGGGGCTGAAAATGGATTAGCCGCGGATTACGCGAATTACGCGGATGGGCGCGCAAAATCTTTTTTGAATGCGCGCCCATCCGCGTAATTCGCGTAATCCGCGGCTAATGAATTTCCAACCGGAATTCCAGAACTACGCCCCTTACCGGAATCGGCATATAATGCGGCTGAACGAAGGGGGATTTTCGATGACGCATCGATTTCTTGTTTCAATGTGCTGCCTGGCCGCGGTCATCGCCATCGTGTGGTTACCGGGTTCTTCCCTTGGCCAGGCGCCAGCGAAGACCTGGACGCCCCCGCACACACCGGACGGTCAGCCGGAGATCCAGGGAACGTGGAGCTTTGCCACGATTACGCCGCTGGAACGACCCGCAGACCTTGCCGGGAAGGAATTCTTTACCGAAAAGGAAGCCGCGGAGTACGAGAAAGATGTGGTACTTCGCAACAATAAGGATCGGCGCGACGGCTCTGCCGAAGCCGACGTGGGCCGCGCGTACAACGATTTCTGGTGGGACAGCGGCACAAAAGTCGTCAAGACGAGGCGAACCTCACTCGTCATCGATCCCCCGGACGGAAGGATTCCGCCTCTGACACC
>Ga0137404_10002813_pt1 | contig 11613 bp, 14 predicted proteins | sample CZOMad2_1_16fung_FD_108285 | JGI IMG/M metagenome (GOLD analysis project Ga0137404, IMG submission 108285) | Vadose zone soil fungal communities from Angelo Coast Range Reserve, California, USA - CZOMad2_1_16fungal (Illumina Assembly) | ecosystem: Environmental > Terrestrial > Soil > Vadose...
GCTCGATGTCGGCCTCTTCCAGCGTGTGGATGAGGCGGTTGCGAAGGGCGAGCGCGTCGCCGAGGTACTTGAACGGCAGCGCGTACTCGGCGAGCCCCGGCTGGCCGGCGAACGACGTCACGTTGCCGAGCGCGAGCACCAGGTGGTCGTAGTGCAGGTGGTGCTGGCGGCTGCCGAAGCCCGCCGTGGACGCGACGCCGCGGTGATCGAGGTCGATCGACTCGACCGTGCGGGTGTAGAGATTGGTGTTCGGGCAGAGGCGGCGGATCGGAGTGATCGTGTCGAGCAGGCCGATCGAGCCCGAGATGACCTCGGGCAGCATCGGCGAAAAGACGATGTAGTTCTCGCGGCTCACGAGGCCCAGCTCGACCTCGCCACGCCCGATTTCCGCCTTCAAGAGTTTCTCGAGCGTGAGCGCCGTGTACACGCCGCCGAAGCCGCCACCCAGGATGAGAATGCGCTTGGGCCGCTCGCTCATGATGCCTCCGTGACCACGTCGGGGCCGCGCAGGCCGTCGAGCACGGCGGCGTCGACGGGATCGACCGAGGTGAGGTGGATGCGCACGCGCCCGCCAGTCTCTGCCGTGACCTTGCCCCAGACGTCGCCCGACACGCGGTCGAGGCTCGGCCACGTCAGCCGCAGGCGCACGTTGGTGAGCGGCGCGAGCGGTGTCTCGACCTCCGCGTCGACGAAGCCGGGGCCGAGGCGGCGCACACGTCCGGCGAAGGACTCGCTGCGCACCTGCTTGCCATCCACGACCCAGCCGACCAGCGGCAGCGAGACGTCGCGTGCGGGCTCGGCCGTAGCCTCGCGGCGCTGGGCCCAGCGCCCGCCGAGCCCGCGCAGCTCGTAGAGCGCCACCGGCGCGTCGAGGCCCTTGAGCTCGACGTGGACCGGCGGCGCGACCTCGGCGAGCGGGCCGAGGTAGCGGACGGTCGACTCCGTCAACAAGATCTGGCCGCCTACCGTGCAGCCCTCGACGCGCGCGGCGAGGTTGACGGCGGCGCCGACGACCGCGTACTTCGTCCGCTGCTCGGAGCCGATGTTGCCGACGACGGCCTCGCCCGTGTTGATGCCGACGCCCATGAGCAGGCGCGGGCGGCCGCGCGCGACGTTGGCCTCGTTCAGCGCGTCCATGGCGCGCTGCATGGCGAGCGCGGTGGCCGCCGCGCGCTCGGCGTGGTCCGCGTGCTCGATCGGCGCGCCGTACACCGCGAAGATCGCGTCGCCGATGAACTCGTTGATCGTCCCGCCGTGCGCGATGACGACGTCGGCCATGCGCCCGAGGTAGTCGTTGAGGACTTCCATGACGCCGGCGGGGTCGCCGTGCTCGGCGAAGCGCGTGTAGCCGCGCAGGTCCGACATCAACACGGTGATCTCGCGCTTGCGGCCGCCGAGCGCCAGCCCGCCCGGCGACTCCAGGACGGCCCGGGCGACCTCGGGGGAGACGTAACGGCCGAAGGCGTTGCGGATGACCTCGCGCTGGCGCAGCCCCTCGACCATCGCGTTGAACGCGCGCGTGAGCTGGCCGACCTCGTCGCGCGAGGTGACGGCGAGCGCCTGCGACAGATCGCCGCCCGCCACGCGGCCGGCGGCGCCGGTGAGCGCGACGATCGGCCGTGTGAGCCGGCGCGCGAAGACGACGGCCAGGACGAGCGCGAGCAGCACGCCGGCCAGGCTGCCGAGCGCGATCGTGGTGTCCAGCTCGCGCAGGCGGTCGAGGTAGAAGTCCACCGGGTAGTCGACCTCGAGGACGGCGGCCGTGCGGCCGCGCGCGTCGAGGATCGGCGCGAAGGCGCTGATGCGCAGGCCACCGCGCGTGCGATAGATGCCGGTGTAGCGCGCCACGCCGTCCTCGAACGTCCACGCCACGGCGTCGGCGGCCTCGGGCCCGACGACGAAGGCCTCGCCCGGCCGCTCGTCCTCCGCCGTGGTGACCACGATGCGCGCGCGGCGTGTCCCGCGGTCGTAGTCGGTCAGGGTGCGCATCGGCGTGGTCAGCAGCGTTTCCTCGCGGATGGTTGCCAACGCCTTCGTGACGCGCCGGTACGCGGCGGAGTCGGCACGGCCGGCGCGGGCGACCTCGGCGTGCGCGGAGGGATCGATCAGCAGCGCGCTCACGCGCGCGATATTCAGCAGCTGCGTGCCGACGGTGTCCTCGACCTCGTGGCTCTGGCGCTGGTGCACGAGCACGCCCACCACGCCGACGGTGGCGAGGGTGACGAGGACGAAGACGGCCGCGAGCCGCACCGCCAGCCGCTGCCAGGGGCGCAGCGTCGGCGGCGTCGGCGGCGCGGTCGCGCTCGGCTCCATCACGCGCTCAGCGCGTCGCCGGGGGCTCGAGGCCGAGTGCCTTGTCCAGCGACCAGGGGCCGCCGCCGCGCGTCAGCAGGAAGAGGAGGATCGAGGCCCAGGTCAGATGCTCGGCGTAGGCGTTCGGGTAGACGAAGGTCTGGATCACCACGATCATGCCGAGCAGCGGCAGGGTGGCCAGCCGCGTGCCGAGGCCGAGGACCAAGAGGGTCGCGCACCCGATCTCGAACGTCGCTGCCATCGTCGCGGCGAGATCCGGTGACAGCACCGGCACCTTGTACTCGTCCGCGAACAGCTGCACGGTCAGCTCCCACGACGCGATCTTGATCAGCCCGGCCTTGAGGAACACGCTCGCTACCGCGAGCCGGAACATCAGCTGCAGCAGCGGGAGCGGGAACCGGCCGAGCACGTCCATGGCCCGCGCGATCGCGGCGCGCACTCCGGACGCCGGCATCGTCGTCATTGCGTGGGTCGTCATCGGTTCCCGCTCCTTCCGCCGTCAGGCTTTCTTGGGTGCCTTGCTGCCGCCGACGACCTTGTCGCAGGAGCCGGCCGGAATGTAGATCCACGCATCGCCCTGCTGGTCGCGCTTGGACGTGCCCGCGCAGGACGAGTTCGCGGTCTGGCAGTCGTTCTTGCCGGCCTTGGCGATGCCGAAGCACTTCTCGGCCTCGAACTTCGGCTTGGGGGCGGGACCGGCGTGCGTCAGCGATGCGTACGGCATCGTGAGCGCGGCGGCCACGGCTGAGGCGATGAGCAGATGAGATGTCTTCATGTGAGACCCTCCTGTGTGAGTGTTGCCTCTAGGACACGCCGCGGCGGCGGGAGGGTGCGCGCGGGGCGGGGACGGGCGCGCCGAGCGCCTGCCACGCGCGTAGCGTCTCGGCCACGCTCCAGGCCTGGGCGATGCAGCCGTTGGGCAGGAACGGCGCGTCGCCGTCGAAGACCTCGGCGATGGAGCCGAGCCCGTGGTCTCCCAGGTGATCGGCGAGCGGCGCGAGATACTCGCGCGCCCGGGCGGCGTCGCCATACGCGTTGAAGTGCGCGAGCGCGAACGGTCCGAGCAGCCAGCTCCAGACGGTGCCCTGGTGATACGCGCCGTCGCGCGCCCACTGGTCGCCGCCGTAACGGCCGACGTAGTGCGCGTCGAACGGCGCGAGGCTGCGCAGCCCGTATGACGTCAGCAGATGCCGCGCGCACGCGTCGACGACGGCGCGCCGGCGTTCGGGTGGCAGCGCGCTCGCCGGGAGCGAGACCGCGAGGATCTGGTTGGGGCGCAGGGCGGGGTCGTTGCCGTCCGGGCCGTCGAGGACGTCGAAGCACCAGCCGTCGTGCGTGTTCCAGAAGCGCGCGAAGCCCGTCGTCACCCGCGCCGCCTGCGCGTCGAGCTCCTCGGCCGGCCGTCGCAGCCGCCGGGCGAAGCCGGCCATCGCGACGAGCGCGTTGTACCAGAGCGCGTTGATCTCGACCGGTTTGCCGATGCGCGGCGTGACGACCCAGTCGCCGACCTTGGCGTCCATCCAGGTGAGCTGCACGCCGGGCTCGCCGGCGGTGAGCAGGCCGTCGGCGGGATCCTGGCGGATGCCGTAGCGCGTGCCGTCGCGGTGCCAGGCCAGGATCGACTCGAGCGTGGGATAGAGGTCCTTCAGCAGGCCGTCGTCGCCGGTGGCCTCGTGGTAGGCGCGGATCGCCTCGACGTACCAGAGCGTCGCGTCGACGGTGTTGTACTCGGGCGCCTCGCCGCCGTCCGGGAAGCGATTCGGCAGCATGCCGCGGTCCACGAAGCGCGCGAACGTCGTCAGGATCTTTCGCGCGACGTCGGGGCGGCCGGTGGCCAGGGTGAGGCCGGGCAGCGCGATCATCGTGTCGCGGCCCCAGTCGCCGAACCAGTGATAGCCGGCGATGACGCTCGCGCCGTCGGCATCGGCGGGCAGGGGGCGGCGCACGACGAACTGGTCGGCGGCGAGGACGAGCCGGCGGATCCACGACGTCGCCGTCCCCGCCTCCGGCCGTGCATGCGTCCAGCGCGCGAGCACGTCGGCCTCGTGTCCCGCGCGTCGCTCCCATGCGGCCTCCCCATCGGGGGAGGGCCCCGCCTCCGCGGACAGCACGAGCGTGAGGGCCGCGGCGGAATCGAGCCGCGCGCGAAACGTCCCGGCGTGCAGATGGTCCTCCACGTGATCCAGGCCGCGCTCGCGCTCGCGCGGCAGGTCGAAGTCGCGGAACCACGTGTGGGCCGGCTCGACTTCGGCGCCGCGCGCGAGCAGCAGCAGCGGCCGAGCGCCGGCGAACGCGGTCACGCGCAGACCGTCCGGGACTCGGGCCACGTCCATGCGCCAGTCGCCGCCGCGGGTGAGCGCGTGGTAGTCGCGATAGTCGACGAGCGCCCTGGCCGTCAGGGTCAGCGGACCCTGGCCGCGGAGCACGCGCCAGCGCACGTACGTCGTGTTGGCGCCGGGCTCCATCCAGACGCGCTTTTCCACGAGCGCATCGGCGCACGCGTAGGTCCACACGGGGGTCGTGCCGTCGAGTCTGAATCGCTCGATGAGCCGATAGCCCGAGGGATCCGCGACGCCGCTCGCCCAGCGGCTGCAACACAACGCCCATTCGCGTCCGGCGTAGTCGAGCGTGTCGTGGACCTGGGCCGCAAGTAAGGTGCGGCCGAGAGGCGGGTTGAGCGCCGCGACCAGCAGGCCGTGGTAGCGGCGGGTCTGCGTTCCGGCGATCGTGCCCGATGCGAAGCCCCCGATGCCGTTGACGCAGAGCCACTCGCGCCGCTCGGCGGCGACGAGGTCCCCCGCGACCTCCCGGCCCCAGGTCAGCACGCTACTCGGACACCGCCAACGGCCGTCCCGGGGCGCGCACCGCCGGGCCCGGATCGCGTGTCCAAAGGGCGCCATGCAACCGGCCGGCTGCGGCATCGGACTGCGCGCGCCTCACGTCACCGAGATCGTCGAGACGCGCCCGGCCGTCGCCTGGCTCGAAATCCACGCCGAGAACTACATGGGCGGCGGCCCGGCCGCGCGAGCCCTGGAGAGGGCGCGTGCCGATTATCCGCTGTCGATCCACGGCGTCGGGCTGTCGCTGGGCAGCGCCGAAGGGCTCGATGTGGCGCATCTGGAGCGGCTGGCACGACTGGTCGAGCGTCTCGAGCCGGCGCTGGTCTCCGAGCACCTGTCGTGGAGCGTGACGGGCGGCGCCTACCTGAACCATCTGCTGCCGATACCGTACACCGAGGAGGCGCTCGACGTGCTCTGCGCACACGTAGCCCGGGCGCAGGAGCGGCTCGGTCGTCGCCTGCTCGTCGAGAACCCGTCGGGTTACCTGCGCTTCCGTCACTCGCCCATACCCGAGCCGGAGTTCTTGAACGCGCTCGCGCGGCGGACGGGCTGCAGGCTGCTGTGCGACGTCAACAACGTCTACGTCACGTGCGCCAACCTCGGCGGCGATGCGGTGGCGTGGCTCGACGCGCTCGAGCCGTCCGCGGTGGGCGAGATCCATCTCGCCGGCCACACCTGCAACGACGCCGACGGCCACACGATCCTCATCGACGACCACGGCTCGCCGGTCGCCGACCCCGTGTGGCCGCTCTTCGAGCGCGCGCTCGGCCGCTTCGGCACGATTCCGACGCTCGTCGAGTGGGATACCGACGTGCCCCCGCTCGCGGTGCTGCTGGCCGAGGCCGCGAAGGCCCAGCATCGACTCGACACGGCGAGTGATGTCGTCGCTGCGTGAGCTGCAGGCGGAATTCCGCGCGGCGCTGCTCGGCGGCGACGAGCGCGGCGCGGCGTCGGCCGTGGCCGACGATGGACCCGGCGCGTCGGCCCGGCTCGCCGTCTATCGCCACCACGTCTTCACGAGCCTGACCGCGGCGCTGGAGGCGACGTTTCCCGTCGTGTGCCGGCTCGTGGACCGCCGCTTCTTCGGCTGGGTCGCCGACCAGTACGTGCGCGTGCGCCCGCCGGCGGGTCCGTGTCTCTTCGAGTATGGCGCCGACTTCGCGGATTTCATCGCCGACTTCCCCGCGTGCGCGACCCTGCCGTGGCTCGCCGACGTGGCACGCCTGGAGTGGGCGATGAACACCGCGCTGTATGCGCCGGAGGCGGCGGCGCTCGAGCCGGACACGCTCGGCGCTCTGGCGCCGGCCGACGTGGCGCGGCTCACACTCCGGCTCGACCCGTCGACGACGCTGCTCGCGTCACGCTGGCCGGTGGACGCAATCTGGCGCGCCAACCAGGCTGGCGCGGATGGTGTGGTCGATCTCGACTCGGGCGGCGTACGTCTGGAAGTGCGTCGCGTCGGCGAGGACGTCGTCTATCGCGCGGTGCCGCCCGCGGTGTTCGCGTTCCGCGCAGCGCTCGCGGCCGGCGGCGCGCTGGAAGAGGCGGTGGACCACGCACTCGACAATGACCCCGCCTTCGACCTCGCCGGCGAGATCCGTGCGCTCCTCGACGAGCGCCTTCTGATTGCCTAGCCGCGCAGCTCCACCGTCCGATCACCGGCGCGCACGCGCGCGTCCCACGTGACCTCGATCGCGCCCTTCACGCTCTCGTGCGCGGGGCAGCCTTGCGGGTGCGCGGCGAGCGCACGCTCGGTCGGCTCCAGCGCGTCCGCGGGGACGGCGAGGTCGTAGTGCACGTGGATCGAGCGGATCCGGATGGTCTTGCCGTGGCCCACGATGCGGCCGTCCACCGAGGCCGTGAAGCTGTCGCGCTCGAACGCGATCTTGCGCCCTGCCGGGGCGCCACGCAGAGTGCCGACATTCAGCCGGCCACGCCGGCCACGATGTGGTCGAGCGTGGAGGCCACCGGCGGCCCCTCCGGCACGCCGTAGTACTGGCGCAGCGATGGGCATTCCTCCTCAGTCGCGCAGCGCGCGCAGCGCCGCCAGCGTGTCCTCGGGCTCGGGACGGGTGGTGTAGTCGGGATCGCTCTCCGCGGAGCGGATGATCTCGCGACGATCGATCACGAATCGCGCCGGCATCGGCAGGGTCCACGACGCGTCGCCGTTGTACTTCGTGATGTCGAGCGGAAACGTCGCGTAGACGGCGCGCAGATAATCCGGCAGCGCGAACGTCAGGCCGAACTTCGAGGCGACGGTATTGCCGCGGTCGGTGAGGATGGGGAAGTCGAGCTCGCGGCTGCGAGCCAGCTCACGGTTGTGCTCGGGCAATTGCGGTGAGATCGCCACCAGGCTCGCGCCGAGCTCGGTGATCTTCGGCAACACCCCCTGTAGAGCTACCAGCTCTACGTTGCAGTACGGTCACCAGCGGCCGCGATAGAAGGTGACGACGAGCGGGCCGCGCGCGAGCAACGTCTTGCTGTCGACGATGCGTCCGTCCCCGTCCGGCAGCGCGAAGGGCGGCGCCGGGTCGCCGGCCTTGAGCACCCGGCCCGGCGCTCCGGACGCGCGTAACTCCTCCACCGCGCGGCGCATGGTGGCCACCATCTCGGGCGGGCGCTTCGCCTCGGCCTTCTCGCGCAGCGCCTTCAGCTCGTCCTTGAGCGACATGCGTTGCCTCCTCCGCGAGCATTGGGACACCGCGGCGGCTCCCTGAGATTCACGGGTGTAGACTCCCCACGTTGAGCACGGATGATCGCAGTCTACTCACGCGCGCGGCGGATGGAGACGCGAGCGCGCTCGAGATCCTCATGACCCGCTACTCCGCGCGCGTCTACCGGCTCGCGTACGGTATCACGCGCAACGCGCCCGACGCCGAAGAGGTCGTCCAGGACGTCTTCCTCCAGATCGTCTACAAGGGCGGCGGTTTCGAGGGGCGCGCGGCTCTGGGCAGCTGGATCTATCGGATCACGACCAATCTCAGCCTCAACAAGCGGCGCGGCAAGCGCCGCGAGCTGGAGACCTCGCTCGACGAGCTCCTGCCCACGTACTTGGCGGACGGCCACCGCGCCGGGGACCGCGCGTTTCTCGTGGCGGACTGGTCGGGCACGCCGGAGCGCGAGCTGCTGTCGGGCGAGTCGCGCCGCCTCCTCGAGGCGGCGATCGACCGGCTGCCCGAGCACTACCGGGCGGTTCTCGTGCTGAAGGACGTGGAGGAGCTGTCCAACGAGGAGGTCGCGCAGGTCGTGGGCGACACCGTGGCCGCGGTGAAGACGCGCCTGCATCGCGCGCGGATGGCGCTGCGAGAGCAGCTCACCCGTCATCTCGGAGCCGGGGCATGACCTGTCGCGAAGCGATCGACGTCCTCGCCGACTACCTCGACCGCACGATGCCGGCGGACCTCGCGGCCGAGCTGGAGCGTCATCTCGCCGGCTGCGAGCCGTGCCGCGCCTACCTCGCCACTTACCGCAAGACACGGGCCCTCGGCACCGCCGTCGCCCGTGTCGAGATGCCCGACGAGATGCAGGCGCGCCTGCTCCGGTTCCTCGCCGACAAGCTGCGCAGTTCCTGACCGCGCCGACTCGGGACCGTGCCGCGTGACGCGGACGGTATGATGGTCGTCATGCGTCCGCCCCACCTGCGCCACAACGTCGTCGCGCTGGGCGCAGACTACGCGTTCTTCATGGTCGCGCTGGCCTTTGCCTCGCCGTCTACGATCCTGCCCGCGTTCGCCGCGTGGCTCGGCGCGCCCAACGTCGTGATCGGCGCGATCCCGGCGGTGATGACGATGGGCTGGTTCCTGCCGTGCCTGTTCGCGGCGCCGTACACGGAAGGCCTGGCGCGCAAGCTGCCCTTCCTCGTCCGCTGGACGATCTGGGAGCGCGTGCCGTTCCTCGTGCTGGCGGCGGCGGCGTACTGGATGGCCGAGCGGGCCCCGGGCGCGACGCTGGCCGTCCTCCTCGCGATGCTGCTCGCGGTGACCGGCGTCGGCGGGTTACTGATGCCGGCGTGGATGGACCTCATCGGCCGCGCCATTCCCGTCACGATGCGCGGCCGCTTCTTCGCCGTCTCGAGCGTGGCGGCCAGCGTGGCCGGGCTCGGCGCGAGCGCGGTGGCCGCGGACCTGCTCGCGGCGTATCGACCGGCCGCCGCCTACGCGCTCTGCTTCCTGTGCGGCGCGGTGTGCCTGCTCGTGTCGTTCGTCGCGCTCGTCGTGGTCCGCGAGCCGGCGGCCGTGGCGCCGGCGCCGGCGACCGAGGGGCTCGGGGTCTATCTCCGGCGGCTGCCGGCCCTCCTGCGGCGCGACCCGAACTTCGCCTGGTACCTCGCGGCGCGCGCGCTGGGCTCGGTGGGCAGCATGGGCGCGGCGTTCTACACCGTGTACGCATTGCGCGCGTGGCAGGCGCCGCCGGCGAGGGTGGGACTCTTCACGGCGCTGCTGCTCGCGGGCACGATCGCCGGGACGCTCGTGCTCGGCTGGCTGGCCGATCGCGTCGGTCATCTCCTCGTCGTCTTCACCGGCGCCGCCGCCGTCGTCGCCGCCAATGCGATGGCGCTCGGCGCCCCCTCGCTCGGCCTCTTCGGGCTCGTGTTCGTGCTCAGCGGCGTGCACCAGGCGTCGGTGACCGTGTCGGGCCTCAACCTCTTGCTGGAGTTCGCGCCCGCCGAGGGCGAGGGCCCGACGTATCTCGGACTCGGTCAGACGTCGCTGGCGCCGGTGGCCTTCGTGGCGCCGCTGGCGGGCGGCCTGCTCGCGGACGGCGCCGGCTTCCCGGCCGTCTTCACGATCGCCGCCCTGGGCGGGACCGCCGCCACGATCCTGCTCGCGGTGCGCGTGCGCGACCCGCGCCACGCGCGCGCCGTCGCCGCCGAGAGCCGCGCGTGAGGGCGCTGCTGCTCGACCTCGACGACACGCTGCTCGCGTACTCGGCGGGCGTGGACGACTCGTGGGCGCAGGCGTGCGGCGCCGCCGCGCTGCCGGTGGAGGCGGCGACGCTCGTGGCCGTGCTGGCGGAGACGCGCACGTGGTTCTGGACCGGCGATGCCGAGCGGCACGCGCGCGAGCGCGTGAACATGCTGGGCGCCTGGACCAAGATCGTCGCCGAGGCGCTCACGCGTTGCGGCTGCGCCGACGACGCGCTCGCCGCCGCCATCGCAACGGACTACGCCGCGCGGCGGCGCGAAGCGATGCGGCTCTTTCCCGAGACGCGCGCCTTCCTGGACGCGCTGCGCGCGCGCGGCCTGCCGCTGGCGCTCGTGACCAACGGCGACGCCGTCCAGCAGCGCGACAAGATCGAGCGCCACGACCTCGCGCGCTACTTCGGCGCGATCCTCATCGAGGGCGAGTTCGGCTGCGGCAAGCCCGAAGAGCGCGTCTACCGCGAGGCGCTGCGTCGGCTGGGCGTGAGACCCGAGGGCGCGTGGATGGTTGGCGACCACCTGGAGTGGGATGTGTTCGCGCCGCAGCGGCTGGGACTCACAGGCGTGTGGATCGATCGCGGTGGCGCGGGGCTGCCCGCGGACGCGGACACGCGCCCGCATCGCATCATCCGCTCGCTGTCGGAGCTGCTCGGGTGAGGCTCGCGCGGCTGGCGATCTGGATCGCCACGGCGAGCTTCGTGGTCATGCTCTTCTACCCGCTCGTGATGGAGATCCTCGCGCGCGTCGCCGCGCGCGGCGACAGCGTGTTGCCTTGATGAAAGGGGGCCTCGAAGGGCCCCCTTTACCCCCATACTCGGAACGCCCCGGGGAACCCGGGGCGCTCCTCGAAACCCGTGGGCGCTCCTCGAAACTCGGGGCGGCTCGAATCTCGTTCAGCGCCCCCAGCGGTATTCGCCGTCGGAGCCGGGGCGACCGCGCCCGCCGCCGCTGCCGCCGTCGAGACCGCGCTTGGGCCCGCGCTTGCCGCCGCCGGGACCCTTGCGACCGGCGGGCGGCTTGTCGCCGAAGCCGCCGCCGCCGCCCGCGCCGCGCCGTTGGCCCTGCCCGCGGCCCGGCTTCTCGCCGAACCCGCCGGCACCGCCGCCCGGCCGATCACCGCTGAAGCCGCCGCTAGGCCGGGGACCGCCTCCGCCCGCGCCGAAGCGCGGGCCACCGCCGCCGCCCCCCGCGCCGAAACGCGGGCCGCCGAAGCCGCCGCCACCGGCGGGCCGGTCGCCGTAGGGTCGGGGACCGCCGACCGGACGCGGGGGCCGCGGGCCCCCGGCGCCGCGCGGCGTGGCCTTGTCCACGCGGATCATGCGCCCGTCGAGCGAGGTGCCGTTGAGCGAGGAGATGGCCTTCTCGGCCTCCTCGGTGGTCGCCATCTCGACGAAGCCGAAGCCCCGCGAGCGTCCCGTCTCTCGGTCGGTCATCACGGCGGCCGACATCACCTCGCCGAAGCGCGCGAAGGCGCCGCGCAGGCCCTCGCTCGAGGTGGAAAACGAGAGACCACCGACGAACAGCTTCACGGACATGACC
>Ga0137404_10002817_pt1 | contig 11599 bp, 7 predicted proteins | sample CZOMad2_1_16fung_FD_108285 | JGI IMG/M metagenome (GOLD analysis project Ga0137404, IMG submission 108285) | Vadose zone soil fungal communities from Angelo Coast Range Reserve, California, USA - CZOMad2_1_16fungal (Illumina Assembly) | ecosystem: Environmental > Terrestrial > Soil > Vadose zone...
ACCGAAACCACGGTCGCCAACGCCGAGGATCATTTGACCAGAACGGGTACTACCGTCGGCACGGTCACATACATGTCGCCGGAGCAGGTAGTCGGAGACGAGCTGGATGCGCGCTCGGACCTGTTCTCTCTGGGCGCGGTTCTCTACGAAATGGCCACCGGCCAGCAGGCGTTCTCCGGACCTACCAGCGGTGCCGTCTTCGACGCCATTCTCCACCGCATCCCGCCCGCGCCGATAACGCTGAATGCCGACGTCCCGCCAAAGCTCGAAGAAGTAATCAACAAAGCGCTCGAAAAAGACCGCAAGATGCGCTACCAGCACGCCTCGGACCTCAAAACGGATCTGACCCGCTTGAAGCGCGACATGGATTCGGCGCCTGCAGGCCTCATGTCTCTGGCTCGGATTCCACGCACGTTAAGCAGCCGGACAACCATGGCTCTGGCTTCGATTGCGCTCCTGGCGGCAGTGGTCCAATTAAACGTCGCCGGCCTGCGCGATCGTTTGTTGGGCCCCTTCGGAAGCGTTCAGTCACTGGCCGTGTTGCCGCTTGAGAACCTCTCCGGGAACAAGGACGAGGAGTTTCTCGCCGACGGGATAACCGACGAGTTGACCACGGATCTTGCCAAGATCGGATCCCTTAGCGTGACTTCGCGTACCTCGGTGATGCAGTACAAGGGAACCCACAAGCCGTTATCCGAAATTGCCCGGGCGCTGCATGTGGATGCGCTCGTAGCAGGGTCCGTGCAGCGCTCCGGCGACAGAGTAAAGATTACGGCGCAGTTAATACAAGGCAGAACGGACAAGCACCTCTGGGCTGAGAGCTACGAACGCGACATGCGGGACATCCTGGCTCTGGAGAGCGACATGGCCCGTACCATTGCTCGCGAGATCCGAGCCAAAATCACCGATCCGGAACAGATACGGATGGCGGGCAAACAGGCGGTGAACGCGCAGGCGCACGAGGCCTATCTCCGGGGAATCTATTCCGATGGTGACATGATGAAGGCCTTGGCATATTTCGATCGCGCGAACCAACTGGATCCGGATTACGCACCTCCGTATGCGGCCAAAGCCGGGCTCTTCCACCAAATGGGGATGATGGGTTGGGCGCCGCCACAGGAGGTGTCTTCCAAGATGCGGGACGGCGCGCTCACCGCCCTCAAGAAAGACGCCAATTTGGCCGATGCTCACGCTGTTTTAGCTCTTGCCAAGTTGCACTACGACTGGGACTTCGCAGGTGCCGATCAGGAGTTCCGCCGTGCTCTCGAATTGAACCCCAATAAGGCCGACAATCACCATATGTACGCGCATTACTTGATGGCCATGGACCGGGCTGATGAGTCAGTGGCCGAGAGTAAGCGGGCCGTGGAGCTGGACCCGTTCAATGAGTACCTGACCGCTTGCCTGGGATGGCACAAGCTGTTCGCGCGCCAGTACGATCAAGCCAGGGAGCAAGCGCAGAAGGCGCTGAAGATGGAGCCCGGTGACCCTTGGGCCCAGACGGTCCTGGGGTGGGCCTACGAGCAAAACTCGATGTATGGGCCCGCCATCGCTGCGCTTCAACAATCGGTAAAGCTCTCGGGTGACTGGGTAATGGCGAATGCGAGTCTCGGGCATGTGTACGGCATCGCCGGGAAAAAACGCGAGGCCCAGGAGATACTCGCCAAACTGATTGCGCAATCGAGGGGCAGTTACGTTTCGACGTACGATGTGGCCATTGTCTGCGCGGGGCTGGGCGACAAAGAGCAGGCGTTCCAGTGGCTGGAAAAGGCCTATCAGGAGCGCGCACACTACCTGGTTCACATCAAATGGGAACCGCGCTTAGAAAATCTTCACTCGGACCCGCGGTTTCAGAACTTGCTGCGGCGCATCGGCCTCACGAGGTAACCTCGCCTGTATCAAGACCAGTCACGGGCTGCGCAGTTGTGGCATCGGCTCGCGTGGCGAATGATGTCGAGACTGGTTTCGACGAGGAGTTCGTTAATTGCCGATTAGAGGGGTGAAAGGACCGACAACCGTGTCGGTTCTGGGAGAGGAGACAGGAAAGTGTCACGTGGAGCGCGGCAGGGAGCAGGCCGCAAACCGGTAAAGATCGACTTGGAGCAACCCGCACCGGGCGATACCATAAAATCATTCGCCACGGTAATTGCACGCAAGCCAGTCAAGTAGCCCGTTGAACCGCCTGTGAGCCACTCGCAAGACTGCGCGGTATAATCTGGTCCGAGGTGTAAAAATGATGACGCGCACAATCATTGCTGCGGCGGGGCTTCTGTTTCTCATGCTTGCAATGCCACTGTCAGTCGCCGCAAAGGAAGAAACGGTGATCCTGGAGATCACCGGCATGACGTGAGGCGGCTGTGCGGCCACAGTGCAGTCTGCACTGGAAGAAGTGAAGGGTGTTAAGCAAGCCAACGTTTCGTTGGAAACCAAAGAAGCAAAGGTGAATTACGATCCGGACGTGGTCAAAGTCGAAGATCTGATCAAAGCGGTACGGAACGCCCATGGGATGCATTCCTTCAACGCAAAAGTTAAGAAGACGTGATGCAGTCCTGCCGGTGTTGGGATTAGTCGGCGCTCGTTGCCGGTTCGGCACGAAACGGGCGTGGCGGTATACTGCCAAGCGGAGCGCCGCCGAACGGAAACTATATGCCACCCAATCCTGGAACCCCTGCCGACGCTTTGCCAGCGGCAGGAATACTAAAACGACTCCTTGGAGGCCTCTCGATCTTCACGATGATAATGACGATTCCGCAAGCCCGTACGATATGGATCAGCCACCAAGCGGCCGGCATATCCACACTGTCATGGAGCGCATACCTTATCTCTGCTGTGGTTTGGCTTTGGTACGGCCTACAGAAACGCGACAAGAACATCTACCTGCCATGCATCGGCTGGATTGTGCTCGACGGTGCCGTACTCGTTGGGGCGTTCGCCTACCGGCAATGAATCCAGGTGGCACGCGGGGTCACCTTACTTCCGGTGAAACCCCACGAAAGTCCGCGCGTTTCCCCGGATTGCGTCCAGCGGTACTGACAGTTGACGTTCGAACAGGGTGAGCCTAAGATGACGGCCAAAGCCGCAAGTCTTCCATGATTGGCGAGATCCTCGGTCACTACCGCATTGAATCGAAGCTCGGCGAAGGCGGGATGGGGGAGGTATGGAAAGCCCGCGATACACGATTAGATCGTTTCGTTGCGTTGAAGACCTTGCCGGCAGAGAAGGTGGCCGATCCGGAACGCCGGAACCGCTTCGTGTTGGAAGCCAAGGCAGCCTCGGCGCTGAATCACCCCAACATTGTGCATGTTTACGACATCGCGGATTCGGCCGGCGTACCGTTCATCGCGATGGAATATGTTGTAGGTAAGACGCTGGATCAGTTGACTGGGCGCAACGGCCTCCGGCTCAATGAGGCGCTGAAATATGCGATTCAAATCGCAGATGCGCTGGCACGGGCGCACTCCTCGGGCATCGTTCACCGGGATTTGAAGCCATCCAACATCATGGTGGATGAGCATGGTCTGGTGAAGGTGCTCGACTTCGGTCTTGCCAAGCTAACCGAGCCAGTCCCTGGTGAGTTTTCCCTAACCCAGAGCCTGAGAACACCGGAAAATCCGAAGACAGAAGAAGGAACAATCGTGGGGACGGCCGCCTACATGTCGCCCGAGCAGGCGGAAGGTAAGCCGGTGGATGCTCGTTCGGATATTTTTTCATTTGGTTCGGTCCTATACGAGATGACTACAGGGCGGCGTGCATTTCAAAACGACACTAAGCTCTCCACGCTGTCGGCGATTCTCGAGAAAGAGCCGACGCCTGTGACTGCGATCCTTCCGAAGACGCCGCCGGAGCTGGAAAAACTGATTGCGCGGTGCTTGCGCAAGGACCCTGATCGTCGCATCCAGCATATGGGCGACGTGAAGCTGGCGCTGGAGGAACTGAAGGAAGAATCCGACTCTGGCAGGCTGCAGGCGCCTGTGCGCCCGGCAGCCGGCGCAACCCGGCGTGTGCCCAAGATGCTCCTCGCAGCTTTGGTGGTCACCGTGCTGGCTGTGACGGCCGCAGCGGTGGTGTGGCTGCGCAGCGCGGGCAAGCCTGCCGATCGCTCGAACTGGGTACAGCTCACTAACCTGCCGGATGCAGTGAGCCAGCCCGCGTTATCTCCCGATGGACGGTTTTTGGCGTTCATTCGCGGCGCCGAGACTTTCGCGACGCCGGGGCAGATTTATGTCAAGATGCTGCCTGACGGCGAGCCCGTGCAGCTCACCCACGACGACTCTCAAAAGATGAGCCCGGCATTTTCCACGGACGGCACCCAGATTGCATACACCGTCGTCACCGCCGAGAACCAGTGGGATACCTGGGTTGTGCCAGTGCTGGGTGGACAGCCCCGCCTCTGGTTGCCAAATGCTTCCGGGCTGGTGTGGTCCGGCAAAGGAAAGATTCTGTTTTCCGAGATCAAGAACAACGATATCCACATGGGGATTGTGCAGGCCGAGGACAGCCGCGCGGGGGAACGAGTTGTTTACCTGCCGGCTCATGACCGGGGCATGGCACATCGGTCCTATCCGTCTCCGAACGCCAAGTGGGCGCTAGCCGTGGAAATGGACCGGGGATTGTGGCTTCCTTGCAGGCTGGTGCCAATGGATGGCGGCTCGGCGGGCAGGCAGGTGGGCCCGCCGGCTGCGGGATGCACGTTTGCAGCGTGGTCGCCCGATGGCAGATGGATGTATTTGACCTCCCATGGCGACGGAGCTTTCCACATCTGGCGGCAGCGCTTCCCCGATGGGCAACCTGAGCAGATCACTTCGGGACCGGCCGAGGAAGAAGGCATCGCAATGGCCGCCGACGGCCATTCCTTCATTACCGCTCTCGGGGTCAGGCAAAGTTCGGTTTGGGTGCACGATGCAGGCGGCGACCGGCAGGTCTCGCTCGAAGGCTACAGCTTTGACCCGGAACTTTTGCCGGATGGAAAAAGAGTTTGCTTTCGAATATCAAAGGGCGCGGTGAGCGCCTCCGAACCGAGCGAGTTGAGAGTCGTGGACATGAATTCGGGAACCAATCAGTCATTGCTCCCGGGCGTAGCTGTCGTAGGACCCTCGGGGCACGCCTATGATCTCTCGCAGGACGGTCAACGGGTGGTGGTGGCAGCGCGCGACCGCGAAGGCGCGAGGCGGCTGTGGCTGGCGCCGCTGGACTTACATTCGCCGCCCCGCGAAATCCCAAAAGTACAGGGAGATAACCCGCTGTTTGGGTCGAACGGTGAAATCCTGTTCCGTGCTATCGAAGGATCATCGGCTTTTGTCTACGGCATTCAGGAAGACGGAACGGGGCTGCGGAAGGTGATCGAAGAACCCATTGCGGGGCTTGAGGGCATCTCGCCCGGCGGCGAATGGCTGGTTGTCAAACTTCCCGGAGCTGAGGGTGCGACCGCCACGGCTTTCCCGCTTCACGGCGGATCTCCAGTCCGGATTACCGCATCCGGAGTTGCTTCCGATCATGCGTTCAAGTGGTCGCCGGATGCACGATGGGTTTTTGTTAACGTCCTGGGACGCCAGTTACTGGACGCACAAACGTATGCGCTTCCGTTGTCGCGCGGTGCGCTGTTACCGCAGATACCCGCGGGAGGTTTCACGGTTGAAGCGGATATGGCTAAGATTTCCGGAGCGCTGACGATACGTGGTTACGCCGTGCCTGGCCCCACCTCGGGGACTTACGCGTTCATGCGCCCGACCGCGCAGCGCAATCTGTTCCGCATCCCTATTTTGTGAGCAGGCCAGACTCGGACCGTCAGACAATCCCTCAGAGTTGAATAGAAACACAGTGCGGAGTAGCGGGAGTGATCGCCTCGATGAAATGCTCGCTGATCGCGCTCTTCTCCAGTCCGTATGCTTCGATGAACTCGCGCACCCCCTGGCCGTATTTCCTCGTTGTCCTGCGCAAATATTCCGTCCGAGCTTCATGCAGCCATCTTCTCTAGCCGATATTCGTGATGGAGTCCGCCCAGAACGGCTTTGGCACGCACGATGTAATTGTCCGGAAGGCGGTGTCGGTCCGCAGTCAGGAGTGTCGGTTTCGAAATCGGTTCCGGAATGCCAGGTCCAAGACTCTTGTGAGGACGCCCCTGGTTATAGTGTTTCACCCATTCAAGAAGGATGCGCCTCAAATGACGCTCGCTGAACGGAATCAAGAAGTCCAGGCACTCACGACGAATCGTGCCCACGAGTCGTTCGCACACGGAATTCGCCCGCGGAGACCGCACCGGCGTCCGCAGCACCCTCACACCCATCGCCGTCACAGCCGCGTCCATGTCCCTTGAATAGATTCGATCGCGATCATGAATGACGAAACGGTACGGGTGCTCTCCTGGAATGGCTTCTCGGAATTGCTGCAGGGTCCATTCCGCCGTCGGATGAGCCGTCACATTGCAGTGTACAATCCTGCGTGTCCCGACTTCGATGAGCACAAACACATAGAGGACGCGAAAGGTCGCCGTTACGACCACGAAGAAATCGCATGCCACGATCGCCCACGCATGGTTACGCACGAAGGTCAGCCATCGCTGGGCGGGATCGGGCGTGCGCCCCGACGAAGATCCACCGGTCAGGTATTTCCGGACCGTTCTCGGGGAGACTCGAAGGCCCAACTTTAGCCGCAGTTCATCGGCAATCCTTGCCTCGCCCCACGTTGGATTGTCGGCGGCCATGGTGCGGATGAGCTTTTGGAGATCGGCGGGGAGTCTGGGCCTCCCGCGCGGTTTGGACTTCCAGCGCCAGAATAGGCGGAAACCTTTCCTGTGCCAACGGAGGAGGGTCTCCGGCTTGACCAGGACGAGGGCCCTTCGCCATTCGAAGAACTTGCCCAGGAAGACGAGGAGCCCATCTGGTAGCATCGGTCGCAAGATGAGGTCTAACCTGACGTTCTTGAAACAGAGCCAGCTGCTTGCGGAGGAACAGGTTTTCGGCCGCCAATGCGCTACGGGATTTAGTGGTCAGGAGGAGCAGTCGAGAAAGATCGACCAGCACTTGGCGAATGCTCTGGAACAGATGAACGAGGCTCGATGAGCAACCGGCTGACATCGGCATAATCGCTCAGGATCACACATCCCGACCTCGCGACAGTTTAGCGGTTGCCGCCTGGACGGAATAATTGCGCACCACAGGGCGCCGACCACGCAGAACAGGCGTTGCTGGGCCGACCAACGGAGCAAATGAAAGTCGATCAACTTCAATAATTGCAGATCGATCGGATTATTTGGAGGGACGATCTTCAGATCGCGACTGTAAACAGCTCGGGACAAATCCATTCCTCACTCCATTCAATGTATTTGTTCCCTTGACTTGCTGTCGCACTTTTGGGGTTCACTCCAATCCTGGACCCCATTCCACTTGTGGTATGCCTTGGCGTTGCAGTGCTGCTCGTTTGGCTGTGGAGAAGGCTGACAGGGCGATAGCGGCGGAGGCTGGGCGAAAGCCGCTGTGTTGAACCAGCGATCCACGCTGGGGTGATCGACATGAGGATCACCAACGATATTTGGACGCTGCCCGCCTCCGAACGAATTTGTATTGTTGGACAGCGTCGTTGTCGCGAGCGGGAACCCGGAACGCCTAGATTTCGTGTTCAGTTAATCCAAATGTCGCGAAACGCCACCGGCGAGTTTGGGTACGACTGGATGCCGATGTATCCGGCCGGCGCGCCGCCGACAGTTGCAACGCTGCGCTGAGAGTCGGTGTTGTCGAAAACGGTGGTCAACTGAGTCGCTCCGTTTTCAGTATCGGTGAGGGTCACCTCATAGTGGTTGCCGTTAACCACGATGTCGTATTGCATCCAAACATTGGGACGGCAGGGCGGCCCTGGCGTGAATTGCTGGATGCGCGCGTCGTGGCCGCCGGTGTGAATGATCAGGTCGCCGGCGGGGATTTTGTAGATAGCGCCGGTACGATTCTTCCACAGGCCGTCCGGCTCGGGGCGGCGGCCGTAGTAGTCCTTCGTAACGTCGCCGCGGGCATTATCGTCAATCTGGACCTCGAAGCCGGAGAACACAGCGGTCCACGCGGGGTTCGTAGCCACGGCAGCGCCTTCGGCATCGGCGCGCGCGCGCAAAACAGCGGGCATGCGCTCCAGCGGATTCCGGAACCGGATGAACACGCCGCTATTGCAGTTGTTGGGATCGAAGACTTTGAACTGTAGCTGGAGGTGGAAGTTGCTGAACGCCTGCGGAGTGTAATACAGCATGGCGAAATCAGAGGAGCCGTAGCTCACCAACTCGCCGCGGATGAACGCGAAGCCCTGCCCGCTATTTGGAGCGCTGGCGAGTTGCCACTTCTTGAACGTTGCCACCGTGCCGTCAAATAGCGGCGTGAACCCAGCCGCGGACGCGCTACGAATCGCCGGTCCCGGTAGAACGCTCGCTTCGAGCAGGTCCGCTGTGCGCCTCGATAGCGCCACTCCGGTCAACATGGGATTCGGGGACCCGAGGCTCGGGAAGAGCGCTGGAGCGGCCACGTAGCAGTTCGTCGTATCGTGAATTCGGCCGAATTCGTTGGTGACCGAGGTCGCCGGGTCCGTTCCCATCCACAGCGTGCCGGCATCGTGATGGGTGCTGCCCTCCGGGTCGCGGCGGTTAGGATATGGGTGAGCCGCGCGCAAATCCGCAGCGGTGGCGGTGGCCGGCATCGATACGGTCTTGCCCTCCTTGGTCATGAGGATCTCGAACGGCTGGCGGTTGGAAAAAATCAGGGCCACTTCATCGGCCAAGGCGTCCATAGCATCCCAGGTCTGCTTATCGATGTTGGATTGCGCGGTGCTACTGGTTCCGGCCTTGACATCGGCCAGGCTCACTTCGGCGATCGAGCGGAAGTCCTCGGTCTTAGTGGGAGACAGCCGGATAAAGCTGTCGGGGTTCTGCGGTGTCATCTCGCCGATTCCGCGGAGAGTGATCACCACGTGACTGTCGCCGGCGCGCAGCATGGCATCGAGCTGCTCGGTATCGGGGATTTTCTTGAACAGCTCGGCCTCGGAATCCTGCCCCAGTTTGTTGAGCCCGGAGGCGGTGATCTGGAGATGGAAGAAACGGTCTTCGCCGGACACACTGGCTTTGCCCTTGACGAACAGCGCGGAGGCCTGAAGCGATGTCACAGCCGAAGACGGCAACGACGTCAACGAAGTCACCGGAATACGGATCGTCAAGTTAGAGCGCAAATGTGCGATGAGATTTCTGCCAATACGTTGAGCAGCCCGTCCGGAAAGCGAGTCTTTGAACGTGTTTAATGCCAGGCGCGTGCTCTCGATGGTGCCCAGTGCTACCACCACGGCGCTTTGCCTGCCGTTCGAAGCCGCGGCGAGCGAGATGGCTTTCTCTAGGCCGTCGATATCCTTGACGCGTACTCCCGTGACACGCACCCAATTATCGGACTGCGTTTCGGTGATGATATCCAACACGCGGACACGAGGGACGATCATGAGGCGCTTGCGCGCGTCGGCATCCCGCCATACGCCGCCGGTTTCACTCGCCGCCACGCGTGCCACCTTGATTAGTTCAGGCACCGCGCTGAACTTATTGAACGGGAACAGACCGGGCTCGGTCCTCGCCTGCACCGCCAGCGGCGCTTCCAGCTTCAGCAGGTTGAGCATGTCGGTGCGCGGCGTGCTATCGCTGGTTTTGAGACCAAGCATTTCGCGCAGCTCTTCATCGCTCACTGCCGCGCTGCCGGTGGTGGTCGTGGTTCCGCCGCCTGCCGCGGCGCCCCTCGCGAACGCAAGATCACCCAGTGCCTCCAGGCCGGCGTAGCGTACGGCAGGATGATCGGGCAGAGCCGCCAACTGGATGGCGTGCGGCGCGGAAGCAGCCAATTTGAGGGCGTCGAACAGCTGGCGCCGCAGAGCCATATGCAAACGGCCGTAAATGAAATCATTGGTATCGGTGACACCGATTTGATCGCTGGCTTGGAAGAAATAAGGCTCGGTGAGCGCGGTCACGACCGAAGCCGGCCAGTTCTTGAATTCCGCGTCGAGCAATTGTGGGGACCAGCCTCCCCACGCCAGGGACCGGCCACCAATACTGAACAGCAGGCCGGGATAGCCGAGTGCCGGGTGGCTGTCCCAGGGCGCGCGGAAATCCGGCGTACCACCCATGTACGGCATGTTTTGGAAATGCTCGGGAAGTGTAAACGGACCAGATTCGAGCACGAGAATCCGACGGCTGTGCGTCACGTCGTTCAGAAACAACCTCGACGCCGTCACAGCAGCGAAGGTACCGCCGCCGATTACGATTACGTCGAATCCGCGCGGACGTCCTCCGACGCTTGCGGCTGCGCTGTCGCTCGCTTCTTGCAGCGTGTTGCACAGGAAGCGGCCCATATTATCGAGCGTAAAAGTGGTAATTTCAGATGTTAATCCCACGCGGAATCCTCCCGATCTGGATAGTATGCGCCGGATATGTCCGAAATTCTATAAAACTTTTTTATGTCTGCTTTCGCACATTGGTGGACATCTGTAGATTTCGAAGGTCTCATCGGAGGAACGAGTAGGTCAGTTTGACCGTAAAACGCGACTCGCGTGCCAGAATCGGATTCCCAGCGGCAATGCTGTTGAACTGGCTGCCGAGAGTGTACACCACGAACAGATCGCTGTCCGGTCTGTACGTGTACCGTAGCCGGAAATTCACGCTGACGGGATCTTTTTCGACTGAGTTGACCTGTATGAGAAATGAGCTTGTCAGGAAACGATTGAACGAGAAACTCGTATTCCAGGAATCGACGTGAACGTTGTATAGCCCGGTCGGGAATCGGAAGCGATCCCAGGTCTCGAACCCCTCGAACGACAGTCTTGGCTTGGGATGGTACTTCGCCCTGATCTGAAACTCATTCAACGCACCGTTGTAGTAGGTTCCGAACCGCTCGAAGAAATTGTAAACGAAGCGTTTGCTTTGATCGGAACCGTACGTAAACTGGTGCCGGTCGAAATGGTACAGCCCGGCTGGAATGAAGACGCTGCCGAAAATGTTGAATGGGGTGGTCAGCCGCTGGATAAAATTATCGACGATGTCATCGTCTGTGTAAGCGCCGTTGTGGAAGTTCGCGCGGAACGTTGTCTGCCATTCCTGAGTCTGTAGCACTCCGTGTGTGTCGTGCTGGCGCGTCACAAAAGCTTCGAAGTTGAGCTCGCGAATCGGTCCCCTCTTTGGGCGGGGCGAGACAGTGACGTCTGCGAAGTTCGTCGCGAGATCGACCCTGTCAATAAATCCGACCTCCGGGTTGTAGTTCGGTTGCACGTCGGAATGGCGGTATTGGGCCTGAACGAGGTTACTCTTATAGTCCACGGAGACTTCGTCGGCCCAGTCTTTTCCCTGTTGTGTGGGAGCATACGAGAATGTTTTGGCCAAATAGCTGTAGATCGACAGCTTTTCGAAGAAAACGAGGTTCGAGTCAACACCGGCCGCCCGGTTGTACCGGTCCAGTGGATTGTTGGACTCCTTGTCGATTGCCATCGCACCTATAAAGGATTCCGTGAAAAGCCGCCGCTTCACGCGCGCTACGCCATAGTTTGCGGAAGGATTCACGCCACTCTCCCGAGTGTGGACGTCAAGAATACCCACTTCATAGCT
>Ga0137404_10002821_pt1 | contig 11593 bp, 26 predicted proteins | sample CZOMad2_1_16fung_FD_108285 | JGI IMG/M metagenome (GOLD analysis project Ga0137404, IMG submission 108285) | Vadose zone soil fungal communities from Angelo Coast Range Reserve, California, USA - CZOMad2_1_16fungal (Illumina Assembly) | ecosystem: Environmental > Terrestrial > Soil > Vadose...
TCGCCATAAGCCGAATCGATCGAAACGACGATATAGGTGAAAGGCGGGAATTTGCCGTCGCCCGGCTCCCACGGCTGCCACCATTCGCGCTTGAAAATACCGCCACCGCGGGCTTCAGGGGTTTGCTGGTATTGCGAAGCCCATGCGAAAGGCCCCGCATCCTTCTTCATGCTCGGGATACCCTTTTCAGGGAATCGCTCGGGCCACGCCAACTCACCGTCGCATTCCTCGGGTGTCTCGCGCCAGCGCGGGTCCGACCAACCGATTTCGGTAGTCGGCGGTCCTTCATTGCCGAGAGTGCCGACGAACCCCCAGACGTATTCCATTGGAATCAGCAGATGCACCCAGTCGCCGGCTAGAATTATCTCGCCCGACACGTCCTCTTCATTGACACGCTGCATGATGACGACCTTGGCGCCGGTGGTCATATCGTTCAGACGGGACGACATCGATTCCCAGAACCAACGGATCGTCTCCTTTCGGACAACTTCGGACTCGGATTCCTTGACGTTATGCGGGTCGTCGAGGATGATTCGGTCGCCGCGCTCACCGGTACCGACACCGCCGACTGAGGTCGCCAGCTTCCAGCCATGCTCGGTGTTGGATACCTTCTTGGCACCGGCCGCGACGACTTCGACATGCGGGTACATCATTTGATATTCGGCCGAAGTGATCAGCACAGCGAACTTGCCGTTGTCTCGCTCGGTCAGGGATGACGAATAGCTGAAGGCCACATAGCGGAGGTGGTGCATCTCCAGCGGGCCCCACTCCCAAGCCGGCCAGAATACGTCCGTGAGCAGGGATTTCATGAAGCCCGGCGGCACATTGATCAGCAGCTTGGTAATCTCGCCGAAGGTTACGGCCTCAAGGTGCTCACAAACGGCCTCCAGAGCCCATCCATCGCGAAATTTCGTCCCGGGCTCCAGAATAGGCCAGAAGTACCGAACGAACGCCAGCAGGCCTCCCTGCCAGTTCCCGTCCTCATCTCGATAGCCACGCTGGCTCTGATCGACCTTGGCACGACGGCGGCGCTTCTCCTGCGCCATCGACGTGAATTGCTCGATGTCAATCCGGGCAATAGGTCGGTTCATCGATGCTCCGGCAGCCACGGTTCAGGCACCGGCAGATGATCTGCGGTTCGGGTTTTCCCCTCGATGCCGCAGCAGCACGAAACCGCCATCCAGATCGTGTGCCAATAGTCCCGGGTCGGGTCACCGCCGAACATCGCGCGCCGATCTATCCAGCCGTGACTGATGCGTTCGGTGGCGTGGACAAGGAGGATAGTTTCGAGATCATGGAGAGAAACGGGCGTGATTGAGCCGGGCATCTTGTCATCAGCGGGCATCGCTATTCTCCAATGCAGCGGCGTGCTGCTGGCGCGAACCTACCTCAAATCGATGGAATAGCAAGCAGACCTAGGCCGCGCGACTGGGCCGTATTGAGCGCATCAACAGCGCGCTCTCCCGATGCCATCAGACAAGTCCCTTGCGCCGGTGACGCTCCGGGCCTCCCGTCGATGCCGATAAACTTAAGCTTGGGAGCGACGAACAGAATGCTGTCGGCATGCCTAGCAAACCGCTGCCACCACGGTGCCGATGTGCGATCTGGCGTCAGAGCGATGCCATCACCATGGATGAAGAATTTCTCCAGCCAAGGCGCAATGCCGTTGCGGCCTCCGAATGGAGGATTCATCCAGATAAAACCCTCCCATGGTTTGCTCAGGCTGTCGGCAGTGATGTGGCGCTCGGCAGGGATCCAAGGCACCACGCCAGCACCCGGGCTCGCAACATCAAGATCAAATCTGCATCCCAATGCCTCAAAGACATAGGGAGGGGTATACCATTCGTCAGTCGCGCCGACGCATTGTTCATGAAGTGCCATATTAAGAAGTCTCTGGGGATCGATAAAGGTTCACGAAAAAGCCCTGCAAGCTTGGCGGCCTACAGGGCAAAGTCTGGGAGGAAACGTCGCTTAAGAACGTTCCCCGTATCAGGTCTGTGACGTCTCGGCAACCGGTGCCTGCTCTGGCGCAGGCTCGGGCGTCGAGGCCGGGGCCGGCGGCGCATCGGTGTTGGCATTGATAGCCTTCACGATTGCAGACGAGTTGTCCGTCACGTCCTTGAATATTTCGTCGACCTTCGCCTGTACCGCAGGCGACAGCGCGCCGGCCAGAGCTTCATCCAAGCGAGCCTTGATGCTGCCGGTGAGAGCCACGAGGGAATCGATTTGCCCACGCTCTGCCGAGACCAACACAAGGATATCATCTACCGAGGCCATAATTCTCTCCATTCGTCTTACGAGAAAACCGAGAATGTGATTCGTTCGGCTGGTCTCGGCTTGCCAGCTCGTGCGTTCTTGCTCCATTTGAGATTGCTCCCGCTCACGCTCTTCGTCGCGGAGAGATTGCGGGTCCATCATGAACCCGCCGAGAGGTCTGCGTAGGCTTTGGAATATCCGCATTGCCTTCAATACGCTCAAAATATGAAAGTTCCAAGGCGGGAATTATCAGGGGTAACGCGTAGGCGAGATAGCGGCCTCGGCGATCTTCTTGAGCGCTTCCTCGGTCGCCTGCTCGATGCGGCCGATGGGGCAGAGAGTGTGAGTATCGACGGGACCTTCCATAGCGATGCCATGCTCCTCGCACCGAAAAACAGCCACACCTTGGCCAAAAGGCCCAGCGGAATGAGAGGCCAATATCCGACATGGCTTCATTGCACCGTCTCCGCGCTTGGCTCGTCCTTGATGTGCTGCATCAGCAGATCCCGCAGCGCCCGGGCGTTCGGCAGCGACATTACGGCCTCACCGACCTGCCGGGAAACCATCTGGCTTTCCAGCATGAAGGCATCTTGGATGCCCTGCCGCTCATCCACGAACACCAGCCTCACAGTGTCGCTGATCTGCAGCGTGATCTTGTTGGCGTAGAACGTGCTCATGCTTTCCTCAATCCGGTTTCTTGCAACTTGGGTGATAAGGTCCCGCGCGTTTGGCGAGATCAATCACTTCGCCTCCATACTCGGGATCATCCTTCAGTGCGGCCAGCCCATAGGAGTAAAGGCCGCTGATGGCGTATTGATCCTTAAGCCGCATCACGAAGAACTCGGTCTCCGGCGTGGCGCCCCAGTCGAGGACGCCACATTCAGCGAGAGTAAATAAGGCATCCGCGATATTTGCTGGGATGCAGCCGTTAAGCTTGCGCAACTCCTCGATCCTGCGGGTCTTGATCAGGCCGTACTTGCCGCGTGCGGCGCCGTTGATGTTGCGGTCCAACTTCATTGTTCGTCCCCATAAAGGTCGTATCGGCCGGGCGGCCCGGGGAATGGCGGCATCGGCGGGCGCCGACCAGCACAATCGCCGTAGGCGATGCATGGATCTCTGATAATGGGATAGCCACCACGAGGCGGCGGCATCCTGCGGGCGCGCTCGTCCGGCCCCCAGTCGCGCGGATCGGGCCGATAGGGACCGCCACCGTAGGGTGGACCGTACTGAGTTTCCATCGGCTTGCCGTCGAAAGCAATGGAAAGACCACAGCCCACGATCGCCACAACGGCGACGCCCCATATGAACCAGATGATCCGCCAACTAATGCTCATTTTGCCTTCTCCGCTTTTCGCTTCCGGCGATACCATGTGCGCTTGGAGATGTGCTCGATATCCCATGGACGCATTCCACTTTTCTTCGGGCGCCCACGCTTCTGAATAGCGACCGCCCCAGCCGTTTCCAGCCGGGGCGAGTCCTGCACAGTCCGCCCTGCGCTGAGCCTACTCGCAACCCGCCCGACGCCGGCACATCGTCCGGCTTTGTCGGTCTTGCCTTTGGTTGCTTTCGCTACGGGATTGGGCGGGCTGAACTTGAGTTTGCCGTGGCGAATGGCGCCAGCAATCTTTTCGATCAGCCCGGGCGGGTGCGCGATGCTCGTAAGAGCAATGCCATCACCCACCTTCGCAATGGTCGAGGCGCGGACTGAGTCCCGCTTGGGCTTGCCCAATGACAAACCGCTGGGGGCCTTGCGAGCCGTACCAGACGCCTCTGGGGTATTCTTGCGAGCAGCCTTCGCGCTGCCCAAAGCCCTCAATTGATCCAACTTGCTCATGGCACAACTAATTGGCACAGAAATTGAGATGGCACAACAATCAATTTATGTGCCACGCCCGGCAATTGCTTTCTGCAGCGCCGGCCCGGATATCCCGATCGCCTCGCCGACCTCGATCATCTTGGCATCCAGCTCCTCATCCGTCAGCCGGCTGAAGTCCCCGGGCTGGCCCAACTCGTGACGATGCACCACAAAGCCACCCATCGACGCCAACAGCGCTAGCGACTTCACCGCGGCGTTCAGGTTGGGTTTTCCGGAGAACTGCCCAGTGGGCTTGCCGTCCTTACCCAGCAGCGGCGCGCCGCCGCGTATCCCAAGCTCCACAATGTATTTGGCACGCTGTACGACCCATCCCTTGTCGATTGAGGCCTGTTCTATAGCCCTTTCGTTGGATTGGACTTCCTTGCGGTGCTGGGTGGCGAGCACTTCCTGCACCCGCTTCTGGATATCCGGGCGTTTGGCCACAGAAACGGCAGCGGAGTGGAACTTACCGGTGTAACCCACCAGAATGTAGGAATCCCACATCGACTTGCCGGCTGCAAGAGCGAGGGCCATGGCTTCATGGCGAGTATTTCTCAATGCTGGCACAGCATCTTCCGTAGGTCGTCCAAAATTCACACGGCAGCGACAGGAGGCCCATTTATCACTACCATCCCCGATGATCGCCGAATGATTGAGCGGCGATAGCTGGATTTGGCATCTTCTGGTGTTGATGGTCTGTCGTGTAGTTCCAGTGTCCCGGCAAGGGATACATGGCAGGTCATATGGTGCCTTATCAGCCAACGGGATATCTTGGCTAGCTCTATGTCGTAGTGGGGCTGGGGTTTTTTGGTCACCTTCCCATCCATTTAGCGTTGCGTCGCTGCAAATACAGCATCAAGACGTACCGAGATCTCGGAACTGCGACAAACAGAATCGCTTTTGCGATGAGCAACATTACGGCTTCTTCGGTTCGTAGTTCTTGCGCAGGCGCTGCAATCGGCCCTTGGCCAGCGACGGCGTGCGGGCGCTGTCGACGAGCACACCCTTCGGCTTGGGGCCGAGGCCCTGAGCCCATAGGTCGATCTCCTTCTCCAGATCCGCCATGCGGTCGAACGAGGCGCGGCGCTGAGGCGAGAAGGCTTTGATGGCTTCTTCCCAATTGGGCCAGTCGAGGATGTTGAGATACATGGCGAGCTGCCGATCGGTCATCATTCGATCACCTCCGCGAGCCAGAGCACGAATGTAATTACCCCAGCCCATAACACTATCGACACCACGATCGCTAGAAGCCATGGGCGGAGGTGGAGAATCATCTCAACTCCATCACCGCGCGCGCCGCGGCCAGATATTCTTTCCAGTGGCGCTCGACGTACCGATCCAATTCAACTGACCATCCTGAAGGCTGGATGACGTTCTGATTGGCAACGGTGATCAGAACGCGGCTGTGCGGCTCCCGGTAGAGCGGCGTCTGCCCGTGCCACATCGCCAGCATCTTGGCGATTCGCTCCTCGGCAATGGTGGGAGGGGTCAGCATTACTCATCGTCCTTATCGGGATAGACTACCTCGCCATCGGCGTCGATTGGCGCTGTAGGCCAGCCATGGAGAGCAATATTTCTCGACCTGAGCGTTCGGTTATAGGCGCGGAAAGCATACCGAAATGGAGCCGTAACAGTGCCGGCCGCGATCATGGCCAAAGCCAGTGTGATCAATGGATGAGATTCTGCAAATTCCCACATGGTGATGCTCCGTTACAGGTTGTGGGCGATTCCCGCCTTGTCTAGGGCCGTGATGATGGTCTTACGGGCTTTCTCCACCACCTCGTTTTTGATGCTCAGGAAGATCGTGGTCTTGCTGCGATTCGATCGCGGCGGCTGCACCGGCAGATCCTCGATGTCAGGCAACTGGATGTTGTCGAGGCCGAGCGGCTCCAGATTGAAATTAATTGAGCCTAACTCCTTGAGTTCAAGCTCAAGCATTTGGGCATCCCATCCAGCCCCACCAGCGACAGGCAGGCTGTTATCCGCAATGCGGAGGGCAATAGTTTGGGCCGGCGACAAGTGGCCCAGCTTAATAACTGGAATCCTTTTCATGCCGAGCGCAACAGCGCATTCCACTCTCGCGTGACCAGCGATCAGGACACCACGGGCGTCCACCAAGCATGGATTTACGAACCCGAACTCCTTGATCGAGGCCTTGAGATGCTCAAGCTGTTGCGGTGGGTGAGTTTTGCTATTTTTGGCATATTTTGAAACTTTCGAAATAGGCCATTGTTCAATTTTCAATGATTCCAAGACAACCCCCTGAGCATATTTTCGCGCGACTTGAGAACTGCGGCCGGACGGTGAATCGAGGTCACATGAGGCCAATTACGGCCGCTGATGATCAGAACTATAGCAGCCTTGCTGACCTTGTGAAAAAGAGCAAGCTCCGCGGAGGACGCACCTCCAGCATAGGCTGCTATAATATTCTGCACTGCATCTTCATCGAGAAGAGCAGCTCCATTTTTAGAACCAATGGAAGCCGTTCCATGAAGAAGCTTATGGGAAGCGTTTTCTTTGGGGGTAGCCCACACCAAGTTGCTGGTGAAATTGTTTTCCGTCATTCCATCGAGGTGAGCCGCTTCATGATCCGGCGTAGGGGGCGCCCCATTAAAGGCCCAGCACACCGCCCGATTGACCTGCCAATAGACAGCACCATCCGAATAGAAACTCAGGTATATTTGACCCCAGCCATTAGGCTTCGGTTTCAACCGAAGTATTCTGCCAAAGTAGGATCTCTGCATCGTTCCTCCATGCCGACACGGCATTGAAAGACGTCGGTCAAGAGACCTAATACGACCAATACTGGAAGCCTGATAGAAGGGAAGCGGAGGAATGTCCCGCCACTCCTCACCTTCGACCTTGAGCGCGTCGTTTTCCTTTGGGAATGGTTTTGCCCTTGGCATTTTGCAGTCCTTGCTTGGGAGCGGGAGGAGGTCCGACGCGACGCATGTTCTCGATATGAGCTATCAGCGTATGGCCGTGCATGGGAGCGCCGTATCGGCCACGGCCAAAGAATGCATCCCCTTCGATCACCATGCTGCTGGTGCGGTAGCGTCCATCTACCAACCATGTCACCTGCAGCACCACCGATGCCGGCCATGTCTGGTCCGGATCATGCTGGATTGCGCGCGAAGTGTCAGAAACCGGTTCGTCGATTGCCATGTGATCTTTCTGGTTGCATGCGGCCCGGGGGAGCATCACCAACCCCGGACCGCCGCATCAAGAGCCGAACCCTAAAATCTACGGCGTTCCCGGGAAGGATTGCCCAGCTAAAGTGTCCGGCTCGATCTCGAATCATATGCGCTCAAGACCTCGAAAGTCAATTATTTGCTTACGGGGTCTTTCCAAATCCACGCATCGTTTTCGCATTCGTAGGAGCCCATCTGGATTTCTTCGTTGGTAACGCCAAAATACGTGACCACCTTGCCGCCACATATCGCGATCTCCATGCGCGGCTCGCCGTGGTATAGGCTCTTGCCGTGGAACGGACCGCCTATGCACTTACCGTGAAACAGAGTCATCAGCGCCGAGAGGTCATAGCAAATTCGTTTATATCTCCTACGGAGATTCCGCGCGATCGTGAGGTAAGGCATTGTTGCTTCTCCGACTGCAGACGCTTGAGACGCTCGGCCGCATCGTGCGGAGTGACGCCATCGACCACCAACGCACGCAGATAGGTGCTATCGAGAAGCATCCCGTCGCGCCAGAAATCGTCGAGCAGCTCGTTACGCTGCACTGGAACTTTCATGGTTTCCCCCTGTCCACATAGTCGAGCTGCGCTCGGTGAGTATCATTGCGGATCTCGTCCCGCGAGTGTAGCGCCCAGTCGTACTCCAGCAAATAGTTGTGCGAGTTGTTCTCCAGATTGTAGCGATGATCGGAGAGCGAGATTTTTATAAACTGGCGCATGCATCCGGGCGGCTTGATCAACGGTGTTGCATGCACCACGTAAGGATCGAGAGCATAAAGGGTACGCTCAGGCCATTGCATATCCCAAGTCGATTCGACCTGCTGCTCGAATTGCTTTTGCGAGATGATGTGATCATCGGAAATGTTGCGAAACTCCTGCACGGCAAACCGCGTACCCGGCCCAACCCACCAGACGTAATTCATATCGTCGGTGCCGAATCCGTCGCAATGCCAACCCGGCCGATTAAGAGGATTGTCGGGCGAGGCCCATCCCTTGCGCGCGCTCAGATAGACGTACCGATATCGTCGCGGCGAGGCCTCCAGAGCCTTCCTGATGAGGGGCATGCAGCACTGCACATTGGGAGGCAATGCGATGCCGGAACCGAGTATACTCACCGGCAGATAGAGATAATACATCACTTCGAGAAGGTCGAAGTTGAAGCGGCCCAATGCGATGGGAGGCTTGCCGTAGTCAGCCATGATTTTTTTCCTGTTGATGCTCTGGATCGGGGATGCTCTCAAAGTCGTATCCCGGCCATCCGGGAAATTCCGGCAAGATGCCGGTGCGCCGCTGATGCGCTCCCAACAGCCATACCAGTCGAGCGATATAGAGCGGGATCTGCTTGGCGCCGCTTTCCAGCTTCCTGATTCGGCTCTCGTCATTGCGGTCATTGCCGGTGTAGCCGATCAGCCGCGCCATCTCCACGCGATCGAGCCCCATTTTTTCGCGGATGGCCCTCATCTCGGGTCCCGTCATGACCTTACCTGCGGCAGCTCTTCAAGGTACAGGAAATGCGTCGGCAACATGCTCCATGAATGGACCCGGCCGCCGGTGCCGATGTGTCGGTGAAACTGCCACATGTCCTGAGTATCTTCATCTGGCACACAGACGCGCCAGAAGATGCCGTCCGTGCAAAGGATTTCCCGACCGTCACGCGGGGCATCCGCGATCGGCCGGAGCGCTGGCCTACCGGAAGGTGGCGCCACCCATATTCTGCGGAGGAATGTCATGGCTGCACATACTCCGCGATAGCGTGAAGTTCGTCGTAAACCGACTGCAATCTCTGCAGGCGGTCCACATGCTCGGATAGAGCCCGCCTGATGGCCATGTCGCCCTGCGGGTAATAATCCCGACCGTTCGGCGCCGTCGCCTGCACGGCGATCTGAGCCTCGGCAATGGCATCCAGCGCCTTAAAGATCGTCTCGAACAACTCGGCCTTGGAGGTGCCGTTGAGGTAGATGGTTGGGAGCGTCAGCATCAGATCAACTCCACCGACCTGAAATTCGGAATAGCCATGAGCGGATTGGCCTTGTAAGCCGCGTGGTCGTACCCGCGCATGCCGACGACGGTGGAATAGCCGTCCGAACCCATTGCGTTGCAGGTAACAACCGCCTGCGCCATGCAGTCGCGCAGATCGTCGCCGAAATAGATCAGAGCCTTGATCAAGCGGCCGGTGCCGCGCTCGCGGCGCTCTCCCTTCTTGGCGCGGACGTTATAGACGTAATCGACCTCAAGACGGTATTTCATGGCTCAGGCCTCCCGCTTCGAACGAATCGCCCCGATGACGCTCGGAGTGCCACGTACCTGAACACGAGTTTCGCCGTTCTCACGCCACAACAGGAACTGATCCGGATTCTTGCGATAACCGCGAATCAGGCGAGCCAGATAGGCTCGGTCATCTCCGCAAGACCGAGGGCTCTTGTCGGTAATGAAAAGAAACTCTTTCTTTGGACGAGTGTTCATGATGCGATGCCCCCCTGAGCCACAATGGCTCTGACCCGCTTAAACCACAAGTCGAGGTCGCCGTCAATAGCATGCTTACTAACTCAAGCCGCGAGTACCGGCGGGAAACTCTTGTGCTCGACCCCGTCGATCAGACATCCAGCATCCTTTCCACGAAATCCGCCGTTCTGCTTGTGATGGAAGGTGACGCCGAGATCCGCGCACTGATCGCGCAGCAGCCGGACCGCGTCCATATCGAGAGGACGAAATCCAGCGCCGCTCTCGCCGCCGGTGATGATCCAGTCGGGAAAGCCGCAGCCGGTTGGTCCGGCCAGCATATCGATGCGGCCCAGAAGCGGCTCGGCCGATACACCGCGCCATGCCGCCGGGGTCGACATCAGCTTGAAAATATCCCGGTTCCATACTTCCTGATTCTCCAGCGTCGCCATCACCCCAGCATTGAGATAGCCGGCACCCCAGTCCGCGGGAAGCATCTTGCGTGCGTTGCCGATCCGCTTGGTAAGCAAGATCCACCGCAGGTTCGGTGTCTGCCGCAGCAGCTCCCAGAGATCCTCCCGCCACGCCTGCGGGACCTCGTTGTCAAATACATCGGCGAGGCTGGCGCAGAACACCCGGGGCCGGTAACCCGTCTCAGCGGCCTTCCTATTCCATTTGAGGGGCTGCCGCCAATTAGCCGTGGATGTTCGAAGTCGGGGCTTTCCAGCTCCCCATTCCACTCGGCCCCAGCGGGTATCCATCATCGCTGCAGCATAGCAATTGTTACATGCGGGACTGACTTTGGTACATCCGATGAAGGGGTTGAAAGTCGCGTCACACCAGCTAATGCCAGTTGTTTCTGCCATAAATTTCACCTTTTAAGGTTGTGTCCGGAAACAAAGCGACGCGGGCGCCCTTGTCCATCGAACTTGAAGAAAAGAACGCCACAGTCACACTCACAAACCACTTGGGGATTATCTTCACGCGGCAATCTCAAATCGGTTCGCTTGCGATGAAAGACAGCATGATCTGCTTTCGAAGGCGCGACAATCAAGTTGCTCGGCTTATTGTTTCCTTTATCCTCATCATCATGGTGGATCTCTTCACCCGGCTGGAGCGGTTTGCCCCGGGATTCTTGAGCTTTGAGACGATGTTCGTAAGCATAGCCACGGACATCAGCCAACGGATGATCTTTACCAACCCTGATTAGAACATAGCCGCGCGGGTCAGTGACTCTGCCGCCCTTCCAATTAGGATTTTCTTCTCGGCTCTTAAACAGATTTTTAGGAATCACAGCCTCTCCTTATGGGAATTATCCAATCATTTGCGGGTAGGCGCGGTGAATGTGAAAGTCCCGGGAGGGCGCGGGGCTGGGGGCTGAGGAAGCCCTCCCGGGGTAATCGCCGCTTACGCGGCTTCTGCGAGCACCTTCCAATCGGGCTTGGCCAATTCAATCACTTGCGCGCCGATCCGCTCCAGCTCGGTGGCACGATCGTAGGATTCGACATCCTGAGACATGCGTGTCACCGCGTTGTAGAGGCCGAAGCGCGACAGGTCGCCGCCCTCGATCAGATGCTTCAGAACAGACTTACCTTCGGTCTCCAGCAGGCCCAGTTTGCGGCTGGACAGCTCGATCACCTTCACCACATCGCCGGTGATCTTGTCGGCGTGCGTGCCTTCGATCTTGTCGCACAGAGAATCAAACTTCGCCTTGTCAAACACGGCGCGGACGACGTCACGAACGGTCGACCAGAGAGCCGCGTTGTTCAGCCGGCGCGACTTGTCCGAGAGCATGGCGTACAACTCGCCCTCGGCAATGCTCTGCTTCTGGCCGACGTGCGCACGGCGCA
>Ga0137404_10002824_pt1 | contig 11584 bp, 8 predicted proteins | sample CZOMad2_1_16fung_FD_108285 | JGI IMG/M metagenome (GOLD analysis project Ga0137404, IMG submission 108285) | Vadose zone soil fungal communities from Angelo Coast Range Reserve, California, USA - CZOMad2_1_16fungal (Illumina Assembly) | ecosystem: Environmental > Terrestrial > Soil > Vadose zone...
CCCCGGTCCTTGAGCCCGAGGCGCCGCGCCGGCAGCGCGGTCATCTTGTGGATCGCCTGGGGCAAGCTCAGCACGCGCTGCTCACGTGCGTACTCGCCCAGAACCCGCGGGAACGTTCCATAGCTCCTGGGGTGTGGTTTGCCCACCGCCAGCTCGCCGTACGGCGCGAGCGCCGAGCCGTCCGAGCCGATCATCACGGCCGGATGCGTCAGCGCGCGGCGCAGATCGCGCTCGTCGAGCTGGAAGAGGATCATATACCCCTTGCCGCCTTCGGCGACAATCAGCTCGATCGCGGCGTCGAGCGGGTCTATCCCTCGGCTGGCCGCGATCTCGGAGATTCGCTTGCCCTCGGCGTCCTTGCGTCGAGGGCAGGAGGCGACCATCACGTTCTCCCACCCGATGCGATCGAGCAGGCCCTGGCCGGTCTCCGGCGCCTCGATATCGCGGCGGATCCGGGCGCGGTCCTCCGGGTCGGCCAGGCGCTTGAGCATGGCGTCGATCCCACCCTCGAGCGCCCAGTCCGGCAAGAGCGTCCGCAAGGTCGTGCTGGACGCGGTGTACGGATAGACGTCGGCCATCACGTCGAGTCCCTCGGCCCGCGCTTCGTCGATGAGCTGGAGCGCATCGGCGACCTTGCCCCAGTTCGGCCGCCCCGCGGCCTTCACGTGGCTGATCTGGACCGGCAGGTCGCCCTCGCGCCCGACGTGGATCGCCTCTCGCACCGCGTCCAGGAGCGTCGCGCCCTCGCCGCGGATGTGGCTGGCATAGAAGCCCCGATGGCGCGAGGCCGTGGCCGCGAGCGTGACCACCTCGTCGGTCGTGGCATAAGAGCCTGGCGCATAGATGAGCCCGGTCGAGAGGCCCCAGGCGCCGTCCTCGATCCCGTCGGCGAGCAACCTCTGCATCCGGCCGAGCTCCGCCGCCGTCGGGGCGCGGCGCGCAAAGCCCATCGCGGCGATCCGCAGGGTGCCGTGGCCGATCAGCTGGATCACGTTGAGCGCGGTGCCGCTGGCGTCGAAGGCCTTGAGGTAGTCGCCGACGGAGCGCCAGGAAAAATCCATGCCCGCGGGCACGTGCGGCGCGAAGCCCCGCAGGTCCTCCAGGAACTCCGTGGACACGGGCGCGGGAGAAAAGCCGCAGTTGCCCACGACCTCGGTGGTCACGCCCTGCCTCACCTTCGACTCGGCGCGCCGGTTTCCCCAGAGCCGCCAGTCCGAGTGCGAGTGCATGTCGATGAACCCGGGAGCCACGACCTTGCCCGACGCGTGCAGGTTGCTGCCCGCGGGCTCGCGATGGAGATCGCCGATCGCCGCGATGCGGTCGTCCTTGATGCCGACGTCGGTGCGATTGCCGGGGCGCCCGGTGCCGTCGATCACCTGCGCGCCCTCGATCTTCAGGTCAAGCACGGGCGGGCGGACTCGACGTGGGAGCCTGGGTGAAGCCGAGCACGCGTTCGCACCAGGCGGCGACTGCGAGGAGGCGCCTCGACTCCCCGACGGCCTGGACGAGCTGGATGGCGTGGGGCAGGCCCGACGCCGCGATGCCGCTCGGCAGCGTGATCGCGGGGACGCCGGCGTTGCTCCAGGGCGCGCAGAGCGAGCCGTCGCCCGTCGAGCCGAGGCCGGCCGGTGCGGGGGCAGGCGCCGTGGGGCAGAGCAGCGCATCGTGGGCGGCGAGCAGAGGCATCACGTCCTCGCGGAAGGCCAGACGCGCGCGGTTCGCTCCGACGTACGCGGTCGCGGGCAGCCGCAGGCCCGCCTCGACGAGGCTCCGCATCTCGGGACCGTAGTCGTCGGCGTGCTTGACGAACCAGGGCTCGTGGTAGGCCGCGGCCTCGGCTTCGAGCACCGTCAGCCCCGCCGCGGCGAGCTCACGAAACGAGGCCGGCAGCTCGACCTTCGACACCGTGGCGCCGGCGCGGGCGAGCGTGTCGGCAACCGCCTCGATGTGAGCCGCGACCTCGCGCGAGGCGCGAGCGAGGAGCTCGGGAGCGAGCGCCAGTCGCGGCGCGCTCACCGCCGTCGGCGCGAGCTCGCGGCCGGCCAGCACCGACATCGCCAGCGCGGCGTCGGCGACCGAGCGGGCGAGGGCGCCAACGTGATCGAGCGACCACGCGAGCGGGATGACGCCGGCGACGGGGACCAGACCGTGCGTGCCCTTGAATCCGACGACGCCGCAATAGGCGGCGGGTCTGAGCACCGAGCCGACCGTCTGAGAGCCGAGCGCCAGCGGCACCATCCGGGCCGCGATGGCGGCGGCCGAGCCGGCAGACGAGCCGCCCGGCGTGTGGCCGTGGTTCCACGGGTTTCGCGTCGGCGCCGGGTCGCGATAGGCGAACTCGGTCGTCACGGTCTTGCCCAGCACGATCGCGCCGGCCGCACGGATCCGTGCCACCGCCGCGGCGTCCGCGACCGGGCGCGTGTGAGCGAAGGACCTGGCGCCACCGGTGGTCGGCATACCGGCGACGTCGAAGATGTCCTTCACGCCGACGGGGACGCCGTGCAGCGGGCCGCGCAGCCGCCCGGCACGCGCCTCCGAATCGCGCTCGCGCGCAACCGCGCGGGCGCCTTCGGCATCGACGTGCGCCCACGCGCGGAGATCGCCGTCCAGGGCGCGGATCCGCGCCAGGCACGCCTCGACCAGCTCGACGGCGCTCACGGTCCCGGAGCGGACCGCCTCGGCCGCTTCCTCCACGCCGAGCGAGGCGGGCTCAGCGGATCGCATCGAGGACCTCCGCGACGACTTCGAAACGGCCGAACGAGGGCATCAGATAGGCCCCGGCGTAGCGCGTCCGCACGGCTCGGACGAGCTCTTGCGCCATCTCGATCCCGACGCGGAGCGCACCGTCCCCGGCCTCTCGAAGCCGGCGGCGGACCTCGTCGGGAATCGTGATACCCGGCACCTCGTTGTGCAGGAACTCGGCGTGGCGCGCGCTGTGGAGCGGGAGGATGCCGACCAGAACTGGAATCGGCGAGCCGCCCGCCCGCTCGAGGAAACGGTCGAGCTGCCCCAGCTCGTACACGGGCTGCGTCTGAATCCAGCGCGCTCCCACCCGGACCTTTCGCTGGAAGCGGTCGATCTCCCGCGCCACGTCCTCGGCCGCGGGGTTCAGGGCGGCGCCGACGTAGAACGACGTCGGCTCGCCGATGCTGCTCCCGGTCGCGTCCTGTCCCTCGTTCATCCGACGCAGGATCTCTATCAGCCCCACCCCGTCGACGTCGAACACGGCGGTCGCGTTGGAGTAGTCGCCCGCGCGCGGTGGATCGCCGGTCATCGCCAGGATGTTGCGCACGTCGAGCGCGTGCGCGCCGAGCAGATCCCCCTGGATGCCCATCAGATTCCGGTCGCGACAGGTGAAATGCATGTTGATGTCGAGGCCCGTCGCGTCGCGCACGAGGAGCGCCGTCGGCAGCACGGCCATGCGGACCCGGCCGAGGGAGCCGTCGTTGATATCGACGATATCGACCCCTCGCTCCCTGAGGAGCTTGGCGCCCTGGACAAGCTTCTCGACCGTGTGACCGCGCGGCGGGTCGAGCTCGACCGTGACGACGAACTCGCGAGCGGCGAGCTTGCGCCCGAGCAAGGTCGGCGGACGAGCGACGTGAAGCCCGGGTGCAGCACCGACCGCCACGGGGCTGACCGTGACCGCCGTGTGCCGGGTCTCGGGCCGAGCCGGCCGCCGCCGGTCGAGAACCTCGCGCATCGCCGCGATGTGCTGCGGGGTGGTCCCGCAGCAGCCGCCGACCAGCCGAGCGCCGGCGTCGACCATCCGCTCGGCGTACTCCGCCATGTAGCCGGGGGACGACAGATAGATGAGGCGCTCGTCGATCCGGCTCGGCAGGCCGGCGTTGGGCTGGATGCACAGCGGCACGGTTCCCGCCTCGGCACGCATCTGCTCCAGCACCTCGTAGAGGGTGCTCGAGCCGACCGAGCAGTTCGCTCCGAGCGCCTGGACCGGGAGCGCGCGCAAGGTGCGCGCGACCTCGGCCGCCGGGCGACCGGTGAAGGTGACGCCGTCGTCGGTGAAGGCCATCTGGGCGATGATCGGCACGTCGGTGATCGCGCGAATCGCCGCCACGGCGAGCGCGACCTCCTCCAGATCGGAAAACGTCTCGATGATGAAGCCGTCGACGCCGCCCTCGAGGAGGGCCTCGGCCTGCTCCCGGAATGCCGCCCGCGCCTCGTCGGGGGTGACCGTGCCCAGCGGCGCCAGATATTTCCCGAGCGGCCCGATCGAGCCCAGCACGAAGACGTCCCGGCCCGAGCTCTCGCGCACATCGCGCGCGAGCGCGACGCCCCGGCGGTTGATCTCGCGAACCCGCCCGTCCAGACCGTGAACGGCGAGCTTGAACCGGTTCGCGCCGAAGGTGTTGGTCTCGATGCAGTCGGCGCCGGCCGCGATATAGTCGGCGTGGATCGACTGGACCACCCGGGGATTGTTCAGATTCAGGACGTCGAAGCAGGCATCGAGCGAGACGCCGCGCGCGTAGAGCAGGGTGCCCATCGCGCCGTCGCACAGGAGCGGCCCCGCGTCCAGGCGACGGCTAAGCTCGTACGGCATGCGCCTCCCGCAGCGCGGCGAGCAAGCGCGCGACGACCTGGTCGGCGCCGATCCCGGTCGTGTCGACCGTGATGTGCGCCCGCCGGTAGTAGGGCTGTCGCGTCCGATAGAGCTCTTCGATCTCGGCCATCGAGCGCCCCTCGAGCATCGGCCGATTGCCGATCCGGCTGGCGCGCTCGTGCAGCTCGCGCACGTCGCCATCGAGCCACACGACCGTCCCGAGCTCGCGCAGGAGCTTCATACGACCCTCATGGCACGGCATGCCGCCGCCGGTCGCGATCACCTCGCCCGACTTCAGCTTGAGGTTCTCGAGCGTGTCGGCCTCGAGCTGGCGGAATCGCGGCTCGCCCATTTCGCGGAAGATCTCGGGGATCGAGCGGCCCTCAGTGGCGACGATCATGTCGTCGGTCTCGACGAAACAGCGGCCGAGACGCCGCGCGAGCAGGCGCCCGCACACCGACTTTCCGGCGCCCATGAACCCCACCAGGATGACGTTATCCCGCCGCATCCCCGCATCGTATCAGATCGTACTGGCTCTGGCCGTGAGCTGGCTTGCGGGCGCGCACGACAACCGGGTCTGTCGCCGGGGTCGTACCCACAAGCGGCGTCGCGGTCCATCCGTCGGGTAGATCCAACCTCGCGACTTGGCGGCGGGATCGTGTTGGCTTAGCGATGGACGGTTTTTCGGGCGGGGGTGCGGCGGTAGGCGCAGTCGCGCATCCAGCATCGGGCGCACTGGCTGAAGTAGTGGTCGACCCTCGCCCGTGTTCCCGCCGCGGCCAGAAGGGAGATGGACTTCACCGGGTTCATGAAGCAAGCCTCGTTGAGGCTGATGCCGATCGCGTCACCGGGGCAGAGGGCAAACAGCGCTTTCTGCTGGCTCACGTCCCAGTGTCCGTAGCCGGGGCTCACCCGGTTCGTGACCGGCAGTCCGAGCGGGATCGCTTCCTGGCAAAGCAGGTCGTTGACGTACTCGGCCAGACTCTCGACCGCTCCCGAGCCGACGCTGTCGAGCATCGAGGCCAGCGGCAGCTCGCGCGCCTCCCACAGCTCGGCGGCGCGACGCTCCAGCCCCTCTCCGATCGTGCACACGGCCGTCGCCACCCACTCGATCGGACCCCAGAGACGACCGACGTCGGGGATCGTCAAGGTGACGCCGCCGGCTTCGACGGTGTCGCCACCCAGGCGCGTCACGGCGAGCCAGCGCACGACGGCGCGCGGGACGATGAGGTTTCGTCCGAGTGCGAGGGCTTCATCGAAGAGCGCCAGCACCTCTGGTCCGGGCGTATCGACGGATTTCTTGTAGCCCTGGAAGCGCAACACCTCGTCGGCGTCGATCGCGAGCGGAAGGGCCGAGAGGATTCGAGGCGTCGTCGAGAGCTGCGGCGACACTACGAGTGCTTCTGACGCCCTCGCGCCCGCACGATCTCGGCAATTCGGCGGATGTGCTCGGGATTGGAGCCGCAGCAGGCGCCGACGATGTTGCACCCGGCGTCGAGGAGCGCCGGATACTCGCGCGCCATCTCCTCGGGCCCGAGCTCGTACGTCACGGTGTCGCCGGTCGTGACGGGCAGCCCCGCGTTCGGATAGGCGACGAGCGGCGCGTCGGTGACCCCGCGCATTTCCCGGATGATCACGATGGCGCGATCGGGCCCGCGACCGCAGTTCATGCCGATGACGTCGGCGCCGGCGGCGAGGAGATTCTTGGCGACCTCCGCAGGACTCTCGCCCCACATCGTGCGGTCGCGGTCGTGGATCTCCTCGTACTGGAAGAACATGGTGGCCATGACCGGCAGGTCGGCCGCCGCCTTGCACGCGCGGATCGCCGCCGTGCATTCCTGCGGAAACATCATGGTCTCGACCGCGAAGAGATCGACGCCGCCCTCGGCCAGCGCCTCAGCCTGCTCGCGGAACGTGTCGACGTACTCCTCGTCGGTGACACCTTCGTCGAGCGCGTAGTCGACCGGCAGACGGCTGGTCGGCCCGATCGACCCGGCGATGTAGCTGGACGCCGGCGCCGACGCCCGCGCCAGTCGCGCGCCCTTCTCGTTCAGCTCGCGCGTCCGATCGCCGATCTTGTACTCGTTCAGCTTGAGCCGCGTGCCGCCGAACGTGTTCGTCTCCACGATCTGGCTGCCGGCGCGGAAGTACCCGGCATGGATCCCCTGCACCACCTCGGCATGGGTGTCGTTCCAGAGCTCCGGGCACGCTCCGTTCGCGAGCCCCGCCGCGAACAGCATGGTGCCGTAGCCACCGTCGAACACGAGCGACTCGCCCGAGCGCACCCGCTCCACGACTTCCCAGCCCCGGGCCTTCACGACCGGACCTCCGCCGTCGCTCCCATCAACGCCTTGGCCTTGACGACGGCCAGGGTCGAATCCCTGGCGTAGCCGTCGGCGCCGATCTCGTCCGCGAAAGCCTGGCTCACCGGCGCGCCGCCGACCATGACCTTCACGCGCTCGCGCAGGCCGGCCTTGGTCAGCGCGTCGATCGTGCGCTTCATCGCGGGCATGGTGGTGGTCATCAGGGCGGAGATGCCGACGATGTTCGCGCCGTGCTCGCCGACGGCCGACACGAACGCCTCCGGCGCGACGTCACGGCCGAGATTCACCACCTTGAAGCCCGCGCCCTCGAGCATCATCGCAACGAGGTTCTTGCCGATGTCGTGCAGATCGCCCTGCGCGGTGCCGATCACGACGATGCCGAGGTAGTCGGCCCCGCGGGCGGACGCCGTGATGAGCGGCTTGAGCAGGTCGAGCCCCGCGTACATCGCGCGCGCGGAGAGGAGCACCTGGGGGACGTAGTACTCGTTCCGGCGGAACTTCTCCCCGACGACGTCCATGCCGGGGATGAGCCCTTTGAAGATGAGCGCCTTCGGATCGAGCGAGAGATCGAGCCCCTCGCGTGTCTTCCGGGCCACCGTGTCCTTGTCGCCCACGATCAACGCGCGTGCCATCGTCGGATAGTCGAACGTTTCGTCGCTCATGGGCTCCGCGTCATCTTACAACGATTCCGGTGTGTTAGTATCATCGAGGCGATGAAAATTCGTGTGCTCGGCGCCTTCGGCGGCGAAGGGCTGGGGCATCGCCCGTCGGCCTTTCTCATCAACGACAAGATCCTGATCGACGGTGGCTCGGTCCCCGGCGCTCTGACCGTTCCCCAGCAGCTCGCGATCGAGCACGCGATCGTGTCGCACGCGCATCTGGATCACGTCGCAGGGCTCGCCTATATCACCGAGACGCTCGCCTTCTGCGAAGTCGGCGCGGCCGTCACGATCAGCGGCGTCGATCCGGTCGTCACCGCGCTCCGCTCCGGCGTGTTCAACAACTCGCTCTGGCCCGACTTCAGCAAGATCCCGCACCCGGATGTCCCGGTCGTGAAGTTCCGGACCTTGATCGAGGACGTCGAGCAGCGTGTCTCGGATCTCTGGGTCACACCGGTCGCCGTCAGTCACTCCGTGCCCGCCGCCGGCTTCATCGTTCACGACGGCTCGACCGGCGTGATCTACTCGGGCGACACCGGTCCGACCGAGGCGCTCTGGCAGACCGCTCGTGGTCTCCGGGGTCTCCGCGCGATCATTCTCGAGTGCGCCTTCCCGAACCGGCTCGGCCCGCTCGCGCAGGTCGCCAAGCACATGACGCCGGCGCTGATCCGCCGCGAGCTCGACAAGCTGCCGCCGGACGTTCCCGTCTGGATCTTCCACGTGAAGCCACAGTTTCACGAAGAAGTTGTCGAGGAGCTGGGGCGCATCGACTCCGGTCGCATTTCCGTTCTCGAGCAGGATCGCACGTACACCGTCTAGTCTCAGCTCACGCTCGGGCGGCAGGCAGCCTGGAGCGGCCGGGGGCTGCCTCCCGCGACCTGGTTGCATACACGCCGATTCGGTCGTTTCTCGGCACGACTTCTTCGGGTCAACGCTGACTACACAGGTCGCGGGAGGCAGCCCCCGGCCGCTCGCGACTGCCCGGTACGCTCGGCGAGCGCTGAGATAGGACGGCCATGGCGCGATGCTTCGTCGGGATGGTTCGCGGCACGGGATCGGCGCGCGCGGCTCCGCTCGCGTTCGCCTAGTGCCCGGGACTCAGTGCCGGGACTCGGGGATCGTGCGGAGATTCAGGGTTCGGCGGGGATCAGGATGACGGTTTCGGTGGAGATTTCTACGCGGACCTGGTCGCCGAGGCGGAAGATACGGGTTTCGCCGACGGCCGGGAGCTCGACCTGGACGGGAGCGCTGGCGCCGATCTCGATCTCGTAGAGATGGCGGGCGCCCTCGAACACGCGGAGCGAGATTCGCCCCGGAATGCTCGGGCCACGCGCCATCGCCGCCTCGGTCATGGACAAGGTCTCCGGCCTCAGCACCAGGAGCCCGCGGTCGCCGAGGCGATGGGTGCCGAAGCCCGCCACGGGCACGCGGTCGCCGCGCTCGGTCTCCACGACGACGCCGAGATCACGAACCTCGATGACCCGGACCGGAAGAAAGTTGGCGGGACCGAGGGCTTCGGCCACCGCCCGGCTCCGCGGGCGATGATAGAGCTCGGCGGGATCGCCGACCTGCAGGACGCGGCCGGCGTCGATGACCGCGAGGCGATCCGAGAGGGCCAGCGCGTCGGCGGCGTTTCTGGTCGCGTGCACGGTGGTCACCGCGAGGTCGCGGTGAAGCTTCGTGAGCTCGAGGCGCAGCGCCTTGCGCGCGGTCGGGTCGAGGTTGGCGAGGGGCTCGTCCAGGAGGAGCACCTGCGGCTCGACGGCGAGCGCGCGCGCCAGGGCGAGGCGACGGCGCTGCTCGAGACTGAGGTCGGGAGGCTTCACCCGCTCGACGCCCGCGAGCCCGAGACGGCCGAGCACGGTCGCCACCCGGCGCGTGATCTCGTCGGCGGCCACGCGCTGCTGGCGAAGCCCGAAGGCCACGTGCTCCCGCACGGCCATGTGCGGCCAGAGCGCGCCGTCTTGAAAGACGTAGCCGACCCCGCGCAGGCGCGGCGGCACGACCGAGACGTCGCGACCGTCGACGAGAACGCGACCGCGCGTGATCGGCAGGAACCCGGCGATCGCGCGCAGGACGTCGGACTTGCCCGACTTCGGCGGTCCGAGGAACGTGAAGAACTCCCCGTAGCGGACGTGCTGCGTGACCCCGCACACGCCGGGTGGAACGCCCCCGCGCGTATCGAGCTCGTCGAGCCGGATGTCGACGAGCGGCCGCTCGCTCACGCCCGCGCTCCGGCCTCGCGCGCCCGGACGAACGGGACGCAGGCCAGGCCGATCGCGGCCAGCAGGACGTAGACGACGCCGGGCGACGTCCACGCGAGCAGGGTGGTCGCGAGCACCGGGCCGACGAAGCCGGCCCCGATGCGCGCCGCGTTGATGACGCCGATCGCCGAGCCGCCCGCGTGCTGGACGACGCGCGAGACGACCAGGGGGAAGACGGGCGCGATCGACAGCACCTGGACGAAGCGCAGCCCGCCGTAGGACCACACCGAGCCCACGGCCGCCAGCGCGGCGACGGAGACCGACGAGGCGATCAAGAGCGTGCCGATCAGCTTGCGCTCCGGGAACAGCTCGCCCAGCCGCGGCACCGCCAGCGCTCCGAGGGCCGCCGCGACGCCCGAGACGAAGATCAGCACGCCGCCGACCTCGAGGGTGCGCTCCGCATCGACGCCGAGCCCGGGCAGGACGTGGGGCAGGATCGAGGTGAAGTAGAACACCTGGATCGAGCCGCCGAGGACGACCAGGGTGACGGCCGCGACCTCGCCGGCGCGGGCGGGTCGGCCCGCGGAGCCGGCTTGCTCCTTGGGCGGCGGCTGCGGCACCGCCCAGTGAACCAGCGCCGCGCAACCCAGCAGGATCGTGCCGCCCAGCACGAACGAGCCGCGAATGCCGAGCCGAGCGGCGGCGATCGCGCCGAAGAGCGGACCGATGATCTGCCCGACCGTCATGGCCGACTGGAGCGTCGCGATCCGGCGCCGCACTTCCGCGCCCTCTGCCGCGCGTCCGACCATGATGAAGGCCAGGGTCGACGCCGCGCCCATCGCTCCGAGGATGAGCCGGGCGAAGAACAGCTCGGGCAGCGTGCGGGCGAGCGCCATGACGAAGAAGCCGAGGCCCTGCAACCCTTCGACCGCCACGTAGCACGCTTTGGGGTTCCCGCGGGCGGCGTAGCGGCCCCAGACCGGCGCGGTCAAGACCGTGACGAGCGACGTGATCCCGATGATCCAGCCCGTCCAGCGCAGGGTCGCCGTCGGCTCGAGCGTGCTGACGCGCTGGATGTGAAACGGCAGGCTCACGAAGACGAACGACCACGCGAACGAGCCGAAGAACATCGTGACGGGAAGGAGGTGAGGCCCGGTCAGCCTCAACGCGAGATCACGCGACGTCGTGCCCTAGCTGTGCGGCTTGACGAGGCAGAAGCCCTGCGCCTCGATGCCGAGCGCCACGTTGAACTTCGAGCGGTTGTTGGGGCACATCGCAGCGACCAATATAATAGGTGGCGCACGTGTGCAGATCGTGGCAGATCGCTGCACAGGACGCAACCCAGGCGCAACCGGCCAGGCCCCCGGTGGGGTGGATCGCGAGCTCCGGAGTCTCAGTAACATCGACCCTGGCATGAGCCTCACTCCGGGCTGGTCCCATCCCCCACGAAAGGGGTCCCAGAAAATTTCGCGCGGCTGGGCAAAAGGAGTCGTCGTGGCACCACAACTCGCTCGGTGCGCGCCCCATGTCAGCACTGAAGCAGCGGGTGCCGCAGCATCCCGCTCGGAATCAGCGGCCTGCACACCAGCGAGGTTCGCGAGCCGACCCTCGCTGACAGGTGGTGAGGAACCGAGGGAATCTGGAGACTGGCGCATCCAAGGAGGCCACTGGCCTCTCCTGCCATCAGGGCGATGCCCGCAGGAGCGTGGCCACCGTCCAGTCCGTCGCTTGCAAAATCGTCGCGGGCGGTGAGTGATGCTCTACTGCTGCGCGGGCACCTTCGAGTAGCCTCGCGCGACCATGCACTGCTCGGCGAGACTCCGCACTACACGAAAC
>Ga0137404_10002825_pt1 | contig 11582 bp, 9 predicted proteins | sample CZOMad2_1_16fung_FD_108285 | JGI IMG/M metagenome (GOLD analysis project Ga0137404, IMG submission 108285) | Vadose zone soil fungal communities from Angelo Coast Range Reserve, California, USA - CZOMad2_1_16fungal (Illumina Assembly) | ecosystem: Environmental > Terrestrial > Soil > Vadose zone...
CGACCGTATCACGCGCATTACGGTATGCACACGGCCCTTTCGGGCGCAGGGCCCGCGCCTGGACGCCGAGCAGATCGGCCGCAAAACCATCGTGCACAACTACGGCCACGGCGGAAGCGGTTGGTCGCTATCGTGGGGATCGAGCGCGATTGCGGTTCAAAAGGCGATGGCGACGGGCGAACGCGATATCGCCGTCATCGGCTGCGGCGCCTTGGGGCTTACATCGGCAATTCTGCTGCAGCGTGCAGGAGCGCAGGTGACCATCTATGCCAAGGAGCTGCCGCCCAACGTCCGGTCCTCGCTGGCCACCGGCTTGTGGACCCCCGACTCCCGCATCTGCTTCGAGCAACACGCCACGCCGGCGTTCAAGCAGACATGGCAAGCCATGACGCGATATTCCTTCCAAACCTATCAAACCTTGCTGGGGTTGCCGGGCAATCCGGTGGAATTCATCGATACCTATACCGTCTCGGATAACGCGGACACCGAGCGACGCCACGGCACCGCGACCGACCAACGGCCAAAATTCGCCGAGCTTCAGCGCGAACTCGTCAGCGACCTCATTCCGAGGAGTGAAGAGTACGGACCGGGCCGACATCCCTTCGATCAACGTTACCTTCGCCGCAATACGCTGATGATGTTCAATCTCGTGGCCTATTCACGCATGTTGCTGTCGGACTTTGCGGTAAGCGGCGGCAAGATTGAAATCGCCGAGTTCCATACCCCTGCCGAGCTCGCGGCGTTACGCCAGAAGACGCTGATCAACGCCACCGGCTACGGATCCCGGGCCCTATTCGACGACCAATCGATCACGCCGGTACGCGGGCAACTGGCGCGGCTGATTCCCCAACCCGAGGTCAACTACGGATTGTTCTACAAAGGCGTCTCGTTCGTGCCGCGGCGCGATGGTCTGGTGTTCCAGGCCGTCGGCGAAGACGACTATTCCGGATTCAACGACGCTACCGCGGAGCCCGATCCCGCGGAAGCGGCATTTGCGGTCAATACCATCGCAACGTTGTTCAACACTGGTTAAAGTCGTGCAACAGCGGCTGAAGTCGTTCCGGGGCTCAACGGGGGCTACGGTCGTTCAACGACGGTTCGCTCGACCCGCGCCATGGGTGCGTATAATTCCAGCATGATCCCGATCATCCGGCTGCCACGCAGCATGCAGCTCAGTCTCGAGTCGACCGCCCAGGCCCTCCTGCAGCCGCCGAATGGCCGAAGAATCGATTTCAGCCGACCCCTCGGAGAGGCGGCACTGGTGCCGCCCGACTCGACGTCGTGGCGGATCTTCAAGAACCCCATCGCCCTGCTCGTTGGCGGCATGGCTGCCGTCATTCTCGAGCTGGCCGAGCCCGCCGTGCGGACGGGCGTGTGGAAGCACTCGACGTTTCTGACCGACCCCATGGGCCGCCTTCGCCGGACGGGTCTCGCCGCGATGGTGACGGTGTACGGCGCGCGCAGCATCGCTCTGCCCATGATCGAAGGCGTGGTTCGCATGCACGCCCGGGTCGTCGGCGAAACACCGGCCGGCGAGGCATTTACCGCGAACGACACGCGACTGTTGACGTGGGTGCATGCGACCGCGAGTTTCGGATTCGGGGAGGCATATCGCCGTTACGTCGCTCCACTCAGCCCGCACGAGATGGATGCGTTGTATCGGGAAGGAGTGCCGGCTTCCCATCTGTACGGCGCCGTCGACGCCCCCGAATCGGAAGCGGAGCTGCGTGCGTTGTTCGATTCCATGCGGGGCAGACTCGAAGCATCCGAGATCGTGTTCGAATTCCTGAGAATCATGCGCGGAACGCGCGCACTGCCCGCCCCGCTTCGCTGGCTGCAACCCCTGTTGGTAGGAGCCGCCGTCGATATGATCCCGGACTGGGTACGCGAATGCCTCGGGCTCACCGCTGCCCATGGATTGAGCTCAATGGAAAGGATCCTCGTAAAAATGGCGGGTGCCCTGTCGGACCGGATCGTTCTGCCCAACGGCCCTCCATCGCAGTCGTGCCGCCGCCTCGGATTGCCCAAGGCTTATCTCTACGGATAGGCCGTGATCGCAATGCTGTGCCCGGTAACGCATAATGGATCCCGCTGGCGGACAGCAAGGCGGACTCATGCAGTATTCCCTCAAGACCAGCCTCGGTGCGGGCGGGTTCGTGTTGCTCGGCGTGGCGGCGCTCGCCTTTTTATTGACGCAGATCAGCAATCGCCACTTCTCGTTCGGTTCGCAGCCGATATACGAGGTCACGGCCATGTTCGACAATGTCGGTGATCTCAAAGCCGGCGCCCACGTTTCAATGTCCGGCGTGGAGGTGGGCCGCGTTAGCCGCATCGACTTCGACGCCGCCGAACAAAAGGCCCTGGTGTCCATGCGCCTGAGCACCCAGTTCGACCGGATCCCCATCGACAGTTCCGCGGCCATCTACACTCAGGGAATACTGGGCAGGAAATTCGTCGGGCTGACGAACGGCGGCTCGGACCTCTATCTGAAAAATCAGGATCGCATTGCCGCCACGCGCTCGGCGATGCCATTGGAAAACGTGATCGGGCAGCTTTTTACCAAATACCTGAAGACCAAGACCGTCCCTCCTACCGGCGCTGCCGAAAACGGTGGCCGGTAACCTTTGAATCCGACGCGGCAGAGCAGGCTTGCGTGTCCGGGCCAAATCCGTGTACTTTGTAGTGCAAAGTCCCCGGATGATGGATCATGACAACGGCAGCCCTTGCGACCAATCGACTAACCAGTTCCAAGGCAGCGTGCAAACCGCTGCTCCTGGTGCTTCTGCTTGTATCGAACTTCGCGCGTGCAGGGTTCGATCACGAATTGGCACTGGATCAAAGCGGCATTTGGTCACGGCAAGTTCAAACGGGTCTCGAGGTCGGCGTGATTGCGGTCGAGGTGGCGGGCAGCCTATGGTTTGGCAACGACAACGAATTGGGCCATACCTTCTGGCAGACGATGGACGCATCCGCTATTTCCGGGGTCGGCGCGGTCATTCTGAAGCGCGGCTTCAGCCGCGCACGTCCCAGCCAGGGCGGAAATCCCAACCAATGGTTCAAAGGCGGCTGCTGCGAAAGTTTTCCGAGCGCCGAAGTCACCTTGCAGGCCAGCTTCGTAACCCCCTTCATCGCGAACTATGCGCGGGAACATCCCTGGGTTTGGTCCCTCGAGGCGCTTCCTGTCTACGATGGAATCGCACGCATGAAGAGCCAGGCGCATTGGCAATCCGATGTCATCGCGGGTTGGCTACTGGGATCGGCGGTCGGCTATTGGACCACGACCCGGGAAACGCCGTTTTCCGTGCAAATCCTGCCGCGCGGAGCGTCCGTCGGTTTTTACAAACGATTCTAGCCGGGTCACACTCATCGCCATGACCACTGATCCTCTGGAATCCTTGCGGCCCTCCGCCATCGCCGGGCGTTATGGGTCCGGCGCCATTGCGTTTCATTGGTCGATGTTCGTACTGGTGGTCGTTGTCGGCATCCTGGGACTGCTGCACGATGACTGGCCAAAAAAGACTCAGGCGTTTTGGATCAACGTGCACGCGATGATCGGCCTTCTCCTCTGGTTCGTGCTCATCGCACGGATCGGGTGGCGTATGCGTCATGCACCGCCGGGGCTCCCCGCGGAGGTAGGCGCCCTCTCGCGCCGCCTATCGGGCCCCGTGCACTGGGCGCTGTATTTTCTGCTGTTCATCACCCCCCTCATCGGGGTGGTTACGTTCGTCTATCACGGCCGGGTGTTCGATTTCGGTCTTTTTCAAATCAATCCCGGAATTAAATCCAACCGAGCCATTTTTCATCCGACGGAAGACATCCACGGCTATCTGGCCTACGCGATCTTTGCGCTCGCCGGCCTGCATGCGCTTGCGGCCCTATGGCACCGCGTCATCCTGCATGACGGCGTGCTCGCGCGCATGTGGCCATTCGGTTGTTCGAAGCCGACGGGTTGACTCAATGCGTGGGCCCGGGAGCGCTCCGGCACGAAGTCGCAAACTCTATGCGCTCCGATTCCGCATCATGAGGCCAGCTTCCGCTAGAACTTCACGGCGCGCGTCAACCGGCCCGGCGTCGATCGCCACTCGCCTTGATCGGCTGCATATGCCGCGTCATACTGGCGCTAAATCAGCTTGCCCCGCCGCGGTCCGGCTGATCCTCTTCATACATATACCCACGGTGATGTTGGCGTTGATTTCCGCGACGAAACCGGTGTATCGCTCCAGCGGCCAACGCGGATTCACGCGCAGCGTTATCGATGACGGCCGCCATGTTAACGCCAGGAAATTCGAGCGTGAAGTCAGGGTGCGCTTCGCGACGGAGCCCTGCATGGTACACACGCCCGAGGGCCAGGTTCAGGCAAAGCCCGGCGATGCCGTCATTACCGGCGTCGGCGGCGAGCACTGGCGTGTGTCGCGCGCGCATTTCACGGATAAGTACCGGCCGGTGCCCCCCACCGTCATGGGCGAATCCGGAGTCTATGCCAGTCTGCCCTATCGAATCCTGGCACTGCGGATGCCGCAAGATTTCGACGTTTGGCTTGCCGACGGCGTCTCCCGCCTCGCCGGACGCGCCGGCGATTGGCTGGTCGACTACGGTGACGGCAGCTTCGGCGTGGTGGCCGACTCAATCTTCGCCACGACCTACGAAATAGTCCCCTGAGCCGCCCGCATGGCCCTCCACCAGCTCATTCAACGCCTGCTGCTCCTGGGCGCGGATCTCGGCTCGGGACAGCCGCCGCCGGTGCCGCCGCCGCCGCCCGCGCTGGCGCCGCTCATCGATTCCATTGCAGCGGCCCACCGCACCTACGACGAGCGCGCCATCCAGTGCGGCCACCGCTACCGGAGCGGGTATTGGTCAATCTATATCTTAAGCTCGGTGGCGGTCGTTTTCGCCGTGCTGCCACTGGCGCTCGGTTGGGACGACAGCCGCCACACGCTGCACCCCTTCGTCGGCTTGTGGGCCGTCGCGGAGGTGATCGTCATCGGAGCGGTGGGCGCGATTTATTGGCTGGGTCATCGGCGCGACTGGCAGGGACAATGGCTGCATGCACGCACCACCGCCGAATTGACCTGGTATCTGCCCCTGGTGGCGCCGCTCGTCGATTTCGCCCGCAGCGACGGGAACGCGAATTGGTATCTGCGGGTTTTCGATCCGGGTCAACATCTGCGCGCTGCCGGCGAGGTGGAGGCGCTCTGTATGCGCAACGAAAGCATGACGCGCGAAAAGCTCGTCGGCGCATGGTCGGACCACGCGTTCATCGCGAGTTACGCTGCGTGGACAGTCGCCATTCTCGAGAGCCAGCGCCACTACCACCAGCGCGTCGCCACGAGGCAGCACGCCCTGCTCCACAGGGTTCATGCATTGAACATCTGGCTGTTCGGTTTGACCGGCCTGGGAGCGTCCATCCATCTAGTCATGCACACCTTGTGGCTGTCCCTCATCACGACTTTTTTCCCCGCACTGGGCGCATCGTTGCACGGAGCGTTGGCGCAATCCGAAGCGTACCGGCTGAACGTGACATCGGAACGGTTGGTCGGGGAGTTGCAGGGCGCCATCAAGCGGATCCGAGCGTCGCTGACGACCGAACCGCAGAACGGTCCCAGCTCTGGCGCGGATTCAACGGCGATCAAGACATCGATACAGGCGGCGATCGCACTGATCCTGGAGGAACATCAAGACTGGCACATGCTGGTTCGGCCGCATCGGCTGCCGCTGGGGTGACCGGCTTCGCCCACGTTTACTCGCCGAAGTGAAGCCCGGGCAACACCGCGGTGCCTTCTTTGCGAACCGCGTCCAGATCATTGGGATCGAGTCCGAGGATTTTCAGGACCGTCGGCGCGACCTGCGCGGTCTCGACGAAGCTCGTCACGGTTCGCGGCTTGAGCGAGGGGTTCGATACCAGAAGGATCACGTTGGTATCGTCCTGGGCAAAGCCGCCGTGTTCCGCCTGCTTCTTCAGGCTTCCCGTGTAAATCACACCCACGTTCGGCTGAACGATGATGTCCGGGGTGCGCGGATCGCCGCCAGCGGCCGGTAGACCCGGCTTGCCATAGATTGCCTCGAGCGAGGGGCCGTAGAAAATCTGGCCGATTCCCGCCGCGTTCGCATTCGCTTCGAGCAGGCCGACCGCCGCCAGTGTGCTCGCCCCGGGCTTCAGCCACAGCAAAGAAATGTCATCCTCGGTCGCACCGATCTGGTTGATTTCCGAGTCGGGCAAGAACGCTGCCCCGAGTAGCGCCGACGGCGGAGTGCCATTCGTGCCGCTGTGGCCGGGGATGGGAAAGAACCGATGGGTATCGATCGGCGATTGCCCGTGCTTGGCGGTGATGATGATGGTGGTTGAATTCAAAAGATGCTGTTTCTTCAGCTCGTTGACCCACTGACCGATTGCGCCGTCCACGAATTTGATCTCACCCTCCATGCTGAAAGTCGGCGTGCCGGCCGCGTCGGTGTAACCGCCGTTGACGCCGGATTCGATCAATTTCTGACCGACGCTGACGGACTGGAAATTCATCCCGAAGATTTCCGGCACACGGCCCTTGGGGCCGCCGAGGTGAGTCTTGCCTTGGATCCAGTTCAACACTGCATTCACCTTGAGCTGGTCGTAGCATTTGATGTTGTCGAAATCGGTGGTCCAGTCGCCTCCGTTGTTATTCGGAAGGGAGCTGCAATCGAGGCCGGTCGCCGTCTTCACGCCGGGCAATGGGATCGAGTTGGAGTTCACCTCGGGTGAATAATAATCGTCGACATTGCTGGGGACCGACGTCCCGGTGGGTCCGGAGACCACCGCATAGACCGCATGCTTGTCGGACCAGGCGGTGTAGCCGCCCGCCTTGTGGATCACACCGTAGATCGTATTGGCACGGACGAAATTCCATGGATAAACCGGAGCGCACCCGTTGAACGGATCCCGCACCAGTTTGTTCGGGTCGATGGACTTCACGCCGCCGTCGTAGGGACCGTAGGGTCCGCCTCCGTTGAGCTTCGTCTGGTCGATGTCGTCGCCTTCCTCATATTCAGTACGGGTGCCATTCGGCTGCCCGGCAATGCAACTGCCGTGGAGTACGCCATTGCCGGTGTCGGCGGCCGGCGGCGCCAGCGCACGGTCGTACGCGACGTCGTAGTAGGCGCCGACCAGTTTGGGCGTTCCGCCGGTCACGATGGACATCAATCCGGGAAAGGAGTCGGACGGTTTGGCTGTCGAAGTACGAACGTAGTTCACCCCGGCCGCGGCCAATTCGGCCAGGTTCGGACAGGTGTTCGCAATTGCGCAATTGTGAAAGTCGAGCGCATGCATGCCGTCGATGCTGACCAGCAATACATGGCGGCTGGCGGCCTCCCCGGAGTCGTCGGAGAAAGCAATCGGAGCGGCAAACGCCGAAAATCCACAGATCAAGGCGATTATTCTTCGTCCGGTCGACATGAATCCACTCCTCTTTTGTTGCGATTTCTTATCGCGGCGGAGTGTACTTACGGACCGTGACGGAAATTTGACAGGCGCGTGTCGGGCAACGCCCGGACCGGCGACCTAAGCCGCAACCCCTGTCTCGACGAGGAGAACCCTAAGGTCGGCGGCCGCCGATTCGAATTCGGCGCTGATGATGGTGAGCTCCCTTTCGTCGACGGCGCTCACCGAGCTTATCAAACAGGCGCGATCGCGGCCGCGGCGTTTTGCCTCGTAGAGGGCCTTGTCGACCAGGCTGATGGCATTTTCCAATGAGATCTCCGTTGCCGAGCCGGTCATCGGGAAGAACGCGTATCCGATCGAAATCGTGCATTGAATGGCCTGTCCGTTCCACAATACGGGATCCCGGCGCACCGTGTGCAGCAGCCTTTCGACGGTCGAATCCGCCTGGTCGCGAGTGATCGGATCGAGTATGGCGAGAAACTCCTCCCCGCCCCAGCGCACGAGTTTATCGTTTTCACGCAGGGCTGCGGATAGGCGATGACTCACGGTCGCCAACACCGCGTCGCCCGCGGGGTGTCCCAGCGTGTCGTTGATCCGCTTGAAGTGATCGAGATCCGCCAGCAACACGCAGCCGCCCACCGGCCGAGCGCCGTCGACGGACAGCACGTACTCGTTGAAATAGCGGCGATTGCGCAAGCCCGTCAGCGCATCACGCTCGCTGTCGAAGCGCAGGCGATTATTGGCTTTCCGCACGCGCGCGATCGCCCACATCAGGGCCGCGCACAGGCATGTCACGAAAAAGGCGCCGCCCAGAATGAGCTGTAGCCGGAGCCGCTGGCCGTGCATTTCCGACGCCTTGAGCTCATTGTCACGCCGCAACAGTTCGAGCTCGCGAGCCTGGCGTTCGTCGTCGAATTTCGCCGACAATTCGAGAAAAGCGCGCTGACGAGTGATCGTCATGATCTTCTCGCTGACCTCTTCATAGCGATGATAAACCTGGATCGCCATCATCAGGTAACCCGCATGCTCCAGCGCATCGGCATATTCCCGCAGGAGCTCCTTGACGTCGAGGAGGTTGTCGCCGGCAAGGGCTTCCGCTATCGCATCCTCCGCCAGCTTCTCGCCGGGCTTGATGTTGCCGAGGCCGATATACGCCAGTCCCTCGTTGAACATGACGATCGGCGTATCGCCGCTTTCGCGCAGTCTCAGCACAATGGGCAATGCTTGTTTGGAATACTTGAGGGATTCGGCGAAGTCGCGGGTCTTCAGATACGAATCACCCAAATTCACCAGTGCGTGGGCAATCCACTTGTTGCTTTCGGCGCGCTTGGCGTGATCGAGCGCCGCCAGACTGGCGCGGCGTTCCTCGGCACGATGGCCCTGCCGGTCTGCGATGTCCGACGCGCACCCTTCGACTTCGACCAGCGCGGCCTCATCGCCGAGCATCATCGCCAGACGGCGCGCACTCTCCAATTGAGCGGCGGCGCGCTCCAGATTGCCGGTGTTCAGGAAAATATGCGTCAACCAAAGCATGGCGTGCAGACCGCGCACTTCATCCCGCATTTCATGCGCCAAATCCAAGCCGCGTTCGAGAAACGGCAATGCGGCCTCAGCCTGTCCCAGCATGCGCAGCGTATTGCCGTGAAGAATCGACACCCGATAGCGCTCGGCGGCCAAGGCGATCGATTCGATGTCGATTCGCTTGAGCTCGGTGTCGGCGGCCGAGTATTGGTCGCGCTGATAGAGCGAGTAGGCACGAACGTAGTGCTCTGCGACCGCCGCCGATTTGTCGCCTTGCTGGGCCAGCATTTGCAGTCGAGCAATCGTCGCATCGACATCCAAGTCACGGTGCACATCGGCAAGTACCATGCCGCGAACTTCGAGCGTCTGGATTTCCGGCGCGTGCCGCTCCGCCGGACTCGGCACCGCATCGATGAGTTGTGCCGCACGCTCAGGGTCCGACCAATCGACCATTTCGACGCGCTCAGCGAAGCTCTGTTCGACGGGAGCAGCCGCGCCACCGGCGGCGCCGGCGGTGGCCAATCCCAAAACACAAACCAATGCGCCGTTCTTTATATGCCGCATACCCGGTTATAGCCTGACTGCAGTGCAGCGCGAATGAGCAATTGTGGTCACGCCGCCCCCGTTACGGCGTGATGAAGGTCATCTACCCGCATGTTGAGCCGGTGCGCAGGCGACTATTGGTGCAGGTTGTGACTCGGGTCCGAATTCAGGGTTATGCCTACAGCCGATTCCAGTCTGATATTACCTGAGAGCTGGAAAACCCGCTGCTGCCGCAGCGAAACGATTGGCGATTCCGACGCGAGTTAGACATAACCTGCCGCCCAACTTACGCGGGTTCCAGGCACCGCACGGCTCGTTACGGGTCAGCGATCGGCGGCGAGTTGATCGTCGGCCGCCGCCGCCCGGGCGCTCCCTGCGATTTTGTCGAACTCACCAGTTTCGATTTGGCGGAGAGGGTGAGATTCGAACTCACGGTCCCCGTAAGGGGACGCCGGTTTTCAAGACCAGTGCATTCAACCGCTCTGCCACCTCTCCGGCACGTCGCAAAATTTTACCTGACACGGCGGCTACGCGCTCCGTTGCGCAACGGCGGCCGGCCGGCCGCCTCCGGAAAGCGCCCGAAATCGCAATTTTGGCGCCCGGGGCATTGATTCGGCGCGCACTACCCTTAGATAAAGGCTTCCCGGGCGGTTTCGGCACGCGCTGTTCGGGAATGGTAAAATGCGACCGAGGACTTATCTATCACTGACTTCGCGAGGGTTTGCGATCATGGCCAATTTTCCGAGTAACGCTGCATTTCCGCGTGGCGCGGTCGACAGCCGCAGCGTTTTCATTACCCGTACCTATACCCATCTAGTCGCCGGGATTCTCGGCTTCATCCTGGTGGAGCTTGGACTGTTCGAATCCGGCCTGGCGGTACAGGTCGCCCGGTTCATGTTCAGCTTCAACTGGATGCTGATCCTGGGCGCCTTCATGCTGACGGGGTGGCTGGCGACGCGCACGGCGCAAACCAGCACGTCGATCGGCATGCAGTACTTCGCCTACGCGGTCTACGTGGTCGCCGAGGCTCTGATATTCGTTCCGCTCCTGTACCTCGCCGACGCGAAGGCCCCTGGCACCATCGACAGCGCCGTTCTGGTCACCGCACTTGGGGCCGGCGGACTGATGTTCGTTGCCCATCGCACGCGCAAGGACTTCTCGTTCCTGCGTGCCATCCTGATGTGGGGCGGCGTGCTGGCGCTGGTGGCCATCATCGGCGGAGCCATCTTCGGCTTCCAGCTGGGTACCTGGTTCTCGGTGCTGATGATCGGGTTCGCGGGCGCCGCGGTGTTGTATGACACATCCAATATCATCAATTACTACCCGGAAGATCGCTACGTCTCGGCGGCTATGCAGCTATTCGCTTCGATCGCACTGATGTTCTGGTACGTGCTGCGCCTGTTGATGGGCAACCGCAACTAGTAAACTGCGGTCCGTCATTGGAAACACGGGGCGCGGACTCTCTCGCGAGGGGCCGCGCCCTTTTTCATGGCGCGCCGTCAGGTAAGCGCGATCACCCCGCCCATATAGGGCGCCAGCGCGGGCGGCACGGCAACCGAACCGTCTTCCTGCTGAAAGTTCTCCAGGATGGCCACGAGGGCCCGGCCCACCGCCACGCCAGAGCCATTCAGGGTGTGCACCAACTCGGGTTTCCCGGTCGCCGGGTTTCGCCATCGCGCCTGTAGGCGCCTCGCCTGGAAGGATTCACAGTTGCTGCAGGATGAGATCTCGCGATAGCGCTGCTGCGAGGGCAGCCAAACCTCGAGATCGTAGGTCTTAGCGCTGCTGAATCCCACATCCCCGCCACACAACGAAATGACGCGATACGGCAATTCCAGCGCCTGCAGCACCTTCTCGGCATGCCCGGTCAATTCCTCGAGCGCGGCGTACGACTGATCCGGCCTGACGATATGCACCAACTCCACTTTCTCGAATTGGTGCTGGCGAATCATGCCGCGCGTATCCTTGCCTGACGCGCCGGCCTCCGACCTGAAACAGGGCGTATGGGCCACATATTTCAACGGCAATTCTTCCGGCGCGAGAATCTGGTCGCGTACCAGATTCGTCACCGGCACTTCGGCGGTCGGAATCAGAAAAAATCCCGGATCGC
>Ga0137404_10002827_pt1 | contig 11575 bp, 8 predicted proteins | sample CZOMad2_1_16fung_FD_108285 | JGI IMG/M metagenome (GOLD analysis project Ga0137404, IMG submission 108285) | Vadose zone soil fungal communities from Angelo Coast Range Reserve, California, USA - CZOMad2_1_16fungal (Illumina Assembly) | ecosystem: Environmental > Terrestrial > Soil > Vadose zone...
CACGCGAAGGCGCGCTTGGCCGCGACGACGCTAGACGCACATTTGCTGGAGCGCTTGCCGAGGTCGTTGTGGTTGATGCACCACGACTCTTTGCTACGGTTGATGCCGGCGGCGACAGCGGCACGATAGTCGTTTCGATCGCAGCATCCAGCAATCGAGCCCTCAATTCTTCCGCTTCCGATTGCGAATAGTGATCGCCAATCAACAGTCCCCAGGTTTTCGTCGCATTATCAAGAGTGACTTGCGAGTCTTCGTTGGTAGCTGCTTTCACCTCGCGAGCTTTCAGTTCAGCATCGGCTCGCGTCGTTAATGCGGCGAGGCTCAATCGAAACGCTTCTTCCGTCGTGAGCGGAAGCGGGGAGAGCAACCGAGGTTCGAGGCGAATTCTGGCAACATCCAAGGCCACCATTGTGTTGACAACATCTGTCGCATTCATCAAATGGCTGGTCGTGGAGATTGATGCTGAACGAGCTTCGGTTGCGAGTGCAACGCGAATGATTGGTTCGTTTTTAGAATCTAGAACGGTCAGGTTTTCGGCCGAAGTAACCAATGGAGTCGGGCGTGTTTGCCACTGGCCGTCCTTCGGTGGTAGCGAGGAGGGAGAAGGCTCAACGGCTGTTTGCGAGCGCCGAGGGCGCACGTCTCCCTGAGCGAGAGCTGAAGGAGCACATAGCAGTTGTGCAAGGAGAATGGCGCTCAGGAACGGCGCGAGAAAAATGCGCACAAAACAAATCCTTCGCGGTTTAGTCTTGGGGGCTCATACCGCGCGGCCATAGTACTACAATTCGGTTGCGCGCGTGGATGAGAATGCAGCGGGAATCAGGCGGCTCTCTTTTCGCTCATCGCTGGTGAAGACGGCTGCGTTAGCGCGTGCTTATTCTTCCGCCCAGCGCGCCATTTGCCCACCGCCTCTTTGGAAAGAGCGAAAATCGCGCGGCGATTTTGCGCTATCACTTTGAGCCAGGCGCGTTTGTTCATTTGTGGGAAATAAATGCCGCGGAAGAACAAGCGCATGATAAGGTGAATTACACGGAATTTGACGTGTTGATCTTTGAGAGCGTCCAGCGCCTGAAGATTGCGCTCGGGGCTGTACGATCGCCTCCACGCCTCATCAAGTTCGGCTTGGGTTTGCGGAATCGACATCTTCAAGGGCTCGTGCGCCATTTGGTAAGGAGCAAACTCCATCCAGTGTTTGGGTCTAGTCAAACGGTTCGCAGCCACTAAACGATCGAACAGGGGTGTTGCGGGGAACGGAGTTAACTGCCCAAAGACAGGCAAACCCGGAGGCCAGCTTTCGATCTGCTCAAGTGTGCGCTCGGCAACGCCCGCGGTGTCGTTGTCCATTCCGAAGATAAAGGAAGTAACCGCATAGATATTTCGCGCAGCCAGACGATTTAGTACTGTCGCGTATTCTGCCGGCTTGTTGAAGCTCTTATTCATGTCTGCGAGATTCGCGGTGTCGATTGATTCCATGCCGATGAAGACCCACTTGCCATCGGATGCCGCCATCAAATCCACCAGTTCCTCGTCGCGCAGCAGGTTCGCGCTGATCTGCGCCATCCACGGCACCTGCGCATCGGCAGCGATGATGTCGCGTAAGAGAGATTTAGTGCGCTTGATATTAATGGCGAAATTATCATCGATGAAAAAGACGATCACCTGACTGAGATTCTCGCGCGCGTGCTTTTTTAGGGCCAGTAACTCCTGGACTACGCTTTCGTTACTACGAAATCGGATTGAATCTCCAAAGAACCCGGTGACAGTGCAGAATTCGCAACCGTAAGGACAGCCTCGGCCCGACTCCATGGGAATCACATGTACGGCTTGCCAGCCTGAGCCATAATGCTTCAGCAGGGGACGTGCAAACTTTGGCACCATGTCAAACTGTTCAAGGTCGATCTCGTTCCAGGGAATCGCGGGATATGGCTGGAGGCTTGGTTTATGTTCCTTACCATTTTCATCCACGGGAGCATAAATATCTTTTAATCGCCCATTAGCTGCGTCTTCAACTATTTGCGGCCAGGTCTCATCAGCCTCCCCTAGTGCAATTGCATCCGCGTGACGTGGACCACCATCTTTGCCCAATGCTTCGTCGGGAACTTCGGTCACATGTGGGCCACCCATAACAACCGGAATACCGGCGGCGCGAACAGCGTCAGCCATGCGATACGCGCGTGCTGCCATTCTGGTCATAGCGCCAATACCGACAAGCCCGACACCTTGCTCACGCGCATAGTTCACCAGTGCCTCTTCATCCATCGGTCGCGCATTGCCGTCAACCAGTAAGACTTCATGTCCGGGCGGTGTCAGCGTCTGAAGTAGAAACATCCACAGATGTGGCATAAAGTTTCGAGTCACGCCGTTGTCTGGGTTATAGAGAAGTATCTTCATAGAGTTGGTCCTACAGTGCCCCCGGGGGATCAGGTGGTCACTTTTGCGTGATCTCGATTGAAATAAAAACAGCGGATAAAAGAAAATTCGCGTCACAATCCAGGTCGGCTAAAATTCGCGGAGCAGCATACCAGTTATGTACGTTCCCGTACAGAGTGAGCCACTAGAGCGCGCCCGGCCGGGAATAACCCTTGCCTGTCAGCAGTTGTTGCCCCTCCTGACTGAGAACGAAACTCACAAATTGCTTCGCTGCATCCTGCTTCGCTGAAGACTTTATCACGCCGAGAGCCTGATTGATCGGAAGATGCAAACTTTCGCTGATTTCAATGTAAGAGCCTTCGCCGGGTTTAACGAGGGCCAACGGAATGAATGCGACTTCCGCATTTCCAGTTGCAGCATATTGCTTTGCCTGCGACACGTTCTGTGCGTAAACGACCTTGGGCTCGATTTCATTCCAGATGCCAAGTTTTTGGAGACTCTCAATAGCCGCCTGTCCATAAGGTGCGATGTCAGGCTTGGGAATTGCGATGCGGTCAACTTGTCTTTTAGTTATCTCTTCAACCTTCCCAACCTTTAAGGTTGATCCGGGCGGCACCCACAAAACCAAACGACCCCGAGCATAAAGCGCACGCGTGCCTGGCGAAAGTAAGCCGGCGCGGTCGAGCGAGTCCACGTGTTCCGTGTCAGCCGCAGCGAAAACATCAAAGGGCGCTCCATTCTCAACTTGTTTTGCCAGATCGGCGGTGGCGCCAAAACTAAAGACAACGCGAATCCCTGTTTTTCTGGTAAAGAGCGGACCGATTTCGCCGAAAGCGTCGGTCAGATTGGCCGCCGCCGCCACGATCAATTCCTGCGGCCGGGTTCGCTGAGTTGGTGTTTGGTAGTGACAACTCGACAAAGCCAGCGCAAGGCAAATGGTTGTAAGCTATTTCATTAGTCTCGACTACCTGTTTCCAGAACAGGCAAAGGTATGGTATAGACCAGTAATCCTCAGTTATTCGATCCCTGGGTTCCTGATTGAGCGGGCCGGAAAAAGGCTTGGTTTATCTGTATGAAGCAGACATTTAACAAAGCCGCCCTACTCACCTTGATGTTGCTCGCTCTGGCATTGTTGGCGAACTGCCTGCCCCAACAATCCGCCGAAAGAGGCGGCTTGAACATAACTTTGTACGGCTTTTCTGTCATGAAGGAGTCGCTGGAGAAAGCAGTCTATCCCGCCTTTGCCGCCAAGTGGAAACAAGAACACGGACAGGACGTGGGGTTTGCTTCTTCATTTGCCGGATCTGAGACGGTCACTAATCAAATCTTACAGGGAGTGCCTGCCGAGATTGCGATCTTATCAATAGATCGAGATGCCCAGCGATTGAAGGCCGGTGGTTTCATAACCTCTGATTGGCACGCAACGCCATACAAAGGCATCGTGAACAAGACTCCTTTTGTCATTCTCGTACGCGCCGGAAACCCAAAGGGCATTCATGATTTTCCTGATCTGGCAAAGCCGGGAGTTGAGATAATTCATCCGGATCCGGTGAGCTCGGGCGGCGCGCAATGGTCAATACTCGCAATCTATGGTTCGGAGTTGGTGAAGTCAGAAAAGCAATCAGGCGAGCCTGATACCGCCCACGCGCTCCAAACCCTTCAGGCAATCTGGCGAAACGTAAAGTCCACCCCCGGCTCAGCCCGCGAAGCCCGCACGCAGTTTGAAACCGGTTTTGGTGACGCGTTGATAACTTATGAGCTGGACGGATTGCTGATGAAGGAGGCGAAGAAAACCCCAATGGAAATTGTGGTGCCTAAGGCGACGATTTTTAGTGAGCATCCGGCTGTTGTGATCGACAAGAATGTTACGCAGACTAAGCGCGCAGTTGTTGATGCTTTCCTTCAATACCTGTGGAGTGAGGAAGCGCAAAAGGCGTTTGTGAAGTTCCATTTTTATTCCGTCACCAACGACGCTCTTAACCAGCAGCACACGGAATTCGGGCACATTGAGATGCCATTTGAGATCAGCTATTTTGGCGGCTGGGACAAAGCGTATCCGCAGGTTATCGAAGGAATTTTTCGCAACCGGGTACAGAGGAAATGAACCGTAAACCGGGAACCGTAAACCGTGCTTCACGATTTATGACTGTCGGTTTTCTGGCATACGTTCGGTTCCTGGCATGCGTTCGGTTCTCGGTTTACGGTTCCCGGTTCTCGATATGAGCTCAGTCATACCTACAATGCGGCATGTGCGCGGCTTCGATGTAGCAAGGCCGCTCAGCATCTGGATGCTCATCTTCATGATGATGCCGCTGGTATTTCTGCCCCTGGCCTCGATCTTCATCTTTGGAACCAGTAGCGGATTAGGAAATTTCTGGACAGCACTGACGGCGCCGGCAGCGGTCTTTGCACTCAAACTATCAATGGTCACCAGTTTTTGGGCGACGACTTTTAATGTGCTCTTTGGTTTGTTCGCGGCTTACGTTCTTTCGCGTTACAACTTTCTTGGACGCAATGCCTTGATCGTCACCATCTCGCTGCCTACCGCCATTCCCACCGCGGTTGCAGGTTTTGCGCTGTTGCTCTTGTGGGGACCATACGGAACGCTCGGGCGCTTTCTAAGGCCGCAGGGAATTCAGGTAATGTTCACCGCGGGTGCGATAGTTCTCGCCAACATCTTCGTTACATTTCCGTTAGCCTTTGGAGTCATTAAACCGGTATTCGACACGATGAGCCGATCGTTGGAGGAGGCGTCAGCGACCATCGGCGCAACTCGATGGCAAACTTTCTGGCACGTAACCCTGCCATCACTGCGAGGGGCAATTGTCTCCGGAGCCCTACTGACATTCGCCCGTGCTGTCGGAGAGTTTGGTTCGACAATTCTGGTTTCCGGTAATCTTGCAGGACGCACACAAACAGCGCCGCTGTACATTTTTGCCAAGTTTAATGAGGGTCAAATCGAGGCCGCCAATGCCATTGCCATTGTGCTGGCACTCTTTTCCTTTTTAATTTTTAGTGTGCTGTTTTTTGCCCGCGATTGGCTTGACGTAGACTAGACCGACTATGAAAGCCCAGCTCGCCAGAATTATGGATCTACCGAAAACATCGCGTGTCACAGAAAGCGTGTCTCAACCAGCGGCGAGCATCGTTGGCGTCAGCAAGCGTTTTGGTAAAACCAGCGTTCTTGAAAACATCTCTTTTAATGTAGCCGAAGGCGAAGCGCTGGTGTTGCTAGGCGCCTCAGGGAGCGGCAAGACCACGATCCTGCGAATTATTGCCGGCTTGGAACAACCATACACCGGAAAGATCATGCTGCACGGAAAGGACGTGACTGAGTTGCCGGCGCGCGAGCGCGGAGTTGGCGTCATCTTCCAATCATATGCGCTGTTCCCGAAGATGACGGTGGAGAAAAACATAGGCTACGGACTCAGAATCAGAAGGCGCCGTCGCAAGGAGATAAAGAACACCGTTAACGAACTAATTTCGTTGGTCCAACTTGAAGATCACCGCAAGAAATACCCATCTCAACTTTCCGGCGGACAGCAGCAGCGTGTGGCGATTGCCCGCACACTCGCCTACAACCCCGAGGTGTTGCTGTTCGACGAGCCTTTCGGGGCGCTGGATGCGCAGACTCGCGTCCATTTACGGCGCGAAATTCGCGCGCTGCTGAAAAAGGTCAATGTGCCGGCGATCTTTATCACTCACGATCAGGAAGAAGCGCTGGAACTCGGAGATCGCATCGCGGTGATCAATGTCGGTCACATTGAACAGATCGGCACTCCACGCGAGGTCTATAACAATCCGGCGACGGAGTACGTGGCCACTTTTTTGGGAGCGGCAAACATTCTGGAAGGCATCATCACACGCGGGCATGTTGTCGTTGGCAACGCGCAAATGCCGGCGCGCTTGCTCGACGATCGCTTTCACGAAGGCCAGGCAGTAAAACTGATCTTTCGGCCCGAAGATGTGTTACTAAATAAAACTCAGGAGTTTCCGGTGGGGCATGCTTGTTTGTCGAGCGGCCTGGTAGAAGAAATTAGTTTTGTGGGAGCCTACGAACGTTTGCGAATCCGGCTTGAGACGACTAGCGGCGCGTGTGAGACCAGTGATACGCCATTTTATCTGACGACTGAAACTCCTGAAGGGTCCAATACCAAGCCCGTGATCGCTACGCGCCCGAAACCGGAAACGAATGCGTTCAGACTACACACCGGCGACCTCGTTTTTCTCGGCCTCAGTTCATTCACAATCCTTCCTAACGAAGCCCGTACCAGTGTTGCGTCACAACCAACAATCACTTCATCACGCAGTAGTCCCCTGGCGTAGAGATTTTGCAATTTACAAGGAAGTATTCTGACTTCAGGCCAACCCGCTTTCATCGAGCGCGGCGACCGCGATGCTGTGAAAGCGCCGGCGCACGCTATTGATGTTTGCAAAAGGTAAGGTCCGCGCGTGTGTGCGGTTAGTTAGAAGAATGAAAGCTCTTTCGTGCTCCGGATCGATCCAGCAGCTCGTTCCGGTAAAGCCCGTGTGACCAAAACTGTCGCCCGGAAGATCAGTTCCGGCGGTCGAATCTTTCGTCGCCGCCAATTGCCATCCAAGCGAACGTGCCTCTTCCAAACCTGACGTCATGTCTTGCCGGAACAGGTTGCAGGTTTCCGCTTCCAATAATTTGCTTTCGCCAGCGAGAAACTGTTGGGCGAGTACAAAAGTCTCCTGCGCCGTCGAGAAAAGTCCCGCATGTCCCGCGGCGCCGCCCAGGAAATGCGCATTGCCGTCGTGGACCTCGCCCCAAATTAAATCTTTCCGCCAACCACGATAATCGTTGCCGGCCGTCTTGCCACACATTTCGAGTTCGTAGCCATTGCCTGTTTCGCAGGCGGCAATTCCGGTTTGCATTGCCCGTTGAGGATTAAAAAAGGTGCGCCGCAATTTTAACGGCTCGATGATCTCCTGACGCGCAAGCTGCGCCAGCCTGCTACCCGTCATCCGTTCCAACAAAAATCCCAGCAGAATGAAACTAAGATCGCTGTAGATGACGCGATTTCCTGGTTTGGATTCCAACTTCAAATTTGCAATTGCGCCTGCGGCGCGATCGCGTTCCCCTTCGGCAAGAATGTACAGTGGCTGCCAGGCCGGCAAACCCGAGGTATGAGTTAGCAGCTCGCGCACAGTGATGTCTTGCTTGTCGGTGCGGTCAAACTCAGCAAGGTAATGTGCGATGGAACTATCGAGCGTTAATTCGCCGGCTTCAACGCGGCGACTGCATAAAAGACCGGTGACCAGCGGCTTTGTAAGCGAAGCCAGGTCGTAAATTGTTTCGACGGTTGCGGGAATTGATCGCGGGTCTACTACGGCGTTGCCAAGCGCATCTGCAAAAATCGTAGTGCCTTTCGCGGCGACAAGGTAAACGGCGGAAGGGAAGTCGCCGGCCGCGATGCGCTCATCAAGAAACGATGAAATCTCAGGGTTGGCATTCATGCGGAGCCAATCTGACTCAATTCACTAACCCCCGGATGCTGGGCGTGTTCCTGAATGCGTTCGAGCGCGCGCAATGCCAACGCCAGTGCCCGCCGCCCGTCGCCGCCGGAAATGGGAGAAGGCAGTCCATTCTGCGCTGCTTCAACAAACGACACGATTTCGGCGCGCAAAGGCTCAACATCACTGACGTCAAGATTGTGTATTTTGACACCGGGCCACGAACCTTCAGCAGTCGGCGGCGCCAGGCTGCTAATCGATGCGTGACGGGTTGCATAGTCGACCACGACGTAGTCGTGTGGCTGGAAGAACCGCATCTTTCTGATTTTTTCAGTACCCACGCGTGAAGCCGTGATATTGGCAACGGCGCCTGATGCGAATTCGAGGCGCGCATTTGCAGCATCAACCTTGTTCGTCAGGATCGGAATACCGACGGCGTGCAGTTCAGTCACTTGAATTTCCTCGCCGACCAGCCACTGCACAATATCGAGATCATGAATCATCAGATCGAGAACAACGTCGATGTCCAACGAGCGTGCTGTAAACTCGCCGACGCGGTGAATCTCAAAATAGACAGGCTTGCGCACGTGCGGGCGCAGCGCAACCAGGGCCGGGTTGAACCGTTCAAGATGACCAATCTGCAAAAGCGCACCGCCCTTGTCAGCAGCCGCGATCATTTGGTCAGCTTCGTTCAGCGTTCGCGAAATTGGTTTCTCCACCAGCACATGGATGCCGGCTTCGAGCAGGCCGCACGCGATTTCGCAGTGCGACTCCGTCGGCACTGCAAGACTAACGGCGTCAACTTTGCCAATCAGTTCGCGCCAGTCACTAGTCCACGCGGCATTTCGTTCCCTGCCGATTGATCTGGCTAGCGCGTTGTCAGCATCGCAAACGGAAACGAACTGAGTAAGACCTTCAGTCGCGAGATCGAAGTGTACGCGTGCGTGTTGCCGGCCCAGATGGCCCACGCCTATGACTGCTGTGCGTAGCATAGTTTACTGATTTGCGGTTTTCGTTTAGTTTAACCAGTAGAAAGCAGTAGGCAGAAAGCAGAAGGCAGCAAACAGCGCTCTTTCTGCCTTCTGCCTACTGCTTTCTGCCTACTTCGTCGGCGGAGCGACTATACTTGCAACCTTCAACCCTTGCCAAGTGCGGCAGCATTCTCGTTTTTCCAGCTTTTATTCTGTTTTATTTCTACGGTTTGGGCCATCTTCCTTTTGTTGGTCCCGATGAACCGCGCTATGCCCAGGTCGCGCATGAAATGTTTCTGCGCGGCGACTGGATCACGCCTACCCTTGGTGGGTATCTATGGTTTGAAAAACCTGCGCTGCTCTACTGGATGACGATTGCAGGGTTCAAACTTTTCGGCGTGGCTGAGTGGGCGGCGCGCGCGGCCGGCGCGATTTGCGGACTGCTAACTGTCGCTGCGGTCTTTTGGATTGGTAGACGAACTGAGCGCGGAGAAACTGTTGAACAACACGGCGCGATTGGCTTCTGGAGCGCCTTGATTGCCGGAACGAGCGGTGGGTTGATTGCATTTTCGCGCGCAGTAAGCTTTGACATCGTCGTCACGATGACTATTGCCTGGGCTCTTGCTTTCTTCTTTGCGTCTGAGCTTGAGATCGATGAAAAATTATCGCGTCGCTTCTTGGTTGGATTCTATTTTGCGATCGGGCTTTCGCTGTTAGCCAAGGGACTGGTGGGTTTTGTTATTCCATTTGGCGTGATCGGCTCTTATTACATACTACGCGGAAAAGCACCGGCGCGAAGTCTACTGCTTAGCGCACTGTGGGGAATACCGCTTTCAGTGGCTGTCGCAGCGATCTGGTACGGCCCGATGTTCTGGAAACATGGGATATTCTTCTTTGATGAATTCATTATTAAGCATCATTTTGAGCGCTATGCCACGAATAAATATGATCACCCCGCTACGATTTATTATTACCTGCTGATCCTGCCACTACTGGCACTGCCGTGGAGCGCGCTGCTCATCGACGGATTGTTGAAAGCACACCAGGCGTTTTGGCGAGGCAGCGACGATCCCGTAAGCAGGCTGCAAACTTTTGCGCTGGCCTGGATACTGTTACCGCTGATCTTCTTCAGCCTTTCAAGTTCAAAACTTCCTGGATACATACTTCCCGTTTTGCCTGCCGTGGCGCTAATCGTCGGCTCGCGTCTGGCGCAACCTAATTTCAAATCAGAGCACGATTGGGCCATCAGAACAACGGGAGCGCTCGGATTGGTCTGCGCAATCGCCTTGGTGGCCTTTGCCTGGCAGTCTGGAAAAATATCTGTCCGCTCTGCGTTGGTAATCGCGGCGCTTAGTGGGACTGCCGGCATGCTCGCGCTATTTTTGCGGGGGCAAAGGAAGGCTGTGGCAATTTTGATTGGCGCAGCCACCTGCGCGATTGTAATAGTGGGGTTGCATTCAGTTGCCCCTGGGCTGTCCGATGCTGATTCAACGAAGAGATTGATTCAGGTTGCCGATGAACACGGCTACGCGCGCGCGCCGCTATTTGGATTACAGCGAGACGATCGCAGTCCGGAATTTTACGCAGCAGGCCGGGTAGTTTATGGAGACGATCACGAGCCGATTATGTATGACGGCATTGGCCAGGTGATTTATGAAAGTCACCGCCGCAAAGAAACTGTTTTGTTTCTGATTCCCATCCGCGACCTGGATAGCCTGATACAGGCGGAGTCATTGCGCACCGAGGCTATTGCAAACAACGGCCGCGTAGCCATTGTGGCGGTGACGCCGTTGTGAGTTGAAATTACTGAAGATTTTTCAGGAAGAAATCTATGACCGGGCGATCATAACCTTCTCCTTGTTCGCCTGTAGCTGAAGGCAAATTAAACCCGGTCAACGGCAAGTCCAGTTTGGCTTCTATATTCCTTTGATTCTGAAAACAGCGCTGCACGGCAGCCGTGGAATCGCGCAGATAGCCAACATCGACGCCCCCGAGCAAAAGCACACGCGGATTCTTCAAGTCGTTTGCCATCTGGCAGGATAAACCGTTTTCGTAATGGCCCATGAAGTACACTTTGGTGGCGAAGCGGGCAAGCGCTAGTACTGTGTTGCTAGCGACCCCGATGTGACGACTCACCTCCGCGTTCATCAGTTCATCGGAACTGCGCGGCACCGAATCCAACACCAGCACTCGCAACGTTGAATCCTGAACTGCTGCGCGCATCGCGGCGTAAGCCCCCAACTCCACCCCGTAGACTCCAAAAGCATCCGCCGTCAAATGATCTCGATTCGAGCCCTTGAGACGGCGAAGGAAATCCAATGCGGCCAGCAAGTCCTCGCCTTCTTTCATGCCAAACGTAGATGCCGTCGCCGGCGGATTCAAACCATGACCCCGCAGATCGGGCCACAGGATTGTAAATCCGGTTGCCTCATTTAGTTTGATGCCCAGATTGAAAAGCCAGGAACGGTCGCCGCCGTAGCGGTGCAGAAAGACAACTGCGGGCGCACCCTCAGTTCCACGCAACAGCCAGCCGCGCGCGGCGGTGCCGTCACGGTTGCGCCAACTTTCATCCGTTACCTTCAACGCTGAACCGCTAATTTGGGCAAATGATTGCGGCGTGACCAGGTAAGGTTGTCGTGGTGGTCGAGTGATGCCGTGGACGATAGAAGCTAGCGCGACAAGGCACGCCAGCACCAAAACAAGCAGAATTGGCAAAAACGATTTGAATAACTTCTTGCCGAATCGTCGTCGGGGCA
>Ga0137404_10002828_pt1 | contig 11574 bp, 2 predicted proteins | sample CZOMad2_1_16fung_FD_108285 | JGI IMG/M metagenome (GOLD analysis project Ga0137404, IMG submission 108285) | Vadose zone soil fungal communities from Angelo Coast Range Reserve, California, USA - CZOMad2_1_16fungal (Illumina Assembly) | ecosystem: Environmental > Terrestrial > Soil > Vadose zone...
CAGGGCGCAACCGGATAGAAGGCCAGAACCGAGGGGCTCGAGTCCGTCACGAAATAACCATTGATATCGAGAATCAGTTCAGTGTTATTAGTGGCGAAGGCACATGCGCCTCCGCTGGTGCCAGCCGGCACGATGGCCGCTGCCGCCTTGACTCGACCATCGGTTGAGTTGAGGGTTGAGGCCAATGGCAAGGCTTGCCCGCAGGGGAACATCGTGAGGAAACCAAGAGGTCCCTTCGGGACAACCGTCACATTCACGGAATAAGCCTGTGCTGTGGCCGGTATGTTGCATGCGCTATCGGGAACCGCGAATGCTCGGGTGGTTCCTGCGGCCACGAACGGTCCGCCAAATGGACCAACAGGGTTCCGTGTATCGGCGATGCGGCATGGAGTGACCGGCACGAAGCGCAGTCCGGGGGGAGGGCCAGCGACGACCACTGTGACCGGGCTTGCCGACGATGCCGTATAAGTAACGTCTCCTGAGTAGGTGGCGCTGATCGTGTGCGTTCCTCCCGTGAGTGGAACTTGCAGAGATGCCGTGGGCGGAGTTCCCGGAGGCGTTTGGGCAAGCGTAACCGGCTGGCCCAGAGCCGTGGTGCCTTCAGAGAATTGGACTGTGCCGGTGGGGAAGATTGATCCGACATTCAACACCTGAGCGGTCAGCAATGCGGTCGATTGGCCTGGTTGCACAGTTAAGACAACCGTGGGCGTGGCCGGGCCGACTATCAATGTGCCGTTCTTTGAGGTGACTGTGTAGTTGCCGAGTTTCAGCGAGGGATCATTCAACGTGGGCACAATGGGATAGGTTCCCAGGATGCTGTCGATGTTGGCAACACTGGCATACGTCGCAGTGATGTTATCCGCATTCTTCAGGCCTGCAATAGTGCCGGTGAACGCCGGGTTCGGACTGCCATAGGCGCGGGCCGCGTTGGCCGCGATGACCGTTAATGCCGCAGGGTTCACCGTCAAGATGCCGTTGTTGGAAGTGACTGTATAATTCCCGAGTTTTCCAGTCGGGTCAACCAACGACGGCACCAGCGTATATGTTCCCACCGGACTGGACGGATCGGCGCCCGTCCCGGCAATGGTCGCCGTGATGTTGTCGCCATTCTTTAGGCCGGTGATGGTGCCTGTGAATGGCGGATTAGGATCGCCATAGAGACGGCTCGAATTGCCGGCATTGACCGTCAATGCCGCCGGAGTGACTGTCAGTATTCCATTGCTTGAATTGATGGTGTAGTTGCCAAGCTTCGCGCCCGGATCCACCAGTGTGGCTACGACCGGATAAGTTCCTACTGGGCTTGCCGCTACAGCCACGCTGGCAAATGTCGCCGTTATCAGATCACCATTCTTTTGCCCCGTGAGCGTTCCGGTAAACGCTGGATTCGGATCGCCATACACGCGGCTCGCACTGGCGGTGGTCACGTTTAACGGCGCAGGACTTACGGTAAGCACGCCATTGATCGAACTGACAGTATAGTTGCCTAGCTTGGCCGTTGGGTCCAGCAAGATCGGTGAAATGGGATAAGTTCCAACCGAGCTGCCCGGATTCGCCGCACTGGCAAACGTCGCCGTGATGTTGTCGCCATTCTTCAGTCCGGCAATTGTTCCGGAGAAGGTTGGATTTGGATCCCCATAAATGCGGCTGGCATTCGCGCCAGTCACAGTCAACGCGGCCGGGCTCACTGTGAGTGTGCCATTCGTGGACGTCACCGTATAGTTGCCGAGCTTGATTGTCGGATCGAGCAACGTAGGCACGATTGGGAACGTTCCCACTCCGCTGGCGGGAGTCGCGGCGCTGGCAAATGTAACAGTAATGTTGTCGCCGTTCTTAATTCCGCTGATTGTCCCTGTGAACGATGGGTTCGCGTTTCCATACGCTCGAGTTGCATTCGCTGCCGCAACGGTCAAAGCCGCAGGGACGATCGTCAGCGTACCGTTGGTTGAAGTCACGGTGTAGTTGCCAAGCTTGCCGGTCGGATCAGCCAGTGCGGCGACGATGGGGAACGCCCCGATCGGGCTCGTGGCACCAGCACTGGTGAAGCTGGCGGTAATATTGTCGCCATTCTTGAACCCGACGATCGTGCCGGTGAACAGTGGGTTCGCGTCGCCATAGAAGCGGGTAGCGTTATTCACGCTCACGCTCAGAGGCGCAGGTGTCACCGTCAAAATTCCGTTCGTAGCATTGACCGTGTAGTTGCCCAGCTTAGTGGTTGGGTCTGCCAAAGCCGGAACGATGGGATAAGTCCCGACTGCGCTGGTTGGGTCCGCGCTTGTGAAACTGGCTGTGATGTTGTCGCCGTTCTTCAGTCCTGAGATCGTTCCAGTGAAGAGTGGGTTTGCATCGCCGTATGCACGTATTGCATTGTTCGCGTTCACGGTCAAAGCTGCGGGCGATACAGTAAGCGTGCCGTTGTTGGAAACGAGTGAGTAGTTGCCGAGCCTAGCCGTCGGATCTGATAACGTCGGAAGGATCGGGTAAATCCCGACCGCGCTTGCAGCTGTTGCTGCGCTGGCGAAGGTCGTGGTGATGACGTCACCATTCTTCAGCCCGGTGATGTTTCCGGTAAACACTGGGTTCGGGTCGCCATAGACGCGGCTCGTACTGGCAGCGCTAACGTTCAACGGCGCAGGGGTTACTGTGAGCACGCCGTTGATGGAACTGGCAGTATAGTTGCCCAGCTTCGCCGTCGGGTCCTGCAGCGTGGGCACGATGGCATAAGTTCCGACAGGGCTGCCCGGAGTAGCCAAGGTCGCAAATGTCGCGGTGATGGCATCGCCGTTCTTGAGTCCGGCGATTGTGCCGGTGAAGACCGGGTTCGGGTCACCGTACAACCGGCTCGTATTCGTCGCGGTAACCGACAGCAGCGCCGGAGTGACCGTCAACGTTCCGTTGTTCAGGGTGACATTGTAATTTCCGAGTTTGGCCGTCGGGTCAACCAGCACTGGCGCGATCGGATAGGTTCCAACCGGGCTGGTGGCGCCCGCAATGCTGGCATAAGTCGCGGTGATAGCATCGCCGTTTTTCAAACCGATAATCGTACCGGCGAATGCGGGATTGGGATCGCCGTAAGCGCGGGATGCATTGCCTGCATTCACTGTCAAAGAGGCCGCGGTAATTGTGAGAGTACCGTTGTTGGACGTGACGGTGTAATTGCCGAGCTTCGTGTTGGGATCCGCCAGGCTGGGGGCAATCGCGTAAGCACCAACTGCGCTGCCAGCTGTTGCGGTGCTAGAAAATGTGGCGGTGATGATGTCGCCGTTCTTAAGTCCTGCGATGCTGCCCGTAAAGGCCGGGTTCGGGTCTCCATAGACGCGAGTTGCATCGGCGGCTGTTACCGTGAGTGCTGCCGGGTTCACTGTAAGAGTGCCGTTGTTGGAGGTGACGGTGTAATTGCTCAGCTTGGCCGTTGGATCAACCAGCGTTGCCACGATGGGATAGCGGCCAACTGCGCTGGCCGCTGTGGCGGCAGTGGCAAATGTCGCCGTGATGTTGTCAGCATTTTTGAGTCCGGTAATGGTGCCGATGAAGGCCGGATTGGGATCGCCATACAAGCGGCTGGCGTTCGTGCCGGTCACGATCAATGAAGCAGGGCTGACCGTCAGAGTGCCGTTCGTCAAAGTCACACTGTAGTTACCCAGCTTCGTTGTTGGATCAACCAAAGATGGCGTAATGGGATAGCCGCCCACGGGGCTCGTTGCCGTGGCCGTGCTGGCAAAGGTGGCCGTAATGTTATCGGCGTTCTTGATTCCGGTGATCGTGCCGCTCAATGCCGGATTAGGATCGCCGTAGATGCGGGTTGCATTCGCGCCAGCGACGTTCAGCGGCGCCGGGTTGACTGTCAGAATTCCGTTGGTGGAAAGCACCGAGTAGTTGCCGAGCTTCGCCGTCGGGTCAACCAGGGTGGGAACGATTGCGAATGTTCCCACGGAACTGGTTGGGTCAGCGATGCTGGCGTATGTTGCAGTAATTGCGTCGCTATTCTTGATGCCCGTGATGGTACCGCTCAACAGCGGGTTGGCATCGCCGTACAGACGGTTCGCATTCGCAGCCGCTACTGAGAGCGGCGCAGGAGTTATCGTGAGCGTGCCGTTGTTTGAAGTGACGGTGTAATTGCCGAGCTTCAACGTCGGATCGACCAGCGTTGGCACAATGGCGAATGTCCCAACAGGACTTGTCACCGCAGCGCTGGCGTAAGTCGCAGTGATGTTGTCAGCGTTCTTGATTCCCGTGATGGTGCCGGTAAAGAGCGGGTTGGGATCGCCATACAGCCGGCTCGCGTTGGCTGCAGTGACGCTCAAAGCCGCAGGAGTAACGGTGAGCGTGCCGTTGTTCGAGGTGACGGTGTAGTTGCTGATCACGGACGGCGCGCCGCTTAGCGACGCCACGATCGGATACGTTCCCACCGGGCTGGTCGGGTCCGCAGCGCTGGCAAACGTGGCGGTAAAGACATCTCCATTCTTCCCGCCGGTAATGGTGCCGGTGAGCGTTGGGTTCGGATCGCCGTATACCCGGCTAGCACTGGTCGCCGTGGCGGACAGAGGAGCCGGACTTACTGTCACAATTCCGGTGGATGTAACCGAATAATTAGCCGCCAGGAAAGAAGCCCCAGGCACCACAGTACCGGTGATCGGATACGTTCCCACCGGGCTGGTTGAGAGTGCTGTGGTGGAGAAAGTCGCAGTTGCCTGGTCTCCGGCTTTGAGGCCGGTAACGGTCCCTGTAATCGCCGGATTGGGATCGCCGTAGAGCCGGCTCACACTGTTGCCTGCAAGCACAAGAGGCGCGCGATTAATGGTTAGTGTGGCCGGAACAAAAGTAAATGAATAATTTGTAGCCAAAAGCGTGCCCACAGCGCAGGTGATTGGGGCAGTTCCTGCGCTGGTTCCCACGTTGGCTGAGCTGGTGCAGTTGGCTGTTCCGCTCACAACGGCAACGGTTTCATTGTTCAGGAATCCGGAGATCACATAAGTGAAAGCCGGATTGGCGTCACCATAGATCTTTGAAGCGTTTTGCGCGGTAACAGTTAATACCGCTTTGTTTACTGTGAGCGTGGACGTGCCGGTGCTGCCCTGATATTGTGAGTCTCCGGCAAAACTGACGCCTATGGAATGAGCTCCAGCGGTGATGGGAATGCCGCCCAATACAAGGCTGATATTTGGAAGAGAAGCCACGCCGGTGGCATTGGTAACCGCGGTTCCCACCACGATGCCATCAAGTGAAAAAGTAATGCTCCGCCCCGCCACTGCCGCGCCGTTAAGTGTCCTTTTCAAGGTGGTGGAAAGTGCCGTTGTTCCGAAATAATTTCCGGTGGAGTTAGCAACTATGAAGTTGGTCGCCGAGAGCGGCGCCGAAACCGTGACGGATGTGCTGGCCGAGTTGTTTGCTGGGTTCGGGTCAACGGCTGATGAATTGCTGACGTTCGAAGTATTACTTATGGTGTCGCCATTCAAAAGCGTACTGATGGAGGAGGCGACAATGGTGGCCGTTCCCGATTGGCCGCTCGCCAGCGAAGCAAATGTGATCGTCCGGTTTAGGCCGGCGCCTTTATCGCAAACGCCGCCTGGCCCCGGAGTGCAGGAAACGAATGTCACAAAGTTCCGCGGAAGAAGGTCATTGATCGCGACTGAAGCCGCGCTCGGGCCGTTGTTGGTGACGGTAATCGTGTACGTGAGCTGGTTACCGGCAGTCACGGGGTTTGGAGAAGCAGTCTGCGTGACAGAGAAATCAGTATGCGCGCAGCTGCGCGGCGGATAAGCTGCCACGCCCTGGATCTGTCCTGCGCCGGCTATTGCGGTGTCGCCCACCAGGGTGGGAACAACTCCAGGCACAATATTAAACACAGCCAGGCCGAAGGCATCATCAGCCCCATAGAGAAATAGTCCGGAAGTATCGCCGGCCAGGCCGACCGGAGTATGTCCTGCGGCAATACTGGCGAGACCGATGCTCGTAAGAGTGCCATCAGGGTTGACCGTGAAAGTATTCAGGTCCTTGCTGCCCTGGTTGCTCTGATAAAGGATAGTGTTGTCCGGGGTGAGAAATACGACGTTCGAGTCATTGCCGGCAGCGACGAACGGGCTGCCCAGGATTGGAGTCAGGACGCCACTTCCGGCGACCGACCAGGCGTCCGTGAGTGAAGACGTTGAACCGCCTTCTGCTGCATATAGAAGAGTGCCATCGCAATTGAAATCAAGACCACCCACCAGTCCAGTTCCAGCCTTCGCAAATGGCGATCCGGCTACCGCGGTGAGCGAACCATCGACGGCGCTTATGGTAAAGACGGAGACTGAGGCCTGGTGAGAAACCGCAAGGAATCGTCCGTCGCCCGATATCTTCATGCCCACCATGGGCGAGGGCAGCAGAGAAGCGGTGATGGACAGGCTTAACGAACCATTTACTGCAATGCTAAAGGTCTTAATCTGTCCGTTGCTGGATGCCATCAGGAAGTGGCCGTCCGGCGTTGCCGCCACCGAAATGCCAGCGCAGCTATCGAGAGTGAGCCCGCTGGGGAAGGGCGATCCCAAAATGGCAGTCAGAGCGCCGGTGGCCGGAGTGATGCGAAACACACTGATGGTCTGGTTTCCGCCGTTCGAAACAAACAGGAGATTGCTGGCCAGGTTGACCGTGATGCGGTCGATGCCGGCACATGCAACCGGGGCCCCGGTGCCGCCGGTGCTGACCGTTCCCAGGGAAGTCGCCACTCCACCTGTGTCTACCGAAAATGATGTGATGCTGTTGGAGACGCCGCTCTGATTATTGACGTAGGCGAAATTCTGGGCTCGGAGGGCAAGGGGGCATAGCAATGCCAGCAGGCACAGCAATGCTGCGAAATGCCAAGGTGTACGGGCCGAGGGTCTTGCTTCTTGATATCTAACGGCTTCCGTACGAACCAGCTTACTTTCATTAACGTGCATAAGATCTTGCCTCCACGGATCTTGCTGAACATTGAGAAAAGAAGTGCTTTGGGTTCCAACCGGACTTAGTTCGTACAAAGAATTGTCATTTTCGAACGAGGCCTTTTTCCGCTAACCAGTTCGCGAGCCGAGAAGTTTTTGGCGGCACCTTTATAGGGTCTTCAGGTACTCTGAAAAATATGCTTCCGGTAACGCGTATCTCGTCCGGCAGATTATGGATTTGTTCTAAGCTAGGGCACTGAGTCCAGATGAGACCGCTAGTTCCGTACGGAGCGGTTTCGCCGCAACTCAAGTTTGCTTGACAAGTCCGCATGAAATTCCCTGCGAGGCACCCCGCCTCATGAATATGGGGTAACTGCATTGTTTGAAAAAACGCCCCGGAAGGGAGTCGGCGCTATGGCCGAACAACGTTTTCACGCTGGTGCCACCAGGAGGTCGCGCGTTCAGGTCAGCGCGTCATTTCACCGGTGGGTTTTCCCCGAAAATGATTGATCTTCTTTCTTATATCGGTATGACCAGAATCAATGGGTTGGATTAACCACCAATTAGAAAGCAATTAGAATTGCTAATAATCTCTGCCCAAGCGCAAACTGCAAAGGTCTGCAAACTTTGCCCGACAAATATGCCAACGAGTTTGATCACTGTTTGCGAAAAGGAATTCAGGCGCGGTAGCGCTCACCTATCTTCATCCCCATGGAGCAATGCCTTGAATGAACTGGTGACTGAATATGATTTTCACTGGATTGACCATATAGTCATTTGTCTATACTATTGAGTCATTTCTATGCCGGAATTGGCAAAGCCAACTAAATCTAAAAAGCAGGTGGTTTCTGAATTCCGCCAGTCGGAAATCATTACCGCTGCAAGGAAAGTTTTCGCCGAAAAGGGTTACATCGCCGCGACGGTTGACGAAATTGCCGCCGTGGCGGTCTTGGCGAAGGGCACGATCTATCTTTATTTCGAGTCAAAAGAGCAGATTTACAACGCGGTGCTGGCCAATGACCTTGAAACCCTGCGTCGGCTGACGATTGAAAAGATCGCAGCGGCGGGGACGGCGCTGGAGAAGATCTCGGCTTATATCAACGCGCGATTTGAATACTGTGAACAGCGCCGGGATTTTTTTCGAATCATGTATATCGAGCCTTCCGGATCTCCGGTGCTCAGCAAAGCCAAAGCCCGGGAATGGCTGCGCGAGCCAGTGCGCATGCTCACGGTGGCGATTGAGAACGCGATTTCCACCAACCAGATGCGGCATTGGCCGGCGGAAATTCTGGCGTGGACCGTGGCCGATCTGACCACCGGTGCCCTGCAACGCCGGCTGGCTACCACCCCGACCACAACAGTCCGTGAGGACATTGATTTTCTGATTGACTTCCTTTATGTGGCGTTACGTCCATCGGGAAGTTGAGAGAAGAAAGGACCCTGAGATGCAACCGCCAGTTCCTGGATCGAATATTGGCCATGCGAGTTCCACGCTAAGAAACCGGCGAGTTCGCACCGGCCTTCTTCTTCTCTTATTCACGCTTCTGGCCCTCGCTGGCTGCGGAGGTGTAAAGGCATCAGCACCCGCCTCCAAGCCGCCCGAGGTTGAAGTGGCGGATGTCGTGCAGAAGGACGTGCCGATGGTCAGCGAATGGACCGCCACCCTGGACGGTTTTGTAAACGCACAGATTCAGCCGAGGGTTGCGGGCTATCTCACCAGGCAGAATTATCAGGAAGGCTCGTATGTGCGAAAAGGGCAAGTGCTCTTTGAGATTGATGAGCGTCCGTTTGTGGCACTCCTGAACCAGGCGAAAGGGCAACTGGCGCAGGCGGAAGCGGCGCTGGGTAAAGCGCACCAGGATGTGAAGCGCGACAAACCGCTGGCCGAGGCCCGCGCGATTGCTCAAAGCCAGTTTGACAATGACATTCAAGCCGAACTCGGCGCTCAGGCCGCCGTGGAAACGGCAAAGGCCGCCGTCGAGCAGGCGCAACTCAACGTGGGATTCACGAAAGTTACATCACTGGTTGATGGCATCGCGGGCATTGCGCAGACACAGATCGGCAATCTGGTGAGCAACACCACGGTGCTGACTTCTGTTTCACAGGTCAACCCGATCAAAGCATACTTTTCCATCAGCGAGCAGCAATACATGGTGTCTCAGGGCGGAGGCAAGAGCGGTCCGCAGAAGGACGCATGGAAAGGCGTAAAGCTGAAGCTGGTGCTCTCTGATGGCAGCACCTTCCCGCATGAAGGGTCGTTTCTGCTGGCGGACCGCCAGATTGACGCGAATACGGGAACAATCCGCGTGGTGGGTTCTTTCCCCAATCCCAATAACCTTCTTCGTCCGGGGCAGTTTGGCCGAGTGGTGGCGGAAATGGGAACACAGAAGTTGGCCTTGCTGGTGCCGCAAAGGGCCGTCACTGAATTGCAGGGCAGCTACCAACTGGCAGTAGTAGGCACTGACAACAAAGTGAGCATTCGTCCGGTGAAGGTGGGACCGACCATTGGCAAGATGTTGATCATTCAAGACGGGCTGAAGGCCCAGGAGCGGGTGATTGTCGAAGGCCTGCAAAAAGTCAAAGACGGCACCGTTGTAACTCCCAAAACAGCAAACCCATAAAAGAAGGGCAGGCGGCCGATGGCCAAATTTTTTGTCAACCGTCCGATCGTGGCAATGGTGATTTCCATTGTCACGGTGCTGGCCGGATTGGTCTCCATGGGCAAGCTGCCGCTGGCGCAGTTTCCTCAGATCGTTCCGCCCCAGATCATCGTCGGCACCACATTTACCGGAGGCGACGCCGCCACCATCGAGCAATCCGTGGCTACACCGATGGAGCAGCAGCTGAACGGCGTGGACAACATGCTTTATATGCAGTCCACCAACGCCAATGACGGCACGCTGCAAGAGACGGTGACCTTTGACGTGGAAAGCGATCCCAACACTGACCAGGTGAATGTGCAGAACCGCCTGGCCCAGGCCCAGCCCAATCTTCCGCCCGACGTAACCCAGTTTGGCGTCACGCTACGCAAGTCCACCGGCTTTCCCATGATGCTGGTGGCGTTGTATTCGCCTAAGGGCTCGTACAATTCGCTGTTCCTGGCGAACTACGCCAATATCAACATCAATGATGCGCTGTATCGCATTCCTGGCGTGGGAGAAGTAAGGGTCTTTGGCGCCGGCGATTACGCCATGCGTATCTGGATCAAGCCAGACGTGCTGGCCAAGCTGGGGCTGACTGTCCCTGATATTACGAAGGCGGTCCAGCAACAGAACAGCGTGAACCCCGCAGGACAAGTAGGAGCCGAGCCGGCTCCGGCGGGCAATGAAATGACTTACACGGTTCGGGCGCAAGGCCGGCTCATTACGGCGGACCAGTTCGGCCAGATCGTGGTGCGTTCCAACCCGGATGGCTCTCTGGTGCGGCTGAAAGACGTTGCCAGAATCGAACTGGGCGCTGTGAACTACCAGCAGGTGGCCCGCATGAACGGCAAGCCGACCTGCATCATCGTGGTTTTCCAGGCGCCCGGATCGAACGCAATCGCGGTGGCCGATGGCGTGCAGAAGGTAATGGACGGGATGAAGCAACGGTTTCCTTCCGACCTGGACTACGTCACGTCGCTGGACACCACGCGGCCGGTGCGGGAAGGAATCAGGGAAATCGTCATCACTTTGTGTGAAGCCATGGTGCTGGTGATCTTTGTCGTCTACCTGTTCTTACAGAACTGGAGAGCGACATTGATTCCGATGATCGCTGTTCCGGTTTCACTCATCGGAACATTTGCGGTTTTTCCCTTCCTGTCTTTTTCCATCAATACCTTGTCTCTGTTCGGACTGGTGCTGGCCATCGGGCTGGTGGTAGATGACGCCATCGTGGTGGTGGAGGCCGTTGAGCACCACATTGAAGAAGGCATGAATGCGAAAGATGCGACGCTTCAGGCGATGAAAGAAGTGTCGGGCCCTGTAATCGGCATCGCCCTCATTTTGTCATCGGTATTCGTGCCCATCGCCTTCATGAGCGGGATCCAGGGAAGGTTGAATAAGCAGTTCGCAGTCACCATCGCGATCTCGGTATTAATTTCGGCTTTCAATGCCTTGACGCTTTCTCCGGCTTTGTCCGCCATGCTGCTACGTCCCAGAAAGAAGTCGACCAGCCCGCTGGCGCGCTTCTTTGCGCTCTTCAACCGCTGGTTTGAAAAAGCCACCAGAGGATATGGAAACGTCAGCCACAGTCTGATTCGCAAGGCATTCGTCGGCGTGTTGATACTGGCAGGGTTTGTGGTGATTGACGGCGCGGTGGGTCGCAAGCTGCCGACGAGCTTCCTTCCCGAAGAAGATTATGGGTTTTTCCTGCTGAATGCCCAGCTCCCTCCGGCAGCCTCATTGGCACGCACTGACCAGGTGTGCCAGAAAATTGAAAAGATCCTCGCCAAAACGGAAGGCGTACAGTATGTGAGCCGCGTGGCGGGCTTTAGCCTGTTAACTCGAGTGGCATCTTCGTATAACGGTTTCTTTTTCATTGCGCTGAAACCGTGGGATGAGCGGCGCGGGAACGGACTTGAAGCAAAACAGATTCTGGAGAAACTCAATAAACAACTTGCTTCCGATGTTCCAGAGGCGAACGCTTTCGGCTTCATGCCGCCGGCTATTCCGGGGCTCGGGGCTTCTGGCGGATTTTC
>Ga0137404_10002829_pt1 | contig 11574 bp, 20 predicted proteins | sample CZOMad2_1_16fung_FD_108285 | JGI IMG/M metagenome (GOLD analysis project Ga0137404, IMG submission 108285) | Vadose zone soil fungal communities from Angelo Coast Range Reserve, California, USA - CZOMad2_1_16fungal (Illumina Assembly) | ecosystem: Environmental > Terrestrial > Soil > Vadose...
CCCGTGTGAGGCTACCCAGGTCCACGAGGCGCTGACCTGTCCGTCCCGCACCCATGGTGCTGGACTCTCTCCAAGCACGTAGACGATGCGGCGGCCGCCCCGCGTGCCAGGCTGTCCACGTGACGAGAGCGAGGTCGAGGCATCAGGGCGAACACGCCATGCACGGCGCCATCACTGACATCAATCACCATCATGGCGCCTGCTCTCACTCCACTGCACACGGCTTTGCTCCCTCGCCCCCCCAGGGGCCTCACCCATGTTCTCGTGTCAAAGGACATGGTGGAGGGGTGCCACCAGAGGTACGCTGATGCGGTGCATGCGTCCGCACGGGGTCGAGCCATGTCGGCGTTTGGGGCGTTGACAGGCGAGGCGCCGTTGAGATACTGCCTTCTCCTCGTGCCTGGTTGAGCGCTGGATCGGTGGACCAGAATGTGGTCCGACATACAGATATCACCGCGAATCTACCGAATCATCCATCGTGATACGGGTGTGCATGGGAGTCGGGTTGACGGGCGTGATGGTTGAATGACTGCGGTGCGACGCCATGATGACGCCCGGCGATGCACCCGGAAAACCCATCAGAGCTGGGCCGCAGGTTATCTGCGACCGTGCTCACCGCCATGCGTATCGCAAATCCTGCCCGTACAATCTCTCCTGTGATCCCAGAGACCGAGATGACCTTCGACCGCACCCACTAGGGGGGCTACGCCGGGTACGTCACCCAGGCCATTGTGAACAACCTGGCACCACTGTTGTTCGTCGTCCGCCAGACCCGTTACGACGTCCCCTACAAGCAGCTCGGGCGGCTGGTCCTGCTGAACCTCGCAACCCAACTGGTCACCGACCTCGTCGCGGCCCCGGTGGCGGACCACGCCGGCTATCGCCTGCCGCTCGTCCTGGCGCATGGGTGCTGCATGGTGGGTCTGATGCTGCTGGCCGTCATCCCGTCCGTGCTGTCTTCGCCGTACCTGGGTCTGAGCCGGGCGATCGTGGTGTACGCCATCGGCGGATGTCTCTTGGAGGTCTTGGTCAGACCCGTGGTGGACGCGCTGCCCAGCCCCCAGGCAGGCAAAGCCGCCGCCATGAGCCTGCTGCACGCTTTCTCCTGCTGGGGCCATGTCGCGGTCGTCCTGGGAACGACGCTGCTCGTGGTGCAGATCGGGGCGGACGCCTGGCAGGTCCTGCCGCTGATCTGGGCGGTGGTGCCGTTGGCGAACCTTGGGAAGTGCCTACGGGTCCCACGGCCGCCGACGGTGCCTGATGCACATCGTACCACGCTCGGGCCACTCGTCTCGGGCCACTCGTGAAGGCCCCCACGTTCGCGGCCGCGTTGGTGCTGATGGGTTGCGCCGGAGCCTCTAACCTATCATGTCCCAATAGTCCTCCCTGTTTGCCGAGCGGGCTTGGGCCTGCTCAGGGTGTCCTCCGCCCCCTCGCCGACCTGCTGTCGGACGCCGGCAGCTCGGCGCTCCGCGCCGGTCTCCTCATTGGGACCACGTGCCCCCTCGGCGTTGTCGCCACGGCCTTGGCACTCGGCATCGCCGCGCGGCGCCACGCGCACGACGCGCACCCCCCATACCCCCTAGGTCCACGCGCCGCACCACCACAGCGGCTCACGAAATCTCGGGTCATGTGCCACGGTCGTGTGACACGGCTGGAGCACAGCCACGCAGAGGTGGCACACGCCCATCGGTCCTGATGCGATCGGTCACACACCGGGATTCGCTGTCCGCAACCTGGTGCCGTCATGTCCGGCCGCCGCGCAACACAAGTGTACGGCCAGCGGCGGACAGCGTACGTTCCTCCGTCGATCCTATGGCGGTTCCCAGTTGGATTTGCTACAATTCTACCGTAAGACACGAGGTTCAATCGGTTAAGCGTTGTTCACGACTCTCCCTTCCTGAGAAGCGACGGCAAGCAGAGCCTGCTTCCAGCACAACCGGGTGCCAATACACCACATGAAAGCCTATTCGTGAGATTGACGCGAGAAAGTTCTGAGCGCATACTACCGGCAAGAAGGCTCAATCCGTCAACTGGCCCAGCGTTTTACCGTCAGCCCGCGTGTTGTGGGCGAGCTGATCGTGCGTGTTCGCCGTACAGGTAATTATGCCCCGCAACCCCATGGAGGTGGCCATCCACCTCGGATTGATGCCCAAGGGCAGCAGGTCGTCTACGAACTCGTGCCGCACCATCCTGATGCCACACTTGATGAGCTCTGCCGACGCTATGCCGAACGCTGTCAGGTCATGCCCAGTCGATCAAGTATGCATCGCACCCTGGCTCTGTTAAAGCTCACACGAAAAAAAAGACTGATCATGCAACCGAGCGTGACAGTGAAGCGATCCAAGAACAGCGTCGCCTCCCTCAAGAGAAGATAGGTGAGATGGATGCGCACGATGGTGTGTTCCTCGATGAGACGGGGGTCCATCTCGCCATGGCACGGTATGATGCCCGATCGCCTCAAGGCGAGAGAGTTCATACATCCAAACCTGTCAACAAAGGGAAAAATATGACGGTCTTGGGTGCGCTCTCTGTCGATGGTATCATGGCGTCGATGACTGTAGAGGGCAGTACAGACGCGCAGGTGTTTTTAACATATGTACAGACCATCCTCGCGCCCACATTGCATGCGGGACAGGTTGTATGTATGGATAACCTGTCTTCTCATCACGTGTCTGGGGTGAAGGAAGCGATTGAATCGACCGGCGCACGTCTCGAATATTTACCCCCCTACTCGCCCGACTGATCACCGATCGAAAAATGTTGGTCGAAATTCACAGCCATCTTACGTAAAAAAGCCGCACGCACGCGTGATGTACTGGACCAGGCCATGACCGAGGCGTTCGCGATGATGACGCCTCAAGATGCCAGAGGCTGCTTTGCCCATTGTGGATGCTTGTAGCACATACAACTGAGATACGCTATAGGCTCGGCAGCGACTGAAACCTGGGGTGGGGCCTTTACGGGATGAGCCCCCTCAGCGACGTGGGTGACGCGTCAGCGACGTCGGCATTTCGCCGCCGCTTCCGGCTCCACAGGCACGAACAGGACGACCTGCGCGCCAAGGGACTTGGCGCAGTACTGGCGCACGCTAGGGACGTCATCGCCACGCGACCCGCGCCCGCCAGGCCGGTGCAGGACAGCCGGCCCACGTCATCTCGCGGCCATCCCGTCTTCGTCGCGCCACACGCGACCGCTTCCTGCGGCCGCTGTCTGGAGCAATGGCATGGTTTGCCGCGCAGCCGCGCGCCGACCCCCGAGGAGGAGGCGCACGTCGTGACGGCCGTGGCGCGCTGGCTCCGCATATAGGGTGCTGAGGACGCCCCACCCGGCGATGCAGATAACACCCGATGAGGCCGCGCGCTCCTTGGCTCATGCGTGCACAGGATTATCATATCAACGGTGAGAGGGTCCTCCCGAAGTCGGCGCGTCGACACCGCCATCTCATTGTGCAGCTAGGACCGATCCCACGTCGTCCCCGTGCGTCGCGCGTACAGGCAGCCGAGGAATGGCCCCGCCATGAACTCGGTGTGGGTTGGCACGGTCTCTACGAGCGTCCCGCAGACCTCTGTGACGGCATCGTACCGCTGAAGGTGCGTGGGCGTCGACACACCGACGTCGGGCGCCCCCGTCGTCTTCTCCCCGGCCCCCCCCGTGATATTTGTCAGGGAGAGGTGTGCGTGGGGTCTGGGGGTATGCTCTCCAGGATAAGGAGGATTTTTCCCATATTTCATAATTCTTTTGTGAAGACCGCTCGGTTTCGGTGGTTCCGTTCTCCAAAAGGCCTCGACGAACATGGAGGCCACGGGAAAGACGTGCACGCCTGCCCGCGCCTTCGCATACCTCCAAGGAATGTGGGTTATGAGCCCATGGGCGGATGGTACGGCCCCCAACTCGCCCCAACTCATCCCAAGAAAGATGGCCATTTACGTAAATCTGTCTTGGTCTGAATTGGGCGGTTTTAGTCCAGGTTCACGGACAGAACACGGACAACCCATGGAATACCCATAGAGGACTGTGAGCCGCTTTCCAGGGAGCTAGGGGTAGGGTAGGACGGGAAGCCGAACCGCTGCCTTGGCTGTTGCATCAAATTACCGCTTCTTCCCTTCAAAATCTCTCCTCCATTTCCCCTGCAGTATAGGCCATCTTGTACCGAACCCTGGAAACCGTAGCCTTGCCCTCCAATCCCAATAAGGCACCCTGATGGGTGTTCGCTTGGCCTGCAATGCTGGCCCTGCCAGCAGCGTTGAGTAACTGGAACACCTCATGCTGAATGAACCTTCGGCACATTGAGTCCGTGCTCCTGTGGCATACTGCCTTGAATTGGGAATCGGTTAGATGATCACACATTGGAGGAGGGGCACAGGCAGACCAATGGTTAGCCGGGTCCCATCCAGACCCCTGCATGGGGTGCTGTATGGGGGCATATCCTCGGACACACACGCCTCATACAGGAGAACGTGGTTGCCCAAAGGGACCCTGGGACAGGTTGGGCTAGCTGTCAAGGCTGGGGCTCTATGGCCGATATAGTGGGAGGTAGCAATGTGTGGTACTGCAGCAAGGTAACCTAGAACTGAGGCTTAGATATGAAACAGATCATACGACGATGGGCTGGAGTGGGGCTGATGACCGTGTCGGTATTGACCGTCGGGAGCTTGCTGACGTTGCAGGCGGGCATGCCCCTGGCCCCATTCGTGCCCCTACAGCAGGTCTTGATGGCTGATGGTGGCGGAGACAGACCGGCACCGGCCCCCTGTCCCAAGCGCAAATGTTGGAGCGGTGACGCGACGACCTAACGATCCCTGCATCTGGGCTGATGGTGGCTGGTATGGCCACCGTCAGCTCCTCCCTCCCCGGTTTTTCAATCGCTTCATTTTCCCGGCGACCAACCTGCTCGCTGGACGGGTCCCATACCCGGCCTCCCTGGGCGGCGTAGCGGGGCATATTCAGCCGCACACACAATCAATCCCCGATCGAGAGGGTGGGGTGGGCCAATTTCTCTAATAGGGATGGCCCAAGGTACCTGCCCAAAATATAGTGGTATCTATGTAGACTTCGTTGGCTTGGGACCCCTATTTCTGTGGTCTCTTTAAGCTCCTTCCCCGAAATATGGGGCTGTCGCCTAGACGACCCGCCGATGTCCTCTGCTGTAGGCTCTAGGGCAGGCATGGTTTTGCCCCAGCGGGACGGCTGACGCCAATCTTCTGAGGCTTTATCGTGTCCGGGAGAAGACGACTCGGAGGGTAATCCTGGTGGAGGCGGCAGGAATCGAACCTGCCACCGGGGGGTATTCGATAACGTAAATATGAATGCAACCCCCCTGCTCTCCCACTGAGCTACGCCCCCAACATCGAGTATCTTAGCATTTTTACCATAGTTTATCAATTTAAACCACTCAAGCATGGATCACGCCCTTCGAGGTCATCCCGGAGGTCTCCCGACGATCTGATTCCATCCGTGGTCTTCAGGTGGGCAGTAAAGTTGTCACGACTAGGCCTCAGGCCTTCGATAGCCGATCCACTGTGGGCTACACTCCCCCTATGTGGACACTACCATCGCACCCCATGCAACCGGCCATTGACAGCGATATGTAGCCTCGATACAGTTGCGGTGGACAAGGGACTGCCCCCGTTATTCCCGGCACTCTTCTGAACATAGTGGGTATGCGGCGGAGATCACGGCATGGTTGATTTCATTCGAAAGAGGCTCCAGGTCTTTGTGTCGTCAACCTTCACCGATCTTAGGCAAGAGCGACAGGCTGCTGTTGAGGCCATCCTAACGGCAGGTCACATCCCTGCGGGGATGGAGCTGTTTACGTCAGGTGATGAGTCTCAAATGGAGGTCATTAACCAATGGATCAATGAATCGGATGTCTACCTTCTCATTCTGGGTGGTGGTTATGGGAGTGTGGAACCAAGGACCGGGAAGAGTTATACACACCTAGTACTAGATTTCGGTGCAAAACCCTCCCTCTCTCCTCGTGGTATCCTCTCTGGAGGCATGACCGACGAAGGGAGGGGGACCCATGCGGCGCGATCGCTCTGAAGCCATGAACCTGTTTGACTTGGTGCCGGCTTTGGGTATGACGATGGACCCAGTGCTGATGCAACTCGATACGCTGCTCGACGACGACAGGCTGTTTCAGGCGGGGCAAGCCGATTTGGCCCGGCGCCGGCCGCGGACCCTGATGGACGGCCGCCCGTCGACGCCCGTCGAGGTCATCCCCCGGAGGCTGGTGGTCAAGCATGGGTATGGATGGAGCGACGAGGCGACGGCGCGTTGGGTCAGTGATAGTCTGGTGTGGCGGCAGTTCTGCCGGGTCTATGCGGAGGCGGTGCCTGATGAGACGACGCTGATCCGCTGGGCGAACCTGATCCAACCCGCGACCCTGCATCGGCTGCTCGACCATGTGGTCACCCGCGCCCGGGCGCTCAAAGTCACCCGCGGCCGCAAGCGGCGGATTGACGGGACGGTGGTGGCAACCACCATTCATCACCCGACCGATAGCACGTTACTCGATGATGGCGTGCGGGTGCTTGGCCGGACACTGACCAGAGCCAGGAACCGGCTGCAGGCAACGCCTGCCGTGGCGCGCGCGCGCTTTCGGGATCGCACGCGCAGGGCCAAGCGCCAGATGAACCGCATCATGGCGGCGGCGCGGCCGCATGGCACGGCAGCGGCTGACCGCATGCACACCGCCGATCAACACCTGCTCGCCATCGCGAGGGCGCCAGTGCGGCAGGCCCAACAGGTTGGGCCCATGCTGCGGACCCAGACGACCCAGGCGGCCCAGCGCGTGGCGGTGGCCTTAGACCACCTCGTCCCGTGGGCCTGCCAGGTCGTGACCCAGGCGACGCGGCGGGTGCTCCAGCGGGAAGCCGTGCCTGCCCCAGAGAAACGGGTGCGTCGGTTCGAACCGCACACCGCGATGATCCGGAAGGGCAAGCCCGGACACCCGACGGAGTGTGGGCGCGTCCTCTGGGTGGATGAGGTGGAAGGCGGAATCATCAGCCGGTACGCCGTGCGGGAGGGCAATCCGGCTGAGGAGGCCCCATTGCCGCCACGCCTGGACCATCATCTGCAGGTGTTCACACATCCACCCCGCCTGCTCGCGGGGGATCGAGGCGTCTATACCGCCGCGAACGAGCGCTATGCCACCCGGAACGGTGTCAAGCAGGTGGTCTTGCCCACGCCCGGGGCAAAATCGGCCACGCGGATAGCCCATGGGCCGCAACGCTGGTTCCGACAGGGCCACAACTGGCGCTCGGGCATCGAGGGCCGGATCAGTGGACTCAAACGGCGCCATCGGCTGGGTCGTTGTCGGTATCATGGCCCCAAGGGTATGGAACGTTGGGTCGGCTGGGGGGCAATCACCCCCAATCTGCGGGTGATTGCCTACGCTACGGTCCATTCACCAACGGGTGCGGTCATCCATCCGTGCCATGGGTTCATCCATGGTGGAATGTTGCCTAGAGATATTTGGTGCCAAAGGGTTTTGCACCGAAATCTAGTACTAGGGAGGTAGAGCAAATGACTGAGCCACCGTTCGATGAGACGCTTCTGAACGTCTGGGAAGAATACCGGCGTTGCACGCTTCAATCTCGTAAAGTTAAGGCACGGCTCACGCGGGTACGCTTGGGGGCTTTGGCCTTGGCTATTGCCGGGCAGTTTGCGGCGTTCTCGCCAACCAACTCCTTAGCCTACCAGATCTCACCCGCGGACTAGCCGTGGCCAGCGCCGTCGCGCTCGGCCTTTCCGCCTATTGCACCAAGGAGGGGTTCGATGCCAGCTTGGAGCGGCAGTGGGTGTTGTCTCGCTCACTCGCCGAAGCGCTCAAATCCGAGGCCATCAAATTCATTGCCCACGCACCGCCCTATGATGGGCCAATCGTGAGGACCTGTTGAGTGCGAAAGCCCACGATCTTTTGGGCGATATGGTGCTCGGCGCCCCGCCTCATTTGGCAGAAGAGGAAAAGCGGAAAGGCTTGCCGAGCGATTGGTTAAATATGGATACCTACTGGACTCTGGCGTTTTTTTGCTGCCTTATGTTGGTTGACATAGAAAGCGCTTCAAGACCGGAAGATAGTCGCTCAATGTGGCCGCCTCCTGGCAAGCTGTCTCCAGCAGGGTGCGCGCATGTGCATAGCGGTGTGGACGCACCACATCAGCCAGAGCATGCCATTGTTCCTTGGTATGGGCATGGTTCAAGCGCCATGGTCAAAACCCTCAAGCGAGGAAGACCATGGCAAACCACTGTTCTGTCGCTTCGTACGACTGGACCCGAAAGTCGGCCCAGCCTCAATGCTGTTTGACGGAGAAGTTGTCCACTTCGAGGGGCCAGCGCTTTTGATAGAGGCTCAGGCGTTGCTGTGCCGACAACGCTCGGTTGGTGCACAGAAAATACTGCGGGTGTTTGTCCCGAGGGTGCCGTTGACTGATGAGGACACAGACCGCACACGGCAGGGTGGTGAGCTTGCCTTGGCGCGTGCGCACCAGGGAGGTCCGCTGCCGTTGGTCGGTAGCGGTCCGCGGTACACGCTGATACCGCTGATGCCTGAGCGCTTGGGGCCATGGGGAGAGCTTCTTGTCGTCCAGCTGCCGATGCGACTTGATCGCACACACGACATGCCAGCCCTGTCGGCGACAAAATTTGCGCCAGCGATTGGCGGCAGACCAACTGTCGCACCGCACAGAGACCTGGCATGCAGAGGGTAACAACGGCTGCAACTCCGCCAGCATCTCTTGAGCCAGCGTCGTGTTCTTGCGAAAGCGCCGCCGCTGCTCTGGGGCCCGTTGTCGGTGGAGACGCCGCACCGTCTGCTCGCGCCGGTCGAGGCGCCAATCGTACGCAGAGGCCCTGGCACCAAGCTCTACACGGACCTCAACATGGACGGACCCATTGGTGTAGTCGGGGCTCGTCTTCCCCGACCTCTTGGTGTGGTCCTGATGGTATGCGACGGCTTCGAGATGCCGTGTGCCCCGGTCTTTTGCGCCCCACGAGTCCTCCAGGCTGACATCGAGAGTCCACTGGTCACTCTGGTGGGCGTAAGCCACCACGTCTGTCACGAGAAAGTGGCGCCTCGGCGAGCGGAGAGCCTCGGCCGTCCAGGGACTGAGGCGCCGCGTGTCCGCCCCATGCGAAGGGTCGGGGGCATCGACCAGGAGTCGATAGCAACCGGCCATGGTTTGATGCCGTGCTGCTGAGACCATGAGCGCATCAGCGAGGCGCAACACAGGCTGCCATTGCGGCTTGCTCAGACGCAAGTGCAAACCACACAAAAAGGCTAGAAGGCTGGGCGAAGGCTGGACCATGAGCTTGACCACGGGGATATCCTTTCTGGCGTACGCTTGGGGTTGGCACTCCTAGCGTACGCGGATATCCTCTTGTGTTCAATCTGGGCTATTCACAGAATTCGCCAGACTCCAGTTACCTACCTGCAGGCGTGAGTGAACGACCAACTCAGCAACTTCTATGAGCCCAATGCGGCCGAGAGCCTGTGTACGTTCGAACAGCGTCGTCTTGTGATGCTGCTCTTAGGTAGGCTCGGTATTGTGCTCAGCGGCATCAGCGCAGTGCTTGAGGGGGCGAAATGGGCCGCCGCATGGGTTGCTGTGATCGGCACCATCTCTGGTGTGATCGCTGCCTTCATCTTCGCCGGCCGTTATCAGGACCTGGCGCAAAGCTATGAGCTCACCGCACGCCGGCTGCGGTGGTTGATAACTGACTGGCAGCGCCTACCGGCAGTGGAAAAAGAGCACAAAGGCGGAGAATTCGTGAATGCTTTTGAAAACGTGATCTCAATCGAGAATAAGCATTGGGTGGCCGAGTGGCAGAGAAAGAGCCTGCGCGACACTGAGCATAAACCGGTAGGTTCGTCTGTGGGACACCAGGTTTGAGGAAGGGCACGTAGGCACCCAGCAGTCTCGTAGTTTCCCCCATTGGCGGCTCACTGACCAGACCAGCCTATCCTTTGTGTCTTATCCCCATAGTGCTCCACCGTCTCCGAAAGCGATAGCACTTACCAATAGTTGAAAATCTCCCGGATCGTTATCCCTCCTCCGGACCGGAATTAACTAGGATGGCCATGACTCGTCCTGGGTATGGACGCAAAGGTGAATCTGATGCAGGCGTTTTGACCATAATCGGCTCTTGCTCGGCCCCCCTGGGGCGGGCACATCGATGCTGGCCCGGCGGCTCACCACCATCCTGCCGGCCATGACCCTGGGCGAAGCCCTTGACACCATGCGCATCCACCGCGTCGCGGGCCGCACCGGCGACCGCACGGCATTGGTGACGACCCGCCCGTGTCGCGCCCCATCATACCATCTCGGATGTCGAGCTGATCGCTGGGGGCAGGTACCGAGGCCGGGCGACATGTCGCGGTCGCACCATGGTATCCTATGGATGTTCAAGTCACTTCCCAGGGTGGTCAGACCTGACCACCCTGGGCGCCGATGAACAGCTCCAGAACCCTCCAGATGATCACACCAAAGCGTCCTGCCTTTGCCATCGAGACTTTTTGACGGTGTCATCTTGCCCAAGGCGTTCCGGATGATTGGTCATCCGCGCTCGCGTGTTCCCCACGCGGCGCTGCAGACGGCGCAGCCATGACTCGAGCTGGCACTGTTCTTGCTCATGAAAGCTGCTGGAGCCCTAAACCTTGCGGTCGGCCAACTCAAGGAGGAACGTCCATGCTGGAGTGGGATCCCGGTCCGCCGTCGTCCATCAGTGCCCTCTGCGCCCCAGCACCCTCCGCGGCCTATCAGGCGAATCCCCAGCGGTTTCGCCTGGCCTGGGGGCCCACCCGCTTGAGATCGATGACGACGGCATGGTCCAGGTGACTGGCGAGTGATGAAACCGTTCCGACTCGGAGAGTCTTTGGTGAGCTGATGAGGCTCAGACCTCCCAGGTGTGGTCATGACATGGCCTCGAAACGACACAAGCATCCCATGCGTTCACCCCGTTCTGCAGCGGTGACCATGAACGTAGCTATGTCGCCTCAAGAGACAGGCCCAGGAATCACGGCTGGAGAGAGGGTGTGGCAGCAGGGAATGGTTTGCGGTGGCATCGGGAGCGCTTTGTTCCGAGCGACTGCCCTCGTATGTCCCCTAGGATTCTTGCTGCTGCTCGGCGCCTGCGCCAGCATCCCCCCAGAGCAACCCAAAGCGCTCCAATGGGAGGCGGCCAGGGAGTGCGAGAGCCGTGTTCAAGACATTCGTGTGCAGGACATTGATCCATACGGCCGCCTCCACTTCGTGTATGGGGATGCCGGGCAAGTGGATCGGGACGCCTTCATCGCCTGTTATCAACAGCGGGTGGCGGAACAATTCAACGCGCTGGTGGCGGCAGGCCACCTGGCTCCATCGGCCCTGGCCACCGGCAGGACCGCGGTCCCGCTTAAGGTCACAGGGAATATGCTGGTGGTCGCGGTGACCATCAACGAATCGCAGCGCGCCTTCCTCGTCTTGCATACGGGCTCGGCCAAGACCATCCTGCACCCGGCCTTGATGGCACGCCTGCAGATCGCGATCCCCCCGAGTGCCCCCCGATGGGCCATGAGGCTCGTTGGGGGGA
>Ga0137404_10002831_pt1 | contig 11571 bp, 6 predicted proteins | sample CZOMad2_1_16fung_FD_108285 | JGI IMG/M metagenome (GOLD analysis project Ga0137404, IMG submission 108285) | Vadose zone soil fungal communities from Angelo Coast Range Reserve, California, USA - CZOMad2_1_16fungal (Illumina Assembly) | ecosystem: Environmental > Terrestrial > Soil > Vadose zone...
GGGCCGCAGAGTAATTGGGCTTTCCGTTCCATTAGGGAATGGGCCGAAACCTGGCCGGCCGTCAGCATCCAGGGCCACTAGAGCGAGAGGAATCCTGGCTGGAACGGAGGAGCGGAGGTGCTTCAGTTCTTGCGCGTTTCGCGTTGAGGCCAACTCTCGATCGAGCACGATTGCATACGGGCGCACGCTTTTCAAAATTTCAGGCAGCCGAATCGGTTCTGAGATGATCGAAACCTGGTAACCGTTGCCGAAAAGAGAGCGGGTGGTTGAGCGCTGGAGTTGAGGGTCGTCTGCAACCACGAGAACCAACGGGCGCATGATTTCCTCTTCGACCTCGTGCGGGGCAACATTTTCCAGCCGTTCAACTGGGAGCAGGAAGATAAAGGTGCTGCCTCCAGAGCCGGTGCTCTCGACCCAAATGCGACCGCCGTGCATCTCAACGAGTTTGCGGGTCAAAGCCAGGCCGAGCCCGGTGCCTTGTTGCAACCGAGCGTACGAAGAATCCAACTGCTCGAATTCGTGGAAAACCCGGTCGTGATCCCGAGGATGTATGCCTATGCCCGTATCGGCAACCTCGACGCGCAACCAGTCCCCGGAGGTGGGTGCTCTATTATCTGCCGGCGACGCGGTATATGGCATCGCCCGAACTAGTACTTTCCCCCCGTCAGGAGTGAATTTGATCGCGTTGCTCAGGAGATTGTAAAGGATCTGTTTGAACTTAGGTTCATCAGCGTAGAGCGGCGGAAGCTGCGATGGGACGTTCAGCGAGACCAGAATGCTTTTCTTGTTGGCCAAAGTTTTGACGATCGTGAGCGCATTTTCCAGCGCACCCGCTGCATTGAAGGTTGTTCGACCGAGTTCCTGCCGGCCCGCCTCCACCTTGGAAAGATCAAGGATATCATTAATCAATTGCAGCAAGTGGCGGCCGCTCGCAAGAATGTGATTGGAATACTTAAGCTGGCGCGGATTTAGATCGCCAAAGGTTTTGTCGGCGAGGATTTCTGAGAAACCAATGATGGCATTGAGGGGCGTGCGCAGCTCATGGCTCATATTAGCCAGGAATTGACTTTTGGATCGATTGGCACCCTCGGCGGCATCCTTGGCGTGCTGCAGATCATCCTCGACTCTTTTGCGCTGGGTAATGTCCTGCACAACCGCCTGAAACTCGAGAGTGCCGCCGTTTCCATCGAATAACCTCCTGACAGTATGTTGCTGCCAAACAAGTTTACCCTCCCTTGCAGACACCCGATAATCGAATGAGACGGCCGGCTCCTCTTTTGGCAAAGCGTTAAAGTAACTGAGCGGAATCTTATCGTCCTCTCCGCCCAGGCCGGCGAGGAAGTTCGTACCCACGAGTTCTTCGGGAGTTTTTCCATGGAATCGGCAGAAGGCACCGTTGACAAACGTGAGTGCTCCGTCCGATGTGAAACGACAAATCATGTCTGTCTGGTCTTCGACCATGGTGCGATAGCGCTTCTCACTGGCGGAAGCGGCTTGTACGGCGTTGCGGCGTTCCGTGGAAGCGGCGGCGAGGAGCATGTTGGTCACGGCGACGATACCAATATAGCTGCCGATCAGCATAAGGCTTTCGTGTTCAGAGTTGGCGAGGAAAGGTCCCCGGCCCTTGAGGAGAGAATAGATGCCGAGGGAGGTGACCAGAAGAGTGCCGGTAGTAGCGCCGCGCTGGCCGAAGCGAAAGGCCGCCCACACCAGGAAAGGGAATGGCAAATACGCGAGGGGATAACTCTGAACACCGTAAACGAACCATGAATCGAAAGAGATGAGCGTACCGCCGACAAGTCCTGTGCCGCAGAGAATCGCTTCGCCCAGCAGTCGTGTGTTCCAACGCATTGAAGAAGTCGTTGACCAGGTCAGGATGAAAGGGGCTACTACCAATCCGGCGAGAGCGTTAGGCACCCACCAGCCAATGACTTCGGTAAAGAGGTTATCCCACGGAACGACGCCGGCATAGGCAAGGCTGACGACGCTGAACGTGGCGTTCACAGTCGTGCCCAGAAAGCAAGCGAGGCCAATGTAGCCAGTGACATCGCGGGTGCGCTCCATGGCCCCGTCGAAGCCGACAAGGTGACGGAGCAGGAATGAGCAGATGATAGCGCCAAAAGTGTTGCCGATGGCGGTGCCGAGGGTGAAAAATCCGAACGGTTCGCCATTCATCAACGAAAAGAGGACAGCGCCCAGGGCGACTCCGGGCCAAAACTTATGTCCGAATAAAAGGAGGGCGGCCAGGGCAATTCCGGCAGGGGGCCATACCAGGACAATGCTGCCCGATAGGAACGAAGCCTTTTTGCCGAGCAGCCCACCCACAAAGTAAAAAGCGATCAGGATCACTACTCGTGTGAGAGTGGTCAGATTCGCTTTAGCCTACATTCTCAAGCCTCTCTCGAAACCGCATTCCTTAGGCCGTCAAAGCGGTGTAAACCTCTGTTTCGGTTGTAGGAGGTGTCCTACAGAAAGAGGGCCGCACTTTTGCAACGGCTAACGTCAGAGGGTGAGGGGAAAACGAGGATGAAAGTTGGAAAGGCCAGAGTCTTGCGTGAATGTTTTATGCGGGTGACTGTGGACCGATAATATCCGGGAGGTTGTCTGCGTTAGCCAAACCAGGAGGGAGATCCTGTTGAACTCCGAGGGTAAAATAGAAGGTTGCTCCGTGATCTAGGGCGGCATCGGCCCAGATCCGGCCTCCATGGCGGCGGATAATCCGCTCGGCAGCGGCCAAACCAACGCCGGTGCCCTCGAACTGATCGACATGATGGAGACGTTGGAAAACTCCGAAGAGTTTGTCAGCGTATGCCATATCGAAACCGACGCCGTTGTCGCGGACGAAAAAGACAGGGTGATCGTCATGCAGGAGCGCACCGAGCTCGATTATGGCCCTGGGACGCGTGCGACTAAACTTGATAGCATTGGAGAGGAGATTGGCAAAGACCTGTTGGATGAGGTCAGGATCGCACTCGACGGTGGGTAGCGGATGAATCCGCCATTCGACAGAGCGTGCAGCAGTTTCGGGCTTAAGAGAGGTGAGGAGTGCTTCGACAACAGGTCCGAGCGGAGTAGGCCTGCGCATCAGTTGATGCCGGGCGAGCCGGGCCAATTTGAGCAAATCGTCCACTAGCTGCGTCATGTTGCCGATGGCGCGGCTGATGCTATTGAGACAACGCTGTGTGGTGGGAGGCGGTGAAGGACTGAGTTCCTGGTCAAGTATTTTAGAAAAAGCCGCCATATGGCGCAAGGGCGCGCGCAAATCGTGAGCGACAGCATAGGTGAAATTCTCCATCTCCTGGTTGGCGGCGGTTAGTTCAGCGGTGCGTTCGTTGACGCGTTGTTCCAATTCGGCATTGAGGCGCACGAGTTCTTCCTCGGCAATCTTGCGGCCAGAGTCGGTGCGATGCAACAAAGTGGCATTGATCCAGATCAGGCCACCAAAACCCACACCATTTGCCAATGCCAGCACTGACACCCCGGCCTCGGTTCCGAACCATCCGGCTCTCTGCCCCTGCAGCCGAAGCCAGCCCAGGAAAATCGGAAGCAGCACTACGGCAGGCACCAAACGCCGGGCAAGGCCTCCACCAAGGCTATCGCTGATCAATAAAGCCATTATCCCACCGTCAGTCCGCAAACAGAGAATTCCTCCGCTCAAGGCCAGGAAAGCGCCAGCGGTATGCATGGGCATTTGTCCGTACGGCATCAGCGGTTCGCCCCCGTAAAAGTAATGACTGAAGCCGAGCCAACCAATGACCGCTCCCAGGATGCAAAGAAATTGGAAGCAGGAAATGAAACGAGTTTCGGGGGTGAGGGCGAGCGCGCAGCCAAGGAACACAAAGTTGACAGCGGTGGTCGGTGTCATTCGGGCGGGACCGGAAGGGCCCGAAAACCCATGGAACCAGAGTTGTTCCATCCCAAGGTTCCAGCCTCCGAGCGCTTCGCTCAGCTTGAACAGCCCAATGATTGCCATGGCCGCTCCACAACCCCGCAGCAAGCTTTGACGCCATGAGCCGCGCGTAACCTGAATCGCCTGTGATGGCCCAGTGGCACCGCACCAAAGGGCAAACCCCGCCAAAACAAAACCCAACGCCGAGCTCGCTGCCATCTGCGCCCAGCCCGGCACAACGCTCCTGAAAATGGCGACGTCGAACGTCCAACCGGCCAGCGCCATCGCTCCGATAAGGAACACAAGGATGCCGGCAGAACCGGCGAAAATCCTCGGCAACCGGGCCAAAGTTGCCGGGCTCATCTGAAAGTATCGCGCTGCATCTAAGGGAGTTCTGAGTTATTCCCAACCATCGACAGGAGTGAGGTTATATGCGCAGTTGAAATGTTGGAAACCGGGGCGAGGCAGGAAGGTTGTCCCGGGGCACTTCCGGTGCGGAAGCCAGGGGATTCCCCGGGTAGCCGATTAGACCCCCGAGGCGGGCGCTTGGAGAATGATGCCGTTTTTGAATGTTTGTGCCTCCGGGCAAATCAAAACAGCATCCCTTCGTTTTCCACGGTGGGCACTTTCAAAATGGAAGGCGAAACATCTCATTCCGAGACAGAACTGAACAGTTGTTGGACAAAGCTGCGATTGGGTTGGAAAAATGAACCCAGGCAAGTATTGGCAAAATAAATGCTCCCAATCACGCGAACTTAACTCATTGGAACTGTTGCTTGTAATGGCAAGCCGATGGAAAAACTGACTTATTTCTATGACCACCAAGCATTGCATATTGTTGGCAGAGGATGACAAGGATGAAGTATTTCTGCTGCGCTGGGCTTTTCGGAAGGCCGGCCTTCCGCACGAAATACTTGAGGTTCGTGATGGCGTGGCCGCGATGGACTATTTGAAGGGCGTTCCTCCGTTCAATGACCGTGCCCGCTATCCGCTGCCACAACTTCTGCTGTTGGATTTGAAGATGCCGAGAGTTAACGGTTTCGAAGTGCTGGCCTGGCTCGGGACGTGTCCCGAGCTAAGGTCGTTGCCGGCGGTGGTGTTGTCGGCCTCGGCTTTCCACGCGGATATTCAGAACGCCATGGATTTGGGAGCACGTGAGTTTCTGACGAAGCCGTACGATATGGACGAGTTCGTTAGTTTGGTGGAGGGATTGCACGAACGGTGGCTGGGCGGCGAGGGGACGATCGCAGCCGCCGTAGCGAATGCGGCAGAAGGGCAAGCCCGGTCTGCGGTCCAGTTGCGAATGTGATTTTTGTTCAACGAGAAACATCCAAACGCACGGAATCCCCAAACCCGAGCACCGGCCGCCTCTACGGAACCTGACTGCTTCTTCTGAACTTGTAACGATGAGAATGGCTAGCTCCTAAACGAGCTCAATGTCGTGGCTCGACGCAGGGAGCTTGTTAATACCGTGCGGAGAATGCAAAATAGATTTATCTCATACACCTAAGTCTGTAAGGTCCTCTTTATTATGCCATCAGAAGTCTTTCAAGCCAGTCGTTGGACACGCGGGAATCTACTGTTCCCAACTTACATCGAAGTCAGTGACAAGTCGGTAAGCCGACGCAAACGCTCCTGGTTCCGCCTGGACGAGATGAGCATGAGTATCAGTAAAGTGGCTTCCGTTCACATTAAGACCGGTTTGATTTGGTCGGAGATTTTGATCGAGTCCTCCGGCGGCTCCGACCCGTTGGCAAGTCATGGCCATAAAAAAGGAGACGCCCAGCGAATTAAGGAATTGATCGAGACCGCACAAGGGGAGATGGCCAGGACAAATCCGAAGTCCGAATGACGAATTCGGAAAAACGTCAATTCTCCGCTTGCTCGATCATCGCGGCAATCGTGTTCAGCGCATTCCCTTCCAGGCGATTGTTTACGAAGATAAAGGTTTTCCCTTGCGCACCGGCCGCGATGCCTTTTCGGATCAGGGCTGCGCCGGCAGCGCGGGCCGAAGGATTCGGGTCCTTGATAGTATCATAAGGCGCGAAAAGTTTGACTGCCTCTTCATACGTTCGCCCCGGCTTCAATAGAAAGCGCGCGGCGCACAAATCGGGATTCGTCTGACTATACTCGAGAGCCATTTGCGCCTCTGGCGGCGGCATGTCGGCCCAGGAATTGATGACGTGCGCCACGTTGTGCCGCTTCAGCACGGAGAAATAATCCCGGTGCAGAAAATACCTGTTCCTGATTTCAACCGCGTACGGCCAGGTTTTGGGAAGCTTGCTCAGGAACGAGTCCAGGTCCGCGGCGAAGTCGCGCCCGAACTCATAATCACTGGAAAAGAACTTCGAGAACTCTAAGAGCAGCACGCCTATCCTCTGCTTGAAAGGTTCACAGGGCGCGAGAAAGGCGGACGCAAACAGCTCCGCATTGAGAAAACTTTCGTTAGGCTTCCCGGCGCGAAGGCCGAATCGGGGCAGGTTGCTGAATCTCTTGATGGTGATTTCGTCCGTCACTTTAAGCCCGAATAAAAAATCATCCGGCACTCCGTTTGCCAGGAGGTCCAGGTAGCGGCTATCGGGGAATTTGTAATAAGCGGCATCCACGCAAACAGTCTTAAACACCTCCGAGTATTCAAGCAGGCAAAGTCGCTCGAATCGGATTTTGGAAAACTTGCCGCGCCAGACGTAGCGGTCATCATCGTAGAGTTGTCCGCGCCAGCCGGGATATTTCCAGGAGGAAGTGCCGATGAAAACGCCTTGTTTGGCCAGCGACTCAGCGGCTGCTTTCATCCGGTGGCGATTAAATGACATGACCTATTGGAGTATCTAATCTGGTTGACCCGGTTCAACCTGGATCCAGCCGGCCGAACTTTCGAATTTCGGGCCAGACCAGGGCCACACCGATAACTATCAGTATCGTGCCGACTCCGCCTGAAACTACGGAAAACACCGGGGTGACCAGGTAAGCGACGAGACCGGACTCGAATCCGCCCAATTCGTTTGAGGTGCCGATGAACAGGCTGTTGACTGCCGAAACGCGCCCGCGCTTTTCGTCGGGTGTGAGTAATTGAACCAGCGTGTGCCTCACGACGACACTGATATTGTCCAGCGCGCCACAAACGAACAGCAGTAGAAAGGAGAGCCAAAACCAGTGAGAAAGTCCAAACCCGATCGTTGCCAGGCCGAAGCCACCGACCGCCCAAAGCAAGGCCCGGCCGGCTTTCTGCATGGGCCTGCGATGAGCAAGGATGAGGGAGCAGAGCAGCGACCCAGCGGGTAAGGCGGCTTGCAAGATGCCCAGCCCGCTCGGACCAGCACGCAAGATGTCTTTAGCATAGACCGGCAGCAATGAGGTCGCGCCGCCAAGTAGCACAGCGAACAAGTCCAGCGTGATGGTTCCCAAAATGATTTTGTTGGCAAAAACGAATTTGAACCCGGCACCAAGGCTCGAAGCTGTCATCTTTTCTTTCACTGGCGCGAGATGATGGCGACGGATAAGGCCGATCAGCAGCAGGCAGAGAATGGCGGCCGCGGCATTGGCGGCATACACTGGAGCCGCGTGGCCAGTTAACGCAATCAACGCGCCGCCGGCGGCCGGGCCGATGACTGACGATAAATGGAAGCTGCCACTGCTCCAGGTGACCGCCTTGGAGAATTGCTGGCGCGAAACCAGGTTCGGCAGGAATGCCGAGCTGGCGGGCCAGAGAAATGTGCGCGCCGTCCCGGCCACAAAGACACAGAAATAAATCCAGAAAACCTCGGCTTGCAAGGCCGAGATCAGAGTCAGGCCCAAACTCGCACACGCAATGATGAAGGTCATCAGGACGATGATCCGTTTGCGATTGAAGTTGTCAGCTACGTGCCCCGCTGGCAGCGTAAAGAGTATCATTGGTCCCATCTGCGCCAGCCCCACCATGCCCAGGTTCAATGCCGAGTGCGTGCGCTCGTAAAGTTCCCAACCCACTGCCACGGTGAGCATTTGCTGACCAAGAGACGCGATGAAACGGCCAACGAGGTAGAGGAGAAAATCCCGGTTCTGCAAGACCACGTAGGGATCATGCGGCAGCACGAGGGGCGCTGACACCACGGAATCGGGCGATGAACCGGTCTCTATCAAGCTCCCAACATAATCAAGCGGGGAACGAAGAACTAATTTTTTTTGATCGCTCGCCCAGGGAAACTTCGCGGAAGGAGTATTACTCAACCATTACCCACCCATCACTTTTCTTGTTGTGTCTGGCAATAAACCTGTATGCTCATTTGGCCCGTGAAGATATTGTACGCCCCGCCGGCCGATCTGGTGATCGGACCAGGCAGCCGAAACGGCAATCGCAGGAAAATATGCAGAAAGCCAAACCTGAGTTATCAGGCACAAAACCAAAGCCCCCGCCGGCGGCTTTAGCCCAACCGCCGGCCGCCGCGGCGGAGCGGCGCAAGCGCGGGCGTCCTGCGCGGGTAGATTCGGCGCCGGCTCAATCCGCAATGAACTCTCAACCGCACGAGGCGCCGGCAAAGAGTCCGGCGGCTCTCGACCTCACGGAAAAGGCCAAGGAACTGATCCGGTTGGCGCGCGAACAGGGACACCTGACTTACGAGGACGTCAACGACGCGCTCTCCGAGGACGTGGTCACGCCAGACGATTTGGATCGTATTCTGACGAAGTTGCGGACTCTCGATATTGATATCATCGATCCGGCTGAAGTGGATCGGATCAAACCGGCAGGAGGAGACGAGGAAGAGACTGAGCGATTCGACATCCTGGATGACCCTGTCCGCATGTATCTGCGGCAGATGGGCAAAGTGCCGTTGCTGACTCGCGATCAGGAGGTAGAGATTTGCAAACGTATTGAGGAGGCGGAAGATGAATCACGCCGAATCGTTTACGGATTGGGTTTTGCCGGCAAGGAACACGTTGCTTTAGCCGAAAAATTGCTGGGCTTTCCGCCCAAGGAACGATTTGACCGCATTGTGGTGGACAAGCTGGTCGAGGCCCGGGAGAAGCATCTGAAGCAATTGCGTTTCCTGGTCAAAAAGGTGCGATTCCTGGACGAACGCGTGGACGAGAAGTTCGAAGCCTGGCAGCAGGCCGCAGCAAAATCACGCCAACGACTTTGGACCGGGTTCAAACGGACGGACAAGGAACTACAGTCTCTCTTTTCGCGCTTTCATTTCAAGCAGAGGATTATCGATGAAATGACTCTGGTGACCGAGAACATTCGGGATAAAATGCAGTCGAGCTTGCAGCGACTCGAATCATCCCATCACCAGGATAAATCCGCCGAGTCGGCGACGATTCTCAAGTGCGAGAAGGAAAACCTGCACGCACTCGAACGCTTCGTGCGCCTGCCGCATGAGGATTTTCTCAAAGTTTGCGCCTTCTTGAGCCGCGCTCGGGCGCGGGCCCATGATGCCAAGATGCACATGGTGGAAGCCAATCTGCGCCTCGTCATTTCGATCGCCAAAAAATACACCAATCGCGGTCAATCATTTCTCGATCTTATCCAGGAAGGAAACATGGGCCTGATGAAGGCCGTCGAAAAATTCGAATATCGCCGGGGCTACAAATTTTCCACCTATGCGACCTGGTGGATTCGCCAGGCCATCACACGCTGTATCGCCGACCAGGCGCGTACCATTCGGATTCCGGTCCACATGATCGAGATCATCAACAAGCTTTGGCGTGCGCAAAAACAGCTCATGCAGGAGCTGGGGCGCGAAGCGACTCCGGACGAACTGGCTGACGCGCTGGAGCTGTCAGTCGAGCGCGTGCGCGCTATCCTGCGCATGGCCCAGCAGCCCGTCTCGATGCAGGCTCCCGTCGGAGAAACGGACGACACGGATTTCGGCGACCTGCTGGAAGACAAAGCGGCGGAAAACCCAAGCGAGGTTACCAGCTTCAACTTGCTAAAAGGCAAATTATTCGAAGTGCTGAATGGGCTGTCCGAGCGTGAGCGCAAGATCCTGGAGCTACGTTACGGGCTGGCGGACGGTTACCCGAGGACATTGGAGGAAGTTGGCAAACAATACAGCGTGACCCGCGAACGGATCCGACAAATCGAAGCCAAAGCGTTGCGCAAATTGCGTCACCCGACTCGCCGGAGCAAATTGGAAGGATTTCTCGAAACGATTTCGTAATGAAATCGGCGGCACCTTGCGATGCCGCCGATTTATTTTCCCAACAACGACTCACATTCCCCCTCTTGGCGAGCCAGGTATCATTTATCACGGTCGCTCGCGTTTGATATGGGGAAATCACCCCAGAATCCTTGTTTTCGGTTTTCTTCACAGTTGTGTCCGCGGGCAGTTTGATAAGATACTACGGAAGTGAACGATCCTGCAGGCACCGGTGACCAACATCGACCCAAACAGCGCTACACCTGGCCGTGGTTCTTGCTGGCGGCTGTCCTGCTAGGGATTGTCCTGGCAATCATTTGGATGAGCCATGAAGTGGCTCGGACCCGGCGCAATCGGGACTTCACGGCTCCAACGCAAGTAAAGTAATTGCGGGTCAGGCTAAGCTGAGAGTATTGAAGGCCTTTATTTTTGCGGTGGCGGTTTAATCGGCCAGCGCTCGGAATCCGTGCGAGCGGTTTTGAGGTATTCCTCGATCCTGGCTATCACTGCCGGGTTTTTGTCTGCCACGTCTTGTTTCTCGCCGATATCGCTCTTCAGATTGTAAAGCTCGAGAGGCTCGCCCGCTTGCGGGCGAATCGCTTTCCAATCGCCCATGCGAACAGCTTGCTGAAAACCTCGCTCATGAAATTCCCAGTAGAGAAACTCGTGCCGGTTGGTTTGGGTCTTGCCCAGCAGCGTGGGAACAAATGAAATCCCATCGATATTCGTCGGGCACTTCGCATTGGCGATCCCGGCCAGCGTGGGCATGAAATCCCAAAATGCGCCAATAAAATCGCTTACCCGGCCCGGTTTTATCTGAGCAGGCCAACGCACGATCAAGGGCACCCGAACACCGCCTTCGTATAAATCCCGTTTGGTCCCTCGCAACGGACCGGCGCTTTGAAAAAATTTCGGATCAACGCCGCCCTCTTTGTGTGGGCCATTGTCGCTGGAGAAAATAACCACCGTATCCTGATCGATCTTCAATTCCTTCAATTTATCCATCAGTTTGCCAACGTCTGCGTCAAGCCGCGTGATCATCGCCGCTTTGTTCTTCTCGGGTTGAGGCCAGGGCTCGCTGGAGTAGGGCGCATCGCTCGACACCTGCATCCCATTCCCGGAACGGTGCGCTTCTTCGTTATTGGCGTGCGGAATAATATTGGCAAGATAAAGGAAGAAAGGCCGGAAGTGATTGAATTGATCGGGCTTGTGGATGCGGACGAAATTCAGCGAAGCTTTCGCCAGCAAATCCGGGATGTAGAGTCCTTTCTTTCCGCCCTGATTCTCTGATAAATATTGCCAATCGTCGAATGGGACCTTGGGATCGAAGCGCCAAAGGCGATCGGTGTAATAATCGTGCGCATGCACCTGGTCCAGATAACCGGCAAACTCATCAAATCCCTTCTTCTGAGGCACGCCCGTGGAATGTTCCTTGCCTAAACCCCACTTCCCGGTCAATCCAGTATGATAGCCGGCTTGGTTCAATAGCTCGGCGACTGTCACGTCCTCTGGCCGGAGCGACAAATCCGAATTGCCGCGAATCCAGGCGTGACCGGCGTGCAGCCC
>Ga0137404_10002833_pt1 | contig 11570 bp, 10 predicted proteins | sample CZOMad2_1_16fung_FD_108285 | JGI IMG/M metagenome (GOLD analysis project Ga0137404, IMG submission 108285) | Vadose zone soil fungal communities from Angelo Coast Range Reserve, California, USA - CZOMad2_1_16fungal (Illumina Assembly) | ecosystem: Environmental > Terrestrial > Soil > Vadose...
AGGGCGCTGTGGCGCCAGCCATGGCCGGGTGGACAGCCTGATAGCGGAGAGGAATGATGGCGGTAAAGGTCGAGCCCGCCCCGATGGTGCTCTGCACGCTGATATCTCCGCCGAGGAGCCTGGCGAGATGGCGGCTAATCGACAGCCCCAACCCCGTGCCGCTGTATCTGCGGGTGGTGCTGCTATCCACCTGGTGGAATTCTTCGAAGATCAGCTCTAACTTATCCATGGGAATGCCAATGCCGGTATCGGTGACGGCGATCGCCCCCTGACCATCGCGCTGCCGGGCACTCACCGTGATGGTCCCCTCCTCGGTGAATTTGACCGCGTTGCTCAAGAGGTTCACCACGATCTGCTTCAGCTTGTCCTGATCTGTGAAGAGTGGCGATAGGCCAGGTTCTATGTCTTTCACCAGTCGGAGCCGCTCGCTCCTGACCAGCGGCTCGACGGTGCGCAGGCAGAGATCGATCAGCGGCTCGAGCGCGAAGCTGCTCGAGTGGACCTCCATACGCCCAGCCTCGATCTTAGAGAGGTCGAGGATGTCGTTGATCAGCGTCAGGAGATGGTCGGCGCTGATCAGGATCTTGCCCAGGTTGTCATACTCGCGCGCCGGCAGGATGTTCTTGGTGCGCCGCATCACGAGACGGGTGAAACCGATGATGGCATTCATCGGCGTCCTGAGCTCATGGGACATATTGGCCAGGAACTCCGACTTATGGCGCGAAGCCGATTCGAGCTGGCGGTTCGCCTCCTCCAGCGCCTGGGTGCGCTCCCTCACCCGGGCTTCCAATGCTTCGGCATGCTGTCGAACCTGCTGGAAGAGTTTGACGTTCTCAATGGCGATGGCCGCCTGATCCGCCAGGGCGCTCAGGAGCTGTCGGTCCTCGTCGCGGAACCTTTGCGGAACCCGGCTATACACGTACAGGACGCCGATCATCGTGCCACGCGCTTTGAGCGGCACTGCCACGGCGGAACGGAAACCCGATTCCTGCATGATCTCCAGGAAGGGACTATCGGGATATTCCTGCAGGTAGTCGCCCACCATGATGGGCTGGCCACCCACCACCACACGCCCGACAAGCCCCTCTTCAGGCTTGATGCGCAGTCCAACGAATGACTGCGGCACGGTCCCGCTGTAGGCCTGCAGCAGAAACTCATCGCTCTCGTCCTGGCGAAGGGCCAGCAGGCTTACCTCCGCTCGTAGGAGATCGCGGGTGCGCTCGACGATCAGGCGCAGGGTTGGTTCGAGGTCCACCTGAGCGGTGATCTCCTGGCCGATTTCGTACAGTGTCGAGGCCTCCACCACATTGCGTTGCAGCGCGGTCTCATTCTGTTCCAGGCTGTCAGCCATCTCGTTAAAAGCTTGGGCCAAGCGGCCGACCTCATCGCTGGAGTCGATCACGACCGTCACTGAGCGCTGACCGGCCGCGATGCGATGGGCGGCTTCCGCCAGACGACGGATCGGATCGGTCAGCCGACGCACTCGCGTAATGGTCAGAAAGAGCGCGATCCCCAGGCTGAGCCCGGTGATGATCACAAAGGTTCGGGCGATGACCGCGGTAGTTCGCGCAAAGTCCTGCAGCGGATAGACGAAGTCGAGCACCACCGCCCCCTGAAAGCTGGGGGCCCGGCCAACATCACCCGGCTGATACACCGGTATGGCATAGATCATGGTGGGCGCGACCTGCGACAGGTAGGTTTCGCCGGGGGGGAGGTCCTTCACGGCGAGGAAAAATGGCGCCTCCACCACCGAGCCGCGGTCGCGGCTGATCTGGCTTTTGACCACCTTGGCGACTTCCTCCCCCTGTGGGTCTACGTAACGGATTTGAGGATAGATCAGGTCGATGCTGTTGCTGCGCTCGGCGAAGCGCCGCAGGGAGTGTTGCAGCTGTAGGCGGTAGACTTCGGCCTCTTCCCTGAGGCCGTAGACCTGATTGTTGAAATAGTCGCGAATGGTCGGGTTCTCGGCGAGGGTGCGGAGGTCGTTCTCCCGCTGCTTGAGGTAACGGATGCTGGTCTTGGCCGCCTCTCGGCTGGACGTGATGAACCCCGCGGTCGCAAGGATCAGCATGGGGATGACGATTAGCGGCAAGATGATCACCAGCATCTTGGTTTGGATGCTGAAATCCCGCCAGAACCACTTCCGCGTCGCGTCCATGCACGACTCCTTCTGACGTCCTCGCTGGATAAAGCCTATTCTGTCTTCAGCGTTGGCTGCCGCACCGACCAGTGCTGCTCCGTCACCGAAGTCTCGGCGAGGTTGAGTATCGTGCTCACATACGGCACGAATTCTACGGCTTTGTTCACCGCGAAGAGTTTAATGGGGTTGTATAGGAAGAGAAAATACGCCTGGTTGTGGGTATGCCGTTCCATCTGGCGGATCAGCGCCTGCTGGTGCTCCCGATCCACGGTGCGTAAGACCTGCGCATAGAGCCGTTGGAGTTCCGGCTTCTCGAGGACCCAATCGCCCGAACCGTCGAGCGCGTACAGGTGATAGGGTTGAATAGCCGGGAAATTCATCGCGTCAAGCCAAGACGTCAGCGCGATATCCCATGCCTGTTGCTCTGCAGGCTGATCCAGCTCGGGGAGCCGCGTCTTCTGATTATAGACCACAGGATTGAGCATCTGGCGCTCCACCGTAAGGCCGACCTGCTCCAGCATCTTGCTGACCACGGTGGCCTGGACTTCCAGCGACAGGGGGGCGATCAGGATGACCGCCAGCCCGTCGGGATACCCGGCCTCCCGCAGCAGGGCACGGGCTTTGACCGGATCAAAGGCATAGGGCACCAGGTCGGGATCATACCCGAACGTATTGACGGCGAGCAGCTCTGGCACGATCACCCCATTGCCTTTGGCGGCGTACCGGATGAGGTCTTCCCGATTGATGGCAAGATTGATAGCCTGGCGCAACCGGACATCGCGCCATGGGCTCCCCGCTTTCCGCATATTGAACCGGCCGAACACGAACCCCAGGTTGTCGCGGTTTTTCACCACCTTGGCAAAAGGACTCTGGGCCACCCGTAGCGTCTCCAGTGGGCTCAGCTCACTGACCAGATCCACGCGCCCCTCGCTTGTCTTCACCCGCTCCACCGCGTCCTGTTGTGCCAGCGTACTGTCAAAGATGATGCGTTGCAGCCGTGGCAACCGGCTGGTGTCCCAATACTCCGGATTGGCTTCCAGGACGACCCGGTCAGTGCGTTTGTCCGGCAGGGAGAAGCCGTCCACCAGCTTGTACGGGCCCGTGCCCCACGGGCCAGCGCCTTGGATGATTCACCAACTCTTCTCCCCCCAGCCGACCTCGCGATGGAACTGGCGATTGGCCATATGCGTGATAACAAGCCTGGCCAGCGCCCCGCCGTCCGGTTCCGGAAACACGAAGCGGACCGTGTACGGATCGATGATCTCTAATCGCGATTCAGGTTTGAAGTTCCAATAGTCCCCAGACCTGTGCGGCTGCCGTAACCGCAGATTCTCTTCCCAGTTGAGCTTGACAATATCGGCATCGAAGACCTCGCCGTTATGAAAAATCACCCCCTGGCGCAGGGTCATCTCCAGGGTCAGGTCATCCAGCCACTGCCAAGCGGTTGCCAGTCCCGGCACCAACTTCCCATCCTTGTCGATCTCCACGAGGTGATCGAAGATGTTCCACGCAATCCACGCGAAATTGTTGGGGTCTGTATCCACAATCCGCAGTTCCCCCCGCGGGGCGGGGACCTCCTGCCCAACGCCGCCAGTGCTCCAGCCGAGGACACAAATCGCCAGGACGATGACGCTCGCAACCCTCTTGTGCATCCTTAACCCTCCTGACCTGTAGGCTTTCAGCCCCAAACTCACTGCCACTCTACATGCAGTCCCCATACGCTGATCCCGGCGACGTCTCGGTCATGGCAGGCGCCTCAATGCCTAACCGTTCCAGACTCTCCCCAATTCGAGCACAAAGCCCGGCAGCACCGGATCCCCGGAGATGGTCTGCGGGTTGTCGAGACACGCCACTGGTGTTTGTGGACGGTAAATATAGACCTTTTTTTCTATCGGGTCGATCAGCCAGCCGAGCTGCGCGCCGTTGTCGAGATACTCCTGCATTTTGGCCTGCACGGTGGCGAGCGCATCCGATGGTGACCGGAGCTTTAGGACAAAATCCGGACACAGCGGAGGGAATTGCCGTCGTTGCTCCGGGGTCAGCGCCTCCCAGCGTTCTCGTTTGACCCAAGCGAGATTGAGGGAACGTTTGGCGCCGTTCGGGAGTGTAAACCCGGTGGAGGAATCGAAGCCGACGCCGGTGCCATCGACATCTACCCAATTGCCAAAAACCTGAGTCAGCTTGAAATTCGTTCTCCCCGTCTCGCCGCCGGTGGGTGGCATGATCACCAGGTCTCCTTGGCTCGTGCGCTCGAGGCGCAAGTCGCGGTTGAGGTGGCAGAGCTCGAAAAATTGCTCGTCGCTCATGTCGATCACTGGCGCGAGGCGGAGGACCAAGGGTGGGATCTCGACGAAAGCCATCGTTTTGCACATGGGTTCTCACCCTTCTGTTACGGCTCTATGCCATCCTGCCGAACTGACCAGTGCTGATCGGTCACTGAGGTCTCGGTCAGGATGAGGCGAGTGGTCACATACGGCACAAACGTCACGGCCTTGTTCACTGCATGGAGCTGAATGGGGTTGTACAAGAAGAGGAAATAGGCGTGGTCGCGGGTGTGCCGCTCCATCTGGCGGATCAATGCCTGCTGGCGCTCGCGATCCACCGTGCCTAAGCCCAGCTGATAGAGCCGGCGGAGCTCGGGCTCCTCGCTGACCCAATCCCAAGGACCGCCAAGCACGTAGTCATGATAGAGTAGATAAACGGGAAAATTGTTGACATCACCCGTAGATGTCAGGGCGATATCCCAGGTTTGTTCCTCGGGCGGCTGCTCTAGACTGCTCAAGAAGATCTTGCGAATAAATGCAGCGCTGTCCAGAATCTGCAGCTCCATCTTGAGACCAACCTGCTCCAGCATCTTGCTGACCACGGTGGCCTGGACCTCCAGGTCCTCTGAGGCGATCATGGTGAGTGCCAATCCCTCGGGATAGCCTGCCTCCCGGAGCAGATGACTCGCCTTGTCGGGGTCGAAGGAATACGGTGCCAGGTCGGGATCATGCCCGAATGATTGCACTGGGAGGAACGCCGGGATCGTTACACCATTCCCCTTCGTGGCATAGCGAATGAGGTCCTCGCGGTTAATGGCCAAATTGACTGCCTGGCGCAGATGGCCATCGCGCTACGGGCTTCACGCTTTCTGCGTGTTGAAGTGGCCGAACACCGTCATGAGGCTCCCACGGTTTTTCACCACTGTGGCAAAGGGACTTTGGGCCACCCGCAGCGTCTCCAAAGGACTCAGCTCGGTGACCAGATCCACGCGCCCTTCCCCCGTCTTGACCAAGTCCACCGCCTCTTTCTGGCTCAACGTGTTGTCGAAGACGATCCGTTTCAGCCGGGGAAATCGGCTGTGATTCCAATAGTCCGTATTGGCTTCCAAGACGACCCGGTCCGACCGCTTGTCAGGTGTCGAGAACCCCTCCACCAGCTTATACGGTCCCGTGCCCCACGGGCCCGCGCCATCGAGAATTCACCGACTCTTCTCACCCCAGCCGAGCTCCCGATAGAACTGGCGGTTACCGATATGCATGGCGCGGAGCTTCTCCAAAACCCCTCCATCCGGTTCGGGAAAGATGAATCGGACGATCTACGGGGTCACACTCTCCAGACGCGACCCCGGTTTGAAGTTCATATACGTCCCACTTCTGTGCGGCTGCCGTAACCGGGTATTCTCTTCCCAGTTGAGCTTGACGATCTCAGCATCGAAGACTTCGCCGTTGTGAAAAATCACGCCCTGGCGCAGCGTGACCTCCAAGGTGCAGTCATCGTGCCACTGCCAGCCGGTCGCCAGGCGCGGCACCAGCGTGCCACCCGTGCTGAGTTCCATAAGGTGATCGAAGACGTTAAACACCACCGACGCCCAGTTGGCGGGATTTTTATCCACGATCCGCAGCTCCCCCCGCGGCGTGGGACGCTCTTGCCCGAAGCTGCTGGCAATCCACCCAAGGGTACAGAGTACGAGAATGATACTACCGACAGAAAACTTGTGCATGGCCGATCCTCCATATTCCGGCAGGTGGTTAACTTATGACTGAGAGGCTATCCGGAAACTGAACTTGCCACAACGTATAATTGATTCGACAATTGGCGCACCCCGTACTGGTATAGGAGTGCGCACACATGGCGACGGAAAAGCCGACCCGCAAGCCGTCTCCCTCGGATCTGACGGACGCCCAGTGGACCATTTTGGAACCGCTGATTCCCGCGGCCCACACCCAACGCGGGGGACGCCCTCGTGAGGTGGACCGGCGCGAAATCGTGAAGGCGATCTTGTCGCTGAATCGGCGCGGGTGTCAATGGGAGAGGCTGCCGCACGAGTTGCTGCCCAAGAGCACCGTGGACGCATACTTTGCGCGGTGGCGCGACGACGGTACGTGGGTCACGCTGCTGGATGCCTTGCGAGCACAGACCCGCCAGCAAGCGGGTCGGGAGCCCACGCCCAGTGCCGCGTGCATCGACAGCCCATCGGTCAAGACGAGGGAGATGGGCGGTCGCGAGCGCGGCGATGATGGCGGCAGGAAGGTCAAAGGGCGCAAGCGCCATCTGTTGGTGGATATCCTGGGCGTGTTGGTTGTCGTCTTGATCACGAGTGCAGGGCTGGATGATGGGGTGGCAGCACCACAACTGCTCCAGCTCATCGAGGCGAACGATGTTCCCCGTCTCGAAACGATAGTTGCCGACAACACGTATCACAATCATGCGCTTCACACATGGAGGAGAGCACATCGCCCCACGTGGCGAATCGAGGTAAAGACGCGTCCGGAAGGGGTCACAGGGTTCACCCCCCTGGAGAAACGTTGGGTGGTGGAGCGTACCAACGCGTGGAACGGTCGCTATCGGCGCCATAGCAAAGACGATGAACGGAAACCCGAGTCGAGTGCTGCGATGATCTACATGAGCCACATTCATTTGATGCTGCGCAGACTCACTTCACACTGCTGACCTGAATTCCATGACAGAAGCGTTACTGCAGACTCTCTGAAATTGGCGTCCTGAATTTCCGGATAGCCTCTGAGCTCGACTTTATCCATTTGGAACATAGGTGGCGAAGCGAAAGACCTTGAGCTGCGATTTATCGCCAGGGTTTTTCAGCGTCGCGTAAAACCCTTGACATGCAAAAAGTTATCTCTTTGATTATCAATAAGTTATCCTTTAAGGATTTTATGCCGCATGCATGGCAGAGGGTCTCAGGCAAGCGGTGCAGCCGTGCGCTGGGCATGTCCACGCGGTCGGCTGTCGCCGGTGACAGGGGCACATGGGGAGCGGTCCACACGTGCTGGCGCCCCACGGCGATCGTCTCCGCACACGGGGCTGAACGTGGCGAGACCATGCCGCTTGACGGAGCGGCCGCGCGGGCTCGGGCGCCCCTTGGCCCGCCCACCGGGTGATCATCGAGACGCGCCCCCGCAGGGCTGGGGTGGTGTGGGCGAGGGCCCACGCGTGCCCTGGCCGCGGCGGTTCCCGGCCCAGAGGGGCGCGGGCCTCCTGCCAGGGCACTTCACGGCGCCCCCGGCGGACACCCCACGCCCCGCTCTGGCGGGGGCCCCCGTCAGGTCCGTCCCCCGCACGGCGTGGGGTGCGAAGGCCGCGTGCGGGGCCCACGGGGGCACGCGCGGGCCTTTGCGGCGTGGCCGGCCATGCTGGCGTGGCGTCCGCGGTGAGGCCGGGTCGTCGAGGGCGGCCGCCCACCGCCAGCGCGTGCGGCGACCGCATCGTCACGCAAGGCGTCCTGGCGGGCGGTGGATTCACGGTGTGCCAACCCCGGCTGGAGGGATGACTGCCGGACGGAGACGACCGCCAGTGTCGCCACCTGCGTCGCGCGGATCTTCAAGCGCCCCCGACGCATGACCAGGGGGACCTGCGGTGCGGGGCCCGCCTCCGGAGGGCGGCCAGGAGCAGGCCTCGTCGAGGCCGGGGTGTCAGCCATCTGCATGCGCCACCTCCTGCGGACGGCGAGGCATGTGGAGCGGCGGCGCGACGAGGCGACTGAGGGTCCGGCGTGTCTGGCGACGGCGCTCTTCGGGGAGGGTTGCCCAGATCTGGGTCAGCGTGAACGGGAGACTGCGAGCCGCTGGAGGTGGGGCGGAACTGTCCGCTGTCGAGGTCTGCGCATGGCTGGACTCCTTGGCACGTGCGATGATGCGCGGCAGACCATTCGGCGAGCTGGCGCAACGCCGCCAGGGAGAGTAACGGATAGGCTCCGACGGGTCTCCTGTTGATCACTTCAGGGGTCGTCTGGTTGGTTTTTCTGTAACCGATATAAAAGTGATAAAACCACGGCCGTGGATCCAGAAAGCGGTGCCGTAGTCCTACTCTTCAACCCGCGCACGCAGACGTGGTCGGACCACTTTCGCTGGAGCGACGATGGGCTCCGCATTGTTGGGCGAACCGCCATTGGCCGCGCCACAGTCATAGCATGACATCTCAGCGATGATCCTGATGTGTTAGAGGTACGGATCTATTGGGTATTGGCCGGATGGCATCCACCAGAGACCTGATGAGGGTGCAGGGAAATCCCGGGAAAGTGGCAGCACTCACAATATCTATCCGTCTCCAAACACCTGTCCACCCCACCGATTTGCTAAGACAGGTTTATCGCTCCTGCGAGGCGACGGCGCGCTCGCACGCCGCGACGCTGAGATGGGAGCCTGGGCTGTGTTTCCCTAGCGGGTCTGTACCACCCTCTGACCGCATTTCCTCAAGCTTTTTGGCCCCATCGATGAGGCTAAACCGGTCTATGCGCACCCTGCGCCCGTAGACAGATCGATCTGGCGAATTGAGGACATGCGCTTATCGGCCTCGACGACGTGTTGACGGCTTCTCACCTAGCTCCACCGCCACCGGGCAATGATCCGATCCATACACCTCTGACAGAATCGTCGCGGCGCGCAGACGGGGCAGCAGGGCTGTGGAGATCAGGATGTAATCGATCCGCCAGCCGATATTACGGGCCCGTGCCCCCCCGAACTGGCGCCACCAGGTGTAATGCTGCGGCGCCCCGGGATGGAGGTGTCGAAAGGCATCGATGAAGCCCACGTCCATAAAGTTCTGGAAGCCAGCCCGTTCTTCCGGTGTAAAGCCGTGGTGGCCTTCGTTATCCTTTGGGCGGGCCAGGTCGATGGCCGTGTGCGCGACGTTGAAATCGCCACAGCACACCACCGGCTTCTGCTGCTCCAGGGTCTGTAAATAGGCCAGGAAACAGCGATCCCAATCCTGGCGATCGGCCAGGCGGCTCAAGTCTCGTTTGGCGTTGGGCACATATACCGAGACGACAAAGAAGTCCTCGAACTCGGCGGCGATCATGCGGCCTTCGCTATCGTGACATGCCACCCCTATATCCATCCGGATGCTCAGGGGGGCGGTTTTCGAGAGCACCGCCGTGCCGGCATAGCCTTTCCGCGTAGCACCGTTCCAATAATGATAAGGATGTGAGGGCAGGTCGAGACGCACCTGTGCCGGTTGCGCCTTCGTTTCCTGGAGACAGAGGACATCCGCACCAGAAGTGGCCACCAATGGGGCGAGATGATTACGCTGCAGGAGAGCACGGATACCATTGACATTCCAGGAGACGATGTTCACCGATAGCTCCTCAACCTCGATGTGTCGATGTCCCAACCAGGCCAGGCACCTTGCGATGAGGCTGCGCATGGCATGGTACACATGGTGCCGCACGGCGTCAAACGTCTCCTTGCACGAAGAGGTGCTTGCCTGTCGCCTGCGGGGTAGCGTAGTATCACTCACAGGTGGGTTGAGGCCCATGTTACACTGCTCACGGCAGGGACGATGGAAGAATGGATGAATGGGGGGGCGCGTCCATGCCTCTTGACGTGGGTACGAATGGCGGTATCATCGCAGCGTATACAGCTATCGATCCGATCGTCGCTGGCGGTCGGCGACTGGGTGAGAAAGGAGGGATCCATGGATTGCGGGCTCTTTATCGAATTCCCCTGTCGTGAAGGGATGACCGAGCGTGAGGCCTTCGCCGAGTGCTTTGGCCTGGTGCATGAAGCCGAAGCTCGCGGCGTCGACTCGCTATGGCTGGCCGAGTACCATTTTTCCGCGATCAGTGTCCTCTCCTCCCCCATTACGATCGCCAGCGCCATCGCCGCCAGTACCCAGCGCATCCGCATTGGCCTGGCAGTGGTCCTGCTCCCCTTAGGCCATCCAATCCGCTTCGCCGAAGACATCGCCACCCTGGACCACATCAGTCAGGGGCGGGTGGAGTGCGGCGTCGGGCGCGGCACTTTTCCGGACACGCACGACGGCTTCAACTCTCCCTACGCTGAGAGCCGCGAGCGCTTCGACGAGTACCTGGAGGTCATTCTGAAGTCCTGGACCACGGAACGTTTTTCGTTCACAGGCAAGTACTATCAGTGCGACAATCTCTATGTCAGACCCAAACCGGTCCAGAAACCGCATCCGCCCATCCGCATCGGCATCACCTCAGAAGTGACCTTTCCCCATGTCGGGCGTATGGGGTACCCCATCATCATCAACCCCTCACGGGTGTTTTCTCTGGCCGAGCTGGGACCGTATATCCAGCAATACCGCCAGGCCTGGAAGGAAGCTGGCCATGCGGGGGTGCCCCAGGTGGGACTGCGAGTGCCCCTCTACGTCGCCGAGACGGCCGAGCGTGCCTACGACGAACCCAAAGGCAGCACTATGGCAGCGGTACAGGGTTTGGGCACTCGCGTGGCCGACAGCGCCCCCCGTGCTGGCACCACCGGCGATTGGAGCGCCCAGGCTGACCATCTACGCCACATGGGCTATGAGGATTGGCTGCGGGATAAGGTAGTGTATGGCACGCCAGAGGCCGTCGTCGAGCGGCTCCAACAGCTGCAGGAGGAGTTGGACCTGACGCAGCTGCTGTATGAGATCAACTATGGGCGGCAGATTCCCTACGAGCTGCAACTGAAGAATCTCCGACTGATCAACGAGCACGTCATTCCGCAGCTCACATGATCGCATCCGGCGATTCTCACAGGAGGAGCACCATGGCACGACTCGCAGGCAAAGTGGCTTTGATCAGCGGCGGCGCTAGAGGACAGGGCGCCGTCGAAGCCAGGCTATTCGCACGGGAAGGCGCCAAGGTCGTGTTTGGCGACATCCTGGATGACGACGGCAAACACGTCGAGGAAGAGATCCGTATGCAGGGCGGCAAGGCGATCTATGTGCATCTGGATGTGAGGCAGGCGCAGGATTGGCAGCGCGCGGTGCAGACCGCCGAGTCGCGCTACGGCAGGCTGGATATCCTGGTCAACAACGCCGGGATCACCATCCATGGGACGATCGAAGAGACCAGCGAAGCCGACTGGGACCGCATTATGGCGATTAACCTGAAAGGCGTCTTTCTGGGCACCAAATATGCCCTTCCGGCGATGCGACGGGCCGGCGGCGGCTCGATCATCAATATCTCGTCCGGTGCCGGCATTGCGCC
>Ga0137404_10002835_pt1 | contig 11561 bp, 16 predicted proteins | sample CZOMad2_1_16fung_FD_108285 | JGI IMG/M metagenome (GOLD analysis project Ga0137404, IMG submission 108285) | Vadose zone soil fungal communities from Angelo Coast Range Reserve, California, USA - CZOMad2_1_16fungal (Illumina Assembly) | ecosystem: Environmental > Terrestrial > Soil > Vadose...
GCCAGATGACCGAGCCGCCCGGGTCGCGGCTGCGCGTCGGACTGACCGGCCTCACCGCCGCCGAGTACTTCCGCGACGAGGAAGGCAAGGACGTGCTGCTGTTCATCGACAACATCTTCCGATTCACGCAGGCCGGCTCTGAAGTCTCGGCGCTGCTCGGCCGGATGCCGTCTGCGGTCGGCTACCAGCCGACTCTGGGCACCGAGATGGGCCAGCTGCAGGAGCGGATCACTTCCACGAAGAAGGGCTCGGTCACGTCGGTGCAGGCGATCTACGTGCCGGCCGACGACATCACCGACCCGGCGCCGGCGACGGCCTTCGCGCATCTCGACGCGACCACCGTGCTCTCGCGGCCGCTCACCGAGCTCGGGATCTATCCGGCGGTCGATCCGCTGTCGTCCACGTCGCGGATCCTCGATCCCAACATCCTCGGCGCCGAGCACTACCGCACCGCGCGCGACGTGCAGCTCATCCTCCAGCGCTACAAAGATCTACAGGACATCATCGCGATCCTCGGCATGGAGGAGCTCTCGGACGAGGACAAGCTCATCGTCGCGCGCGCCCGGAAGATCCAGCGGTTCCTGTCCCAGCCGTTCTCCGTCGCCGAGCAGTTCACCGGCCAGCCGGGACGGTACGTCAAGCTTGCGGACACCGTGAAGAGCTTCCGCGAAGTGGTCGACGGCAAGCACGACGAGCTGCCCGAGCAGGCCTTCTACATGGTCGGCGACGTCGGCGAGGCGGTCGACAAGGCCAAGAAGCTCGCGGCGAGCGGCTAGCGGTGGCCGACCGGCTCACGCTCGAGATCGCCACGCCGACCCGTCTGGTGGAGACGGAAACGGTGGACGAGATCGTCATCCCCGGCATCCAGGGGTACTTCGGCGTGCTGCCCGGCCACGCGGCGTTTCTGACGACCCTGGGGATCGGCGAGCTCATGTACCGGATCGGGCGCGACGAGCACTATCTGGCCGTCGCGAACGGTTTCGCGGAAGTGCGCAACGACAAGGTGATCGTGCTCGCCGACACCGCCGAGCGTCCCTCGGAGATCGACCGCGCCCGCGCCGAGCGTGCCCGCGAGCGCGCGGAGCGCCGACTGGCGGGGCGCGTCGAAGAAGAGCTCGACTACACCCGCGCGCTCGCGGCCCTGGCGCGGGCGCTGGCCCGAATCCTGACCGCCGGCCGCAGCCAGTAGAGATCCGATCGCCGGCCCGCCGCCGTAAGACAGTCGAAAGGAGGCCCTATGTCCCGTAGAGCATCCGTCGTCATGGTCACGGTGACCCTGCTCGGCGCCCTGGCCGTGGTCCCCAGCACCGCCGGTCCGGAGAAGATCGCGTTCCCGGCGAACTATAAGGACCACGTCCTCTACGCGACGGTCGACCGCTACGACAACAAGCAGTATCGCGAGCTGTACGGCACCCCGGAGGCCGTCAAGGCCGTGCGCGAAGGCAAACCGATCCCGAGTGGCACGGTGCTGACCCTGATCCAGTACAAGGCGCAGGTGGATGCCGCCGGCAATCCGACCAAGGACGCCAACGGCCGGTTCGTCAAAGGGGATCTCGTCGGCGTCACCGTCATGGAGAAGCGGACCGGCTGGGGCACGGAGTATCCGGATGACATCCGGAACGGCGAGTGGGAGTACTCGGCCTTCACCGCCGATCAGAAGTTCAACGACAAGGCGAATTACAAAGCGTGCTTCGAGTGCCACAAGCCGCACGCGAAGCAAGACTTCGTGATCTCGCTGGCCAGGCTCGCGGGACAGGCGCCGGGCGGCGCCGTCGCGATGAAGACGAGCGCCTATGACGTCGGCATCTCCGGATTCGCGTTCGGGCCGGCCAAGCTGACGGTCGAGCCCGGCCAAGCGGTGACGTGGACCAACGGCGACGACTCGCCCCATCAGATCACCTTGACGCAGAGCAAGCAGCGGTCCGCCGTCCTGCTCAAGGGCCAGAGCCACTCGCAGGCCTTCGCGTCCCCGGGTGTCTATGACTACATCTGCGGGCTGCACCCGAACATGAAGGGCACCGTCGAGGTGAAGTAGTCCGCCGGCTGCCCAGCGGAGTGGGCGCGACGCCCGCCCCGCAGGGCGGCCGGGCGCCAGCGTCCCGCTGAAATCCGCGCCGCTCCGGCGGATCGGCGCTGGCATCGCGCTTGCCCTGGAAGATCGTCATGCTGACGGTCTTGATCGCCGACGACGAGCCACACGTGATCGACCTCATCCGCCTGACGCTCGAGGACGACCGCATCACCGTGATCGACGCGTTCGACGGCGAGACGGCGCTCGCGCACGCCGAGGCGATGCGGCCCGATCTGATCTTCCTGGACGTGCAGCTGCCGGACATCAGCGGGCTCGAAGTCTGCGCGCGGCTTCGAACTGATCCGCGGTTCGCCGCGACCAAGATCGTGATGCTGACCGCCGCCGCCCAGGAATCGGACGTCGCGCGCGGCCTCGCCGCCGGCGCCAACCACTATCTGACGAAACCGTTTTCCCCGGTGCGCCTGCTCTCACTGGTCGAGAGCGTCGTGCCCCAGGCCTCCCTATGGCACCGCGAGTAGGCGCCGCTCCCGGCGACGATCTCACCGTCGCCTATCGACGGCTCAATGCGGCGTACCAGCAGACCCTGCGTTACGCGGAGGACGTGCGCCGGCTCTACCAGCAGGTGCAGCGCGCGATCTATCAGTCGTTGCTCGGTCTGGCCAACGCGCTGGAGGCGAAGGACGCGTACACGCGGGGCCACTCCGAGCGGGTCGGCGCGTGGAGTCGCGGCGTGGCGGCGGCGTTCGGGCTGCCGCCCGGTGACGTCGACATGATCGGCCAGGCCGGGTTGCTCCACGACATCGGCAAGATCGGCATCCCCGAAGCCGTGCTCCGCAAGCCCGGCGCGCTCGACGCCGAGGAGTGGGCGGTGATGCGCAACCATCCGCTGATCGGCGCGCAGATCGTCGCGCCGTTCGACTTCTTCGCCGGCGGCGCCTTGATGATCCGCCACCATCACGAGCGCTGGGACGGATCCGGCTATCCGGACGGGTTGACCGGGGACGAGATTCCACTCGGCGCCCGGATCATCGCCGTCGCCGACGTCTACGACGCGCTGACGTCGAACCGGCCCTATCGCGTCGCGCTGTCGCATGCCACGGCGATGGAGCGCCTCACGGCGGAGGCCGGCGGCACGCTCGACGAGGATGCCGTCACCGTGTTCGCCGGACTGTTGCAGACGCTCTCCACCGCAAAGCCCGATGTGGGCTCTCGATCAGCCGTACACCCCGCGCGCTGATCGGCTGTTCGTCGGCACTCCGCTGGCGCTGCTCGTCGTGCTGGCGGGCGGCGCCGGAGCGGCCGTGGTCCTGGTCGGGCTCGGGGTCCTCCCACCGTGCGTCCGGCCCGTCGCCGGCATCACGGCGGGCCATGGCGCGCTGCTCGCCACAGCGCTGGCCTGGGCGGGCGTACGCTCCCCGGCGCGAGCGATCGCGATCGCCCTTCTCGGACTCGCCGCGGCCGCGGCGGGGCTCGCACCGCTCGGGGCCGTCGCGTACCTGCTGCCGGCCTTCTGGGTTGTCTGGCTGGCGGCACACGGACAGCTCACCGGCTTGGCCCTCGGCACGCCGGTGTCCCCGCGCGGGGTGATCGCGGGCGCTCTGGTGGGCGTCGGTCTCGCGAGTCATCTGCTCGTCTCGGCGTCGCGTACCCTCGGCGTCCAGGCGCGTGTCGGCCACGTGCCCGACGTGCTGGCCGCGATCGCGTACGACGTCGGCGCCAACGTGCTCGCCGCCGAGTGCTTCTTTCATGGCGCGCTCTTCAATCGAGCTCAGCGGCGCTGGTCATTTGCGGGCGCGGCGACCATGACGACCGCCGCGTACGTGCTCCGTTACGTCGTCGATCCGCTCCTGCCGAAGAACGTCGAGCTGGTCGTCGGCGCCGTCTTCTACCTGGCGCTGCTCGGCGCGATCAACTGCTGGCTCGTGTGGTGGTCGGAGAGCCTGGTGCCCGGGCTCGTGAGCGCCCTCGTGTTCTTCGCGGCCTATCGCACGCTCGGCGCGGGATGAGCCTCGTCGCGGCCGCGCTCGCGACGGTGACGGTCCTGGTCGCGTTCGAAGGCGCCGGCCCGGCTTCGCTGTTCCGTCACGCCTACCTGGTGCCGGTGCTCGCGGCCGCGCTCCGGTTCGGCGCCGTCGGCGGGGCGCTCGCGGCGACGGCCGCGGTGTTGTTGAGCGCGCCGTTCGTTCTTCCGGAGATCGAGCGGTCGGGTCTCACGACCGAAGCGGTCGAAGGGCTGGTGACGTTCGGAGTGCTGGGCCTGGTCGGAGTCCTGAGTGGAGCGCTGCGAGCTCGCGCGGGCCGCCACCGTCGGCGATACGAGATCCTGGTCACGATCCAGCGAACCCTGGCCGACGAGGCGACGCTCGACGTGTCGCTGGCTCGGCTCCGAGCCGCCCTGGCCGATCGCTTGCGCGTGGATGAGCTCGCGCTCGTCGGCCGCGATGGCGAGCGGCTCGTGGTGGCCGGTGGCGATCGAGTGGCGGCGGGCTCGCTCGCCGCGCAAGTCCTCGATTCCGGAGAACCAGCGTTCGTCGAGGATACCGGCGTCGGCGGCCGGGCGCGCCGCGCCTTCGCGACACCGTTGATATCGGGCGCTCGTCCCGTCGGGGTCCTGGCGGTCGAGCGGAAAGGGGAGATCCCGGTCGGCGAACGCGCCACCCTGGAGGCGATCGGCGCCCACATCGGCATCGCCCTCGAGAACGCGCGGCTCGTGTCGCGGCAACGGCGGTTCGCCGCGGAGCTGGCCGAGCGAGTCGCGGCGGCCAGGCGAGAGCTCGAAGAGCTCGATCGCGCGAAGTCGGCGTTCGTGGCCATCGCGTCGCACGAGCTCCGCACGCCGCTGACGGCGCTGCAGGGGTTCAGCGAGATCCTGGCCGTGAGGCGGCTGCCACCCGACGAAGTCGCGCGGCTCGCGGACGTCATGCGTCGAGAAGCTCGGCGTCTCGGCCGGATCGTCAGCGACCTGCTCGATCTCTCACGGATCGAGCGCGGGCTCGAGCCGGCGCTGTGTCGGGTTCCCATGAAGGTCGAGCCCGCGATCGAGGCGACCGTCGAGATCTTCCGCCGGGGCACCGCGACGCACCTGATCACGACCGAGTGCGAGCCGGCGCTGCCGGTCGTCGATGCCGACCCCGACGCGCTGGAGCGTGTCTTGACGAACCTGATCTCGAACGCGATCAAATACTCGCCGACCGGGAGCACGGTCCACGTGAGCGCTCGCGCGCTCGACGACGGCGTCGCGATCGACGTGGCCGACGCCGGACGCGGCATCCCCGCCGAGGCCCTGAGCCGCGTCTTCGAGCCCTACTATCGGGTGCCCGACGCGGCCGGCGCGGTGCGCGGCACCGGCATCGGCCTGGCCGTCGTGAAGGCGCTCGTCGAGGCTCACGGCGGAACGGTCCGTGTCGACAGTGCGCCGGCGCTCGGGACCCGCGTGACCGTCGTGGTGCCGCTCGCGAGAGTGGCACACGACCACCGCTGGTCCGTTCCTTGACACTCCGCGCCGCACGCGTGTAGGCTGACCGGGTTATGCCTCGCCACGCAGCGGTTGCCGATCGCATGGCGAGCGCGGTGGTCAAGCGTCTGGCGGCGCGGAAGATCGCCGATATCAAGGACGAGAACACCGCGCGCGCCGCCATCCGGCACGTCATACTCGAGAACCTGACCGCCGAAGAGCAGCTCGACGCCGAAGCGCGCAAGCTCCTGATGGACCACGCCAAGCAGATCAAAGATTCGGCGGCCGACTACCGCCAGCTGCTCGGAAAGGTCAAGGAGAAGCTCGCGCGTGAGCGGGGGTTCATTCTCTGATGATGCGGATGAGCCGCGAGCGCCTGTTTCACCTCGCCGATGTCATCTTGAAGCAGCTCGGCACGACGGAGGGCGTCAGCTTCAAGGCGCCCGACGAAGTGCGAACCGAGATCGTCCGCGCGCTCACCGAGGAAGCCAAGCTGGCCGAGTCGATCGACGGCGAGGTGCGCAAGATCCTCGGGACCTACTCGCGCCCGATGCCCGAGGGCAGCCACGAGTGGGAAGTGCTCTACCAGAAGACGCGCGAGGAAGTGTTCCGCAAGAGGTTCCGCCTCTGAAGCGCCTGGTCGTCGGAATCACGGGCGCCACCGGATCGATCTACGGCATCCGCTTGCTCGAAATCCTGCGCGGGCAGACTGACGTGCAGACGCACCTGGTCATCTCGGCGCCGGGAAAGCGCACGATCGTCGAAGAGACCGCGTACACCGTGCCAGACGTCGAGGCACTCGCCACGCACCACTACGACATCCGCGATATCGGCGCCTCGATCGCCTCCGGCTCGTTCCGGACGGCCGGCATGGTGATCGCGCCGTGCTCGATCAAGACCGCGGGCGCCATCGCCTCGTGCCACACCGATTCGCTGATCGCGCGCGCGGCCGACGTGACCTTGAAGGAAGGCCGGCCGCTCATCATCATGCTGCGCGAGACGCCGCTGCACGTCGGGCATCTCAAGTGCATGGTCGCGCTCGCCGAGATGGGGGCGGTGCTGCTGCCGCCGATGCCCGCCTTCTACAACCGTCCCAAAGACCTGGACGACATCGTGAACCACACGATCGCCCGTGTGCTGGACCGGCTCAATCTCCCACAGACGCTCGTCGCTGAATGGCAGGGCACGGCCCGGCGCGTCTCGTCGGGGGAGCCGGGTGACTGACCTCTCGGTCGTCATCCCCGTCTACAACGAGGAAGCCAGCCTCTCCCCACTCTGGTCCGAGCTGCGCGAGGTGCTCGAGCGCCTCGGGCTCGCCTTCGAGGTCGTATTCGTCGACGACGGAAGCCGAGACCGAAGCGCGGAGATCATCCGCTCGCTCCGCGAGGTCGACCAGCGGGTGCGTCTGGTGCGACTCAAGGTGAACGGCGGTGAAACGGCGGCGACCGACGCGGGGTTCAAGGCGGCGCGCGGCCGGCGGATCGTCGTCATGGATGCCGACCTGCAGAACGACCCGGCTGACATCCCGATGCTGCTCTCGCACCTCGACCACTGGGACGCGGTGACGGGCTGGCGGGTCAATCGTGCCGCCGGGGACAACCTCGTGCGCCGCGCGTCGTCGCGCGTCGCGAACCGGGTCCGCAACTGGGTGTCCGACGAGACGATCCAGGACAGCGGGTGCACCTTTCGCGCCTTTCGGCGGGAGTGCCTGCGTGGGCTGGTGCTCTATCGCGGCTTCCACCGGTTCATCCCGTCCTTGCTCAAGATGCGTGGCTATCGCGTGATCGAGGTGCCGGTCGGCCACCGGCCGCGTCGGTTCGGCCGGTCGAAGTACGGCGTTCTCAATCGCGCCGTGGTGGCCTTCGCCGACCTCCTGGTCATCCGCTGGATGAACGTCCGCCTCCTCCGGTATGAGGTCGTCGAGGACGTAGGCGGTGATCTCGTTCGCGACTGAGTCCCGCGCGTGAACATCTTGCTGGTCGGCCTCGGCCGCTGGGGCGAAAAGCACCTGCGCGTGCTCGGCGAGCTCGGCGTCACCCTCTGGGTCGCCGACGTGTCGGCGGAGTGCCTGGCGTGGGCGGTCCGCCACGGCGTCGATCCCAAGCGCGCCGTCCCAAACTATCGCGCGGCGCTCGACGCGGTCGACGCGGTGGACATCGTCACCTCCGCGGACAGCCACTACGCGGTCGCGCGCGCGAGCCTGGCGGCCGGCCTCCACTGCTTCGTCGAGAAGCCGCTCGCGCGGACGGTCGCCGAGGGGCGCGAGCTCGAAGCGGCCGCCGAGGCGGCCGGCCGGCTCGTGCAGGTCGGCCACATCTTTCGCTTTCATCCAGTGACGGCGACCGTGCGCGAGGCCCTCGGCGCCGGTCGCATCGGTCGCGTGCGCTATGCCACAGGCCGCTTCTCGGGGTTCAAGCGGCCGCGGGTCGACGTGGGCGTCACACAGACGGACGCGATCCACTACTTCGATCTCTTCGCGCACCTCTTCGGCCGTGAGGCGACCGAGGTCAGCGCCCTGCAGCGCGACTTCCTGGGCCGCGGCCTCGACGATCTGTCGGTGACGATCGTCCACTACGGCGACGTGCCCACGGTCGTGGAGGCCAGCTACTTCGTCCCGGGAACCTGGCGGGACTGCGTGATCGTCGGCGAGCGCGGAACCCTCGTGGCCGACTACGGCACCTCGGTCGTCACGCTCCTTCTGGGCGAGCACAGAAGGCACGGCGGCGCGTGGGAGGCCGTCGAGACCGGGAAGGAAGAGCTCCCGACGCGTCGCGAGGAGCCTCTGCGGCTCGAGCTCCAGGCGTTCCTCGACGCATGCGGCGGCCGCACGTCCAATCCGGTTCCCGCCTCGGCCGGCGTTCGTGCGCTCGAGATCGTCGAGGCCGCCGAGCGGTCGGCTCAGCTCGGCGCCACCGTCTCGCTGTCGCGGAAGTCTTGACAGCCCCATAGGCCACCGCGCACAGTCCCTTCGAATCGAATCAGGGCGGCGACCCGATACCCAGGTCGGCTGCTCCAAGGAGACTGAGAGATGGCGATCCGACTCGTCGTGACGATCACCGCCGTCCCCGGCAAAGGGGCGCAGCTCGCGGAAGCGTACAAGGGCCGCTGCGCGCAGGTGATGAAGGAGCCGGGCTGCGAGCAGTTCGAGATCTTTCAGAGCGGCGTGAACCCGGACCGCTTGACTCTGCTCGAGCGCTGGGCCGACCAGGCGGCTCTGGATGCTCACGCGAAACTCAACAGCTCGAGGCCGCCTTTGCTCCCGGAGCTGCGCGTCGGGAACGGTGAGCGCGAAGACTACGAATATCGCCGGACGCGCTAGTCCGATCCCGACGAACCGTCCGGGGCGACACGAGGGATTCATGGTAGACCGGGCCGACGATATCGCTCGTCGCGAGTTTCTGGCCGGCGTCACGGCTCTCGGCGCGAGCGGGCTCGTTTCCCATCACCCAGCGGAGGCGCAGATGGCGACAGCCAAGCCCCACCGGATCGATGTCCACCATCACCACACGCCGCCGCCTTACGTCGCGGCCATCACGGCCAGGAACATTCCGGGCCCGGTGCGCGATTGGACCCCGGAGAAGTCGATCGCCGACATGGACAAGGCCGGCGTGGCGACGGCCATTACGTCCATCACGACGCCGGCCCTGCGCTTCTTGGACGACGCGGGCGCGCGGAAGCTGGCGCGGGAGTGCAACGATTATTCAGCCAAGCTGATCGCCGACGGCAAGGGCCGCTTCGGCATGTTCGCCGTGATGCCCATGCCTTACGTCGAAGGCACGCTGCACGAAATCGGCTACGCGCTGGATACGCTCAAGGCCGACGGCATCGCGCTGCTCACGAGCTACAGCGACAAGTGGCTGGGTGACCCGACCTTCACGCCCGTGATGGAGGAGCTGAATCGGCGGCGGGCGGTCGTGTACACGCATCCCACCACCGCCAACTGCTGTGGCAACCTCATTCCCGACGTGCCGGAGTCGATCATCGAGTGGGGGACCGACACGACGCGGACGATCGCCAGCCTGGTCTTCAGCGGCGCCGCCGCTCGGTTCCGCGACGTGCGCATGATCTTCTCGCACGGCGGCGGGACCTTGCCATTCCTGACGGAGCGCTTCGTGCGCCTGCCGCTGATCAACAAGAACCTGGCGGCGCGCGTGCCGAACGGCGTGGAGGCCGAGCTCAAGCGCTTCTATTACGACACCGCGCAGGCCGCCCATCCGTACGCGCTCGCGTCGCTGACGAAGCTGATCCCGGTATCCCAGATCGTCTTCGGGACCGATTTCCCGTATCGCACCGCGATCGATCACGTGAAGGGGCTGTCGGACTACGGCTTCAGCGCGAGCGATTTGCAGGCGATCGATCGCGACAACGCGGTGCGACTCGTACCCCGGCTGGCGTGACGGCTCGCCCGCGGAGATCGTGATGAGCGACGGGTAGGCTGACCCGGCGTCCCGCTAGCGCGTCGGCTCGAACTCGTAGCTGCCGGCATCAGCCATCAGCACCAGGAACAGATGCCCTCCCGTCACGGTATAGGAGCGAACGAGGGGCCATTGCCTGTTGAGATGGTCGTGCAGCGATCCGGGCGGACACATCGCGCGGGTCAGCGCGAGCGGGCCGAACCGGACCTGGTTCGGCCCGTTCAAGATCCACGCACCGCGGCCGCGGTTACAGTCGAACCGCACGCTCACGTTGCCGTCGTTCGCGAAAGCGACCGTGTATTTAGCCTTGTCGTCGGGCATCAGGACCGTGCCGTCCCCGCCTTGGAACTTCACAAGCTGCCACGACGTGTCGCCGAGGCCAGCGAGATGGACCCGCGTTGGAGCACAGCCCGCTATGATGCCGAGCGTCACCAGCAACAATAGAGATCGCTTCATGGGAGGTCCTCCCGTGCCCAAGCATGCTCCCAGGGGAGCGGAGGATTCGGTCACTTTTAGGTTTACATAAGAGTCGCCCGCCAGCCAAAGAATCACTTGAAACTCGTCCGCCTGCGCGACACTAGCTCGTATGGCCAAATCACCTCCCGAGAAGAAAGCTCCCCCTGAGGTGCGGGTCCTGCCGATGGATCTCAAGCTCGGCGACCGGCTCGCGGACGAGCGCGGGGAGTGGCAGGTGATCGGGCGGCCCTACGCGACGGCAGGAGGCAAGACCGCCCACGTACGGGTCGAACTAATCGAGCAGCCGGGCGTAACGGACATCCGGACCTGGAGCGCGCACGAGAAAGTCAGCGTGAAGCGCGCGTGACCGCCGCGAAGATGTTGCGTGTAACGACCGGTCAAGCTTTGGTGCCGAAGCGGGGACTCGAACCCCGACACCCTTGCGGGCACTAGACCCTGAATCTAGCGCGTCTGCCAATTCCGCCACTTCGGCCCGAAAAGCGTGAGTCATAATACCGTTCAGGCATGGCAAGTCAAGCCAGAGAGGCGTCGGGCGATCGTCCCATCGCGACCAACCGTCGTGCCCGGCACGAGTACGAGATCCTCGAGACGGTCGAGGCGGGCCTCGTGCTCAGGGGCACCGAGGTCAAGTCGCTCCGTGACGGCCTGGTCAACTTCAAGGACAGCTACGCGTCAATCCGCAACGACGAGGGCTGGCTCCTCGGCTGCCACATCAGTCCCTACAGCCATGGGACGGACGCCAATCACGACCCCGAGCGGGACCGAAAGCTCCTCCTTCACAAGAAGGAGATCGCCCGGCTGGGCGGCAAGATCAGCGAGAAGGGCCTGACCCTTGTTCCGCTCCGTCTCTACTTCAAGGGCGGCCGGGCGAAGGTAGAAATCGGGCTGGCGCGCGGCAGGAAGCTCCACGACAAGCGAGCGGCGCTGCGTGAACGTGAGGTTCGCCGGGAGATGGACAAGACGGCGCGTGCCGCTCGACGCGGCGCGTGGTAGTGGTATACTTTTTAGAAATCGGGTACTTCAAGGGGGGGCGACAGGTTTCGACGGGGATTTGTGAGGTCCAGGCTGCGTCTCGAGGTTTCTCTCCCCTCGTTAATAAGAGAGAACGGTATAGCTGCCAACACACAGCTAGCTCTGGCGGCCTAACACCCGTCAGCGTCCGCCGGCTCGAGCCATCAGGGAC
>Ga0137404_10002836_pt1 | contig 11559 bp, 10 predicted proteins | sample CZOMad2_1_16fung_FD_108285 | JGI IMG/M metagenome (GOLD analysis project Ga0137404, IMG submission 108285) | Vadose zone soil fungal communities from Angelo Coast Range Reserve, California, USA - CZOMad2_1_16fungal (Illumina Assembly) | ecosystem: Environmental > Terrestrial > Soil > Vadose...
CGTTGAGCGTCTTCGGCCGCCTGCTTCGGGGTCACGCCGTCCTTCAATCGCGCGAAGACATGGCTGATGATGCGGCCGTTGCGATTCGTCAGGACGCGATCGGCTCCGCGAAACGGACAAGCCGCCGCCGGCATGAAGACCTGATCGAAATTTGGAAAAGCAGGCAACGGCGGGAGCACGCCGACAACGGTGTGCGGCTTATCGTTCATCTGGAAGACCTGGCCGACGACGTTCGGATCGCCCGCGAAACTTTTCTGCCAGAAGTTGTAGCTGAGCAGGAGCACCGGCGCCGCTCCCTGCTTGTCTTCTCCGGGCAGGAAGGCGCGGCCGAGGAGCGGTTTCACTCCGAGAGTATCAAAAAAATTGTCCGATACGACTCCGGTCTGGACACGCTCTGGTTCGGGGCGGCCGAGGAGGATGAACCACATCGAGTGATATTCCGAGAGGGCCGAGAAGGCGCGGGTCTTTTCCCTGAAGTCGGTGAAATCCGGAACCGAAAATCCAAAGGAGTCGTCGCCGATTTTGGGCGCAGCCTGATGGAGAATGACGAGGCGTTCCGGCGTTTTGTACGGCAGTGGCCGCATCAGCACGCCATGGACAACGGAAAAGATGGCCGTGTTCGCGCCGATGCCGAGACCGAGCGTCAGGACGACGATCGCGGCGAAGCCTGGATTGCGCGCAATTCCCCGCAGGCCGTAGATGCAATCCTGGCGGAGATGGTCGAAGAAGCGCAGAATGGGTTTGTTCATTTTCGATTGTTTTTCTTTTTCGCGGGATGCGCTCGAGGGAGCGCGAAGTTTCGTCGGAACTTGCTGGGCGTAACTCGAAATCGCCGGGTAAAGGCGCGCCGAAACGAATCCCTTCCTTGAAACCCGACCGATTCCGCGACGTTATCAATCGACGGTTCGCCGGCGGTAAGTCGGCGCCGCGCTTCGTTCAGCCGAAGGGTCTCGACAAACATCGCCGGTGACGTGCCGAATTGTTCCTTGAAGCGACGGAAGAATTGTCTGGGCGAGAGCGACGCGCGCCGCGCCAGAATTTCCACCGACATTGCAGACGTGGGATTGTTCGTCATCCAGGTCACGAGGTCCGCGAAGCGATCGCCGGAGTTGGTCTGGAATTGCAGCGGCTCGGAATACTGTTCCTGACCGCCGGATCGTTTGAGGTAGACCACCATCTCGCGCGCGGCAGCCAGCGCGACCTTCCATCCGAAATCTTCCTCGATGAGCGCGAGCGCGAGATCGATGCCGGCCGTGACGCCTGCCGAGGTGTAGAACCTTCCGGTCTTCACAAACAACGCGTTCGGTTTCATTTTCAGCGCCGGAAATCGCCGGGCGACATCGCTGACGAAGCGCCAATGCGTGGTCACCTCGCGTCCGTCGAGCAAACCAGCCGCGGCGAATCCGTAGATGCCGGTGCAAACAGAGGCGACCCGTCTGGTGGTCTTCGCTCTCTGTGCGATCCAGGCGGCGACTCTGCGATTCGTCTCGGGCACGCGCAGGCCGGCGCCGCCGGGCACGATCAAGGTATCGAGCTTCGGCGCCGCCGCGATCGCTGTGCCCGGCTGAAAAACCAAACCCGACTCGGCCGTGAACGGACGTCTCGTTAGGCCGATGAGGACAACTTCATAACAACGCTCGAATTTCCCCTTGCCATTGTCGCGCACCGCGGAAGCGAAGGCCTCGGCAGGTCCGGCAAGATCGAGTCCATTGACCCGTTCGAACCCGATCAACCCGATGCGGAGCGGTGTCATTCCAGGAGGATAGATGAAATTCCGGGATGACGGAATGACGAAGATGCGACAAATCGCGCCATCGCGAAAACGCGTCGCTCCCCGCTGATTCTGACTTGCTCGTCACATGTTCGCATTAGACGAACCTGCCGCGGTGGGTCACATGTCATTCTCTGCGACATGAAGTTTCTTCTCACAAACGATGATGGGATCGAGGCGGCCGGACTCGACGCGTTGTTAAATGCAACGCGAAAGTTGGGCGATCCGGTTATCGTGGCGCCGGCGGCGCCGCAATCCGGGGTGAGCCATCGCGTGACCTGGCAGGAAGGCGTGCGGATCGAGCCGCGGGACGAAAAACGGTACGCGATCCACGGGACGCCGGCTGATTGTGTCCGGCTCGGATTGTTGAAAGTGGTGCCGGATGCGAAATGGATTTTGAGCGGGATCAATCACGGCGCGAATCTTGGAGCGGACGTCCATTATTCCGGAACGGTCGCGGCCGTGCGCGAGGCGGTGCTGCACGGCTGGCCGGGAATCGCGTTCTCGCATTACCGGAAATCGGGAGTTGCGTTCGATTGGAACCGCGCAGCGAAATGGGTGACACCAATCCTTACAGATCTACTGGCGCGGCCAATCGAGCCGGGACTTTTTTACAACATCAATCTCCCGAACCTGCCACCGGATGCTGAAAAACCGGAAGTCGTCTGGTGCGCGCTCGATCCGAATCCGCTGCCCCTCAATTACCGGCACGAAGAAGAGAGCGATCTTTATTTCGCGGGCGATTACCAACTGCGGCATCGAACGCCGGGCGCTGATGTGGATGTTTGCTTCGGCGGACGAATCGCCATCACGGCGGTGCGCTTACTGTAGAAAAGTCAGCGCGCTTGCGCGATTTGAGTCGGCCCCTTGCCGGCGAAAAGCTGATCGAGATCGTTCAGAACGGCTTCGGGGCCGCGGTAATTCTTTCCGGCATACGTGTCGAAAACCACTTTGCCGTTTTCATCGACGACGACGAGACACGGAATTGATTCGCCGAAGTATTTCATCAGGGCGGCGTTGCCCGGCACTTTGTCGAAACTCACGGCGGGCCACGGCATTTGGTCGTCGCGCATGTAGCCTTCCATCGCGCTGGCCGATTTGTCGTTGCTGACAAATACGATTTCGAACTCGGGATGCGCAGCCGCGACCTTGTTATAAAAGGCCACGAGCTGCGGCGTGAATTTCCGGCAGGGCGCGCACCAGTGGGCGGAATGATACAGCGCGATCAATTTTTTCTTTTCAAACTCACCATCGAGATAAGGGCGGAGCAGGCCGTTACGAGAAGTAACCAGCCCGCCTTTCACTAACGACGCGATGTTGCTCGCGGGAGTAGCGCCGTTTGGGGGCGTTGCGTTTTTTGTTTGCGCGAGCCGCGCCTGATACAGGGTGTTGAGCTTGCGCGATTCCTCCAACTCTGCCGCGCGTCGCTGCGTTTTGGCGGCGAGTTCGGCCTGCACCGCCGCCACTTCCGAGGCGGGAACCGCGAACGTCCCCGATTTCAATCCGCTGATCAGGGCCGGCGACGCGCCGGCCTGCGCCAGGTTCTTCTCGCCGGCCGCATCAAGGGTTCCGATGAAATGCCGCGCCGCTAGTTCGCGCGCCACAGCATCGCTCGAGTAACCACTGCGCAACATCAGGCTGATGTCCTTGAACGACATCGGCGCCAGGTTGCCGGCCACAGCGAAAGAAACCAGCGCGAGCAGGATCAGGAGCGAAAAGCGCATCGCATTTGGTGAGCAGAAGATGCGCCACCAGCGGCCCTACCTCCCGGTTCAAAAAAGCGCGATGTTATGTTAGGCAAACGCCGCCACCTATTGCAGAATTCCCGGCAGCTCCATGCACATCACCGATATCATCCGCGGCGGTTCGCCGACGTTTTCCTTCGAGTTCTTCCCGCCGAAGACACCGGAAGCAGCGGAGAGCCTTTACCAAACCATCCGCGAGCTGGAAGAATACATGCCGCATTTTGTCAGCGTTACCTACGGCGCCGGCGGTTCGACGCGCGACCTGACGCATGACCTGGTCGAGCGCATCCAAAACACGACGAAGCTCGATCCGATCCCGCATCTCACCTGCGTTTGCCACACCGAAGCGGAGATCAACGCGATTATTAGGCGGTACGCCAAGGCCTGCATCAGCAACATTCTCGCGCTCGGCGGTGACCCGCCGCGCGGTTGTGCCTACGACAAATCAAAGGACGCGTTTCAAAACGCGGCGGACCTCGTGCGATTTATTCGGCGCTTTAACGAAAGCGGCGTCCATCCGGATCCGCGCGGGTTCGGCATCGGCGTCGCCGGTTTTCCAGAGGGACATCCAGGGACTCCGAATCGGCTCGTCGAAATGGATCATCTCAGGGCGAAGGTCGATGCCGGGGCGGATTACATTGTCACGCAACTCTTCTTCGATAACCGCGACTTCTACGATTTCCGCGAACGCTGCGAGCTGGCCGGCATCCGGATTCCGATCATCGCGGGCATCATGCCGATCACTTCCATGAGCGGTTGCAAGCGCATCGCGGAGCTGGCCGGCGGCGCGCGGTTTCCAGCGAAGCTGCTCCGCGCCCTTCAGCGTTGCGAAGACGATCCGAAAATGGTCACGCGCGTCGGCGTCCATTTCGCGCTCGAGCAATGCCACGACCTCCTCGACAACCACGTGGACGGAATCCATTTCTACACGCTCAACAAATCCGACGCGACCCGGACGATCTTTGACAGCCTCGGCATCCCGCGTCGGCAATCCGTTGAAGCTCGACCTCTGACCTCCGACCTCTGACTTCCGACCTCCAAACTCGCTGCGTCATCGTCGGCGGCGGACCGGCCGGAATGATGACTGGTTACTTGCTGGCGCGCGCCGGCGTCGAAGTCGTGGTTCTCGAGAAGCACGCGGATTTCAATCGCGATTTCCGCGGCGACACGATCCACCCTTCCACGCTTGAACTGATGCACGAGTTGGGATTGCTCGATGAATTTCTCCGGCTCCCGCATCAGGAATTGCGCGAGCTCCGCGCGGTCATGAACGGCCACGTGGTTCCGATGGCGGATTTTTCGCACCTGCCGACGCGCTGCAAATTTATCGCCTTCATGCCGCAATGGGATTTCCTGAACTTCCTCGGCAGCCACGCAAAACAATTCCCGACGTTTACGCTCCGCATGCAGCATGAGGTGACCGACCTTGTCTTCGCGTCCGGCCGTGACCTTGACGGCTTAAAGCCGTCAAGGTCTAACAACGCGCGGGTGCTTGGAGTGCGCGCAAAGACTCCTGACGGCGAACGTGATTTTCTCTGCGAGCTCGTTATCGGCGCGGATGGTCGTCATTCCATCGTGCATCAGCGCGCCGGACTGGCGGTTCAGGAATTCGGCGTGCCGATCGATGTTCTTTGGACGAGAATGTCGAAACGCGAAAGCGATCCAAAACAATCGCTTGGATTTTTTCGGCAACGCCGGCTGCTCGTTCTCCTTGATCGCGGCGATTATTTCCAGGTCGGGTTCGTCATTCCGAAAGGCACGTTCGACGAAATCAAACAGCGCGGCTTCGCCAAATTTCACGCGGAAATCGCCGCGATGGCGCCGTTTCTTCACGATCGGGTGGCAGAATTGGACGACTGGTCAAAGATCAAACTGCTCACCGTGCAGATCAATCGGCTCCGGCGCTGGGCGCGGGAAGGTTTGCTTTGCATCGGGGATAGCGCCCACGCCATGTCGCCGGCGGGCGGCGTCGGGATCAACCTCGCGCTCCAGGATGCGGTCGCGACCGCGAATTTGCTGGCGGCAAAATTACGGATGGGAGCGGTTTCGTTAGCGGACCTCGAGCAAGTGCAGAAGCGCAGGGAAATGCCGGTGCGATTAATTCAGACGATGCAAGTCTTCGTTCATCGCCGGATCAACGGCCGATCATCCGGTCGCGGCGACAAACTCCCATTCATCGGCCGCCTCTTCCGGTGGTTCCCGATCCTGCGCCGCGTCCCCGCCCGCTTCATTGGCTTGGGACCTCGCCCCGAGCACATCCGTTCGCCGGCAGAGAACTCCGACGGTCGGCTTCCACTTTAATTCTCACGCCCGACGCTGCGAATAACAAAGCTTTGCTAGTGCTCGCCTAGCGCAACCGAATCGTCACGAACCTGCCAAGATCGTTAATCCGTGAGCACGCCGGATTCGTGGTGTAGTTGTCTAGCTGATTTTCTGGGCACCCAGGGCACAAATCGGTCACCGTCTTGGTTTTTCCCGGACCTCCGCCAAGCCCCACGATCAAAATTTGGTCTCCGCAGCCCAAATACGGATGACCAGGCATACGCGCGACTGTGGTGTCATCGAGGGCGCTGCCCTCGCAGGATGGAACAATATGGTGCCGACGAAAAGTGTGGTTCATCGAACCGGGTGGCGGTTTGTTTTGCTTATTCTTTTGCCCCGTGCAGAAAACCTCGCGAACGACATCTCCAAACGCGGTGGAGCGACCACTGCCATTGAGGTTGACCTGATTAACAAACCCACTCAGCAAAGTGGTCTCGCTAAAATTACAATTATTGTCGGTAATAAACGCCCGCACGGGGGCGCCGCCACAAGTCGATTCTAAAGGCGTGTTGTACTGCGAATGCCGATATTTGCCGAGGACAAGAAAAGCCACATTCCTTGACGCTTTGCTTGCGACACCGTTAACGGTCCACGTAGCTCGAACCTGTTCGTAATGGCCTATAGGAAGATTCTCGGCATTGAACGAAAACGTGTAGGTGCCGCCAGTCTTAGCTCCGTTGAAGAGCGTTATCTCACCGCTAGCCCCGCCAAAGACGCCGAATATCGTAACCACTAGATTACCCATGCCGCTAGTGGGAGTCAGGACGACTTCAATCGCGTCAGAGGTTATGTCGGCCTTTGTTATCGTGATTGGTCCGGTATCAAAAATGAAGTCGTCCCAGCCAATTCCGTCTCGATCGGTGATCGAGCGGATTACTATCTTCGTGACGTTGGTGAACTGGCGCAAATCAACCAGCTCCGGGTTGAGAACTGATGCATGGCCGATGACGTCGACGGTAGCTGTGGAACCTCCCGCTTGAAAAACGTCCACTTGAGCAACCAAACCCGAGTCGTTGATGCCATCTCCAACGAAGGTGAGATTGTTTACCGGCCCGGCGAAGTCCAGGATTGTGGCATGCACACAGTCGATCGCCCCCCCGATCGGGCCAGTGCAGATGAAATTGGGCTTCGACGAGTTGTAGAATGATTGTGTTGTCACGTAATTGGCAAAGCCAGGACTCGAGGAAAAGTTCACCTGAGGATATTGGTTTGATACGACCACTCCAGTCGTGCCACCCTGTGGGAGATCGTCAAAATTGATCACGACATGCTCCGCCCAACCTCTCGCGCTGTTCAGAAAGAACAATAATGTCGCGATTAGGGCGAGATTTGGTTTGACCAGATGCTTGTAGTTGCCGCCTCTGGTTTTAAGATTTGCAGTAAATTTTGAGTGATCGCTAGTAACGAGCGCGAGGGTGCGGTTGCTCAGGGAGAGGATTGTTGGTTTCATAGGACTGGGGTGGCAAGTGAACTCTGGATGTCGTCAGTGACGTCCGCGTCGTTGTTCCCATCAGTCTGAAGATTTTGGACTCAGTCTGTCAACCCTAGATTTTCAATGCTGCGTGGTCGGGCGTTTTTCGGTTCTCCTTTTCTACTTCCTACTTTCTCCTTTCTACTTTCTACTTTCCTTGTGAAACGAATCCTCCTCTCCGTTGTCCTCCTGTTTTCGATCGCGAATTTCCTTCCGGCGCAAACGGCGCCGGATGCAGCCGAGCTCACGAAATTGCTCCAGGATTTTCTCGCCGGCGCGAGCAAGAACGACATCGCGATGCACGATCGTTTCTGGGCGGACGAACTGGTTTACACTTCCGCTCTCGGCCGCCGGAAAAGCAAGCCCGACATCATGCGCGAGCTTCGCGAAGAAACGAAAGCCACGCCCAAGCCCGACGAAGGCACCGCGGTTTACACCGCCGAAGACATTCGCATCCAGCAATACGGCGACACAGCCATCGTCGCATTCCGTCTTGTAGCGACAAGCGACAAAGCCGGCACGAAAACGGTGGCGAATTATTTCAACACCGGAACGTTCCTGAAACGAAACGGCAAATGGCAGGTGATCGCGTGGCAGGCGACCGCGTTGCCGAAGGCGAACGAACCGACGAAGTAGCGGCTAACGACGAAAGCGCCCGCCGCTGAAGTTCGTTTCCTGGCGGTAATAACCCGCCGTGATGGAGAACTTGTCGTTGCCCACCGTGCCGATGATGTAGCCGGCGAAATCCTCGCGGCCAAATCCGTGGCTGCCGCTCGATGTGCCGTAGAGGAAACCAATCTCGCCGCCGAACCGAACCTGGTCCGGCGCATGCAAATCGACGACTCTGTCGATCGATGACTTGTTGTCCGGCGCCAGGTAACCGTAGCTCAATGGCTCGGATGGATTGAAGGCGGGGAGATATTCCGGCGTCGCGCGCATGGAGCCGAACGCGGTCGAGAACATGAATCGATCCTGGCTTTCGAGCGAGACCCAGGGCGAATTGATCGTGGGCTGATCGAAAAGGCCGCCGGCAAAGAACGGCTGCGCCGGCAAGGACGTCCCAAGGCAAAGCAAACCCGCCAGAGCAAGAAGAGCGCGCTTCATCATGCCGGAATTCAACCCCATGTTCGCGTGGTTGGCACCTAAAATTTTTCTGACGAAAAAAAATTCTGGAGCTCAGCGTGCGGTGCGGCGCCGGCAAAGCCATCGAATGTTCCGTTTTCGGCGAGCTCTTTTGCGGCGCGAATGAATCCGCCCCAGGCGGCGCGGGACAGCGCGCCGCCCACGCTCACGCGACGAACGCCAAGTTCTTCGGCGCCCCGTAACGTCAACCCGCCGGGTGCGCTGATGAGCAGATTCACCGGTTTCGGCGCTACTGCTCCGACGACCGCGGCAATGTGATCGCGTTCGCGAATGCCGGGCGCATACAGACAATCCGCGCCCGCGTCCGCATAGGCGGTCAGGCGCCGAATCACTTCATCGATATCGTCGCGTCCAACGAGAAAACATTCTGCGCGGCCGGTCAGGACTACGCCGCTTTCGGCGATTGCCGCCTTCGCCGCCCGAATCCGATTGACCGCCAGCTCGAATTCGTAGAGCGGTTCCTCCCCTCGCCCGCTGTTGTCTTCGACCGACAATCCCGCGACCCCGGTTTCGACGCAGAGCCGGACATTCTTCGCGAGTTCTTCGGGATCGTGGGCATACCCGTTCTCGAAATCCGCGTTCACCGGCAGGTCCGTCGCTTCCACTATTTCACGAACGTGCGCCAGCATCAGATCGCGCCCGACCGCGCCGTCCGCGAGCCCGCGCGAAAACGCGAACCCCGCTGAAGTCGTCGCGATCGCCTTGAACCCGAGATGCACCAGATATTTCGCGCTGCCGATATCCCACGGGTTCGGCAACACGAAACAGCCGTGCTCGTGAAGCTGTCGAAAACGGTGACGGCGTTCGGCGATGGACCTCATCGGATCAGGTTAACCGCTTCGCCAGAATTTTCCTATCTAAGCTCAAGTCGGTTAGATAAAAGCAGCGTGCCCAAGGGTTTTATTGGATGAATCCAGACAATTTCTTCGCCGAATTGAAACGGCGCAACGTCTACAAAGTCGCGGTCGCTTATGCGATCGTCGGCTGGCTCGTCGTTCAGATCGCCACCCAGGTTTTTCCTTTTCTCGAAATTCCAATCTGGGTTGTGCGCTTGGTTATTGCGCTCGTTGCAATCGGATTCCCCGTCGCGCTCATCATCGCCTGGGCCTTCGAGCTAACACCGCAAGGAATCAAGCGGACGGAAGATGCCGATCGCGATGGCGAACGACCTTCGAGGAGTCGTGCCTGGATCTATGTCGCGGTGATTGGCGGTGCGGTTTCGGTAGGATTGTTCTTCATTGGGCGCTACACCGCAGAGAAGAGCAGCGCTGCGGCTTCGACCGAGTTGTCCGCGAAATCCATCGCGGTCCTGCCGTTTGATAATCTCAGCCGCGATCCCGACAACGCGTTCTTCACCGAAGGCGTGCAGGATGAGATCCTCACGCGGCTCGCGAAGGTCGCCGACCTCAAAGTTATTTCGAGAACCTCGACCCAGCGCTTCAAGAGCGCGCCCGACAATTTGCCGCAGATCGCGAAACAGCTCGGCGTGATGCACATCCTGGAAGGCAGCGTTCAAAAGTCCAACGACCAGGTGCGCGTCAACGTCCAGCTCATCAACGCGATGACCGACGCGCATCTTTGGGCGGAAATTTACGATCGTAAACTTACCGATATTTTTGCGGTCGAGAGCGACATCGCGAAAACAATTGCGGATACGCTGCAGGCGAAGCTCACCGGCTCAGAGAAGCAGATGATGGCGGCGCAACCGACGTCGGACACAACTGCCTACGAGCTCTACCACAAAGGCAGATCGCTTTGGGAGAAGCGTTCCGGCGACAACATTCCGAAAGCGATCGCCTTCTACGAACAGGCGATCGCACGCGATCCCAATTACGCCCTGGCCTACGCGGGCCTGGCCAATGCCTATGTCCTGCTGCCTTACTATACCGGCGCTCCGCGCAACGACTCCCAGGGAAGAGCCCGAGAAGCCGCGAGTAAAGCCCTTAGCCTCGATTCCAAGCTTGCGGAAGCGCACGCCGCGCTCGGCAAGATTGATTTTTTTCAACTGGATCTTGCCGGGTCGATTCGTGAATACCAGCGCGCGATTGAGCTAAAGCCGAATTACGCCACGGCCCATCAATGGTACGGCAACGATGCGCTCGCTAGTTATGGCCGATTTGAGGAGGCTATCGTCGAAGGTAAACGCGCGGTTGAGCTCGATCCGCTTTCGCCGGTTATTAACGCGGACCTCGGTGTCACTCTTTACCTGGCTCGCCGCTATGATGACGCCATCGCACAATTCAAAAAGACACTCGCAATCGATCCGACGTTCTTCTACGCCCACTACAATCTCGGCATCGTCCTCCAGTTGAAGGGCGATCTAGCGGGAGCGATCGCCGAGTTCGAGAAGGCGAAACAGTTGAGCAATGATTCGTTCACGATCGCACTGCTGGGAGCGGCCAAAGGTCTCGCAGGTGACAGGCACGCGGCTGAGAAAACGTTAAAGGAACTCGATCAGATCGCGCAAAGCCAGGAGGTGGACGAATATTCGCGCGCTCTTGTCTATCTGGGCCTCAACAATAAGGAAGACGCTCTTCACGCCATCACCCGCGCTCTCGACGGCCGGGATGGTTCCAGTCTCACTTGGATCAAAGTAGATCCGCTCCTCGATCCGTTGCACGGTGATCCGCGTTTCGAAGCACTGGTCCAGAGAGTCGTCGGCCAGAAAAAATGAAGCTAGGAAATTTTCTCGCGGAACTGAAGCGGCGCAATGTTTACAAGGTCGTTGTCGCGTACGCCGTTGTCGCATGGCTCGTCATCCAGGCGGCGTCGATTCTCCTGCCGACGTTCGAAGCGCCGGCCTGGGTGATGAAAGTCATCGTTCTGCTGCTCGTGCTTGGTTTTCCGGCAGCGCTGATTTTCTCGTGGGCTTTTGAGATCACGCCGGAAGGAATCGTTCGGGAAACCGAAGTAGAGGCCAGCAGATCGATCGCGCATCACACTGGTCGCAAAATTGTGGCGCTGACAATCGTCGTTGCCCTGATCGCCACTGGTCTATTCGTCTTTCAAATGATTCGGGCAAGACCGACATCCTCAGTTGCCCCGAGTGCAGTGCCTGACAAGTCGATCGCAGTTCTCCCGTTCGATAATCTCAGTCGCGATCCGGA
>Ga0137404_10002838_pt1 | contig 11553 bp, 11 predicted proteins | sample CZOMad2_1_16fung_FD_108285 | JGI IMG/M metagenome (GOLD analysis project Ga0137404, IMG submission 108285) | Vadose zone soil fungal communities from Angelo Coast Range Reserve, California, USA - CZOMad2_1_16fungal (Illumina Assembly) | ecosystem: Environmental > Terrestrial > Soil > Vadose...
CTGGTCAATTCGATCCACAGGAACAGCGCCAGCGCAACGGCGGCGACGATCGACAGCCGGACGATGAATGGCGATCCGAACCAGTCGTCCTTGTTGCCTTCCTCGAGCACGGTTTGCAGCGCGCTTAGACCAATTGCCATGGTGATGACGCCCGGCCAGTCGCCCTCGCGCAACAGCGAAAGCTTCATCGGTTTGCTTTCGAGCGAAAACCACAGCATGCCAATCATCAGCGCGCCCGGCGCCAGGTTGACGTAGAAGATATACTGCCAGCCCCAGTTCTCGGTGAGGTAGCCGCCGATGGTCGGACCGATCGCCGGCGCAAAGGTGGCCGACAGCGCGAACAGCGCAAGGCCGATCGGCTGCTTCGCCTTCGGCAGCAAGGTGATGATCAGCGTAAAGGCCATCGGGATCAGCACGCCGCCGGTGAAGCCTTGCAGCGCGCGCAGCACGATCATCTGCGAGAGGTCCTGGGCGAAGGCACAGGCGACCGACAGCGCCAGAAACAGGATCGCGTTGGTCAGTAGATAGATCCGGACCGAGAACACCTGGGCCAGCCAGCCGCTCAAGGGAATGACGACGATCTCGGCAATCAGATAGGAGGTTGAAATCCAGCCGCCGTCGTCGATACCGGCGCCGATCGCGCCCTGGATGTCGGCCAGCGAGGCATTGACGATCTGGATGTTGAGCACCGCCATGAAGGCGCCGAGGGTGGCGCCGGCCACCGCAAGCCAGATCTTCGACGAGACCGCGGGCTCGGCCTGATCGGGCGCGCTCGTTGTTTGGGCGCGATCGCCGCTGACGTCGGCGGAAGCAGGAGGGTCAATGGTGGACTGGAGCGCGGTCATGTGGGTCTCCTCTTGTTGGCAGAGGCAGAGTGCATTAGGCGGTGAATTTCGATAATCCGGAAAAAACTGGAAGGATTATCCAGTAGGGCTTGATGATGCCCTGCCGGATCCGCTGCCCGGGTCTAGCTGCCCGGCTGCTTGACGCGGTTCGAAGCCAGGCGGGTTGCTGAGGTCTGCTGGTCGTGCTCAGCGAGCACCGCCGCCTTGGTATTGACGGTCGGTTCCGCCGACATGCCCGGACGCAGCAGGCCGGTCAGGTTGTGATCGTCCAGCACGATCTTCACCGGCACGCGCTGCACAATCTTGGTGAAATTGCCGGTCGCGTTGTCCGGCGGCAGCAGCGCGAATTCGAGACCGCTGGCCGGAGACAGGCTGTCGACATGGCCCTTGAGCTTGGTGCTGTGGAAACCATCGATCCGGATTTCGACCGGCTGGCCATTGCGCACATGCGTGAGCTGGGTCTCCTTGAAATTTGCCACCACATAGACCGCATCAAGCGGCACGACCGCCATTAACTGCGTGCCAGCCTGTACGAATTGACCGACACGGAGCGAACGGGCGCCGACGGTACCGTCGACCGGAGCGATGATCTTCGTATAGGACAAATTGAGCGCCATCTGCCGCTCGACGGCCCGCGCGCGATCGACCTGCGCTGCCGCCTTGGCTCGTTCGGTGGTGAGAACGTCGACTTTCTTCTGCGCGGCGAGCAGGCCCGATTTGCCGTGCTGTAACTGCGCTGTCTTCTCGCGCAGCGCCGCGTCAGTCTGCTGGGCCCGCTGGATGGTGCCGGAACCGGTCTTCATCAATCCGTCGTAGCGGGCCTGCTCCTCCTGGGCGAATTTGAGGTTGGCCTCGGCGGCGGCGACATCGGCGCTTTCCTGCTCAATGATGGGCTGCTGCAAGGCGATCTGCGCGTCGAGATTGCGTACCGCGGCTCCTGAAGCATCGACGTCCGCATGGGCCTGGGCCAACGCAGCCTCGAAATCGCGATTATCGATCCGCGCCAGCAACTGTCCGGCCTTCACCGACTGGTTGTCGCCGACCAGCACTTCCGCGATATAGCCGGAGACTTTGGGCGCGATGATCGTGGAGTCGGCCTTGACGTAGGCGTCGTCGGTCGATTCCAGGTACCTCCCGGTGGTGAGATAGCCGTAGCCGAAGTCGGCCGCACCGGCGACGCCGAGGGTCAGCGCCAACGCCAGGGCGGCGCGCTTGATTGCCTGCCGGGACGGGCGAAGGCTGATTTTGGTATTTGAATCAGAGACATAAGAAGCGGTGGTCATGGCATCCTCCTGAATGTTGGCGTCCGTTGGGAGGGCGCCGTGATGTGCCCCCAACATGCAATGTCCCGTGAGATGTGATAATTGGGAAAAAACTGGAAACATTATCCAATGAGAGCGGATAATGAGAGCAGGGCCAGTGGATCGGCTGACCAGCCTGACGGCGTTCGTTCGGGTGGTGGACAGCGGCGGGTTTTCAGCCGCCGGCCGCCGCCTCAACATGTCGACCACGATGGTGAGCAACCACGTCCAGGCACTCGAAGACCAGCTCGGCGCGCGGCTGCTTCACCGCACCACGCGGAAGGTCAGCCTCACCGAAGTCGGCAAGGCCTATTACGATCGCTGCATCCAGATTCTTGCCGACCTCGAGCAGGCCGACGACATCGCCGGCGCCTTGCAATCGACGCCGCGCGGCACGCTACGCGTCTATACCGCCACGCATATCGTTCCGTTCATCGCGCCGGTGGTTGCCGGATTTCTCGCCTCCTATCCCGACGTCAAGGTCGATCTGACCATGGGGGAGCGAACTATCGATATGATCGACGAGGGATACGACGTTGCGATCCGGCTGACGCCGCCGCCCGATTCAAGCCTGATAGTCCGCAGCCTCGCCACCTGGCGGCATGTCCTGTGCTGTTCGCCTGGCTATATCGACAAGCACGGCCGGCCGCAGCAATTGTCCGAATTGGCAAATCATAATTGCGTTCGTCACGCGCTTTACCCGTATGAGGATGAGTGGCGCTTTGTCGATCGGAAGGATACACCGACTTCGGTGCGGGTCTCGGGCAACCTGTTCTCCAACAGCGGCGACACGCTGCGGACGGCCGCGCTGCAGGGTCTCGGCGTTTTCCTGGCGCCGGGATTCCTGATCGCCGACGATCTCGAGGCGGGCCGCCTGGTTCGTCTGCTGCCGGAGTACCGGCCGGTGGAATTTGCGATGAACGCGGTTTATCCGCACCGACATCATCTCTCGGCGAAGGTGAGAACCTTTATCGATCTTCTCGCGCTCCACAGCGCCGAGCATCAGAAGCTGATCAATCCATATGCTTGAATGCGAGCCGCAACGCGCCGCAGTCCGTATTGCTAACGTTGAAGGCGTCGTCTCGATCGAAGGGCTTAGCGGCAACGAGGTGGAGGTGCCGGCTAGCGGCCCGCCTTGTGGTCTTCAATAGGAGCGTCGTCATCCTGGAACAGGATACGCTCGGCCGCGCCGTCGAGATCCTCGTACTGACCGCTCCGGAGCGACCACAGAAAAGCGGCTAGGCCGGTGAGGCCGAGTGCCAGCGCGATCGGTACGAGATAAAGAAAGTCGATCATCGATGACTGCCGAAGGCGATGTGCGAGGCGATACGTTGGCCTGCGTCAATGGCCTTGTCCTGCTGCAGGCCCGCGCGGCGCCGATTGATGCGCAATGCATTGGCAATGACGGCAATCGAGGACACCGACATCGCCACGGCCGCGATCAGCGGTGTCACATAGCCGCAAACCGCGACCGGTATGGCGATCGCGTTGTATCCAATCGCAAGAGCGAGGTTCTGGCGGACGAGATGCTTGGCTTCGCGCGCCACCGCAATCGCCTGCGGAACGGCGAACAGGCTTTCGTGTAGGAACACCAGGTCTGCCGCATTGCGGCCAATGTCCGCAGCCGATGCCGGCGCCATCGAAGCATGAGCCGATGTCAGCGCCGGCGCGTCGTTGAGGCCATCGCCGGCCATCAGAACCTTCCTGCCGGCGGAGCAGAGCGCCTTGATGCGGGCAACTTTTTCTCGCGGCGATACATTCGCACGATAGTCAAGGCCGAGATCTGTGGCGAGCTCGCTCACTGGCTGCTCGCGATCGCCCGACAGCACCTCGACTGGCAGCCCTTCGTCTTTCAGGGCGGCAATCGCCTCACGCGCATCGCGGCGCAAGCTGTCATGAAGATCAAAGCCGGCCAGATACGCGCCGTCGCGCGATAACACGACCTCGGATCGTGCGGAGACCGGCAGGGCTCGATCGCCCGAAAGCGCCCATTCACGGCGACCGAGCCGATAGATTGTCGTGCCGGCGCGCACTTCCAGTCCCGATCCCGGCAATTCGGACACATCGGTGAAGGCAGTGAACGCGGCGTGCACCTGGTCGTTGCCCGCAACCGCGAGCGCGCGCGAATAGGGATGCCGGGAGTGCGACGCGATCGCGCCGGCGAGCGTGAGCACCTCCGGCGTATCGCATCGGCATTGACTAGTTGGGGATTGCCAAGCGTCAACGTACCGGTCTTGTCAAAAACCACGGTATCGATCTCGGCCAGGCGTTCGAGCGCGCTGCCGTCCTTCACCATGATGCCGTTCTCGAACAGGCGCGCCGCGGCCACCACCTGGACCATCGGCACCGCGAGCCCGAGCGCGCAGGGGCAGGTGATGATCAACACGGCAATGGCGATCGTCACCGCCTGATGCAGATCGCCGGCTGCGGCCATCCAGCCGATGAGCGTCAACAGCGCGGTCAGATGGACGACGGGGGCATAGAGCGAGGCGGCACGATCGGCGATCCGGCGATAGTTCGAGCGGCCGCCTTCTGCCACCTCCATCATCCGCGTCATCTCGGCCAGGAACGAGTCCTTCGCTGCCGCTGTCGCGACAATGGTCAGCGGTCCGGTCAGGTTCATTGTGCCAGCCTGAAGCAGCGCGCCTTCAACGACGGGCTGCGGCAGGCTCTCGCCGGAAACCAGCGAAACGTCGAGTTCGGAACGGCCGCTTGTCACCCGGCCGTCGACCGGCACGCGCTCTCCGGCCGCGAGCAGAATATTCATCCCGGGCGCTATCTCGTTCACCGGCAGGTAGACCCGTGCTCCATCCGGCTGCAGGACCAGCGCGCCGCGCGCCGCCAGACGCGCGAGCCCCTTGACGGCAGAGCGCGCCCGTTCGCGCATCATGTGATCGAGGGTCCGGCCGATCAGCAGAAAGAACACCAGCGAAATCGCGGCATCGAAATAGGCGTGCCGGCCGCCCTGGAATGTCTCGTAAAGAGACATGCCGGTGGCGAGCAGGATGCCGACGGAGATCGGGACATCCATGTTGGTGCGGCCGTGCCGGAGACTTTGCCATGCCGAACGGAAGAACACGCGGCCGGAATAGGCCAGTGCGGGCAACGCGATCAGCGCCGACAACCAGTGGAACATGTCTCGCGTTGCCGGTTCGGCTCCGGACCAGACCGAAACCGACAGCAGCATGATGTTGCTGGCCGCGAAACCGGCGACCGCGAGTGCGCGTACCAGCTCACCCTGAACGGCGTCCTTCCGATCGCCGTCGACGTCGAAGAGGTGGGCCTTGTAACCGATCCTGTCCAGCGCCTCGATGAAGGGCGGCGGATCGCCGCCACGCCAGCGAACCGTGACTCGCTTGGTCGAGAGATTGACGCGCGCATGCTCGATATCCGGCAAGGCTCCGAGAGTTCTCTCAATCGCCTGAATGCAGCCGCCGCAGTGAATACCGGGCACCGAAAGATCGGTCTGAAGCAGATCCTCGCTGATACGGTGACTCGCCAGCAAAACTTCCTGCCGCGCAACGGCGGGGTCGGTCCTCGCAATGAAAGCCTCGGCGCCGGCTGCGCAACAGCTCATCGAACACTCCGTTTCGGCGCCCGCTTCGAGCGGATTCGGCCAAATCGCCTATCGAGCCACCGCCTGATAGGCGTGCCAGGTGCCGTGTCCGAGCAGAGGAAACACGACGATCAAGCCGACAAGGCCGGTCGCAAGACTGAAAAGGAACAGCGCCAGCACGATCGCGCCCCAGGTCAGCATGGCCGGCAGATTGTTCCAGACCAGCGCCATGCTCGATCCCATCGCGGTCAAGGCATCCGTTTTTTCGTTGAGCAGCATCGGAATCGAGAACGCGCTGATCGCAAACGAGAACGATGCGAATAATCCGCCGACCAGACCGCCTACGATCAGCATGGCCCAGCCAACCTCGGTCTTGAACAGCATCGGTACGATTTGGTCGAGGCCTGGAAACGGCAGCAGGCCGAAGAAAAGCGCATAAATCAGGACAGCGGCGCGCATCCACACTAGCATCAGCAGGCAGAGCAGTACGCCGGTAAACAGGATCTGGCCGCCCGACTTGGGGTGAACGAACAGGATGTCATTCCAGCTTGTCGGCTCGCCCGCCGCGATGCGCCGGCTTTTTTCGTACAGGCCGACCGCGAGGATCGGACCGATGACCATGAAGCCTGCGAGGGCGGGGAAAAGGATGTAGTCCCAGCCAAGCGCGTACAGCCCGGCAACGATCGCAATCGAGATCAGAAAGACGATGAGGCCATAACCGAGGCTGGTGACCGGCTGAATCCAAAAATCCTTCCAGCCATCGGAGAGCCATTCGAATGCGTCGGCCGGCTTCAGCGACCGGCTCCATTTGTTTTCGGTTGGCAGCGGCGGGACTACCGAAGGGATCATGGTCATGTGTCTTGCTCCACCGATCCTATTTTTGAGCGATTGATCGCGGCGAACATGACGATTGCGCTGCGCTGAATGGGCGGTGCGGGAGGCCGCCTTCGCCTTGCCTGACATGGGCAACGCAGTCCGGCTGCGAGATCGTCGCCACATAGACCAGATGCACATTCGCGAGCACCACCAGCAACACCCCGGCGCTGACCGAAAGCGAGACGGCCACTTTCGTCCTCCGGGACCACTGCATCATTGACGGCTCAGTCATTGGTCGGGTGCTCGCTTGTCGACCAGATAAAGCGCCAGGATCTTGCGATCGAGCGCCGACAATCGTCCTTCCCATGTCGGCATATGGCCCTGCCGGCCGCCCCAGACCGACGTGTCGATGGTTTCCAGATTGCCGCCGTAGATCCAGAGCTTGTCGGTCAGGTTGGGCGCGCCCAGTTCGAGGTTGCCCTTGGCGTCCGCACCGTGACAGGAGACGCAGTTAGCGGCAAAGATCGCTTTGCCGGCCTCGACCACCTTCGGGTCGGCCGTGCCGGAGTTCGGACTAGACAACGAATGGACGAAGGTCGCGACTTTCAGAACGTCGGCGCGTGGAATCATCTGATCCCGGCCGAAAGCGGGCATCTGCGACACCCGCGTTTTCGGATGGGTCGAATTGATTCCAACCCGGATCGTTTCAAAAACCGCCTCGGGCGTACCGCCCCACAGCCAGGATGTCGTGGTTAGGTTCGGAAAACCCTTGCCGCCCTTGGCGTCGAGGCCATGACAAACAGCACAGTTATCGCCGAACAAGGTCCGGCCGGATTGGCGCACTACGGTCATCAGTCGAGGATCGGACTGCACTGCCGCAAAAGAGTCGCCCTCGATCTTCTTGGTCCAGACATCTCGAGCGAGCGTCGCCTGCTCAAGTGATGCTTCAACCACCTGGCGCTGATCGGTATGGAGCAATCCCTTGGTAAAGGTAGTGCCGAGCGGCCAGGCCGGCATCAGCACCCAGTAACCAACCGAAAACAGGAAAGCGAGCGAGAAGAAGAAATAGATTAAGCGCGGAACAGGGGTATTCAGCTCCTTGATGCCGTTCCACTCGTGACCGGTCAGCATGTGGCCGGTGTAGGTGTCGCGTTCGTCTAGCGCCATGGCCGGTCCTCGTCGCTGAGAATGGACTTCGCGGCCCGATCGAACTGCTTCTTGTTGGAAGGCCAGTAAACATACACAAGTACAATCACCGAAAGCGCGATCAGGTAGAACAGCCCGAAGGATTTCGAGAACCAGGCCAGCGTGTCGTGGGCGACGTTCATCGTCACTTCTCCGTGGATGCGACCGGCTTGTAGGCCGCGTCGGTGAGGTGTCCGAGAACCTGAAGATAAGCCACGACCGCGTCCATTTCGGTCAGTTCATTCGGCCGGTCATCGAACGCGCGCATGTTCGTTGCCTTGCCGTAACGCTTGACGACCCCGGCGGCCCAGGGCGAATCCGGCGAAGCCTGGCCATAGGCATCGGTTGCGGCATTGGCGATCATGTCGTCGGTATACGGCACCCCGACGGCGCGCTGCGCCTTGAGATGAAGGCCGAGATCGTCGGTTCGCAGGGAGGTGCGAAGCAGCCAGGTATAGGCCGGCATCACCGAAACCGACACCACGTCGCGAGGATTGTTGAGGTGAGCCACGTGCCACTGGTCCGAATATTTCTCACCGATCCGCGCGAGGTCAGGGCCGGTGCGTTTCGATCCCCAGAGCATCGGGTGGTCGTATTTCGATTCAACGGCGAGCGAATAGGGGCCGTAGCGTTCGACCTCGTCGCGCAGGGTGCGGATCATTTGCGAGTGGCAGGCGTAGCATCCTTCGCGGATGTAGATGTTGCGGCCGGCCAGTTCGAGCGGCGTATAGAGGCGCATGTCCGGCACGTCTTCGACGGTCTGATGGATGGTGAAGAGCGGCGCAATTTCGACCAGGCCGCCGATGCTCGCAACACCGACGATTCCAAGCGCGAGGCCGATTGCCTTGCGTTCCAGCCGATAATGAAAGCCGAACATGGCCTACTCCGCCTGCTGTAAAGCTGCGCCGGCCGGCAGCAATTCGGGTCGATCGGCCAGCTCGTCGGCGGTCTGCGATACCATCCGGATCGTCATCCAGATGTTGTAGGCGCCGATTACCGCGCCGATCAGAAACAACAATCCGCCAACCGCGCGAGCGATGTAGTAGGGGTGCATTGCGATCAGCGAGTCGATGAACGAATAGGTCAGGGTGCCGCTCTCGCTATAGGTCCGCCACATCAGGCCCTGAACAATGCCGGAATTCCACATCGCAAAAACATAGATTATGGTGCCGGCGACGGCGAACCAGAAATGCGCCTCTACCAGCCTCGGCGAGTACATGGTTTTGCATTTCCAGAGCCACGGCACCGAGGCATAGATCGAACCGAAGGTGATCATCGCGACCCAGCCGAGCGCGCCGGCATGGACGTGACCCACGGTCCAGTCGGTATAGTGCGACAGCGAATTGACCGGGCGGATCGCCATGAATGAACCTTCGAATGTGGTGAGGCCGTAAAACACGGCAGCCACCATCATGAAACGCAGCGTCGCGTCGTCACGCACCTTGTCCCAGGCGCCGTTGAGCGTGAGCAAGGCGTTGGCGGCCGACGCCCAAGAGGGGATCAGCAGCATCACCGAGAATGTCATGCCGAGCGTCTGTACCCATTGCGGCAGCGCCGTGTAGTGGAGATGGTGCGAGCCAGCCCACATGTACAGAAACGTGATGCCCCAGAAGCTGATGATCGACAGCCGGTAGGAAAACAGCGGCCGCCCCGCTTGCTTGGGCAGAAAATAATACATCATGCCGAGGAAGCCGGCGGTCAGAAAAAAGGCGACCGCGTTGTGGCCATACCACCACTGTGTCATCGCGTCCTGCACGCCGGAGAACGCTGAATAGCTCTTGGAATGGCCGAGCGAGACTGGAATGGCGAGGTTGTTGACGATGTGGAGCATCGCAACGACCAGAATGAAGGCCAAATAGTACCAGTTGGCGACGTAGATATGCGGCTCCTTGCGGCGCGCCAGCGTTTGCAAATAGAGCACCAAATAGGTCACCCAGACGATCACCAAGAGGACGTCCGCGTACCATTCCGGCTCGGCATATTCCTTCGACTGCGTCACCCCCATCATGTATCCAGTGACGGCAATGATGCAGAACAGATTGTAGCCGAACAGCACGAACCATGGGGTTAACTGGCCCGCCAGTCGCGCACGCGATGTGCGTTGCATGACATAGAAGGAGGTGGCGATCAGTCCGTTGCCGCCGAAGCCGAAAATCACACCGGTGGTATGGACCGGACGAAGCCGTCCGAAGCTAGACCATGCGGCATCGAAAGTGAGGTCAGGGTAAGCCAGAAGCCACGCCACCCAGTCGCCGACGAACATGCCGAACACGGCCCAAGCCATCGCCAGCACGATTCCGACCTTGGTCGGATCGTCATAATAGTGGCGAGAACGATCCTCATTCGGCTCGGGCTGATAGTAGTCGGTAATGACACGGAAGGTGGCGACGATCGCCAGCAGCGCGACCAGAGCGCCGTGAATGCCCAGCGGATCGTTCCGGCCTACTATCGCTACAACAAGGCCGAAGACCGCTGTTATGACCAGCATCACAAGCGCGAGCTGCCGTTCGGATCTGGTGAGCTGGGCAATCATGTCGGACATCCTGCCGTGCTATCCGTTGAGAGGCGGCGAGCCGGGTCAAGAACGGCCCGCCCGCGATGCAAAATGGGCCGATAGCCGGAGCCATCGGCCCATGGCGCCCGTGCGAGTATATGCAATCCGAGGGGCAATTGCATAGGTACTCTTGTTCGGCCAGAAATGCTCGGGAGAGGAAGCCATTTAATCGACCTACAGGTATCGTTTCGTTGCGAAGTACAAAGGAAAAATTTATGCTAGTCCGCAGCTTGCTTCTTGCAAGTTCAGGGCGCGCTTAGAACATACCTGCCATAGCGATCTACACCTCGAGTTGCGTCCTCCTTGGAGCTAGCTTTGGGGGCAGCCACTGGATTCCAACAGCAATTGGGATTGGCGGGATCAATCCTTCCGCCCCTGTTCAAGTCGCACCGATAATATTCTTGCGGCACGCCCCGGCAATGGCCGCGCGTGCGTCCCCCGCCGCCGTGATCGTCCCGACCGCCAGCGCGGCCAGAGGCCCGAGGATCCCAAAGCGCTTGATGTATCTCCTTATCCACCCCGTCGTTCATTACCGCCCAAATCACGTTATTTGTAGTTTCACTTGTGGGGGAATTGTGCCGTTTCTCGCGCGCTGCCCGATCGCAAAGTGCTAGGCTTTGGCTATCACGTCGTCCTGAGGGCAGGGGGAGCGCAACATGAGACAGTGCGGATTCATCATTCTTCTGGCTAGTCACACTGGGCCCGGTGCCAAGATCTTGGTGAACCTTCCATGAATCTCAACACTATCGTCGAGGTTTTAATACGGAAGGCAGGGCAGTTCGGTTTCCCCGCCGGAATGGTGCTGGTGCTTGCCATTCACTCTCCCCCTGCGACCTTTGCGCAGGATGGAATCGATGGGGTCACTGGCTTCGCGCGCGATCCGGTTCATGTCGCCGCCTGGCCAGCGGGCAGAAAGGTCGCGGTCAGCTTCGCACTGTTCGTCGAGGAGTTCGGCTTCGGCCAGGGTCCGGTCTTCCGCCCTGACCTCGCGAGCCGCAATCCCGATCTCGTGAACGAGGCTTTCCGTCAATACGCGATCGACTGGGGCATCCCCCGCGTCGGCCGGTTGTTCAGGGAATTGGATGTTCCGCTCAGCATCGTGTTGAACGCCGAATTTCCCGCTACCCACGCGTCGGTATGGAAGGAATTCCGCGCGACACAGCCGAATGCGCCGGTCGTCGCCCACGGCATGAACAACACCAGCCATATGCTGCCGTTCGGGCGCGGGCTCTCCGAACAGCGGGCCTACATCCGCCGCACGCTGGACCTGATTGCCGGCGCGACCGGCGTCAAACC